>ERZ1673695.74-NODE-74-length-176299-cov-34.391979_pt1 | contig 176299 bp, 135 predicted proteins | sample MGYA00580225_ERZ1673695 | MGnify/ENA primary metagenome ERZ1673695 (study PRJEB41218, sample SAMN15661739) | gut metagenome | host: Homo sapiens | place: Canada: London | collected 2015-08-20/2019-03-30 | study: EMG produced TPA metagenomics assembly of... | reverse complement strand
ACACACACACACACACAATGCAGACGCCCTTATAATAAAAAAAATGCTGAAAAACAAGCTTTTCCACTTCCGGATAACAGAGGCTTTTCCTATTTTCAATATCTTAACTGCCCTGCCATGTCAGCAGGAGCAGTGACAACAAGCATAGCGGGAACTTGCGATGTCCGATTCCTCTCTTTGCCGGTAATCCTGTTATTGGCAAGCCTTATTTGGGTCATCATTATCCTTTCCTTGTTCATCGTCTACTATAAATGCAAGCTCAACACTACCCGCGAGGCTCTGGTGCGTTATGTCTGCATCTACCTCAGCGTGAAAGACTTTGTTCCTTCCGACAAACGCCCCGTCGTCAACCGGATGAAGGACCCCGTGACTCCTGAAGAATTTATCCAAATCATAAATAGAATGTTGAAAAGAATGATGTTATTGCCGCTTTTCATCCTGCCGTTGCTGCCCGTGTCGGCACAAAGCAGTATGGACGAAACGGCATCCGCAGACAGTATCTACGTGTTTCGTTTTGTACCCCAAAAGGACATGTTCTACATCCCCTATCAGGGCAATGGTGCGGAAATGAACCGCCTGCGCGGAGTTCTCACCCGGTATATCGATCGCCTGCGGGCGGGGCAGATGTATGTCTCTGTGAGCAGTTACGCGGCTTCGAAAAACGGAGAGATAAGCGCACGGCGCATGGGCTACCTGCGCAACAGCCGCATTAAATCGGAGTTGATTACCCGCACGGAGCTTACGGAACGGATGTTCGTTACCGACCGTCTGATACCTACCCCCTACAACGACAGCCTGCGCGACGTGGTAGTGGTGGTCTTTCCCGCCGGAGTAGAGAAGGTGAGGCGGATTGCCGGAGCCGAGGCCGCCGAAAAGGTGGAAGCCTATATTAAAGAGGTGAAGGCCGACAGTCCGGAAGTTCGTGAGGCTGCCAAAAGAGAACGTCGGGCTGCCGTCCTGCGTGCGGAACAGGAAGCCGCCGCCCGTCGGGAAGAGGCGCAACGGCTGGCACAGCAACAGGCAGAGCAAGCCGAAGCGGAGCGTAAAGCTGCCGAAGCCGAACGTCAACGCCTTGCCGCCGAAGAATCTGCCCGTCGGCAGGCCGAAGCCGCTCCCTATACCGTTGCCTTGCGTGCCAACCTGCTGCGTTGGGCCACGCTCACTCCCGATCTCGGCGTGGAATGGCGCATCAGCCGCCATATCGGTATTCTGGTAAACGGCACATGGACTTCGTGGTCGTGGGACAACAAGAACCGGCGCTATGCCTTCTGGAAAGTATCGCCCGAAGTGCGCTATTATATAGGTAAGGAGAAACGGGGCTACCTCGGGGCGATGTACCATGCGGGAGAGTTCAACTACAAACTGGGCGACACCGGCAAGCAGGGCGACTACCAGGGTGGCGGCATCACGGGCGGCTGGCAGCTGCCGCTGAACCGTGCGCTTTCACTGGATTTCCATGCGGCCCTGGGCTATACCCGTGCCGACTATGACAAATACAACGTGACGGAAGGTGTGAGAGTCTGCACGGAGAACGGCGTGAAAAAGAACTATTGGGGCATCAACCAACTCGGCGTCACGCTGGTGTGGAAACCCTTTTAAATGAGGAATGAAGAATGATGATGAGAATGAAGAATAGTGAAGAATGAAAAATTGTGAGAATTATGAGAATACATAGACTGTTTTATATAATGTGGGTTGCATCGGTTGTTTCGCTCTCTTCCTGCGTGAAAGACGACCTTTACAACACCCCGCACCCCGACAAGGGTGCGGTGGAAGTAACCACCGACTGGACGGGGCGCTCCTCGGATGCCGTCGTGCCCGCCGACTATATCCTGCGCATCGGCGGCGAGGAACAGACGGTACAAGGAGAGACAAACGCATTCAAGTCGCTGTTCCTGCCAAGAACACAAAGTCTGTTAGCTTATCATCAGACGGAAGGTGTCACCATCAGCGGAACCACCGCCACGGTGAACACGCTGGAAGACGGCACGCTGAACCCGATGCCCGGTTTCCTGTTCTCTGCCTCCAAAGAGCTGGACATACAGAAGGACGACACGCTGAAAGTTGTCGTGCCCATGATGCAACGCATCCGCACACTGGCGCTGACCTTAAAGCTGAACCCCGGCGACGAGCGGCGCATAGCAAGTACCGCCTCCACCCTGACGGGCATTGCCCCTTCGATGGATTTGGCAACCGGAAGCGTGACGGCAACGGAAGGAAAGTCGGTTGCTCCCGTATTTACCATGGGATCGGATGGTGGAGAAACCCGCATGGGAACACCGCCCGTAGAAACCCGTGCCACGGGAAATCCGGCATTAGCCACTTCCTTGCGTCTGCTGGGTGTGATGCCGGGCGAAAAGCAGGAACTGACCCTTGTCGTGACCCTGATCAACGGCACGGTGCAGACCGTCGTCACCGACCTTACCGAATCCCTGAAGAACTTCGGCGGTAAGATGGAACCGTTAGCGCTGGATGCCACGTTGACGCTGCCCGATGAGGAAGAAACCTCTGCGGAGGTCAGTGCCATCATCAGTGATTGGAAAATCGTGGACAACGGAGACATTGATGTCAATTGATAGTTGAATATTAGCAATTGTATAGTTGAAAGTTGAAAATAGAAAATCAAAAGAAAGAGAATATGAAAGTTAACAGACAAAGTATCTTAGCGGCAACCGTCCTCCTGCTGTCGGCGGGTTGCAGCAACGACCACGAGGAGACGGTTGCACCGGAAGGTGACGGACGCGTCGCCCTGCAGGTAGTCAGCGGCATAGAGACCCGCGCTTACGACAAGACATGGGAAAGCGGCGACGCCATCGGCATCTACATGCTGGACGGCGCCGCAGCGGACGTGGAGAACCGCAAGTACACCACGGCGACAAACGGGGAAAGCGGTACATTCACCACCGATGCCGCCACCGCTATCTATTTCCCGGTAAACGGAGACCCGAGAGACTTCGCCGCCTACTATCCTTACCGGGACATTGCCGCAGGAAGCAGCATCTACCCGGTGGACGTAACCACCCAGACCCCTCAGAAAGCCATCGACCTGATGGCCGCCGCCAAAGTGACGGGCAAGACCAAAAAAGACCCGGCGGTAGCGTTCGAGTTCCAACACAAACTGGTGAAACTGTCCCTTACCGTCAAGCCCGACGGCAAGTCCCTGACGGCTGCCGACATGGAAGGCTTGAAGGTGGAGATAACCAACCAGCCCGTGAAGGCCACCTACGACGTGCTGAAAGGCGGAGAGGTGAGCGTCACGAATCCCGAAGCTGCTGACAACCAGCCTGTCGACATCGAACTGCTGACCAATGCCGCCGGTACAAGCGCCGAAGGCATCGTGCTTCCCAACACCTCCACCAAGGACATGTTTCTGCGCTTCACCCTGAAAGGCATGAGCCAACCGTTCACCTGGAACATCCACGGCGCCGAGAAGTCGAAGCTGTTCCAAACGGGCAGCAAGTATGTGTACACCATCACGATAAGCAAGACCGGAATAGTGGTGACTTCCACCGTGAAGGACTGGACAGCGGGCAACGGTGACGGCGGCGAATCGGGCGATGCCGAGTGACGAGGTGACGACCGCCTATATTTACAGGACCATTAATAAGAAGACAATTAAAAAAAAGAATGAATATGAGAACAAAAGCATTTATGATGATGGCTGCCGCCGCATTGGCAATGGCGGGATGCAGCAACGACGAAAACGAAGTAATGGACAACTGGAACGGTGAAATCCGACTGACAAGCGGACTGGAGGTGCAGCAGACCGAGACACGCGGCATGACCACCGACCTCCAAACCACGAAGATTGCCCAAGATAACCACGTGGGATTCTTCATCAACGAAGAGGTGGCTTCCGGTGAAACCGCCACCACCACCTACACCCCGAACCTGGATTACACCGCCGACGGCAACGGAGGTTTCAGCGGCACTACCGTCTATTTTCCGCAAAGCGGCAAGGATGTGAATATCTATGCATACGCACCTTGGAAAACAGATCTTACGCTCGATGGCAATTATTCCTTTACCGTGAAGGCAGACCAAAGCAAGGATGCAGACTACATCGCCAGCGACCTGCTCTGGGGACAGCCGATGAAGTTGAAAACAGGAAGTACCACCGATTACGAACCCGCCAATCCCGTGGCGCGTACCAAGGAGAATGTCCCCGTCAGCTTCAAGCACCTGCTCTCCAAGATAGAGATAGAATTGGTAGCCGGAGACGGACTTGTCACAAATGATTTCAGGAGCTCCACCCTGACCGTCATGAACACGCAGCCCGGTACAAGCCTGACACTCAGCAGCGGGGCAATCAGTTCCGCTTCGGGAACCGCAACCGACATCACTGTCGCTATATTCGCCAGTGATGCACAGCCTGTGGTATTCACCGGCTCCGCCATCGTCGTTCCGCAGACCATTGCGAAAAACACGCAATTCATCAAGTTGCATCTGGGAACAGGGGTAGACCTTTATTATAGAGTACCAAACGGCACTTCCGATACCGACCTGACGCTGGAAGGCGGTAAAATCTACAAATACAAAATCACCGCGAAGCTGACCGGTCTGACCGTAACTTCCACTATCGCCAATTGGGAAACAATCGGTAACGGAGATCCTATAACGGGCGACGCCGTTATGGAGTGATTAGGCGACGCCGTAATGGATAGTAACTGAGAGTTTCCGAATCAGTGACAAGAGAAACAGAAGCCACCGCCGGGCACCTTGGTGCGTAAGCCCGGAGCGGGCAACCCTATAAGGTAGCACACGGGCAGCTTCGCCGCTGCCGGTGGCACGAAAGAAAAAGAAAAGACAATTGGATTATGAAAATAGAACGATTATTTATCTATTGCCTGCTGGCAGGAACATCCCTCCTTGCTTCATGCAACAGCGAAGACATGACGGACAACCCTGTGGAAACCTTGTCAGAAGGTATGTATCCGCTGACCTTCACTGCTATGCAAGGCGAAGTAGTGGCTACACCGCAAACCCGTGTATCGGATTATGATGACACTGACGGCAAGCACAAAAGCAAGTGGGACGGCGGCGAGGTGATAGGTGTGAAGATAGGCACGGATGGAGCTGTGGGCTCTTACACTTTAGACAGCGATGGAAAACCTACTACATCTACATCCAATATTCCTGCTTATTGGCAGAGCACAGCCTCGCAAACTGTTTACGGCTGGTATCCGAATACTGCCGATATTTCCTTGACGGGGCAAGACAATACCGGCAATAAATTCCCATACGTGCTGAAAGGTGTAAGTAGCAAGCAATATTCCTATAAAGAGAATGTACAATTGAACCTTGAACACCAGTTGGTAAAGTTTCGTGTCAAATTAAATGGGGATGTGCCTAACTTATCAGATGCAAAAGTTTTTTTCTACGGTTATCCCACTTGTAAAAATGAGTATGGAACGGTAATTCCCCAAGGTGACAAAACGTATCTTGCCACACGGAAAGTAGGCGATTATTATACCGCCATGCTTGCGCCGGATACTAAGACAAGCAATAACTTTGTGAAAATTGAAGTGTATGGATTGACCTACTATTACAATCCTGATATTGAGTTAGTAAAAGGAACTGTTTATACTTATACGGTGAATAAAGTGGATATTCCTTATGAGATTATAGATAACAACGGTAATTCGGTAAGCGGTTTCGAAAACATCAGCAAGGACATCTCTATCTCTGGCACGCACATACCTGGCCTCACGATAACGGGTACATGTACAGTCACGATGAACAGTGCGGCCATCTCAGCAAACGGGAAGCCAGGTATCTCTGTGGAGAATGATAATGTAACACTTACATTGATAGTAAAAGGACAAGATAATAGTATCCTATCGAACGACAGTGCCGGTATCTTAGTAAGAAAAAATGCATCGGTAATTATAAAAGGGAATACTACAACAGCTTCGGACAGTAAGCTGACGGTAAAAGCCAGTAATGACACACCCGGTATCGGCGTTGCTGAGATGAATACAGAATGTAATAAGATTGATATTGAAGATATCACTTTAGACGTAACGGGTGGAGGCTATGCGGCAGCTATAGGAACAAATGTAAAATGGTATACAAATACTAAATGCAACAGTATTACAATTAAAAATTCAGTTATTACGGCATGCAGTGGTAAGGGAGCTGCTGCTATAGGAACAGGGGTAGGATACGGTGGAAACGGCCAAACTGGTCCTACAATAGGCTCTATTGTTATTGAGAACTCAACGATATATGCAAACCTCCTTCCACTCAACGAATATGGAGCCAACGGAGCTTATGGAGCTTGCATCGGACTTGGTGTTAGACTTTGGATAGGGAAGAGTGCATGTGGAGAAATACGTATCACGACTGACAACGAGACTTCGTTCATGAATAACTTGCAACGCTCTGCCAATAATACTAATATCAATGGCCGCGATGGATATAAAATAGGTTATGGTGACATACTGTGGGATCCCGACCGTCCGAATACGACGTGGTGTGCACGTTCTTTTAGTGGTGTATGGATAAACAATACCCGGAAAGATACTGGAGACGATAGGGGAAAAGGATATAGCGGGCAGTAATCGCAGCGAGTATTATCTTTCGAGATAAGTGAAAATAAAATAGGATTAAAAATAATAAAGAGTTATGGGTATATTCAGTAAGAAACCGAAATACGCACTATCAGATATTCTGAAAGGGCTGCAACAAGCTGTCAGCAGTGCTACAAGTATGCTCCAAGCTCAGCAGATGGATAACCTTTCCCATTTCTGGACGAAAGACGGCTGGCCTATCACTAAAAAAGTGCAGATTGGAGAACGCGAACTTGAAGTACCCATTATGGCGTTGGTTTCCCATAATAACCTGGTGATGGATGATATAGAAATAAAGTTCAAAGCCCGTATCGGTGATGTATCGTCCCATTCCATACCCAATGTTTTGGAAGCAAACAACGCAGTGTCGTATGCGGAACTTCAAGTGGATATGGGTGACAACAAGACCGATGTGGACGGTATGATGGAAATCACTGTTCACTTCAAGATTAAAGATACTCTCGATGGCATAAATCGCTTGACGGGTGAATGTAATAAATTGATTTAGAAATTTCTAAAATGAAGAAGTATGGCATATTGGAATAAAGAAAAAAATGCGTCTCAAACTTTGTCTGATTTGGTTCGGGGATTACAGCATTCGGTCAATACGGCAATGGAGATGGTTGAGACACGTAATGTGGAGTTGTTGGGCCGTTATTTTTCTACGGATGGTGTTCCGATAAGAAGGCGGCTTAATATCAATGACCAGACAGCCGTAGATGTGCCCCTGATTTCGATAGTCAATCCATCGACCATCAATGTAAAAGAGGTGGAAATGGATTTCTCGGTGCAGATTGTATCTTCAGAGTTGCGGCGTAAGCAACCGCAGGAAGGCTTTCAGGCTGGCGAGGCCTCAACGGATTTTGTAAATAATCTGAAACGTTCGAACCTCGAAATCAGTTTTGACGGCAAGAAAGATAACTCAAGGATGCAGGTACATATCAAATTCGAGTCAAAGCCAATACCCGAAGGATTGTCGCGTATCATTGACGAATACGATAAAACCATTACGCCTTTTTCAGTGCAAGACAGCAATGAATAGGCTAAAGATAACACTTTTATTAACATTTAAATTTTAATTGATTATGGCAGACGAATTTAAAGGGCTTCCCATTGCGGAACTTATTGCGGCTCCGCTTACAGCCGCATGTGATTCACAGAAGAAGCTGGCGCAGTCGGCATTCGAGTTTATGACTGAAATCGGGTTTGAAGGAACTGGCGATAAGAAAAAAGCCAGATTGTTGAAATTCAATCTTCAAAGACCGGTTGAGGGAAGTGATAAACCTATGAACTTTGAGGTTCAAGCTCCATTCCTCGGACTTGTTCCGCTACCCTCGCTGCTGGTTGATGATGTGCAGATTGATTTCCAGATGGAGGTGACCACCACAGAAACGGAGAAAGCTGAAACGAAGGCAGAGGTGGATACAAAAACGGAAGCAAGCTTCAAATTTGGATGTTTTGCACGGGGTTCGGTCAGTGTAAACGGCAAGGTTTCTTCTTCTCGCGAAAATACCCGTTCTACCAACCAGACAGCCAAATATCAGGTACATGTATCAGCCCGGCAGCAACCCCCGACCGAAGGCTTGAGCAAATTGATGGATATCATGGCATCGTGTGTGGAACCCTTGAAAGCTGACAATCCCGCTACATAGGAACTGATAAGAAACCGATAAAGGCGGAGGAACGTGCATTTGCGTTCTTCCATCTTTATTGGGCTGGTGGCTTGCATCCGGCAGCTTTAATTGTGTAGAGGATTGAAACAGTTGATGATGATCTTCGGAAATACGGATGAGATAAACTTTGTAATAACGACTATTTTAGTAAACAAATATGAAACATTTTAATATTTCAGAATGTACTCGCTCCGAAACAGCAACGGCTAAAGGTATAGACAATACGCCGGGAGTTGAGCATTTAGCACATATCGTAGAAACTGTTGAAACTTTACTGGATCCATTACGTGACGCATGGGAGGACTATTGCCATCATTTAGGGCTTGGTACACCAGGCATTCGTATCTCGTCCGGTTATCGTGGCCCGGTACTCAATGCTGCTGTTGGCGGTTCAATAACATCGGCACATTGTCATGGTTATGCTTTCGACTTGATTCCCCTCAATCAGAAAATGACCGAGTTTAAAAGCTTCTGCCGAAAGTTTCTTGCTGACCGTCCGTTCGACCAGTTGATTTCCGAAGGAGAAAACGAGGCAGGTCTTCCAAGTTGGATACACGTCGGGTACAAAAGCCCGCGTGGTGAACAGTGCAGGCAGTTCCTTTCTATGAGAGATGGAAAATATTATTCAATGACTTAAATGAATAATTTATGGATAAAATAATAAATAAAATCATAGGTGGGGATCATATTATTACATTGCCTTGGAATCCAATATATAAGAGAATGACAATGACAATTGGAATGACAAATGGATTTGTTAAAGAGAAAGGGGTTTCTTCTTTAATGGTGTGCAATCAGCCTGCAGCAGCTGTGTTTTGGCAAGAAGGCATGATTACAACTGTTAAAACAACTACAAATACAAACATCTTCAGTTTCGAATTTGGTGGATGCGCAATGGCTCGTTATCGAATCAAAGGACAAGTATACGCAGCTCATATTCACTCTTCTAACGATTATAAGGTAGATTGTCGTGATAAATGGATTGATTATATTAGGCAGCAAAGTATCATTCCACTACGTATTTTTCGTCCTGATTATTTTGAAGATGCAGACGATTCCTGGGGGCTTATTTCAGAAGAAGGAAACTGTTATTCTATTGGTGTAAAGGAAATCGATAACAATGATGCTCAGCATTATCCTGTTAGTTTCGAAGTAATCCATATTCACCAGCATTGGGTAGGAACAAGTGTTTATGATTATACGCCAATCTTAAAACACGGGATGGAGCTACAATTAAGGTATCTACAAGTTCCAGATTATTTAAAACGAAGGCACTGTGTAACGCGTAGTCAATGGGAAAATTTTTGGGAAAAAAAGAAGAGTCAAGATTTGTTTAGATTAATATACTTATAAGAATAAATTTGTGTAGAATGAAAACTTGTTACTTTTCATACTTTCTTTTTCTGTTATTTGGTGTCTTCAATCATATAACAGTTTATGCTCAACCTGACTCGGTTGTAGTGAGCGAATACTTCTCTTCCATTCATAACGATGAGAACCGCTTGCGACAATTCTTTGCTGAAATGCCCAAAGGAGGTGATTTGCATAATCATCTGACCGGTGCGGCCTATGCAGAGAGTTATTTCAAATTCGCAACAGAAGATGGCCTGTGGGTGGATATGGCTACCGGAAAGCTCTATCAGCCGAAAGACAGCACAAAAGGCAAGGAAATGTTGCGGCTTTCGCCGGATATGCCCAATCTGCACAATACCCGTATGGCATTGATAGATAAATGGTCTATCCGTAATTTCAATCCGGGAAAGTTCCCGTTGGGGGCTGACGAGTATTTTTTCGGTGCATTCGGATTGTTCAACACCGTGGCAGGAAAACATACGGTAGAGTTGATGCAAGAATTGCGTAAACGGGCAGCACGGGAGAATGTGCAATATTTGGAAATAATGCTTTCCTCTCCCGGCATCAATGCAGCTAAAATTGACGCTCTTTGCGGCAATGACTTCTATACCCGCTACAATGACCGCTTACAAAAGGCCATTCTTGCAGACACGGAACGGGCGAAGGGACGGGAAGGAACAGACAAGGTGCTTGACGATATTTTCAAAGAGTGGGAGAAGATACCGGCAATGAGCAAGTGGGTGGACAAGTATGTTGCCTATATTGACAGCATTGACATTCACAGTACCCTTTCATCGGGATATGACCGTACTCCTGTATGCTTCTATCAAGGATATGCCAGCCGTAATGCCGCTCCGCTTGTAGTTTATGCCCAGCTCTACATCGCATTCAAAAGCTGTTTGCGTGAAGGGAGTAAATTAGTGGGTGTAAACATCGTATCTGCCGAAAATAGCGAAATTGCGATGGCAGACTACACGGCTCACATGAAAATGTTTCGCTACTTGGATAAGGCTACAGGAAACCGTGTGAAAACTTCTCTCCATGCAGGGGAATTGACATTGGGACTGGTTAAACCGGAAGATATGTGCAGCCATATCCGTGAAGCGGTCTTCGTTGCCGGAGCCGACCGTATCGGGCATGGGGTGGATGTGGCATTTGAAGAAGGGAGTATTTCGTTACTGGATGCCATGCAAAAGCGACAGATACCGGTTGAAATCAATTTGACAAGCAACGAGTTTATTCTTGGTGTTAAGAATGATGCTCATCCGTTTATGCTTTATCGGCAAGCGGAAGTGCCTACTGTTCTTTCGACGGATGATCCGGGTATTCTGCGCACTAATTTGGCACAGCAATACGTGTTGGCTGCCATGCGTTATGGTCTTGGCTATTACGAAATCAAGCAGCTGGTCCGTAACAGTATCCGCTTCGGGTTTATGCCTGAAAAGGAAAAACAAGCGTTATTGAAGCGAGTGGAGAAAGAGTTTGCTACATTCGAAAAGATGTGGCGGAAGAATATTTCATTAATATTTGTGAGAATATGAGTAAGTTATATCAAACAATAAAGACAGATCACTGTCGCCACAGCCACCGCCGGGCACTTGATGCGTAAGCCCGGAGTGAACGTACCTTATTAAGGTAGCAAACTGGCAGTCTCGCCGCTGCCGGTGGCACGAAAGAAAGAAAAAAGGCAAAAGAAACAATAGAAGCAAAAGAAAGAAACAAAAAAACAATAGAAGAATATGATGACATACAAACTACAAGGCTGCAAGAAATCAGCCGTTATCGGATGGATGGCAGGTATGCTGTTACTTGCCGGATGCACGCAGGATAAACCGGCGGACACATCGCAAGGCGAGATGCTGCCCGAAGGGAAATACCCCATGACCTTTACCGTCACCGGGCTGGAAGCTACGGCGACAACACGTGTCACGGCCGACGGTAAGTGGGACGACAACGAAGAAGTGGCGGTAAAGATAAGGGATGAAGTAAAGAAGTATGTTACCACTAGTTATGACAAAAGCACCAAGCTGAATGCTGTGGAAGGTGTCATTCCGTTCTACTGGCAAAGCACGAATGACACAAAACAAGTCAGTGCGTGGTATCTCGGTACAGGATACCAAAGCACTTTGCCAACGGAGTGGAGCGTATCTGTAAACCAAAACGATAACGACGACGGCTATCAGAAGAGCGACTTCCTCTATGCCCCGGAGGCCGGCATTGACTTTCAAGGCACAAATTCACTCACCTTTTATCATCAGACTGCCAAACTGGTGGTAAACATCCGCAACTATGGTGTGGCAAATGATGACGAGAATATAAGCACCGTAACGATAAATGCTGTCAAAGAGGGAATATTCCAAGCGGATGCCAGCGGAAACCATCGCTTGTCCGCTAAAACAGGGACTGGTGTGACCTCAGCGGATATTACCTTTCAGAAACTTATACCTCAGAACACAGACGTGGTTTTCAAAGACGGAGAAAAAGGAGAAACCGCCCTTGCCAGCTATCAGGCATTGGTCATTCCGCAAACGGTAAATAATACGGCTATCACCATAAATATGAAGGGATATTCGCCTTTTAAATATGTTATAAACACCTCAAGCGTACCCACAGAGTGGGAAAGCGGCATGCAGTACACCTACAATCTTACGATAAAAGGCGAGAAAGTTACCGCCACCGTAACCAGCACCGAAATGACGTGGGGAGATGGCGACAATGGCGGCTCTGGCGGCAATGGCAGCGTGGAGATATAAGCTGAAAAGAGCAACGGAAAGAAGCATGACGATATGCTATGCGAATAAGGATTTATAATCCGCTATCGCCGAAAAGAGAGGATTGCGACAACGAAGCGTTCTTTGACATATTGGAAAACGAGAAACTTTCTACCGCATTTCTTTGTGCTACAAGGAATTGTGCGTATCTTTGCCCCTGTAACCAAAAGAAAGGAAAACAGTTATGGCAAGACCAATCAAGGAAACTCCGATACTTTTCGGCAATGATGCCCGACGGTTTGAGGAGCGGATGAAGCAGAAGCGTACCGTGCCGAAAGAAGAAATAGAACGCGTGCGCGAACATTATCGTATAGCCATGAGTATCTTTAAAAAAGGGAAAGATGACTAACGAATACATACAATCCACGTTTCAGATTCGTAAACTGGAATCAGATGAAAGAATAGAATCGTTCGATTGCGGAGACGCAGATTTGAACGATTTTATTTTAAATGAGTCCTTGTTTTATCGGGAAGCACTACTGGCTGTGAGCTACGTGTTCGAGGATAAGGCAACCGGAGAAGTAGCCGCCTATTTCAGTCTGGCAAACGACCGTGTGGCATTGTCCGACTTTGCGGATAAAACAGAGTTTAACCGATTTCGCCGCAAACGCTTTCCCAATGAGAAACGCATGAAAAGCTATCCGGCAGGTAAACTTTGCCGCTTTGGAGTGAATCATACTTATCAGGGAAAAGCTCTGGGCGCTTTCCTGATAGACTTCATCAAAGCCTTTTTCATATTCGACAATAAGACAGGATGCCGCTTTGTCACAGTGGATGCCTACCGTTCCGCCATGCCTTTTTACGAAAAGAACGGCTTCCTTCCGCTTTTGGAAGAAGATGATGGCGAAATGACACGCCTGCTCTATTTTGACTTGGCAGATTACAAGAACAGTATGCAAGACTGATATTCATAAAATACGAAAGAACGTTTCTCGTCCCACAAAGAAGCCTGTTGCTCCTTTGTGGGACGTTTGTTTTCCAATATGCCAACTTGAACCGGAAACAACAGAAATGAAACAATAGAAATGAAACAACAGAAATGAAGGAGCAGGACATAGAGGATACACCTCGCCTACACGGTTATCCGCACGAACAACCGCAACAATATGGTTTATCCGTTTTATTTGAATGAAGGAACAAATTTAAAAAAATAAAGATATATGAACAGACTAAGATTGATAAAGACAACCTACACCGCTTTGGCGGCTCTCATGCTCGCCGCCTGTGCAAGCGATGAACTGACGGATGGCACGGTGCAGGACTTGCCCGAAGGCATGTACCCCTTGCAGATAGCAGGCGTAAGTATAACGGCGGAAAGCAATGCCGAGCCGTGGGGGGCGGATACTCCGCAGACACGCATGGCAGAAAATACAACTGACGGAAAGTACAGCAGTGCGTGGGAAAGCGGAGATAAGATAAAGGTACAAATAGGTGATGTTACACCGGGCACATACACTTACCAAAGCAGCGGTCTGACCGTAGCAGATGGCGATGCGTACGCTTATTGGCCAAGCAAAGCAGATAATCAGATCATCCGGGCGTGGTACACCTCGTCTGGCAACGAAACGGTCGATCTCAGCGATCAGACAAAAGGTCTTGCCTATGTGGTGACAGCCCAGACAACTGCCAATTTCAACACAGAAGTATCGCTGACATTCTCCCACGCTCTTGCCAAGGTGCGTGTGGAGCTTACCGGCGAGATAGCAAGTTTTGTGGATAATGTCAGCATAAAGAGCTACACCACCTGCGCCCTTTCACAAGGTACGTGGAATGGTGCGAATGTAGGTGAAATAAAAATGTATAAGGTGGCCGACAAGGTGTTTGAAGCCAATGTATATCCGGGTTATCAGATACAAGAAGTCAAGGCGAACAATGGGGCATGGAGTAAACTTTCTACCGCTGTCACTCCTGAAGCAGCGAAAATATACAAGATGGGAATTGGGGTAACGGGCAAAACCATAACGTTGTCAGACCAAACGGGAGAAGTCTGTACCGTTGAAAGCGGCAAGTCTATTATCATTGATGGTGGAGGAAACTCTCTGAATAAAAGGATAGTCATCCAAGACAACGCAAAGGTCATGTTGAAGAACGTAAAACTCGCTGCCCCTACCACCGAAGTCAATACCATAGAAATAAATGGCTCTGCAACGCTATTGTTATCGGGTACTAATGAAATCAACGGTGCCACACAGGGATGCCCGTTAACTGTCATAAGAGGTACATTGACCATTAACGGAACAGATAACGACAAATTGACACTGACTGGAGAGAATTCTTATAATGCTGGATGCTTGGGCCTTCGTGAAGGAGCAAGCCTGATTATCAATGGTGGAGATATTGTGGCTGATGGTAGTAAGACACAACATGGAAGTGGAATTGGGGCCTATTGGACTGGGTGGAATGATCCTCACTACGGTTCTATCACAATAAACGGGGGCAAAATAAATGCATCTGGTGGTGGAAATTCGGCAGGAATTGGATCAGGAAGCCAATGTGGCGGTGGCGATATCATCATAACAGGAGGTAATATTACCGCTACAGGTGGAGGTAATCTGGGCGGAGCCGGTATTGGCACAGGTGACTATGGAAATTGTGGGGATATTACAATATCCGGAACAAATACTGTGGTTACGGCAACGGTAGTCAAAGAAGGCTGCGATAAGATAGGTCTCGGTTATAATGGACGCTACTGTGGCACCGTCACCATTAAAGCCGGTGTTACAGTAAACAACACTAAGTATACCAGCGACCATGTTGGCAGGATTGAATGATTCCGTCCCGGCGAATGTGTAATTCGGCAGTTATAAGTATCAGGGTTTGTAACCCGATGGATGAGGAACCAAGCAAACAAGGCAACCCCCGACCGAAGGCTTGAGCAAATTGATGGATATCATGGCATCGTGTGTGGAACCCTTGAAATCGGACAATACCACTACATGGGAACTGATAAGAAACCGATAAAGGCGGGAGGATAGAATATATGCTTCCGTCTTTACATGGATGAAGTTCACAACGGAAAATCATAAAGAATAAAACAGAAACAACAACTCAAGATGAAATACTTCACAATAAAAGAGTGTACACAATCATCTACGGCACGAGCCAGACGCATTGACAATACCCCGAACAGTGAGCACTTGGCACACATAAGGGAAAGCATTGAGACACTGGTTGACCCGCTTCGTGAGGCTTGGGCTGAACATTGCCGAATGGCAAAACTGGGTACTGCGGGCATACGCATATCTTCGGGTTACCGGGGACCTAAGCTGAACGCTGCTGTTGGTGGATCGCGTACATCGGCTCATTGCCATGGCTATGCTTTCGACCTTGTTCCACTCAATGGAAGAATGATTGAGTTTAAAAGTTTCTGTCGTGAGTTCATGAATAACCGTTCGTTCGACCAACTGATTTCTGAAGGAGAAAACGGAAACGCCGTTCCACGATGGATGCACATAGGATACAAAAGTCCTCGTGGAGAGCAACGCCGGCAACTTCTTACTATGCGGCAAGGAAAGTATTTTCCAATGACAAAGTGAATATGAGTATGAGAAAAATATTAGAAAGTAGCCTTATATGGCTGTTCTTTCCCTATTACTAAACTTTGAATAAAGCAATATTTATGAGATTAGAAGATATAATAAGTAATAAAAAGACAGCATTGGAGCTGGCAGAAGAAAAAAATAATTTTAGAACTCAATGTATTCCAACGCCGATGTCCAATTTTTTTAAGGTTGATGACGCTTTGGAAAAGCTGGTTTTGGTAGAATATGGATATGGATCTAGAAACGCTTATGTCTCATACAATGCAGTTGTCTATGTACCCCAAAAAATATCAATATTTCCTATTCAACCCTATAATGCTGTTTTAAGTTTTGATTTTACAGGTTGCTGCATGGCTGTTTTTTATTTTCTAGGTAAAAAATATGCTGCTCACATAGCTTTAGATGGAAATCCAAACGTAAAAAAATACTGGAATCTACTTGTTACAAATGGACTTGTAGAAAATTGCCTCTTATTCAATCCAACAGATCCATTTCAAAATTTAAATGCAACATATTGGGGACTCATTACTGATTCTAATGAATGTTATACAGTTCGAACCCCTGAAGTATGTAAACGTGTCTATTTCAATGCAACAAATAGTTATGGCTATCAATCTACTATGGAGAATGAGGGTATTTTTTTAGTGCTTCATATGAATCCATTACGTGAAGAAAATGCTATAATACGGTAAGGTGTTTAGATGGCAAACATTCTTTAAATACATCCAAAAGCTTACGGGTAAACTTGCTTCGAACTTCTAGGAAAATAGTTCTTTCATGCGGTTTTCTTTCATCTCAGCTGCCGAGATGAACATCTTGGCAGCTGAGATGTGTATCTTAGCGGCCGAGATACACATCTCAACCGCCAAGATGAAGCCGGATTCCTTTCTTTTGCAAGTTTGTTTTGAGTGTTTCGGCACTTTGAGTCGAATGAAATCTTATTTTTCGATTGTTTCTTTAGCTTCTTGTGTTTCTTTAGCTTCTCCCTATTACCGTACTTTAATTGGAATATACTTTATGGTTATGTAGGCAAAGATACTCTTTTTTCTTTGCGGAAGTCAAGCTTTTGCCCGTTTTTCTTTTCTCAATCAGCTTATTCCGAAGTCTGTTTTTACTTGTTATAATAGGTGCTCAACTGTTCGATCACTTTTTCGGGTTCACTCGGTGCTGCGGCATGGCGAATGACTATCTTTCCCGTCTTATCAATAATGACAAAGCAGGGGATACTCAGTATTTGCCGTTCGTTTCCCAATTCGGTGTATAGCGATTTTCCTAACTTTTCGTTTACTAATAAATGATAACCTTTCAGTTGATGGTATGCGATGGTCTTTTCCCATTTCTTCCGCTCCTCCGGACGGTCTATCGAAATGTATAGGTATACAACGTCCATGTTGTGCGCTTTTTCCTTGAGGGCGGGTAGGTATTGGAACTCTTTGAGGCAGGGACCGCACCAGGTAGCCCATACATCGATATAGACAACTTTACCTTTAAAGGGTTTTACCGCATCCTCCAGACTGGTGATGGTGGAGTCGCATGTCAGAATATGATAGTCTTTGTCGGTGATACGGCTATTCTGAAAGCGCAGGTTTTCTTTAACGCCCGGTTCGAGTACGTTCAAAAAAGGACTGTTGGGGAACTCTGCCTTATAAGTTTCGTATAGTTGGGGGATCGAAGGAGTTTTGCTACCCTGAAATTCATCTTCGTAGATAAGCTGGGCCTGCATGTATTGCAGATTGTCTCCTGTGAAGAACTTCCGATACCGGTCGAAGAGGAAGGAGGCGTAATCCTTTATCTCTTTGAGGTCACCGTTTTCGAGGTTGGTGAACTGCATCATAACCAGGTCGTTTACAAAGAATCCGATTCCGCGGTAGGAACGCAGATAATCACCGTTGACAGATGAATTGATGACTTCTGTCAGTTCTCTTTGCCAATCTTCGGGTAGTTTTTCTTTTCTCGACAGCTGCCTTGCAATATGTATAAATATAGACCGGCGGATGTAATCGATGTGTGCACGCTGTTCCGCGAGAAACTCTTCATTGAGTCCGGAAGCATTTACAGCGTCGAGTGCCTGCCGCATTCTGGCGTCTGCCAGCCGGTGATATTGCTCCAGTGAAGTGATTCCTCGCAGTTCGTGCGGCTGCATGTACACCAGTTTATCGCTGTATTTCTGATAATCGTTCACTGTTTTCAGGCATCGGTTATAGGCCGAGTTTGTACCGCTGATGATCAGGGTATCTTTGGTCACGGTAATGGTGTCTTTGCTTCCCGGTGTCAGGTAGAGTGTAAAAGAATCACTCCCTTGGGTCCATACCTGCACCATGCCGGGGCGGTCGGTGCGGAATTGATGGACAAATTCTCCCAGAGGGCCGGCTTGTGCTTTGGTTCCCAGAGCAATGCAGAACAGGTGTTCTTTGCCTGTAGGCCAATAAGCAATTTCGTTGTCCGGGGTAGTCTTGACTACAATCGTTGCTGCTTGTTGTGCGCTGATTTCTCCTGCCAGTACCAGTAGGAGGATTAATAAAAGTTTTTTCATCTTATTCGTGTTTTAATGTCGATTCAGTCTCGCGTGCAATGCATCTCTACTCCGGCAGAGTCGATGTCTGCTCCCATGGGCGGGTTTCTTTTCGCCAGTTTGATTTCTATCTCCTTGATTTTCCGAAAGTCCCGGAAGAGCCTTTTTACGATTCGTCCGCATACATGTTCCAGCAGTTTTGAAGGCAGTTCCATCTCTTCTTTCAGTGTGGCATATATGTCGGCATAACTCACGGTATCTTCCACTTCATCGGTTTCGGTCGCTTTGCCGAAGTCTGTTTTCAGTCTCAGGTTGATGATAAACTCATTGCCGATGGCGGTCTCTTGGGGGGCCACTCCGTGATAACTGTAGAAACGTACGTTTTCCAGGAAGATATAATGCTGGGTAGTCATAAGTTTTATAATTGATGTATCTTCCGGCAAAAATAGGATAATTAATGCAATTATGATCCTTGTTGTGTCGATTGTTTGGTTTTAATAAAGTCTTTTTGTGCCACTGCTTGCGGAATCAGTTTCAGGAATATGGGGGTCGCAATGATGCAGACGGTCAGCGTCAGCAGCAGTAAGGCAATGGCCTGTCCCCATTCGTTGTGGATAAACCGGCTGACAACCGGATATTCAAAATGGAGTAAAGGTGCGTGTATGCCCAGTGTTATGACCGAGTAACGCCCCATATACGAGATGACGGGCAGCTTCTTGAATTTCTTGCAGAAAAGCATGATCATAAATATGCCGGCAAAGGCTGAGGCCCAAAATTGGAAAATGTTGCCGGCATAATTGTTGGTACGCATGCCCACGAATGTGGCGGTGAAGTACATCACTGCCAGGGCTGCCAGGATGCATAAGGGAATCAGCTTGTCGAAACGATGGGGAAAGAGGAAGAAATTGTAACGGCGAATCCAGAATCCGGCTACGTAGAAAGGCAGGGCGCTCATAGCTACGTCCATATAAAGGGGCAATTCTATCTGATGCTTGCCCATATAGAATCCGGCTGTCCCGATCAGCAAAGTGAGGGCAAACATGAGACCTAACCGCCGGTTGCGCAAACTGTGAACCAGATAGAACAAGATGTTGCAATTGAAGAGTGCCAGCAAGAACCAGATGGGAGGGTTGAACTTGATCAGCGCATGGTCATGAAACACAACTAGGAGTTCCGTCCAGCTGACCGGAAGCTGGAAGACTCCGGGAGCGATTTTCCATACAATGTATTTCAGAAAGAACGCGCTGAGATAGAAAAAGAGGAAAGGGATGATCAGCTTGTTTATCTTTCGGATGAAGAAGCCGAAAAGGCCTTCATAGGATTTGAAGAAAATGCCTGAGATAAAGAAATAAAGAGGCATGCGAAAACTGGCAATCATCGAGTGATAATCAAGTTTTTCGAAGGCTCCACCTATGTGTGCCATTACTACCAGAATGATGCAGACTCCTTTCGTTAAGTCCACAAAATCTATTCGTTTGTTTTTGTCATCTCCCATTCCGGATGTTTGTGTAGTTGGTCTGACAAAGATACTGAATATTACTGAAAACAAAGAGAGAAGAGTGAAAAACACTTGGTTTCACTCTTCTCTCTTTGTTCTTTTTCTTCTTAAAGTGACAGGCGGATGTTACTTTTCCGGATTTCTGCCTGTCTGCTTCACCAATTCCCTGATTTTTTCATTCAGGCTTTCTGCTTTCATCAGTTGTTCCAGTGTCAGGTGCATCCGGTAGCGCCAGTAATGACGCGGATTGGCGGGGATATTGATCCGTTCTTCCTGTACATTCGGGTTGCGCCATTTTCCATCCATCGACAGCCAGTCTTGCAGGGATAGGATGCAGAGGATGGAATTGCTGTAAAGGTGATTGCGTACTACTTCTTCGCACAGCTCCGGCGTTGCTATGGCAGGAGCGGTACCATAATGTCCCAGCATCTGATTGTAGTAGCGTTGGGTCTGCTGATAGTCTTCTTCCCACCAGCCCCGCAGGGTCGACATATCGTGGGTGGAGAAGGTGCAGACCGAACGGTACGGATATTCGTTCAGCCTTCCGAATTCTTCTGCCGGATTCTTGGGCATCCGCTGAATTTCGAGACTCAGGATACGTAAGTCATTCATCACCCATGCCACGCAGTCGGGAATCATGCCTAAGTCTTCGCCACATACCAGCATGCGGGTAGACTGGGTAAGCTGTGGCAATTTCTTCATGGCTTGCTGTTGCCAGAAGTCATTGTGACGATGATAGTAGTACTGGTCGTAAAGGCGGTTGAATGCTGTTTTTTCCCAGTCGTTCAGGGCACGGTAGATAAAGTCGTGCTGCACGCCGATGCGGGGATGGTACAGGTTCGGGTCTTTGCGGTCGGGAACAAATAATACGTCACTGATCAGGGCATATAATCCGTCTCTGACCCATATACTGTCTTCGTCGTTCTTGCCGGCAAAGAAGGCTTCTACCTTGCGTTGGGTATCAAATTCCGGACGCATACGGTATACCTCGTAAGTTTCAGTCGGTTCGATGAACGTCTGCTTTACATAGTCGGTATGTGGTCCGAACACTTGTCCGAGGAAATATTCATGGATATACGGCCGCAGGAACTCTTCACGGAAAGAGAGTCCGTAACTTTCTATCTCTTCACGGCTCATGGGAAGGGCGGGTACAAACTGTCCCAGCAATCCATGCACGGCATTCATCGGGATTTCCCAGATGCGGAAGAATCCCAGAATGTGGTCGATGCGGTAGGCGTCAAAGTATTCAGCCATCTTTTGGAAACGTTTCATCCACCATTTATAACCGTCGTTCTCCATCACATCCCAGTTATAGGTGGGGAAACCCCAGTTCTGCCCGTTGACAGAGAAATCATCGGGTGGAGCACCGGCCTGTCCGTTGAGGTTGAAATAATAAGGTTCTGTCCAGGCTTCGACACTGTTGCGACTGATACCGATGGGGATGTCCCCCTTCAGCACTACTCCATGCTCGCGGGCATAAGTGGTGGCTTCGAGCAATTGCAGGTGAAGATTGAACTGGATATAGAAGTAGATGGCGATATGGGCATAGTCCGCCGTGTCGGGGCGGCACAGTTCTTCAATCTCTTGAGCATTGTACTCCGAGTATTGGGGCCATTCGCGGAAGTTCGGTGTATGGTATAAATCGCGCAGGTAGCTGAATGCAGCATACGGTTGCAGCCAATCTTTGTTGGCTTCGAAGAAGCTGCGGAAGGCTTTCGAAGCCAGCACCTTTTCTCCTTCTTGCTTGAATATCTGATGGAAATATTCCCATTTCACCCGGTTGACAGCTTCGTAGTCGATGGCGGAAAGTGCATTCAGTTCTTTTTGTTTTCGGTTGAAGGTAGCAGCAGTTTCTTTATCCTTCAGGTTGCCCATCTGTTTAAGGTCGGCATACATCGGGTGGAAGGCATAAATGGAAATGCTGTTGTAGGGATAAGAGTCTGTCCATGTATGAGTCATGGTGGTATCGTTGATCGGTAAGATCTGTACTACCTTCTGGTTGGTACTGACCGCCCAGTCCACCATTCTCTTCAGGTCTCCGAAGTCTCCTACACCGAAACTTTTTTCCGACTTTAGTGAGAATACAGGGACAGCTACGCCTGCACCTTTCCAGGAAGGAATATTAAAGTAGGCATATCGGTCGGCAATGACCAATGTCTCGTTTGCTTTGATTTCGGGAGCAGCCAGATAGCGGTTGGGGTTATTCTCCCAAGCTTCGGCACGCTTCTCTTCTTTATTGTACAATACAAATTTGTATTCTAGTGGAAATTCCAGTTTGGAAGCATCCAGTTCGGCTTGCCATTCCGGAAAGTTGGCATCACTCATGGGCCATGCCTTGTCCGGGTCCCAGTTGCCGAGTGCTTTCTGGTTACCACAGATGGCCAGGCAGTACTTGCTGTTGATGCGTGGAGCATAAGCCTTGATCATCAATCCTTTTTTGTAGCTTTTGGGGATTGCGCTTCGTTCGCAGTGCGCCAGCAGTGCTTCGGTAAATGCCGAACTGTAGAAGTATTGCTGCTCCGGAAGATTCTTCCAGCAGTCATTGATGCGCAGGCTTTTCTTAACGTCGGCCGGTAGATAGATGAGTCGCGGAAAGGAGTTCCATTCGGTACGGATGGCCTTACCGTCACGATATATGTGATAACTGTATTCGACAACCCCTTCGGCCGGCAATTGAATGGATATTTCATTGCTCCAATGAATGCCGTCTACTGTGGTAAGGGCTACAGCCTGCTCCGGATTATTTTTCCCAAGTTCGGGGACAGAACCTAATATTCTGACTTCTTCTCCCCAGCTTGTGCGATATTCAATATGAAATGTAACTATCATATATATTAGATTTAATTATTGACTAATGATTTTGCAAGTATAGAAATATTCTACATATGTCGTATCTTTACTTTCGTCGAACTACTTTAAAATAGTATGCAAACGTTTGTGCTCTTTGTATGATTAAACATTGAAAGGAGCCTATGGGCTCCTTTCAACACTTTTTGCTTACATATTAATCATTTACTTGGCTAAGTTTATCCACATCTGGATGCACCGCAAGTGGTACAGATGAGGCAACCTTCCTGATAAACTAATGTCTCGTTTCCGCAGTTGGGGCACTTCTTGCCTTTGGCTTCTGTTCCGTCCTGCACATATTTTTTCAGCGCACGCTCTACACCATTCTTCCAGGTGTTGATGTTCTCGCTGTCCAATTGCAGCGAACCTACCAGTTTGATCACCTGTTCGATCGGCATTCTCCAGCGAAGTACACCTGAAATCAGTTTAGCATAGTTCCAGTATTCTTTATTGAACTTCTCAGACAGACCTTCGATGGTCATTTTGTATCCGCGTTTGTTCTCGAACTGGAAGTCATAGCGTTTGTTTCCGTTTTCATCGACGTTCTTGATGATGCGTCCGGTATTTACGCTTTTCGGAATAATGATTCCTTCGTCATCGTCTTGCAGACCGGTGAATATCTCATAAGGTCTGCCGTCGAGCAAGCCGACCAGAGCCACCCATTTCTCTTTGTTGTTTTGGAAGCGTACGACGTCGGCTTCAAGCACTGTCGGGCGTACCTCGACTACCGTTGGTGGTTTGCAAGGAGGGAGTTCCTCTTTCTTATCTTTGTCGGACTTCGCAGAGATCAGCACTCCTGAACGGGAACCGTCACGATAAACCGTACAGCCCTTGCAGCCTGACTTCCAGGCTTCCACATACAGGCGATTTACCAATTCTTCGTCTACATCGTTCGGCAGGTTGATGGTCACACTGATGGAGTGGTCTACCCATTTCTGAATTTTACCTTGCATACGCACCTTCATCAGCCAGTCCACATCGTTGGACGTTGCTTTGTAATAAGGTGATTTTGCTACCAGTTCGTCTATTTCTTCCTGAGTGTATCGTTTAGCCGGATCATAGCCGTTTGCTTCCATCCAAGTCACAAACTTGTGGTGGAATACGATGTATTCTTCAAAGGCATCTCCGGTTTCGTCAACAAAGTCGACTCGTACGTTGGTATCGTTCGGGTTTACTTTTCTTCTGCGTTTGTATACCGGAAGGAATACTGGTTCGATACCCGAGGTCGTTTGGGTCATCAGACTGGTTGTGCCGGTAGGAGCGATGGTCAGGCACGCAATGTTACGGCGACCATATTTTTTCATATCCTCATACAATGCCGGGTCGGCTTCGCGCAAGCGGTTGATAAACGGATTGTTCTTTTCTCTTTCCGAGTCATATACATCGAATGCTCCGCGTTCTTTGGCCATATCCACTGATGAACGATAAGCGCCCAAAGCGACTGCTTTGTGCACTTTCTCTGAAAACTCTGTCGCTTCTTCTGTTCCATAACGCATTCCGAGAGCGGCAAGCATATCGCCTTCGGCTGTAATACCGACACCGGTACGTCGTCCCTGACCACTCTTCTTATAGATCTTTTCCCACAGTCCGCGTTCGGTGTGTTTCACTTCTTCGTTTTCGGGATCCTGATCGATTTTCTCTATGATACGTTCTATCTTCTCCAATTCCAGATCGATGATATCATCCATGATGCGCTGAGCCAGTGCTACATGTTTATGGAAGAGATCGAAGTCGAAGTAGGCATCTTTGGTGAACGGATTGACTACGTATGAATATAGATTGATGGCCAACAGTCGGCAAGAATCGTAGGGGCATAATGGAATTTCACCACAAGGGTTTGTCGAAACCGTTTTATATCCCAGGTCCGCATAACAGTCGGGCACTGATTCGCGAATAATGGTATCCCAGAACAATACACCCGGTTCTGCTGATTTCCATGCGTTATGCACAATTTTTTTCCATAGGTTGGAAGCTTCGATCTCTTTTACCGTAGTCGGGTGATCGGAGTCAATAGGGTATTGTTGGGTATATTTTCTGCCTTCTACGGCTGCTGACATGAATGCATCGTCCAGCTTAACTGAAACATTGGCTCCTGTTACCTTACCTTCTGTCATTTTGGCGTCGATAAATGCTTCCGAGTCCGGATGCTTGATCGATACACTGAGCATCAGTGCGCCGCGACGTCCGTCTTGAGCAACCTCACGTGTGGAATTGGAATAACGTTCCATGAACGGAACCAGACCGGTAGAAGTCAGAGCGGAGTTTTTCACAGGAGAACCTTTGGGACGGATGTGCGAGAGATCATGACCTACACCACCACGTCTTTTCATCAGTTGCACCTGTTCTTCGTCTATTTTGATGATGGCACCGTATGAATCGGCAGAACCATCAATACCAATCACAAAGCAATTGGAAAGTGAAGCAACCTGATAATCGTTACCTATACCTGTCATCGGACTACCTTGCGGTACGATATACTTAAAATGATCAAACAGCTCAAACAACTGTTCGGAACTTAGTGCGTTGGGGTACTTTGCTTCAATGCGAGCCACCTCGTTGGCAAGTCTCCAATGCATATCCTTCGGTGACTTCTCGTAAATATTTCCGAAAGAGTCTTTTACTGCGTATTTGTTTACCCAAACTCGCGCAGCAAGTTCATCGCCCTGAAAATATCGTAAAGATTCTTCGAAGGCTTCCTCGTAAGAGTAAATTTGCTTTTCCACGATGCAATGTGTCTTAGATTTCTTTATTAATAAGTAAATATGTAGAAGCTTACTTATCATTAACAAACGTGCCTGCAAAGCTATGAATGTTTTTTGGTATATCAAAATAAAAACGAGATAATTTATTAACCGGTACTAAGTTATCCGTTTATAAACGATAAGCAATTGATAAACAAATGAATGATGCTTTTGTTCGACGCTTGAAGTTTTCCAAAAAGAAAATTATTCTATTTTATAAATGAGATAGAATGATTATTCTTTTTATATCTTTGCAGAAAAAAGATATGATGGATACAGTTAAGAACAGAAGGACAATCCGCAAATACCAGCAAAAAGATATTACGCCGGATTTGTTAAATGATTTGCTTGAAACTTCATTTCGCGCTTCTACGATGGGTGGAATGCAGCTTTATAGTGTGGTTGTCACCCGTGATGCCGAGAAAAAAGAAATACTTTCTCCGGCTCATTTTAATCAGCCGATGGTAAAGGAGGCTCCGGTTGTATTGACATTTTGCGCGGATTTTCGTCGTTTTTGCAAATATTGTCAGGAAAGGAATGCGGAGCCGGGATATGGTAATTTAATGTCCTTTTTGAATGCCGCTATGGATACTTTATTGGTTGCACAGACTTTCTGTACGCTTGCCGAGGAAGCCGGATTGGGTATTTGCTATTTGGGTACTACTACCTATAATCCTCAAATGATCATCGATGCTTTGCACTTGCCCGAGTTGGTGTTTCCCATTACTACAGTGACTGTGGGATATCCGGCGGAATCTCCGAAACAGGTAGACCGTCTGCCGATAGAGGGCATTATACATGAAGAGAGCTATCACGATTATACCGCCGAAGATATAAACCGGTTATATGCTTATAAGGAATCTTTGCCTGAGAACAAGTTATTTATAGAAGAGAATCAGAAAGAGACTCTGGCCCAAGTATTCACGGATGTCCGCTATACAAAGAAGGATAATGAATTTATGTCTGAGAATCTGTTGAAGGTACTTCGCCGGCAGGGCTTTATGGATTAAATAACGATGAACAGTGAGCGATAAATGGGGCGAGCGATGGACGATGAACATCTTACATTATTTTGCAGTATGTCCATCGTTCATCGTCTACCGTTCACCGTTACTCACGTTTCTTTTCTTGAGTAAAGTTTCTATGTTTTCCAGATCCGATCGGAATCCTTTGTCAACCTCACATTGCCCTTTTACTGTTTTGCATGCATGCAAAACGGTGGCATGATCTTTATTGCCTATGAATTTTCCAATTTTGGAAGTAGAGAAGTCTGTATGTGTTTTAGCTAAATACATGGCTACTTGGCGTGCCTGTACGACTTCCCTTTTTCTTGATTTGGTATGGATAGCAGATGACTCCAAATCGAAGTGCTTGCAAACTACGTTGATGATATCATCGATAGTGACAGCTTTTGTCTCACAACGAACGACTTTACGAACAATGCGTTGTGCCAGGTCCAGATCGATTTCTTTATTGTAAATGGTAGAGTGGGCCATGATGGAAATGACAATACCTTCCAGGTCACGCACGCTTTCATTAACATTCTCAGCAATATAGTCGATTACTTCCGAAGGGAATTGTAATCCATCCCGATGAATTTTATTTCTTAATATGTTTTTTCTCAGTTCTACGGTAGGCTTCTCCAATTCGGCTACCATTCCCCATTTAAACCGGGTCAGTAAGCGCTCTTCCATACCCTGCAATAATACAGGAGCACGGTCGGAAGTCAATATCAGTTGTTTGCCATTCTGATGTAGGTGATTAAAGATATGGAAGAAAGTGTTTTGTGTTTTGGTGACACCTGCAAATTCTTGAATATCATCAATAATTAATACATCGATTGTTTGGTAGAAGTTGATGAAGTCATTCGTTGTATTGTTACGTACGGAATCGGTATATTGTACCTGAAATAAATGTGCTGAAACATAAAGCACTCTTTTGTCCGGATACAACTCTTTGATGCGGGTACCGATGGCATTGGCCAAATGGGTCTTTCCTACTCCCGATGCTCCATGGAGGAACAGCGGATTGAAGACTGTTTTTGCCGGATTCTCGGCAACAGCTTCGGCAACACTTCTTGAAAGCTTATTACTGTATCCTTCAATAAAGGTCTCAAAGTTATAGTTCGGATTTAGATGGGGATCAAGATCCTGAACGGCCGGTGCACGCAGCAAGCCCGGAGCTTTCCTTTCATCAACACGGGGAAGTCCGGATTGGGGAATAGCCGTAGAGCGGGTAGTAGACTCCTGGTTCACGGTTGCCCCTGAACTTTTGTCCACCAGCACGTTGTACATCAACTTCGTGCCGTCGCCTATAACCTTATATAACGTCTTACGTAGCAAGTCCACAAATTTATCTTCCAGAAATTCATAGAAAAACTGGCTGGGAACTTGTACGATTAACGTTTTGTCCTCATATTTTAAAGGAACAATGGGAACAAACCATGTTTTGTATGTCGACTCAGGAACATTGTCTCTAATAATTTCAAGACAGCGGTTCCATAGGCCGACATGACTCGATTCACTCATAGCGGCTGTAATACATTTATTAATTAAGCAAAACTTCTACGGTTGCAAAATTGGGAATCTTATTCGAGAAAAACAAATCTCCTTTTTCTTGTATTTCTCACTGAAAGAATAATGTGTTTACTTTCAGTGACTTATCATTTCCCTATAAAATACTCCTCATGGGAAGCTATTGCTTTTTTATAACTACTTGTTAATTAATTGCTTATCACGTGACGGTCCACCTGTTATTCTTTAACCTGATAGTTGGTGCACGTATCCTTTCTGTCTATGAATAGACTTTTAAAGGATTTCATCCTATCCTCGTTTGGTACACGCTTATTTAGATAAATTCTATTTAAGGCGTATTCTCTACTTATCTTTCTTACCAAACAAAGAGAAGTGAACATATCGTTTCGGATGTTCCTTCAGGTCTTCAAGCAGATTTGCTGCATTAATGGTTGTTTGGTTCAGGTTATTGTATAATTGTGGATCGTTTAACAGTAATCCGACAGTGTTGTCTTTGCTGTTAAGTTTTTCTGTAAGCATTTTTACGTTGCTAAGAGTGGCGTCTATTTTTTTGAATGTGGCAGCATAATCAATTTCTTTCAGATTGCCGCTGATTACAACAAAGTTATCACCGATAGTATTGAGCTTTCCTGTTAATTGTGGGATATCATTGTTCATCAATACTTTCAATTGACGGCTGGTAACTTCGAGATTGGCTGTTGTCTTTTCAATAGAATGCAGAGTTGCCGGAATGCTTTGATCTGCCATGATTGTGTTCAGTGAAGTAAGGATAGAGTCTAATTTGGGCAACATCTTTTCGACAGCGGGCATCATTGCTGCAACTTTTTCCATCATGCCGTTGTTCAGCGTTCCCGGAATCGTATCGCCTACTGTATAGCGTTCGCGAGGATTGTTGGCCAATAAAATATTCATTCTTACTCCTCCCATCAGTTCGGGTACCAGTTCGGCTGAGCTTCCTTTCGGTATGCGTAAATCAGTATCTACTTCTACTTCCACTATTACATTTTCCGGTTGATTGTAATCGTAAGCAATATCACGGACGATACCTACACGGACACCATCGGCGAATACCGGACTCGATTGTGCCAGACCGTTTACATTATGGAATTTTACATAAAAATAGCTGGCAGGCTTAAACATGTTGATGCCTTTCAGATAATTGATCCCGAAGACGAGTAAGCACAAGGCCGCAACACCTGCTATTCCTATCCTGACTTCTTTTGTAATGAGTTTCATGTTTTGTTATTTAGTCTTTTTATTTATTTCTTCTTTTCTTAAAATTGGCTATAGCCTCGTTGATATTCATCTTTTCTCCGTTGCGGAATGCAATGATGAAGGCATCCTTAAATAATGGAGTGACTGTATTACGGCGTGTCCGTAATACCTTATTATAATCGGACGATGCCCCGTAAGTGTATTTGTATAGTCCATTTTCCTTGTAATAATCTACATCTTTCAATCCCTTCAGTCGTTTATCATTTTTAGATAGTGGACGTGAAGAGGTCAGTATTTGTATCTTAAACGTAATTTCAGAGTCGTTTGTTGTGCTTTCTACAACAATTGGGCGTTGAGTTTTTGCTTCTGTTACAAGCTTGTCGGTGCGTGGAGTATTTTGGGGCTTTTTGTTTTCGCTTTCTGTGCTGTCTATCTGTGCAACCTCAGTATCGGTTACTTCATCATCATTGGGAAGTGCAGTGCGGCTGCTGCCTGTCAAACGGATTTCGTGTTCTCTTTTATAAGAGAGAAATGCCCGATATATACCTTTTGCCAAAGTAGAACTTCCTTCTTCTGTATTAAGATAACGTTCTTCTTCAGGCGTAGAGATAAAACCGAGTTCAACCAGAATGCTTGGCATGGCACTAGCCTTCAATACAAGGAATCCGGCCTGATGTACTCCCCGGTCCACCCGTTTACAGTGATGGCGGAATTGTTTTTGAACCAATGAAGCCAAGTGTACACTCTGCTCCATATATTTGTCTTGCATAAATTCGAAGATAATATACGATTCAGCGGAATTGGGATTAAATCCGGCGTAACGAGTTTTGTAATCATCTTCATATAAGATTACAGAGTTCTCCCGTTTGGCCACTTCTAGGTTGGCGTCTGATTTGGCTAGACCTAATGTCCATGTAGAAGCACCTTTTGCGGTCCGGTTATTGGCCAGAGCGTTAGTGTGGATTGAAATAAACAGGTCGGCTTTTGCATTGTTGGCAATCTCTGCACGGCGGTCAAGTGGTATAAATACATCTTTGCTACGGGTATAGACCACCTTCACATCATTGCAGTTTTGTTTGATCAGATTACCCAATTTCAATGCTACTTTCAGATTGATATTCTTTTCTTTGGATATCTTTCCGATGGCTCCGGGATCGTGACCGCCATGTCCGGCGTCAATAACTACAACGAAATCTTTTGCCCAGACGCTACTGACGTTTGATGGAGAAACGAGTAGCCAAAGGCAAATCAATATATATAATATGTGTGGTCTACGTAGTTCCATATAAAATAATGTGCAAATGTAGCAGAAATTTGTTGAAAACTCACTATTTAGTGTTAAGTTTTGAGTTTTTTACGTTACTTTGCACCTGAAATTTAAACGATATAACAATGCTGAAGTTCTTGAAAAATTGGACGCTTCCGATAGCTATGCTGGTAGGTGCTGTTGGTTATCCGGTATTTATCAGCTTTTCTTTCCTTACTCCAATACTGATTTTCACTATGTTGCTTCTCACTTTTTGTAAGGTATCTCCGCGTGACTTAAAACCGAAGCCGTTACACTTATGGCTTTTATTGATTCAGATATTCGGATCTTTGATTGTTTATCTGCTACTTTATCGTTTTAATAAAATTGTGGCAGAAGGAGCGATGGTTTGTGTTATTTGCCCCACGGCTACTGCGGCTGCCGTTATTACATCGAAGTTGGGAGGAAGTGCCGCCAGTCTGACTACTTATACATTGATAGCCAATATTGGAGCTGCAATTGCTGTTCCGATCCTGTTTCCATTGATAGAGGCCAATCCCGGTATTAGTTTTATAGATGCTTTTCTGGTGATTCTCAGTAAGGTTTTTCCTTTATTGATCTGTCCTTTCTTAGCAGCCTGGTTCTTGCAGAGGTTTATTCCCAAAGTGCATAAAGTGCTGTTGGGTTATCATGAACTGGCCTTTTATTTATGGGGAATTTCTCTTGCTATTGTTACTGCACAAACGCTTTATTCTTTGATTAATGATCCGGCAGACGGACTTACGGAGATTATGATTGCGGTTGTCGCCCTGATAGCATGTTGTCTTCAATTTTTTCTGGGTAAAACATTGGGCAGTATATACAACGATCGTATTAGTGGTGGACAGGCTTTAGGGCAAAAGAATACTATTCTTGCCATCTGGATGGCTCATACTTATCTGAATCCACTTTCTGCTGTAGGGCCGGGTAGCTATGTATTGTGGCAAAACATTATTAATAGCTGGCAACTTTGGAAGAAGAGAAAGAAAGAGAGTGAAAAATGCAGTAATAATGTAAGCGGCTAATAAATAAGATTATAATTATGGATATTATTTCATTACGGAAAAGCCCTCAATATTTAGAGGAGGCTATTGCTTATTTCCAAAAGAAGTGGGCTGACGAAAATAGTAGAATGGTTTATGATAACTGTTTCAGAACTTGTTTGGAGTCGGAATCTCCTCTGCCACAATGGTATCTTCTGATAAATGGAGAAGGAGAAATTATAGGTTGTGCCGGACTTGCCACAAATGATTTTAATTCACGTATGGACTTATACCCGTGGTTGGTTGCTTTATTCATCGAAGAGCAGTATAGAGGGCATAATTACGGAAACTTACTAATCAAAGCAGTAGAAGAGGATACCCGGCGGTTAGGCTTCGGGAATTTATACTTGTGTACAACTCATACAGGCTATTATGAGCATTTCAATTTTGTATATATAGGAGATTGCTATCACCCTTGGGGGGAACATACACGTGTCTATCAAAAAGAAATATAAATTCCCGGTTGTCTTCTATGACGGATTTTTTTGTTCTACAGAAGCGGAATCGTTATATAACTCCCACAACCGGAGAGCATCCGGATAGTCGTTCAAGGTTAACACTTTCGCCCGCAAGGACGAAGTTGTTTGAGAAAAGGCGGTCATCGATAGGCCGATCGCCCATACAAGAATGCTTAGTTTAAGTTTTATCATGATATCGATTTTTTGTGTTATGGAGCGGAACTGAATTATAATCCGTGTATCGGAGGGTGTACCTAAACTCGTATTCACCACAGAGTACACCGATTTACACAGATAAATATCGTTTATCAATAATAGATTAAGTTCGATCTGTAGAATTCGGTGCTACTCTGTGGTGGATCATGACACACCTTTGTGTGTCATGTCAATTTATCCTTTGAACAATAATGTTAGTTTGCATATAAGTCACTTGCCGGAATTTCGTTTCCTTCAGTGCCGGTTACCGTCATTTTCAGTTGACCACCGTTTTGGTCAAAATAGCGTACTTCTATCGGATGATACCCTTTCGATAATGCTTTCTGGCCGATAACTTCACGCGGCCCGTGTGGTCCGTCGTTATCGATCACCTGTTCACCGTCTATTACCAGCGTACTGCCGTCATCCGACAAAAGGGCAAAGGTATAGATATCGTCTTTCGGCACATTAATAAACCCTTTGATAACCAGTCCTATATTTCCTTTTGCCTTTTCGGGAATCATAACTTTTTCTATCGGGTAAGTTCCGTTCAGCGGTGCTTTAGTGATGTCTGCACACTTGTTGCCTTTAAACTCATACCATTCAGCCTGCAATCCTTTGGCAGAGGGAGTGACAGTCGTAGCCGGAGCATATTCGCTCTTGATGAAGCGTGTCCGGGAGATGTCACCGGCTTTTCCGTTGGGACGGAAGGTGCGGAACGTAAAGTCCGTTGTTTCTTTTACTTGAATAGGCCCTTCGTATTTAGGCGATTGCAGAGTAGGAGTGCTGCCGTCCGTCGTATAATGAATTTCGGCATTGGGATCGAGGCAGGTTACCTTTACGGTTCCTTCACCGATAAAAGCATTGTTGCGATGGAAGCCTTCCAAGTCGGGGATGCGATAATTGATACCCATGATGTTGAGGCGTTCGAATTGGTTTGCCATGCGTTGTGCAAAGTCATTCCAGTTCTTTTGTGAGGGTTGGCTCCAACCCAGTTCGGCGATAGCCAGCAAGCGTGGAACAGCCATATACTGCATGCGTTCGCGTGAAGGAATCCATTCACACCAGATGTTTCCTTGTACGCCTTTGACTAATGCCTGTTGTTCGGAAGTCAATCCTTCGATTGCCGGATTGAAGTTATAAATATTGCGTACAGAGTTTTTGTCTTCCTGATAATCCAGATAGAACTGTCCGTTTGGAGTGAAAATGATGGAGTTCCCCTGTTGAGTTGTCTTTGCGGGAGCATCTTTTGCCCAGCTTCTCCACCACATTACGGTAGCCGTCGGGCTCAGTCCGCCTTCGATGATTTCGTCCCAGCCGATCATCTCTTTCCCCTTTGCATTGAAAAATTTCTCCATATCGTGGATAAACCAGGATTGCAGCTCTTCTTCGGTTTTCAGATGATTATCCCGCATACGTTTCTGGCAATCGGGACATTTCTTCCAGTTTGCTTTTTCAACTTCATCTCCTCCGATGTGTACATATTTGTAGGGAAACAGGTCGATCAGTTCACTATATACATTCTTACAGAATTCCATTGCCGATTCTTTTCCGGGGCAGACGGGTGAGGAGAAAGTGGTTCCCCAGCCTACTTTATCGGTACAGGCTACTCCGGAATAGTTGCTGACAGCAGCCAGCATATGTCCCGGCATGTCAATTTCGGGAATGATATCTATCCCGCGTACTTTGGCATATTCAATCACTTCTTTGATATCCTCCTGCGTATAGTATCCGCCATATAACGTGTCGCCTTCGACGATGCGGAGTTTGTTTTCCGGAATCAGAAAATCCGGATTGTCTTCTGATTTAGCGGACTTCATACACGATCTGTCGTGTGAATTAAAGGTACGCCATGCGCCTTTCTCCGTCAGTAACGGATATTTTTTTATTTCGATGCGCCAACCTTGATCGTCTGTCAGATGCCAGTGGAACTTATTCATTTTGTAGAGTGCCATCAGGTCGAGTAATTCTTTTACCTCCTCTTTGGTGTAGAAGTGACGGGATACATCGAGCATAATCCCGCGCCACTCGAATCGGGGGGCGTCTTGAATCTCTGCCGTGGGAATGGTCCATGCCACACTGTCTACGATTTGTTTGGATTCGATTTGCGGTGGGAATAACTGGCGAAGCGATTCGATACCGGCTATTACCCCTCCATAAGAGTTGCCTGTGATGTCTATCCGGTCTGATTTTGCTGAAAGTGTATAGGCACCTTCTTTTCCTTCGATGTTGGCTTTCGCAAGAGTGATTGTCCCCTTGCCTTCTTTAACCTGAAGGTCGTAGCCCGTGGCGGCCGAAAGAATTTCTTTCAGGTATTGGGCGGCTGGCTGTAATTCCGGGTCGGTGGTACCGATTGTAGTATTCGGGGTTAGTACAAAAGCGTTGCCGGATTGTTGAATTTGGTTAGGCAACGGTACGATTGATGCGTCTCTGGTAACGGGAGCGGGACCGCAGGCTCCCAATAGCAATGTACTCGTGAGAGTACAGGCTGCTATCCACTGTTTGTAAGAAGGTTTTGTCATAGGAATAAATATTGGATTGTTTTTAATATGATATCAGATCCGTTTTCCGGGTTACTATGAAATGCACAAATATACAATCAATTCTTTTGATTATCTTCATTCCGTATTAAAAAACAGTTGTTATCTTTGCCTTTGGCAGGAACCTTCCTTATTCATGACTTGTTTTCTATGTGGGAGAAGTTAATTTGTTTAGCCGGTTTGCCCTCTTGGATAAGCCTGAATGGGAGTATTAACGACTTTTGACTTGTTCATCTAGCGGGCTCGGGTATCCGAGCTGATGGGTACATGAACCCGGGCCCACTAAACAAGGCCGGGAAAGAGGGGTAAAGAAGGAAAGAAATGTGCTTAAGAAACCAATCGAACACACTTGGCTTATGAAGGTTTTCCATTCCGGAAACCAATGGCAAGTGGTTTTTGAATTAATGAATAATAGAATATGAAAGTGCTTGATTTGATAGACAAATATTATCCTCAGGATAATGAACTGAAACATATTTTGAACGTGCATAGCCGGTCGGTGGCTGATAAAGCTCTATGGATCGCCGTAAAACATCCGGAACTGAATCTGGATACTGTCTTTCTGGAAGAAGCCGCCATGCTGCATGATATTGGTATCTTCCTGACACATGCTCCGGGTATTCAATGTTTTGGGACGGAACCTTACATTTGTCATGGATATCTCGGAGCCGGACTTGTCCGTAAGGAAGGTTTCCCCCGACACGCATTAGTCTGTGAACGGCATACCGGGGCGGGACTTTCACTGAAAGATATTATGGATCAAAAACTTCCTGTCCCCCATCGCGAAATGTTGCCGGTGAGTATGGAAGAACAAGTGATTTGCTTTGCCGACAAGTTTTTTTCGAAAACCCATCTCGACCGTGAGAAAACTGTGGAGGGGGCTCGTAAGAGCATCGCCAAGTATGGAGATGAAGGTTTGCAACGTTTTAACAATTGGTGTAAGCTATTTCTTTAGTGCCTAAAAAAGAATTAAAAATGAAGATTCTCAAGTATATTTGGTGAAGATTGTGTACTTTTGCCCCTTCAAGCGTAAACTCTATTAGTTAATGACGCCATTGAAAGCAAATACGATAATATCATCCATACTACTGTTGATCCTCCTGATGCTTCCGTACGAAGCTATGGCTCAGCGTCGCCGTGTCAGGGAGTTGAAAGGGCCGGTGGTCTATTCACCCCCTAAGAACGATTCACTGAGAGTCGACACACTGAAAAACGATACATTGAAAGCCAATGTATTGAAGGCCGATACATTGTCGGCGGAATCGGTGAAGAAAAAGAAACAACCCCTGGACGCTCCCGTTGTATATTCTGCCAATGACTCTATTGTCTTTACACAAGGAGGATTTGCCCATTTGTATGGAGATGGAAAGGTGAACTACGAGAGCATCGAACTGGGAGCCGAAATTATCACCATGAACATGGACAGCAGTACGGTCTATGCCCGTGGAGTGATCGACTCTGTGGGAGTGGAGAAGGGGAAACCGGTGTTTAAGGATGGAGAGACTCCTTATGAAACGAAGGCTATCCGGTATAACTTCAAGAGTAAAAAAGGATTTATCAATAACGTCGTTACCCAGCAGGGGGAAGGCTACGTGGTAGGTAACAATGCGAAGAAAGGCGCAAATGATGAACTGTTCATGGAGAATGGACGATATACGACCTGCGACCACCACGATCATCCGCACTTCTATATGCAGTTGACCAAAGCCAAGGTCCGTCCTAAGAAAAATGTGGTAACGGGGCCTGCTTATCTGGTAGTGGAAGATGTACCGTTGCCTTTGGCCGTACCGTTTTTCTTCTTTCCGTTTTCCAGCAGCTATTCTTCGGGCTTTGTCATGCCGAGTTATATGGATGACTCCAGCCGTGGTTTCGGTTTGACCGGTGGTGGCTACTATTTTGCTGTCAGTGACCTGATGGACCTCAAGCTGACTGCCGATATTTTTACTAAAGGTTCATGGGCCGCCAATATGGAAACCAATTATAACAAGCGTTATAAATATTCCGGTTCGTTACAGGCCGGCTATCAGGTAACCAAACTTGGGGATAAAGGTATGCCGGACTATTCGGTTGCTAAAGACTTCAAGATTGTGTGGAATCACCGGCAAGACCAGAAGGCGAGTCCCAACAGCACTTTCTCGGCAAGTGTAAACTTCGCTACCAGTAGTTACGAACGTACCAATATCAACAACCTCTATAATTCTCAGTTGATGACCCAGAATACAAAAACTTCGAGTGTAAGCTACTCTCGTAGTTTCCCGGATCAGAAGCTGACACTCGCGGGTACTTTCAACATAGCGCAAACCATGCGTGACTCTTCTATTGCTGTCACCCTGCCTGACTTGAATATTACTCTGAGTACTATTTTCCCTTTTAAGCGTAAACGTGCGGTAGGTGAGGAGCGTTGGTACGAAAAGATCTCATTGCGTTATTCGGGACGTTTGACCAACAGCCTGAAGACAAAAGACGACCGTTTGTTTAAAGCCGGTTTCAGGGAATGGGAGAATGCAATGCAGCATAACATCCCGGTACAGGCAACTTTCACTCTTTTCAAGTATTTGCAGGTGGTACCTTCATTTAATTACACTGAACGTTGGTATACCCGTAAGGTGATGAAGAGCTATGACGAAACTACCCGGAAATGGGATACACACCCCGGTGATACGATTCATGGATTCTATCGGGTGTTCAACTATTCGGCCAGCCTGGCTTTAAGTACCAAGATGTATGGTATGTACCAGCCGCTGTTTATGAAGAAAAAAGAGATACAGATTCGCCATGTCTTTACCCCGCAGATTTCATTGAATGGCTCTCCAAGTTTCGGGCAATTCTGGGAATATTATCGTGATGCAGACGGTAATGATCAGTATTACTCGCCTTATTCCAGTCAGCAGTTTGGTACAGCTCCGCGTGAAAAGTCCGGAACGGTTAGTTTTGATGTGTCGAACAACTTGGAGATGAAATACCGTAACAAGAAAGACTCTCTTGTGAAAGTCAGTTTGATTGATGAAATCGGTTTCAATCTTTCTTATAATATGGCTGCAAAGAAGCAACCATGGAGTAACCTGAATATGCGTTTGCGTATGAAGTTCAAGAAGTTTAATAACTATACGCTGAATATGAACGCGGTATTCGCAACCTATGCCTATACATTCGATAAGTCGGGTAATGTAATAGTGGGTGACCGCACCGAATGGTCTTATGGCCGCTTCGGGCGTTTCCAGGGATGGGGATCTTCCATCAACTATACATTCAATAATGATACCTGGAAGAAGTTGTTCGGGAAAGATAAGGATAACGATCAAAAGAAGAAAAAGGACGGTGCCGACGAAGAAAAAGGAAATTCTACCGGTGACGAAGCGGTTACTGAGAAGAGGGTAGAAAAAGCACAGGCGGATCGTGACGGTTATCAGGTATTTAAGATGCCATGGTCGCTGAATGTGAACTATTCGTTCCGTATTTCCGAGGATCGTAGTAAGCCGATCAATCGTAATACGATGCGTTATCCGTTTAAGTATACGCAAAATATCAACATGTCGGGTAACCTGAAGATTTCCAATAATTGGTCGTTTACATTCAATTCCGGATATGATTTCGAGGCAAAGGAGATCACTCAGACTTCTTGCACGATTACACGTGATTTGCATTGCTTCAATATGTCTGCCAGTATTTCGCCTTTCGGCCGCTATCGCTATTATAATTTTACGATTCGGGCTACGGCAAGTATCCTGCGTGACTTGAAGTGGGATAAGAGAAGTCAGACTCAAAGTAATATTCAGTGGTATTAAATATCTGATGGACGAACGATCAACAGCCGGCAATTTATGCTATAGAAATTTTAAGCATAAATTGCCGGCTGTTTATCGTTTATCGACTATCGTTTGATAGTTTGCTCTGTTTACCAGTTTATTTCTGTTTTTCCATGGGCTTTCAGGTATTCGTTTGTTTTACTGAAATGCTTATTCCCAAAGAAGCCATTGTAGGCAGAGAGGGGAGAAGGATGTGCCGAACTGAGTACCAAATGCTTGTTACGGTCAATGAAGGCACCCTTCTTTTGTGCATAACTTCCCCAAAGGATGAATACCAGATTTTCTCTTTCTTCGGCCAGGACACGGATGGCAGCATCTGTAAACTCTTCCCAACCGCGACGTTGGTGTGAACCGGCCTGGTGGGCGCGTACTGTCAGGGTGGCGTTCAGCAACAGGACACCCTGTTCAGCCCATCTTGTCAGGTTACCGGTGGACGGGGCTGGCGTGCCGATATCTTCTTTTATTTCTTTGAAAATGTTCACCAGAGAAGGCGGAAAGGCTACTCCGTCATTCACCGAGAAACAAAGGCCGTGTGCCTGACCGGGACCATGGTAGGGGTCCTGACCGATAATGACTACTTTTACTTTATCAAACGGACATAAATTGAATGCATTGAATATCAACTTTCCCGGGGGAAAGATCTGATACTGGCTATATTCACTTCTGACAAATTCAGTCAGTGTGCGGAAATAATCCTTCTCAAATTCTGGTTCTAAATGAGTTTTCCAGCTCTCTTCTATTTGTACGTTCATAGGCTATTAAATAAGGTGTATATTAAGGGCTGTACATTCACGACGCATTTCTTCCGGCCAGATACTTGCCTGAATCTCGCCGATATGAGCTTTGCGTAAGTAGAACATGCACAAACGCGATTGTCCGATACCGCCGCCGATAGAGAGTGGAAGCGTATCATTCAATAATCTTTTATGGAAATAGAGTTCCAGTCTTTGTTCCTGATTCTCTTGCTTCACCTGGCGTAAAAGAGCCTCTTTGTCTACACGGATACCCATTGAGGACAACTCAATGGAGCGTTGCAGCACATCGTCCCAGAGCAACAGGTCACCATTCAGTCCGGGTAGGTCGTTCAACCCTTTGCTGGTATAGTCGTCATAGTCCGGGGCGCGTCCGTCATGTTTCTTGCCATCACTCAGCTTGCAACCGATGCCGATGATAAATACGGCTCCATACTTTTTACAGATGGCATGTTCGCGGCATTTAGGTTCCATATCGGGATACAACTGGCGTAATTCTTCCGAATGGATAAAGTGCAACTTCTGTGGCAGGCAAGGTTTGATTTGCGGGTACATTTCGTACACCATATATTCCGTACGGATCATAGCGGCATAAATGCGGTTTACGATCTCTTTTAAGAAGTCGGCATTACGGTCTTCGGCAGTAATTACCCGTTCCCAGTCCCACTGGTCTACATAAAGTGAATGCAGATTGCCCAGTTCTTCGTCCGAGCGGATGGCATTCATGTCCGTATAAATACCATAACCCGGTTCAATGTGATAATCTGCCAAGGTCAGGCGCTTCCATTTAGCGAGTGAGTGTACTACTTCCGCTTGTGCATCGCCCAGATCCTTGATGGGAAATGAGACAGGACGTTCTATACCGTTCAGGTCATCATTGATACCCATTCCTTTGAGTACGAAGAGTGGGGCTGTGACACGGCGCAGACGCAGCTCCGAAGAAAGATTCAACTGGAAGAACTCTTTAATTTGTTTGATGCCCAGTTCTGTCTGTTTCAGGTCAAGCAAAGGTTTATAATTCTGAGGTTTTATTAGGTAACTCATAGGTTTATTGATTGTTATTTGTCGGCAAAGATATGAATAATATCTATATCTGTATGAATAATAGGCTAAAATGTTATCAAATTGATCGTTTTATATAGCATAAGAGTTGCAAAATAATATTTGATAATATAGCGTTCGGTAGATGAATACTACAAAAAAAGGTGAATCATTAGGAAAATGCGAATATTTTTTATACTTTTGTCGTCGCATAAAAACAATGCTCCTGTAGTTCAACGAATAGAATGTAGGTTTCCGGTACCTAAGATAAGGGTTTGATTCCCTTCGGGAGTACAAAGAAATGGCTGATAATTAAACAATTATCAGCCATTTTAGTTTTATTGGCCAATTAATGTAGGAGCCGGACTAATTTCTCCCAGGATTCACATAAGGCTTGCATTGAAGGGAATAATAAATCGGCACCGGCATTCAGTAGTATTTCCCCGTTCAGAGGTCCGGTGTTGACAGCAATGGTGAATATTCCGGCTTTATGTCCGGCTTCTACACCTAAAGGGGCATTTTCGATGACAATAGCTTCATTAGGTTTCAATCCTCCTTTTTCCAATGCCATCAGATAGGGTTCCGGATTCGGCTTTCCGTATTTGACATCGAAGGCAGTCACCATCAATTCCTGACGAAACATTCCCGGAAAGTTATGCTCGAGTCTATCCAGCAGTGAGGCTTGTCCGGAACCGGTAACCACGGTCGGGATGATACCTTCCGCTTTGATTTTTTGTAGTAATTCCCATGCACCCGGCATGCGTTCGGCTTGGGAATGCTTGTTGAATTCGATGCTCTTTTCGAGATAAATACTCTCTATTTCTTCTTGAGTGGCGTCACGTCCCAATTGACGTTGACATACGATGTTGATAGTTCCGGCCCCCGTACGGCCTTCGTGCATGTAAGCTTCTTCCCGACTTAAATTCAGCCCATGGGCCTTCATGGTCTTGTGCCATGCTTCGGCATGATAAGGCATGGAGTCGAAAAGTACGCCGTCCATATCGAAAAGCACGGATTTCAGTTGGATAGATTCATAATGATTTTGCTTGAGATATTGCGCAATTGCTTCCTGAAACATGATATATACCTATTGATTTGGAGTGCAAAGATACGATTATTTTGGTGAATCGAACAGAATATGTATTTTTGCAAAATCTATTTAAGTGATATGATTGCATGAAAAAACTGTTTTTCCCTTTACTGTCGTTATGCTTGCTGACTACCGCTTGCAAAGATTCTGTTCCAAGTCCTACGATCGAAATGCAGGGACTGTACGTCAATGACGGAGAGATGGATTATACCCGGCAAATGGAGGCCTTACCTCCTCTCAAAGTAGATGATGAACTCGAAATTTCGTTGAAACTGGACGGCAATGGAGAGGAGTTGAATACGTTTCTGGTAAAAGAGGAAACTCTGGGTAGTAAAGAGACTGCTGTGGAGATTGATTTTAATGATTTGCCGGAAGAGACGCTCAGTGATGATAAAGAGTTTACGGATAAGGATAATGGCAAGTTAGGGTTTAAGGATGGAGTTTCTCAGACTCAAATAGGTATCAGGGCAAAGGTGCAGCAAGTGACCGAAGATGGAGTGAAACTTAAATTCTACCTTTTCTCCAAACCTGTTAATTGTGAAGGGGCCAAGTATGAATTGGAAATCAAAACTTCCGATAAACAAGACGATTGATCTGACGGATCGGTATATAATAGAAAAGAGCGATACTTCCGATAGTACCGCTCTTTTCTATTATATACTTGTTTTATTGGGCTCTTACAGTCTTGCCTGAATAGCTTTTGATTCTTCTTCGTATCCGGGTTTGTTCAGTAAAGCAAACATGTTCTTTTTGTATGCTTCTACACCCGGCTGGTTGAACGGATTTACGCCCAGCAGATAGCCGCTGATACCGCAAGCTTTTTCGAAGAAATAGAGTAATTGTCCGATGCTGAATTCGCTCAGTTCCGGAATCACGATACGCATATTGGGAACTCCTCCGTCTACGTGAGCCAATTGGGTTCCCAATTCGGCCATTTTGTTTACTTCGTCTACGCGCTTGCCGGCCAGGAAGTTTAAGCCATCCAGGTTAGCTTCATCCGAAGGTACTTCTAACTTATGGTTCACTTTGTCTACAGAGATCACTGTTTCGAAGATTGTGCGTTCACCTTCCTGAATCCACTGACCCATCGAGTGCAGGTCTGTAGAGAAATCGACTGCTGCCGGGAAGATACCTTTATTATCTTTTCCTTCAGATTCTCCGTAAAGTTGTTTCCACCATTCGCTTACGTAGTGAAGCTTCGGGCAGAAGTTAACAAGAATCTCTATCTTCTTGCCGTTCTTGTATAACTCGTTACGAGTAGCGGCATAAATCGCTGCAGGATTTTCTGCGAAAGGAACATCGGCTCCACAAGCTTTCTCCATGTCGGCAGCACCGTTTACCAGTTGCTCGATATCGAATCCGGCTACTGCAATGGGCAATAAACCTACCGGAGTCAACACGGAAAAACGTCCTCCTACATTGTCAGGGATAATGAAAGATTTGTATCCTTCTTTATCTGCAGTAACGCGTGCCGCACCTTTCTTGGCATCTGTAACGGCTACGATTACTTTCTTTGCCATCTCTTTGCCGCGTTGATCTTCACACTGTTTCTTCAGCAGGCGGAATGCCAGAGCGGTCTCTGTAGTTGTACCGGATTTAGAGATATTGATTACACCGAATTTTTTATCTTTCAGAAACTCTGTCAGTTCGTACAGATAATCTTCACCAATATTGTGGCCGGCATAAATCATGACCGGTGCTGTTTTCTTTTCCTGTAACCAAGTGAAGCTGTTTGACAATGCCTCGATCACCGCACGGGCACCCAGGTAACTTCCTCCGATACCGGCTACGATCACTACCTCACAATTGTCTCTCAATACTTGTGCGGTAGCTTTCAGGTCGGCCAGGTGCTCTTTACTGATAGAAGAGGGCAGATGCAACCACCCCAGAAAGTCGTTACCTTTACCAGTGCCGTTTTCCAGCGCTTCCTGTGCGGCTTTTACCTGAGCTTCGTAGGCAGAAACCGATTCCTTGGAAATGAATCCAAAAGTTTTTTCAATGTTCAAACTAATCATATCTTTCTTTATTTAGGAGTTAAAGAGTTATTTGTCTGCTTCCTTGTTTATCTAAACGAGTCAGTCAGCAATTTTATTTCAATCATCGGAGATATGCGCTCATATAAGATGTTGTATACAGCATCCAGTATCGGCATATTTACGTGATGATGTTTATTGATTTCCTTAATACACTTTGTTCCATAATATCCTTCCGCTATCATCTCCATTTCGATTTGGGCACTTTTTACAGAGTATCCCTTACCGATCATGGTACCAAACGTACGGTTACGGCTGAAGTTAGAGTAGCCGGTCACCAACAAATCACCCAGATAAACAGATTCATCTACGTTTCTGTTTATCGGATGTACCGTATTTAAGAAGCGATTCATCTCTTGGATAGCGTTTGATATCAGTACGGCCTGGAAGTTGTCTCCATATTTCAAACCGCTACAGATGCCTGCTGCTATGGCATATACATTTTTCAGTACGGAACTGTATTCAATTCCTATCACGTCATCGCTAACAGAAGTCTTAATGAAACTGCTGCCCAGTCGGCGGGCAAAAACGCGTGCTTTATCCTTGTCCGGACAAGCGATGGTGAGATAAGAGAGACGTTCCAGAGCCACTTCTTCGGCATGACATGGACCGGCCAGTACGGCAATATTTTCGGGAGGAACGCCATATTCCTTGTTAAAGTATTCCGAGACAATCAGATTGTCATCGGGGACAATACCTTTGATAGCGGTAATAATGAACTTGTCTCTGATCCGTGTTTTCAGCTTTTTCAGGTGAGCTTTCAGATATGGAGAAGGGGTGACGAAGATTAGCGTATCAGACTCTTTCACCACATCATTGATGTTGGAGCTGAAATTAATGCGCTTCATGTCGAACTTTACGCCTGTCAGATAGGCTGGATTATGCCCGAGCCGTTTGAAATCGGCGATGCGGTCGTCGCGCCGCATGTACCAATTGATAGACTCTTCCTGAGCCAGACACATCTTTGCGATGGCTGTAGCCCAGCTTCCTCCGCCCATTATCGCTATCTTACCGGGTAATTTCATTTCTATAAATTAAGAATTAAAAATGAAGAATGAAGAATGGTGCAGGGAAGACCGGAGGTCAAATGCTCCGGCTCCTCATCGCCATTCTTCATTCTTAATTTATTTAATTTTTTGTATCCACTCGGCTACATCGTTAACTGACGGATTGGTCAGTTCCAATTTGTATTTCTTGTTGATGCCACAAATATCCTGGTGGAATTTCTGCGGATTAACCTCTTTCATGTCGGCCACCTGATTGTATCCTGCTTTCTGGATGACAGGTACCCACTCTTCGGTAATGCCCAGTTCCATAAATTTGGAAGCACTGTCTTTCGGTACGACTTTCTCCGGACGCATCTGCGGGAAGAACAATACTTCCTGAATGGTCGACTGACCGGTCATCAGCATAGTCAGACGGTCCATACCGATACCCATACCCGAAGTAGGAGGCATACCATATTCCAATGCACGGACGAAGTCCTTATCGATGATCATCGCTTCATCATCTCCCTTTTCGCTCAGCTTCATCTGGTCTTCGAAACGTTCCAACTGGTCGATCGGATCGTTCAACTCAGAATATGCGTTACACAACTCTTTACCGTTTACCATCAATTCGAAACGTTCTGTCAGTTCAGGGTTGTCACGATGCTTCTTGGTCAGAGGAGACATCTCGATCGGGTAATCCGTGATGAATGTAGGCTGTATATAAGTGCCTTCGCAGAACTCACCGAAGATCTCATCGATCAGTTTACCTTTACCCATCGTATCATCGATTTCCATGTTCAGTTTCTTGCAAACTTCGCGAATCTGCTCTTCATTCATTCCTGTCAGATCGTAACCGGTGTGCTCTTTGATGGCTCCCAGCATAGTGACACGCTTATAGGGCGCTTTGAAATTGATGATGTTGTCGCCTACTTTTACTTCGGTAGTACCGTTTACGTCCAGACAGATCTTTTCGATCATTTTTTCAGTAAATTCCATCATCCAGTTGTAGTCTTTGTAGGCTACATATATCTCCATACAGGTGAATTCTGGATTGTGTGTACGGTCCATACCTTCGTTACGGAAGTTTTTACCGATCTCGTATACACCTTCAAAACCGCCGACAATAAGGCGTTTCAGGTAAAGCTCACTGGCGATTCGCATGTATAAAGGAATATCCAAAGCATTGTGGTGAGTCATGAACGGACGCGCGGCTGCTCCTCCGGCAATGGCCTGCAGGATCGGAGTTTCCACTTCCATGTATCCCTTTGAGTTGAAGTATTCGCGCATGGAACTGTATACTTTGCTGCGTTTGATGAAAATATCTTTAACGCCTTCGTTGACAGCCAGGTCGACATAGCGCTGGCGGTAACGCAATTCAGGATCTTCAAAAGAGTCGTAAGTTACGCCGTCTTTGTATTTAACAATAGGCAGTGGTTTGATCGATTTGGCGAGTACCGTCAGCTTTTGTGCATGGATACTGATTTCGCCCATCTGTGTGCGGAATACGAAGCCTTCGATTCCGATGAAGTCGCCTAAGTCGAGCAGGCGTTTGAACACAGTGTTGTACATTTCCTTGTCTTCTCCCGGGCAGATGTCATCACGGGTGATATATACCTGGATGCGGCCTTTAGAGTCCTGCAATTCAATGAAAGAGGCTTTACCCATTATGCGGCGGCTCATCATGCGACCGGCTACGGATACCTGGCGGGGTGTCTCGTCATCTTTGAATTCGGCTTTAATATCAGTTGAGAAAGCATTGGTTACATACTCTGCTGCGGGATAGGGTTCGATGCCCATCGCGCGAAGTTCATTCAGACTGTTACGTCGGATGATTTCCTGTTCACTTAGTTCTAATATGTTCATTTCGTTAGATATTAACTCAATTTTGGAGGCAAAAATACGAAACTTTTCTTAGAAATACGGCATTGTAACTCTTATTCTTTATTCTTCACCTTTAATTCTAAATAGATTTGTATCTTTGCACCCTCAAAATAATAGGTATGACAGGACAAAAGACGCCCACTGCGCTGGGCACCGAAAAGATTGGAAAACTCTTGATGCAGTATGCCATTCCGGCTATTATCGCTATGACCGCATCTTCACTTTACAACATGGTAGACAGCATTTTTATTGGTCACGGGGTTGGTCCGATGGCTATTTCGGGGCTTGCTCTGACATTTCCGCTGATGAATCTTGCGGCGGCTTTCGGTTCGTTGGTCGGAGTGGGGGCTGCCACGCTGGTTTCGGTAAAGCTGGGACAAAAAGATTACGATACGGCGCAACGTGTGCTGGGAAATGTATTGGTGCTGAATATCATCATCGGGCTTGCTTTTACGATACTTACCCTTATTTTTCTCGATCCTATCCTTTATTTTTTCGGAGGCAGCGACGAAACTGTGGGGTATGCCCGCGATTATATGAAGGTGATCCTTTATGGTAATGTCATTACCCATCTTTACCTGGGACTGAATGCCGTGCTTCGTTCGGCCGGTCATCCGCAAAAGGCAATGTATGCCACTATTGCTACAGTGGTTATCAATACGATTCTCGATCCTCTGTTTATTTACGGTTTCGGCTGGGGCATTCAAGGAGCAGCCATAGCCACTATCCTGGCACAGGTCATTTCTCTGATGTGGCAGTTCAGGCTATTCAGCAATAAGGAAGAGTTGCTCCATTTTCATCGGGGCATTTTCCGGTTGAAACGGAAAATCGTATTCGACTCGCTCGCCATCGGTATGGCTCCTTTCCTGATGAACCTTGCGTCGTGTTTTATCGTAATCCTGATTAACCAGGGGTTGAAAAAATATGGCGGAGATCTTGCTATCGGTGCGTTTGGTATTGTCAATCGTCTTGTTTTCTTGTTTGTGATGATTGTGATGGGGCTGAACCAAGGGATGCAGCCCATAGCCGGATATAATTTCGGCGCCCGGCTCTATCCCCGGGTGACCCGTGTGTTGAAGCTTACCATTTATGGAGCCACCATTGTAACAACTACGGGTTTCCTGATGGGAATGTTGATCCCCGGCTTGGCCGTATCTATCTTTACTTCCCACGAAGAATTGATCCGTCAGTCGGCCGAAGGACTTCGGATTGTGGTGCTGTTCTTTCCGATAGTCGGGTTCCAGATGGTGACGTCGAACTTCTTCCAAAGCATCGGGATGGCGAGTAAAGCTATCTTTCTGTCTATCACCCGTCAGGTGCTGATACTGATTCCCTGTCTGTTGATCCTGCCCCGGTATTTCGGTCAGACAGGCGTATGGGTAAGTATGCCTGTTTCCGACTTGATAGCCAGTCTGATCTCGGCGGGGATGTTGTGGTGGCAGTTCCGCTTGTTCCGTATCCATGACAGACAGGCTGCCTGACTTCGGTGGCAACTGCCGGAGAACGTTGCGGCGTATACCATGCGGACCGTCTTCCTTCATGCACATCTTATTCTATTCTTTCGGTTGAAGCAAAAATAAGGATTGACTACTTTCATGCCGGTGGGCTAAACAAATTGCAGCCGGCATTTGTCTTTTATCTGTAATGATCAGAAACCAATGTAGTAGTCATGAAAAAGCGAATCTGTTTTGTCCTTATCCTGTGTATCAGTCTGTTTGTTTTCTCACCTGTACATGCCCAGCAGCGTAAGAGTGTTGCTGTGGTCTTGAGTGGTGGAGGTGCCAAGGGAGTGGCCCACATCGGCGCTCTGAAAGTGATTGAAGAAGCAGGTATCCCTATCGATTATATTGTCGGAACCAGTATGGGGTCCATCATCGGCGGGCTTTATTCCATCGGTTATACTCCCCATCAGCTCGATAGCATGGTCAATCATCAGAATTGGCCTCTCTTGCTCAGCGACCGTATCAGTTGGGAAGACCAGACCATGACCGAACGTCAGAACTCGGAAACCTACGTCCTCTCTGTTCCTTTAAAGAAGAATCTGAAGGCCAATGTGTTCGGAGGCGTTATCAAAGGCCAGAATCTGGCCAATCTTTTTTCGGAACTGACAGTCGGTTATCACGACTCCATCAACTTCAATAAACTGCCTATCCCGTTTGCCTGTGTTTCGGAGAATATAGTAAACGGAGATGAAGTTGTATTTCATAACGGAGTGTTGGCTACCGCCATGCGCGCCAGTATGGCTATTCCCGGCGTATTCACTCCGGTGCGCCTGGGTGATAAGATTCTTGTGGACGGTGGCATGAAAAATAATTTCCCGACCAACATAGCCCGTGCCATGGGAGCTGATGTCATTATCGGTGTCGATGTGCAGAATGATCTCCGCACTGCCGATGAACTGAACAACCTCAGTGAAATCTTCAATCAGATTATCAATCTGACCGGGCAGACCCGATACGAAGAGAATATCAAACTGGCCACTGTCTATATCAAGGTGGATGTGAAAGGGTATTCTGCTGCAAGTTTCAATATTCCCGCGCTCGATACTTTGGTGAACCGGGGCGAAGAGGCTGCCCGTGAACAGTGGACCGCTTTGCAAAAGCTGAAGAAGGAAATAGGACTGCCTGAGAACTATGTTGCCCCGCGTCATGGTCCGTTCAGTTCATTGTGGGCTTCGAAAGACATTTTTGTTAAGGAGATCACTTTTGACGGCATCGAGGATAGTGACAAGAAATGGATCATGCATCGCTGTCACCTGAAGGAAAACAGCAAGATGCGTATGGAACAGCTTTATGAAGCTCTGACCACCTTGCGCGGCAGTCAGGCTTACTCCAATGTCAGCTATAAACTGACCGACACCCCTCAGGGATATCAGTTGCACTTCATCCTGGAAGAGAAGTATGAACGTAATCTTAATCTGGGTATCCGTTTTGATTCGGAAGAGATTGCCTCGCTTCTGTTGAACGTCAGGAGTCGGCTCGATACGCGTGTTCCTTCGTGGGTTTCGGTGACGGGAAGGCTGGGAAAACGTTATCTCGCCCGGGTCGAATATACATTGGCACCGATGCAGATGCGCAATTTCAATTTTGCTTATCAGTTTGAGTACAACGATATCAATATCTACGATCACGGAAGGCGTTCCTATAACACTACTTATAAGTATCATTCGGGTGAGTTTGGATTCTCGGATGTATGGTTTCGCAACCTGCGCTTTGGCGCCGGGCTGAATTTTGAGTTCTTTAAGTATAAAGACTTTCTTTACAACACCGGCGGGCAGCGTCTGGAGGTGAAGCCCCAACACTTCTTCAGCTATTTTGCACAGTTGCATTACAATACGTACAACAAGGGATATTTCCCTTCCAAGGGGACCGATGTGCAGGGACGCTACTCCCTCTATACCGATAATCTGACACATTATAAAGGCCATGCTCCCTTCTCTGCCCTTGCGGCATCATGGGCCGGTGTCTTTTCACTGACCGATCGTTTTGCCCTGATTCCCTCTTTGTATGGGCGGGTGCTTATCGGTAAAAATATACCTTATCCGTATCTGAATGCCATGGGAGGCGAGAATTTCGGGCACTATCTGCCTCAACAACTTCCTTTTGCCGGCATCACGAATCTGGAGATTGTGGACAACTCTGTTCTGGTGACAAGCCTGAAGTTGCGGCAGCGTATCGGTAGCAAGAACTATGTCACCTTTACCGGAAACGTGGCTTTCCGGAATGATAACTTTTTTGATATCTGGGGAGCAAAACCGGTTTGGGGCGGTAGTGTGGGATATGGTTACGATAGTCTGTTCGGTCCGCTCGAGGCTTCTTTGGGATACTCCAGCAGATCTCATAAGGTGGGATTTTATGTAAATCTGGGATATGTCTTTTGATAAACCGGTTCGGGAACGAGACAGAGAGCTTGTCCCGGACCGGTCTCCTTTGCCGCAGACCACCGGATGACGCAGGCCTGAAGTTCAAGTCGGTTCGTCAGTTTACTCATGAATCCGGAGGGCTGCTGTCATCTGTCTGTAATGGGATGTATCAGATTCCTCTTTTGATCGGGCAGAGATGCCGGACAAGCTCCATGTCTTTTATGCGGTATCCGTTTCATTCGTCATCGTCAGGAATGAACTCCGGTTTCTCTTCCCGAGTCTCTTCTTCCCTGATTGTTTCGGGTCGTAACAAGTTCTTTGGGAAATATTTGGATAGTGGGTAGCGAAAGAATTTCATCCGGCTGACACGTTGGGTAAACTTGCGGTCGGCAATGAAATATACTTTGGATACCCGTACCTCGTGAGGCAATACATCTTCCGGATGCTCGAAGCCATTGCTTGTAATGGAGGCATGAAACGATCCCAACCCTCTGATGGATACGGATTCTCCATTTTTCAATATCTCTTCTATCACGTCCGGCAGATCGGTGAGGATGCTCAATACTTCCCCTTTGCTTCGTGAACTGTTTGCCGAAAGGATTTCGGCAAGGTCTTCTTCGTTCTTGCCACCTCTTTTCTGAAGTTTCCGCTGGATGGCAAAATAGAGTTCTCTGATCCCTTCGGCTGTTCTGAACTTTTTCTTTCTGACTAAATAAATGAGTCCCATAGTGCTTTGTATGAAAGGTTAATATGATTCGATGTACCGGTTACACAACTTGTACGTTACCAGTTGTACAACTCGTCGTATACCAGTTGTGCAACTCGTCATGTACCAGTTGTGCAACTCGTATTCGGTTCCTTACAAAGGTAACTAAAAAGAGATAGAAAGGAAAGAGATTGAGGACTAAATGGAGCGAATGATTGGTATAACGAGAGAAATATGGAAAGAGGAGGATGGCAAAGCCTCTGTTGAGGTCTTCACCCGCTCTGTCGCTGTGTCAAGCTCCGAAATTACATTTTCATTTCTCTCCGGATTCTGCTCAGCGACTGTGGTGTAATCCACAAATAAGAGGCTATATGCTTTAAAGGCACATTTTGTAATAGTTCGGGATGTTCTTTGATAAGAGTCAGATAACGTTCTTTAGCTTTGGGGCTTCCGGCGCTGATCAGCCAGTTTTCGAGGCTGAGTAGTTGCCGTTCCATCAGTTGCCGTCCCAGGTTGGCGAGTCCGAGCGATGAAGCATAAAGATTGTTCAGGGTTGATCCCGGAATACAGTAGGCTATGCTATCGCACATGACTTCAATCGTGATGTGCGATGCAGTATTTTCCACATATCCCCATACCTTTCTTTTTGAAACGGATCTCCTCCATATAGCTGAGCAGGGTTTGCGTGTCGTTTTCTGAAAGATGATAGCTGTTTCTGAACTTTTCAATAAATGTTTCCATAAGACTCTTTGCATCTGTTTGAATGATGCAAAGATACATATCATCGGCGAACGGCGAAAGAGTCCTTCAGGTAAATTCCGATAATAAGCAATAAGGTCAGCAGTTCGGCCAAAGGAACGGCCAGCCAAATGCCCCTTACTCCCAGCACCGGAGGCAAGAGCAGGAAACCTGCCAGCATGAACAATGTTCCCCGGAAAAGGGTGATGACAGTGGCGCGCCGGGCACGTTCGATACTTTGATAATAGCCGATGCCCACTATGTTGAGCGCAAAAAACAGATAGCCGACTGCAAAGTAAGGAATACCGTTTACCGCAATATCATAGGCTTGGTAGCTTTTATCGATAAACAGCCCGACTATTTGGTGATTGAATACCAGAGTGGCAGCAAAGAAAAAAATGCCGCAGCCTAAAGCTGTCTTCAATGCCAACCGGATGGTACGTGCGACCCGTCCCGGGTTCTGTTGTCCGAAATTATAGCTGATGATGGGTTGTGCCGATTGGGCGATGGCATTGTATACCATAAAAATGATAGGAAAGAAGTAACATACAATGCTGAATGCGGCTACACCGCTTTCTCCCAAATGGCTGATAAATACATAATTCCCCAGGAACATCATGCTGGCAATGGATGCCTCGCTGATAAAGGCGGAAGATCCCAGCCTGATCATGTAGCCGATGTTACGGCAGGTAAGCCGCATGCTTTTCCGGCTCAGCTTGATACGGTAAATACCTACGTTACGGGAAAAACGGAGGAGATAAATGAGTGTCATCAATCCGCCGACCATAGTGCCCAGGCTGGTGGCAAAAGCAGCTCCCATCATTCCCCAGCCCAATTGGAAAATGAAGACATAATCGAGTATGATATTGATAATGGCCGATACGGCGTTGCACATCATGGCATAGTTGGGCGATCCGTCCAGGCGGATGTAAAACATGCCGGCGCTTAGGAGCAGGTAGAATACGAGGAAAGGTACGTACCAATTCATATACTCCACCACCAGAGGCAACAACCGTTCCGAGCTGCCGAGTAATCGGCCGATAGGCTCTGCGAAATAGCAGCAGAGTGCCGATAGCACTAGAATAAGTAAGGCCGAAAAGGCAAGTGCCTGTGTGATGTTGATACTCGCAACTTTTCGTTTACCTTGTGACAGGTGAATGGAAGCTACAACAGATGCGCCCACTCCAAACATCAGTCCGATGCCGGTGGTTATCATAAATAGCGGAGCCGTGATGTTGACCGCTGCCAGGGCATCACTGCCTATACCTTTACCGACAAATATACCGTCGGTGATTACAAACACGGCGGAAAAGACCATTCCAAGTACTGTTGGAATCAATAATTTCCTGAATAGTCTCGGAATTTCCATATTTCCGAAGTCAATGCTGTCCTTCATAAAAACAATGTTTATTTTTTTGCGGCTGCAAAGATACGACTCTGAAAATGGATAAAAGTTACCAATTGATAAGAAATGCGGCACTCTGTATATTGGTACATTATTTATTTTCTTCTTTCGGAAATAATGTGTATGTTTGCTATTGAACCAATATACAAAAGTACTATGAATGGTAATTATGTCATCAATATCGGCCGTCAGTTGGGCAGTGGCGGAAAAGAGATCGGAGAAAAATTGGCAGCCAGGTTAGGCATCGATTTCTATGATAAAGAGCTGATTAATCTGGCTTCGGAGGAAAGCGGACTCTGTCGGGAGTTTTTCGAGAAAGCCGACGAGAAAGCCTCTCAGGGTATTATCGGCGGGTTGTTTGGGATGCGTTTTCCTTTTATTAGTGATGGTGCCATGCCTTGCACCAATTGCCTGAGCAATGATGCTCTTTTTAAAATCCAGAGTGATGTCATCCGGCATCTTGCGGCAAATAAATCCTGTGTGTTTGTGGGGCGGTGTGCCGATTACATCTTGCGTGAACATCCCCGTTGTGCCAATATTTTCATTTCTGCTTCGCAAGAGGATCGTATAGCCCGTCTGTGCCGCATCCACGGAATTTCAGAAGAAGCAGCCGCCGAAAAAATGAATAAGGCGGATAAGAAGCGTTCGGAATATTATAATTACTATAGCTATAAAACCTGGGGAGCAGCTGCGACCTATCATCTTTGCATCGATTCTTCGGTATTGGGAATTGATGAAACGGTAAGGTTTATAGAAGAATTTGTGGTGAAGAAACTGGCTTTGTAATAGAAGCTGTTACCATATAGAAATGGCCAATTACTATGTAAATGAAAACATGGTAACTGGCCATTGCTGTATCAGGGTGTATCGTTATCACATCATTAGCAACAATATCATTTGTCCCGCAAGGATACGGAGAAACATCGATAGCGGATATACGGTAGAATAACCTACTGCCGGTGCGTCGCTACCGGTTGCCTGATTGGAATAGGCCAATGCGGGAGGGTCGGTATTGCTACCCGCGATCAATCCCATCAGCATGAAGTAATTGATTTTATAATACGAACGTGCTATGACCCCGATTATCAGCAAAGGAATAATCGTGATCAGGAAACCGCAACCTACATAAAGCAGACCATCTCCATGGATTACCGTATCCACGAAATTTGCTCCGGCTTCGATACCTACACTGGCAAGGAAGAGAACGATACCGATTTCACGTATCATCAGGTTGGCGCTTTGAGTTGTATAAGTTACCAGATGTAGTTTGTGTCCGAAACGTCCTATCAGAATGGCTACCACCAGCGGTCCGCCGGCAAGGCCGAGCTTGACAGGAGTCGGCATACCCGGAAATGCAATGGGAAGACTACCGCACAGGATACCCAGGAAGATGCCCACAAACAATGTGATAATGTTCGGTTCGTTGAGGCGTTTCAAAGAGTTACCAAGTACGCTGGCTACCCGTTCTACAGCGTCTTCGGAGCCTACTACCATGACACGGTCACCCACTTGCAGTATCAGGTTGGGGTTAGCAAACAGGTCGACACCCGAACGGTTGACACGGGTAATGTTGACATTATACATGCTGCGGAAGTTCAGCATACCGAGCTTCTTTCCGTTTATTTCCGGTTTGGTTACCAAGATACGACGTGATACCATCGGCATATCCTGTTTCTCCCAGTCTACTTGCACTTCGCGTCCGATAAAGGCTACAATGGCATCTGAATCTTCTTCTGAACATACCACAAATAACTGGTCATTCTGTTCTAGGATAGTGCCGTGGTTTGGAATGCTGACGTGCCCGTTTTTACGGATGCGCGAACAAACAAACGGACGTCCGAGGAAGCTGCTGATTGTGCCCAGGGTTTTTCCGTAGATGGCTTCGTTGTGTACTTCCAGACTCATAAGGTGTGGCTTGTGGTGAGTGCCGTCAGTCTCTTGATTCCAGTTCTCTTCTTCTTTGGCGAAGTTGATGCGGAAGATGTAACGCACTGCGATGATAGAGCCTATGATACCTACTACTCCTAACGGATAAGCACAGGCATAACCTAATGCGATCTGCGGGCCGGAATAACTCAATTGATTCAGTGCTTCTTGTGCGGCACCGAGTCCCGGGGTGTTTGTGACTGCGCCGTACAGGATACCTACCATCATGGGGAGCTCGATTCTGCCTCCCAGAATGAAATAGAGCGCCATTGCTACGGCAATGTTCAATACCACAATTCCTACGGCCAGCATGTTTAGGGTCATTCCGCCTTTCTTAAATGAAGAGAAGAAAGAAGGCCCCACCTGAAGACCGATACAGAATACGAACAATATCAATCCGAATTCGCGGATGAAATGTAGGATATGGGTATCGCCTGTGAAGCCAAAATGTCCCATTAGGATGCCGGCAAACAAAACAAAGGTAACCCCTAAAGAGACTCCGAAGATCTTGATCTTTCCCAAATAGACACCTGCCGCCACTACGAAAGCGTAGAGGAAGACGATGTGGGCTACGGAGTTGGGGTTCCATAATAAATCTTGTAACCAATCCATAATATAGTAGTTTATAATTTTATGTAAACGGGTGCAAAATTAGCTATAACCTCGGAGGTAATCAAATATTTGCCTGCCTTTTATTTGGGGAAGTCACAGGGGTAGCAGGTAGTGCGAATTTTCCCTAAAAAAAGCGTGAGGTTTAGAGTATTTCAGTATATTTGCAAGTCGCAATCTTACATTTTGATTAAAGAATTAGAGACATAAATTGAGATAACAATCTTATTTTAATTTAAAATAAATAAACTATGGCAGACAGTAAAGAAAAACTCTTCTCAGATTTTTCTCCTGTTTCCACCGAGAAGTGGATGGAGAAGGTCACAGCTGACCTGAAAGGAGCTGATTTTGAGAAGAAACTCGTTTGGAAGACAAACGAAGGATTCAAGGTAAAACCTTTCTACCGGATGGAAGACCTGGAAGGACTTAAAACAACCGATGCGCTTCCCGGAGAATTCCCTTATTTAAGAGGCACGAAGAAGAATAGTAATGAGTGGTTGGTTCGTCAGGAGATTAAGGTGGAATCTCCGAAAGAAGCCAATGCGAAAGCTCTGGATATTCTGAACAAAGGCATCGATTCTCTTTCTTTCCATGTAAAAGCAAAAGAACTCAATGCGGAATACATTGAGACATTGTTGAACGACATTTGTGCAGAATGTGTTGAACTGAATTTTTCTACCTGTCAGGGACATGTAGTGGAGCTTGCCGATTTGTTGGTAGCTTATTTCCAGAAAAAGGATTATGATTTGACGAAGTTGCAAGGCTCTATCAATTATGACTTCTTCAATAAGATGCTGGCCAAAGGCAAAGAAAAGGGAAACATGGTGCAAACAGCCAAAGCCCTGATCGAGGCTACTGCACAATTACCCAAATATCGTGTGCTGAATGTGAATGCACTGACCCTGAATAATGCGGGTGCTTATATTTCTCAGGAACTGGGATATGCATTGGCATGGGGCAATGAATATATGAATCAGTTGACTGAAGCCGAGATTCCCGCTGCCATCGTGGCTAAGAAAATTAAGTTTAATTTTGGTATCAGTTCTAATTATTTCCTTGAAATTGCAAAATTCCGTGCTGCCCGTATGTTGTGGGCGAACATTGTGGCTTCTTACAATCCCGAATGTCTGCGTGATTGCGAAAACAAGGGACCTAACGGTGAGTGCCGTTGTGCTGCCAAGATGAAGGTACATGCCGAAACATCTACTTTCAATCTGACATTGTTTGATGCTCACGTGAATCTGCTTCGTACACAAACAGAAGCAATGTCTGCTGCATTGGGAGGCGTAGATTCAATGACGGTAGTTCCTTTCGATAAAACCTATGAAACTCCCGATGAATTCTCCGAACGTCTGGCCCGCAACCAGCAGTTGCTGTTGAAAGAAGAATCACACTTCGATAAAGTGATTGACCCGGCAGCCGGTTCTTACTATATTGAAAACCTTACGGTATCTATCGCTAAGCAGGCATGGGAAATCTTCCTTGCCGTTGAAGAAGAAGGCGGCTTCTATGCTGCTTTGAAAGCCGGTACTGTTCAGGCGGCTGTAAACGAAAGTAACAAAGCGCGCCATAAAGCGGTGGCTCAGCGTCGTGAAGTCCTGTTGGGTACTAACCAGTTCCCTAATTTCAATGAAAAAGCCGGTGATAAGAAACCGGTAGAAGCGACCTGTTGTTGTGGCGGGCACGATACTTGCGAAAAAGATGTTGCTACATTGAACTTCGATCGTGCTGCAAGTCAATTTGAGACATTACGCCTGGAAACGGAAGCCAGCGGCAAACGTCCGAAGGCCTTTATGCTGACAATCGGTAATCTGGCTATGCGCCAGGCACGTGCACAATACTCCTGTAACTTCCTGGCTTGTGCCGGATATGAGGTGATTGATAATCTTGGTTTTGAAACGGTTGAAGCAGGCGTGGAAGCAGCGATGGCTGCCAAAGCTGATATTGTGGTGCTTTGCTCAAGCGATGACGAATATGCAGAGTACGCTATTCCGGCCTTCCGGGCCTTGAACGGTCGTGCCATGTTCATCATTGCCGGAAATCCGGAATGTGCCGAAGAGCTGAAAGCTGCCGGTATCGAGAACTTCATCCATGTACGTGTCAATGTACTGGAAACACTTAAAGAGTTCAACGCTAAATTATTGAAGTAAGATGAGAAAAGATTTTAAAAACTTAGATATCTACGCAGCATTCCAGCCCGCTAACGGTGCGGAATGGCAAAAGGCTAACGGAATCGAAGCCAACTGGAAGACTCCGGAACACATCTGCGTAAAGCCTGTTTATACCAAAGAAGACCTTGAAGGAATGGAACACCTGGACTATGCTGCCGGTCTTCCTCCCTATTTGCGTGGTCCGTATTCAGTGATGTATACTCTTCGTCCCTGGACTATCCGCCAGTATGCCGGATTCTCTACAGCTGAAGAGTCAAATGCTTTCTATCGCCGTAACTTGGCTTCCGGACAGAAAGGTCTGTCGGTTGCGTTCGACTTGGCTACACACCGCGGCTATGACCCCGACCACGAACGTGTGGTAGGTGATGTGGGTAAGGCCGGTGTATCTATCTGTTCACTCGAGAATATGAAAGTCTTGTTTGATGGTATCCCTTTGAACAAGATGTCCGTATCTATGACTATGAACGGTGCTGTACTCCCGATCATGGCATTCTATATCAATGCCGGACTGGAACAAGGAGCTAAACTCGAGGAGATGGCCGGTACGATCCAGAATGATATTTTGAAAGAATTTATGGTGCGTAATACTTATATTTATCCACCTGCATTCTCAATGAAAATCATCTCTGATATTTTTGAATATACCTCACAGAAGATGCCGAAGTTCAACTCTATCTCTATCTCCGGTTATCATATGCAGGAGGCTGGTGCGACAGCCGATATCGAATTGGCTTACACATTGGCTGACGGTTTGGAATATCTCCGCGCAGGTGTTGCCGCAGGTATCGACATTGATGCTTTTGCTCCGCGTCTCTCTTTCTTCTGGGCCATTGGAACGAATCACTTTATGGAAATTGCCAAAATGCGTGCAGCACGTATGTTATGGGCGAAGATTGTGAAGCAATTCAATCCGAAGAACCCGAAATCTCTAGCACTGCGTACGCACTCTCAGACTTCCGGTTGGTCATTGACAGAACAAGATCCGTTCAACAATGTGGGACGTACTTGTATCGAAGCTATGGCTGCTGCACTGGGACATACCCAGTCGTTGCATACCAATGCTCTCGATGAAGCTATTGCTTTGCCGACAGACTTTTCTGCACGTATTGCCCGTAATACTCAGATCTATATTCAGGAAGAGACTTATATCTGCAAGAACGTAGACCCGTGGGGTGGATCTTATTATGTGGAATCTCTGACCAATGAATTGGCTCACAGTGCTTGGGAACATATTCAGGAAATCGAGAAGTTGGGAGGTATGGCAAAGGCTATCGAGACCGGTATTCCGAAAATGCGTATCGAAGAAGCGGCTGCCCGTGCACAAGCACGTATCGACAGCGGATCGCAGACCATTGTCGGTGTAAATAAGTATCGTCTTGAAAAAGAAGATCCGATTGATATTCTTGAAGTAGACAATACTGCTGTTCGTAAAGAGCAGATCGAGAACCTGAAACGTTTGAAAGAAGGTCGTAATCAGGCCGAAGTGGACAAGGCACTGGCCGCTATCACTGAATGTGTGAAAACCGGTAAGGGCAATTTGCTCGAGTTGGCGGTAGAAGCTGCCCGTGTTCGTGCTACATTGGGTGAAATCTCGTATGCTTGCGAACAAATAGTAGGACGTTATAAAGCAATAATCAGAACTATATCAGGCGTGTATTCATCAGAAAGCAAAGGCGACGCTGACTTTAAGCGCGCTTGCGAACTCACTGAGAAGTTTGCAAAGAAAGAGGGACGTCAACCCCGTATTATGGTTGCAAAGATGGGCCAGGACGGTCACGATCGTGGTGCCAAAGTAGTAGCTACCGGATATGCCGATTGTGGCTTCGACGTGGATATGGGACCGTTGTTCCAGACTCCTGCCGAAGCAGCTCGTGAGGCGGTAGAGAATGATGTTCATGTAGTGGGAGTTTCTTCGTTAGCGGCCGGACACAAGACCTTGGTTCCGCAGATTATTGAAGAACTGAAAAAACTGGGACGTGAAGATATCGTAGTAATTGCCGGTGGTGTAATACCTGCTCAGGATTACGATTTCTTGTATAAAGCTGGTGTGGCTGCTATTTTTGGTCCGGGTACTCCGGTGGCCAAGGCTGCTTGTCAGATTCTGGAAATCCTGATGGATGAGGATTAAAGACTATCTTTAAAGAATGACAATAAAGAGGCGAAGTATGAAAAATACTTCGCCTCTTTTGGGTTCTATCCGTTGGCTTATTATCGGATGTTTGTCCTTTGCGCTTTATTGAATAGCTTGTCTGGTAAAAGAGAATGCGAGTGCATTAACTTCTGTCTTTAGGTTTTGAGGCAGGTAGACACGTACTCGGTTATTCTTTATTTCCCATTTTACTTTTTTCCCGTTCTGTAAACAATAGATGGCACTTCTTTTTGCAGGAATATTGTTTTCCCATTCTATATAGTCGGGAAACTTTTCAGTTTCCGGATTACTATATAATGCATACATCGTTTTTCCATCTTTATTCATGGTAAACCAGATACCTTCACTATAATATTGGGGTGTTGTAACAGTGTTGTAGATAGCCGTACCATTCTTCTTCATCCATCCTCCTATGGTTTGCAGACGGCTGACAATCTCATCCTGTAATATCCCTTCGGGGGTAGGACCTACACCAAGTAATAAACTTCCTCCTTTTGCTACGATTTCCATTAGTTTTGCTATTACTGTAACTGGTGATTTGAATACTGCATGCGGAGTATATCCCCAGTCTACTCCCAGTGTCATACAAGTTTCCCACGGGTAGGGGAGTTGTTTGTCCGGAATTTGCTGTTCCGGGGTCTGATAGTTTTCATATTTGCCATGGATGGTACGGTCTACGAATAAAATACCCGGTTGTGCCTGTCGTGCCATTTGTGAAATACGGTCCATGTCTAAGACTGACTTCGTTCCGGGATTGTTTACCCATCCGCCGTCTAACCATAAAATGTCGATCGGACCGTAGTTATGCATTAACTCTCCGATTTGATTGTAAGTGAACTCTTTGAACTGATTCCAACGCCAGGGATTCTTGTCAATGTTGTAATTTTGTGTACGTCGGGGAGTGGCGTAGCGCGGCCACCAATAATATTCCGAATGCCAGTCCGGTTTAGAAAAATAGGCTCCTACCATTAAATCATTGTTACGGAAAGCCTCAAACACGTATTTGGCAACGTCTGCCCGGGGATCTGTTTGGAAGGGGCCTTTGGCTATTGAAAAATCGGAGAAAGCCGTATTGAACATATTGAATCCGTCGTGGTGCTTAGTTGTAAATATTGCATAGCGCATACCTGCTGACTTCGCCGCTTGTGCCCATTGCTCCGGATCGAAACGGGTAGGATTGAATGAATCTTTCAGCCCCCAATACCATTTTTTGTAGTCTTCATAGGCCATAGTGCTGTCGCGTGGAATCCAATCTGCCTCTTCCGAACAGATAGACCATGATTCTACGATTCCTGCAACAGAATATAAACCCCAGTGAATCAGCATTCCAAATTTCTGGTCCTGCCAGTGATGTAGTTTTTGTATTACCAGACTATCTTCAGGAGGCGTATATTGGTCGGAACGTTCGTGAACGTATTGTGCTTTCATATTGAAAGCAAATGCAAGGAATAAGGTAAATGCCAATAATAATTTGTAGCTTTTCATGTTTTTTCGGATTTTAAAGATTATACGAAGCAAAGCTACAAAATAAATGGAGACGGATTACTACTTCTCCCTTCCTATTTTTTTGTACCTTTGTCTGCTCAATTCTCATTATAATAAGAAAAACAAATGATAGTTTGCATAGCCGAAAAGCCCTCTGTGGCACGTGATATTGCTGATATTTTAGGAGCCCGCGAAAGGAAAGAAGGGTATATTGAAGGAAACGGATACCAGGTTACCTGGACATTCGGTCATCTTTGTACCCTGAAAGAACCTCACGAATATACTCCCGGCTGGAAGTCATGGAGCCTGGGCAGCCTGCCTATGATTCCTCCACGTTTTGGCATCAAACTGATAGAGAATCCTACTTACGAGAAACAATTCCATATTATTGAGGGATTGATGCAAAAGGCTGATGAGATAATAAACTGCGGTGATGCCGGTCAAGAGGGAGAACTGATTCAGCGGTGGGTGATGCAGAAAGCCGGAGCGCGGTGTCCGGTAAAACGTTTGTGGATCTCTTCACTGACAGAAGAAGCTATTAAAGAAGGATTTGCGAAACTAAAAGATCAGAAGGATTTTCAACCACTTTATGAGGCGGGGATGTCTCGGGCTATTGGTGACTGGTTGCTGGGGATGAATGCCACGAGGCTCTATACTGTAAAATATGGGCAGAATCGGCAAGTGCTTTCGATCGGACGAGTACAGACCCCTACACTCGCACTGATCGTCAACAGGCAACTGGATATTGAAAATTTTCAGCCTAAACAATATTGGGAACTGAAAACCATGTATCGTGATACAACTTTCTCGGCCCTTATTCGTAAAAGTGATGAAGAGCTGGCGGCTGAAGAAGAAAAGTCCGGTGGTAAGGCTAAGAAAACAGAGAACCGGGGCATTGATCCGATAGCTAATCGTGAAGAGGGGATGGCATTGGTGGAACGCATTAAAGATCTGCCTTTTGTCGTGACTTCTGTGGCTAAAAAAGACGGAAAGGAGTATGCTCCCCGTCTGTTCGACTTGACTTCTCTTCAAGTGGAATGCAATAAGAAGTTTGCCTATTCTGCCGATGAAACTCTGAAACTTATCCAATCTCTTTATGAAAAGAAAGTGACTACCTATCCACGTGTAGATACTACTTTCCTGAGTGACGATATTTATCCTAAGTGTCCGAATATCCTGAAAGGACTGAAAGATTATGAAGTACTTACTACGCCGTTAGCAGGAGCTTCATTGCCTAAGTCGAAAAAGGTTTTTGATAGTTCGAAAGTAACCGATCACCATGCCATTATTCCTACAGGAGTTCATCCGCAAAACCTGACGGATATGGAGCGTAGGGTATTTGATTTGATAGCTCGCCGGTTTATAGCGGTTTTTTATCCTGATTGCAAAGTTTCTACTACAACAGTGATGGGAGAGGTTGATAGTATCGAGTTCAAGGTAACCGGTAAGCAGATTCTGGAACCGGGATGGCGGGTAGTATTTGCCAAAGACGTAAAAGATCTGAATGAAGAAAAAGAAGGTGAAGATGAAAACGTGCTTCCTGCTTTCGTGAAAGGGGAAAGTGGTCCGCATATACCGGATTTGAATGAAAAATGGACTCAGCCGCCTAAACCCTATACGGAAGCTACCCTGCTTCGTGCGATGGAAACAGCCGGCAAGCTGGTGGATAACGATGAACTTCGGGATGCATTGAAAGAAAATGGTATCGGCCGTCCTTCTACTCGTGCAGCTATTATCGAAACTCTCTTTAAACGTAACTATATCCGTAAGGAAAAGAAGAATCTGATAGCTACCCCTACCGGAGTGGAATTGATTCAGTTGATTCATGAAGAGTTGCTGAAGTCGGCTGAACTGACGGGTATCTGGGAAAAGAAATTGCGTGAGATAGAAAAGAAAACTTACGATGCTCGTCAATTCCTGGAAGAATTGAAGCAAATGGTGTCTGAGATAGTAAATAGTGTGCTATCTGATAATACGAACCGTCGTATCACCATTCAGGAGGCTACAGTGGTAGAAGAAGAAAAGAAAAAGAAAGAACCGAAAAAACGGGAACGGAAATCTGCTACTCCGAAGGAAAAGAAAGGTAAATCGGAGCCTGCAACAGTCGATGTGTCTTCTACCGGTCAATCTGTTCGGGCGGATGCCTTAAAAGAAACAGATTCTTTGGTAGGGAAACTTTGTCCGGTTTGTGGAAAGGGAGTGATAATCAAGGGTAAAACTGCTTATGGCTGTTCCGAATGGAAAAATGGATGCACTTATCGGAAAGCGTTTGAATAGGGCTTCTGTTTTGTTAATACATAATTTTAACTGAACTATTTTATAAAAAGCTCGTTATTAATACCACTTATCAATTAATAACGAGCCTTATGAATACAATGTTTTTCAACGCGGTATCTTGTTTTTTTGTATGCGCCGGTCTTATCATAGCCCTTATTCTGGCAATTAATGTAATATTTCACAGGCAATCCATGAAAATAATGAATATAGTGTGGGTACTTACCGGATTGTGGGGCCATTATTTCGCTTTGTTTGCTTATTATACTTTTGGTGTCCGAAAAGATAATATGGTGGCAACAGTACCTATGGAGAATATGAAAATGGATATGAAGATATCGATGGAGATGGACATGTCTGAAGTACGTCCACAATGGCAGTCTATCACTTTGTCGGCACTTCATTGTGGAGCCGGTTGCACTTTGGCGGATATTATCGGAGAATGGTTTACATACTGGGTACCTTTGCAGATAGGAGGAAGTTTAATAGCAGGTAGCTGGGCACTCGATTTTGTATTGGCATTGATTCTCGGTGTTTTCTTTCAATTTATTGCAATTCGCGAAATGGAAGCTATCTCTTTTCGTGAAGCTGTTTCTCGTGCCTTTAAGGCCGATTTTTTTTCATTATTAGCTTGGCAGGTAGGGATGTATAGCTGGATGGCTGTTGCTACTTTTATACTTTTTAAAGATGAATCTCTGGAAAAAACATCCTGGACATTCTGGTTTATGATGCAGATTGCCATGCTTTTGGGATTCATGGTGTCCTATCCGGTGAATGCATGGTTGATTAAATCGGGTATCAAAAAAGGAATGTAATTTCCGACTTCTGGAAAAACATCAAAAAGATGATTGATTATTGGTGAAATATCTATGCATTTGCAGATACACATCTCCTTAAATATGTTATTATGAACCGACATCTTCTTTTTGATCGGTTTTCACAGCAGGCATTGCAGACTTTGCATAGCTATCGTGCCGTTATGTTCAGCCCTACGATGTTTTTGTGATTGTAAGGTGAAACATATTATCTTGACTGGTGGAACGGATACGGCCCGTAGCATAGCAAAAGCTATTCCGGCTACTCCGCTTTCGGCAGAGACCGGAGGGAAGAATGTCATTATTCTGACTGCCTCGGGGGATCGTGATCATACTATTATGAATATTGTCATATCAGTTTTTGGTAATGCGGGACAGAAGTGTTCTGCTTGTTCGTTGTTGTTGGTTGAGCGTTCGGTATATGAAGATAAGAACTTCCAAAAGAAACTGATTGATGTGGCTACCAGCATGAAAGCGGGGAGTGTTTGGAATCCGGGTAATGTAGTGGGGCCAATGATAACGAATAAAAAATGAAAAATTACTGCGGGCATTGACATTGGAACCGGGAGAATCATGGTTAGTACCGTACTTGTTCCCTTGAGATACCGATGAAAATATATAAGGCGGCTGCACAGGCTGACAAACATATTGCAGCGGCGCCTCCGGTGAAAAACGGAAGGGTAGAGCTGATAATTATATTAAGGAGCAAAGTATTGCCTTTGAATATCATAGATACGGAAGTATTTCGGAAGTACCCGCCTTTGAATAAAACTAATACTCTATGGTTTTGTTATCTAAATGCAGATAACAAAACCATTTTAATATAAAGAGTATGAGAAGAAAAATAATGATGGCAACATTGATTGTCATAGCTGTAAATTTTATCTGGAGTGGACAACCGGTAAAAGCATGTACGCGTGCAGTATATATTGGTCCGGACAATATGGTAATCACCGGGCGTACAATGGATTGGAAAGAGGATATTCAGTCTAACCTGTATCTTTTCCCTCGCGGTATCAAACGGGCTGGATATAATAAAGGAAATACGGTAGAGTGGATTTCGAAGTACGGTAGCATTGTAGCAACCGGATATGATATCGGTACTTGTGACGGCATGAACGAAAAAGGACTGGTTGCCAGTTTGTTATTCTTGCCGGAATCTATTTATGTCCGTCGTAATGATACTCGTCCTGTTATGGGTATCAGCATTTGGACACAGTATGTGCTGGATAATTTTGCTACGGTAAGTGAGGCTGTAGAAGAGTTGAAGAAACAGACTTTCCGTATTGATGCTCCGGATATGCCTAATGGTTCGGCATCTACATTGCACATGGCTATCACTGATGAAACGGGTAATTCCGCTGTTTTGGAATATATCGATGGAAATCTGATTATTCATGAAGGTAAGGAGTATCAGGTGATGACTAATTCACCCCGTTATGATCTACAGTTGGCTGTGAATGATTATTGGAAGGAAGTAGGTGGTTTAAATATGCTACCGGGCACTAATCGTTCAAGTGATCGTTTTGTACGCGCTTCTTTCTATATTCATGCTATTCCGCAGACCTCAGATGCAAAAATTGCCGTACCGAGTGTGTTGAGCGTCATGCGTAATGTTTCTGTTCCTTTTGGAATTACGACTCCGGATAAGCCTTACATTTCTTCCACTCGTTGGCGTTCGGTTTCCGATCAAAAAAATCGGGTATACTATTTTGAGTCTACTTTAACTCCTAACCTTTTCTGGATAGATTTACATAAAGTCGATTTTAGTCCGAATGCAAGTATTAAGAAATTGTCTTTGACTCACGGAGAGGTTTATGCAGGAGATGTAGTGAAAGATTTCAAAGACAGTAGATCGTTTACATTTATGTTTGAATTACCCAAATAAAAATGTCTACCGAGGCAGATACAGATTAATACAGAATTTTTTAGTTGAATTCTGTATTAATCTGTGTTATCCGCAGTGGATATATTATTTCTTTCCATATATCAGATGGAATTCTACTACAGCTTCAATTCCTTTTCTGAATATATCCAAAGAGAAGTTTTCGTTAGGAGAATGGATAGCATCCGATTCTAGGCCAAATCCCATTAATACAGTTTTTATACCTAACACCTGTTCGAAAGTTGATATAATAGGTATACTTCCTCCTCGGCGTACTGCCAATGGTTTTTTCCCGAAAGCTATTTCGAATCCTTTTTCGGCTGCCTGATAAGCAGGCAGTGATATGGGACATACATATCCCTGGCCTCCATGCATGGCAGTCACTTTTACTTCTACCGTAGCAGGAGCGATCTGCCGGATGTAGTCAGCAAAAAGTTTTGAGATCACATGATGATCTTGATGGGGAACCAGGCGGCATGATACTTTGGCATAGGCTTTGGAAGGGAGTACAGTTTTAGAACCTTCTCCGGTGTAACCTCCCCAAATACCACAAATGTCGAATGAAGGCCTGCAACTGTTTCTTTCGAGAGTGCTGTATCCTTTCTCACCGAAAAGTTCTTTTACTCCGATGGCTTCCTTATATTTTTCTTCATTAAAAGGGATGTGGGCAATCATTTCTCGTTCTGCTTGTGGAACTTCTTCTACAGCATCATAGAATCCGGGTATTGTGATACGTCCGTCGGTATCAATTACCTTACTTAACATACCACAAAGTACGTTGATCGGATTGGCTACCGCTCCACCAAAGTGTCCCGAATGGAGGTCACGGTTAGGACCTGTTATTTCGATTTCCCAGTAAGCCAGACCACGCAGTCCGGTGGTTAGTGAAGGAAGGTCGGCCCCCAACATACTGGTATCTGATACCAAGATAACATCGGCTTTTAGTAATTCTTTATGCTCTTCACAGAAAGCTTCCAGGCTTGGTGAACCAATCTCTTCTTCTCCCTCAAAGATAAACTTTACGTTATTCTCCAGCAGGTTATATTTTACGAGATATTCAAATGCTTTCACCTGGATAAATGCTTGTCCCTTATCATCGTCGGCTCCGCGCGCCCAAATATGTCTGTCACGTATTTCCGGTTCGAACGGTTGGCTCTTCCACAGGTCGAGGGGCTCGGCAGGCATCACGTCATAATGAGCGTATATCAACACTGTTTTAGCATTCGGATCCACTATCTTTTGCCCAAATACAATCGGATTACCTTTCGAAGGCATAACGATGGCTTCGTCTGCTCCGGCCTTGAGTAGCAATTGTGTCCAGCGTTGTGCGCATGCCAGCATATCATCATGGTGTTCCGGCAATGCACTGATACTGGGAATACGGATGAGGCTGAACAAGTCTTCCATCATCGTCGATTCATTCTCTGCAATGTATTTCTGAATTTCGTTCACGTTCAATAGTTGTTAAAGTTGTGTCATTCTATCTAATAAATAATAGTCGAGTATGGTCATTGCTGCCATAGCTTCCACAATAGGCACTGCACGTGGCAATACACACGGGTCATGGCGTCCCCGGGCCTTTAGTGTTGTATCAATACCGTCTATGTTTACAGTTTCCTGCTCCATCAAAACAGTAGCCACCGGTTTAAACGCTACCCTGAAAAAGATGTCCTGTCCGTTGCTGATGCCTCCCTGTATACCTCCGGAGTGGTTGGTACGTGTTTCAATCCGGCCATTATTGTTGTAGAATACGTCATTTTGTTCCGATCCCTTTTGTTTGAGCCCCTTGAATCCGTCTCCATATTCAAAAGCCTTTGCGGCATTGATGCTTAGCATAGCATTGCCCAATGCAGCATGGAGCTTGCCGTATACGGGTTGCCCAAGTCCGATAGGACAACCTTTGATGACACAAGTCAGTACACCGCCAATGGTATCTCCTTCTCCTTTGATTTTGTAAATCAGGTCTTGCATTTCTTTTGCTTTCTCCGGATCGGGACAGCGCACCGGGTTGGTTTCGATCAAGTCCAGATCGTAATCCGTGTAATTGCCTTCCAGTTTTATAGGACCTACCTGTGAAGTATATGCCGTGATGTGAATACCCAATTGGCGTAATGCTAATTTGGCCAATGCACCGCCTACTACCCTTGAAATGGTTTCACGTGCCGAAGAACGACCACCGCCACGGTGATCGCGGATTCCATACTTTACGGTGTATGTGTAGTCGGCGTGTGACGGACGGTATACTTTCTCCAGGTTATTGTAGTCATTAGAATGTTGGTTTTCGTTCCATACGATAAACCCGATAGGGCATCCGGTAGACTTTCCTTCGAAAATGCCTGAAAGGAATTCTACTTTATCAGCTTCTTTTCGGGAGGTAGTAATTACCGATTGTCCCGGACGACGGCGGTTTAGTTCTTGCTGAACAAACTCCTCATCGATGACGATACCTGCTGGAAATCCATCGATCACTCCTCCGATTCCTTTACCATGGGATTCGCCAAAGCTGGTTAGTCTGAAAATATTGCCAAATGAATTGAACATATTGAATAAGGCTTTAAAATTTAGTATATGCAAATATAACAATAAAATTCAGGAAAGAGTTGTTCTCTCGAGTTTTCCTTTATCCGTGGAAGATGAATCTTATTGTAATTGGCATCAAACATAGTCCGCTCTCTAATTATTCCGATAGAGGAAATTAGCAACTATAAAGGAACTTTATAATTAAAAAGAGAGCTGCATTAACTACATTTGATGATTTTTTATTTATTTTGCGCAACTGATATTGTTAGAAGCCGTGCAATATGTATAATGATGAACTTATTGAAAGTAGTAAGATAAAATGGCAGTCGTTTCTGAAAGGAGATGATGATGCCTATGCATGGCTATATTCCCGGTATGTTCAGCAACTCTATCAGTACGGATGCCGTTTTACGACGGATACAGAGATGGTGAAAGATTGTGTTCAAGATGTTTTTGTGAATGTTTATAGGCAGAAGGATAGGTACTCTTCTCCTCCGGATAATGTTAAAATCTACTTAATGTCTTCATTAAGAAATTCTATTTTTAATGTTTTCAATAAAGGGAATTTGCATGACACTTATATCTCCAATATCAATTATGAATTCGATTTGTCGGTTGAAGAAAAACTGATTGAGACAGAAGATGAAACCTCTCAGAAGCATATTGTTGCTCATTTGCTAAATACACTCTCTCCCAGACAGCGAGAGATTATTTACTATCGTTTTTTTGAAGGATTAGATTACAGTGCCATTTGTGAATTGATGGGGCTTAATTATCAGTCAGCCTATAATTTACTTCAGCGTTCTCTCTCCAGATTACGTGAAATGTATGGTATATTACCATTCTTTTTTCTATTTTAATATTCTGTTTATCAGTAGATAATAAAAAAGTAATAAAAAAAATCCATTTACACTGAGTAGATTTCGAAACTCTGTTTGTCTTTTTATGAAAAGAAGAAAATGGAGAAAAATCACTATATACATTATACTGCTGCCGATTTGTTGAATGACGGGACTTTCCTGGATTCGATGCAACACCCTACGGAGCAAAGTGAAAAGTTCTGGTCACAACTGGAAAAGGAAAATGAAACTTTTGCCGGAGAATTACGTATGGCCCGAAGCTTTTTAATGGCTGTGGCGGAAAGCCCTCAAAAACGGATGACAGACGATGAAGTGGGGACACTTTGGGAGCGAATTAGCCGGCAGGTAGCGATGGAAAAAAGAGTGAAAAGAAAAAAACAGTTGCTTTTCTTACGTGTGGCCGGGATTGCTGCTTGCATATCAGTGTTGGCATTGAGCAGTTACTTTGTTTTTTCACTTATTTCATTTTATGAAGAAAGTTTTTGTTACAGTTTGACCGGTATTTCCGAGCCGGATAGCAGTAATGACATACAGCTGATTTTATCGGAAGGACGTAAGTTGGTTATGGATGGGAAAGAAAGCAGGTTGCACTACAAGGAAGGTGGTAAGATAGCTATTAGTTCCGGAAAGACCCAATTGGACGAAGAAAATGAAACCGGTTACAATCAATTAATTGTTCCTTCGGGGAAGCGTTCTTTCATAACTTTCTCCGATGGTACCCGAGTAGCCGTAAATGCCAATACCCGTGTAGTATACCCGTCAGAGTTTTCGGGACATAAGCGGGAAATTTATGTGAATGGAGAAGTCTATCTTCAAGTATCTCCTGATAAAAAGCATCCTTTCGTTGTGAAAACCAATCGCATGGAAGTAGAAGTGTTGGGTACGGAATTTAATGTAAGTGCTTACGATTTTACAAAAAATCAATCGGTGGTTCTAGTATCAGGTAAAGTAGAAGTGGATACATATAAATATCCTAAAAAAGTTCTGAAGCCCAATGATATGTTGACTTATGACGGACAAGACGACGGGCTACGGGTAAATACAGTAGATGTGTCTGAATATATAAGTTGGGTGGATGGTTATTATTGTTTCAACCATGAGAAGATTGAAATCATAACCGAAAAGCTATCTCGATATTATGGAAAGCGTGTCATACCTGATTCCGGATTGATAGGATTGACTTGTAGTGGTAAGCTCGATTTACGAGACGATTTACGGGATGTTCTGGAAGTATTAAGTAAAACTATACCTGCACAAATAGAGACCAGAGATAATTATTTTTTATTAACCAAGTGATTTTTAATACTATGAAACAAGGACCTTAAATTTTAAAAGAAAGGGTTGGATAATACCCTCATATCATCCAACCCCTGATTAGATTAAACTACGTAAAAACAAATTTGTTAATCAAATCGTACAAATGTATGAATAATCATGGAATTTTTAGTCCCGATAGGACTAAAGTAAGAACTTTATTATCAATAAAAAGTATTTTTTTGTTTTTGTTATTCACTTTTGCATTCGAAATGGCTTATGCTTCAAGTGTTTACTCTCAAACCAAAGTCTTTACTATGCAATCTGCCGAGAAAACCGTATTACAGGTTTTTAAAGAAATAGAGAAGAATAGTGAGTTTATAATCTTTTATAGAGACGGTGTTATTGACTTAAACCGGAAGGTTAGTGTAAATGTGGTTAACCAGTCTGTTGATAAAATACTGGAGCAGTTACTGGCACATACCGATAATGGTTTCACCATTAAAGACCGTCAAATAATCATTTATAAAAAAGAGACTTCTGCGACACCTTCGGTTTCACAGCAAAAAAACAAAATTAAAGTAACCGGGGTTGTTACTGATGCAAAAGGTGAGTCTATCATCGGTGCTAACGTTGTCGTAAAAGGGAATCCTACCATAGGTGCCATTACCAATATGGAAGGACGTTATGAAGTGATGCTTCCCTCGGACGATGTCATTTTATTGGTTTCATATTTGGGATATAATACCGAAGAAATCAAAGTAAAGGGACGTCGTAATATCAACGTTGTTTTGCATGAGGACTCAAAAGCACTCGATGAAGTAGTGATAGTTGGTTACGGTAAGCAGAAGAAGGAAAGTGTGGTGGTCTCCATGAGTTCTATCAAGCCCAAAGATATTGTTGTTCCTTCCCGCAGCCTTAATAATAGTCTTGCCGGTCAGGTAGCAGGTCTGATCGCCGTACAACGTTCTGGAGAACCCGGTTATGACAATGCTGAATTCTGGATTCGTGGAGTCAGTACTTTTGCCGGGGGAACTTCTCCGCTCGTACTTGTCGATGGAGTGCCGAGAAATATGAGCGATATTGAACCGGATGAAATAGAAACATTTTCTGTTCTGAAAGATGCAGCTGCTACTGCTATTTACGGCGCAGAAGGAGCTAACGGTGTAGTATTGGTGACTACTAAACGTGGCCGTGTTGAAAAAGCTAAAATATCTTTTAAGACCGAACACACCATTTCATCACCTACGCGCCTTCCTGAGTTTGTAGGTTCTGCCGATTATCTTAGTTTATATAATGAGGCATTGCGTAATGATGGTGAAGGACCACAGTTTTCAGATGAACTGATAGCCCATTACCGTAACAACGACGATCCGGATTTGTATCCCAATACCAATTGGATTGACGAACTTCTCCGGAAGAACACCTTTAGTCATCGCTATACACTCAATGTACGCGGCGGTACTGAGAAAGCCAAGTATTTTGTGTCGGGAGCCTATTATAACGAAAGCGGATTATTCAAGAACAGGCCGAATGGGATTTATGATACCAATATTGGTATAGACCGTTTTAACTTGCGTTCGAATATCGATATGGCTGTATCTTCCACCACTACTGTAGGGGTAGATCTCGCTATGCAATACCTTATTAATAATTATCCGGGAACGGGTACTTCCACCATTTTCCGTTCTATGTTAATCACGCCTCCTTATGCTTTCCCCGCAGTGTACAGTGATGGTACCGTAGCCACGTATGCCCAGGAAAGAGATGCGAACATGCGTAACCCTTATAACTTATTAATGAATTCCGGGTATGCCAAAGAATATAGGACAGGTATACAATCGAAAGTAAATGTCAACCAGAAACTTGATTTTATTACTAAAGGTTTGTCTGCAAACTTAAATGTAAGTTATGACTACGATAGTGAGATGATTATTCGTCGCGAGTATAATCCGACACGATACCATGCCACAGGCCGTGATGAATTAGGGCAGCTGATTTTTTCCACAGTAGTATCGGGTAATCCGGATATTCAAGATCCCAAAAACAGTGCGACATCTGCTACCAAGAAAATTTATATCGATGCATCTATCAACTATAAGCGTACATTTGGAAAGCATGATGTGGGAGCAATGTTACTATATATGCAAAAAGAAACGCAACAGCATAATGTTCCCCTTCCATTCCGTAAGCAAGGATTCGTAGGACGTGCTACATATGGCTATGATGGGCGTTACTTTATTGAAGGTAATTTTGGTTATACCGGTTCTGAGGCATTTGCTGAAGGCAATCGTTTTGGCTTTTTTCCGGCAATAGGTGCTGCTTATTACCTTTCCAATGAATCATTTTATCCGGAAGCAATAAAAAAAGTGGTAAATAAACTAAAGCTAAGAGCGTCTGTCGGGCGGACTGGTAACGATAAAACCGGACAGGAACGTTTTTTGTATCGTCCCACTTTTACTACCAATGCCGGCGGATTTACGCAGGGTATCGGTGATACGGGCGGAACTAACGGAATTGGTAACGGAATTGTTGAAGGACGTTTCGCCGCTCCTTATCTGGCTTGGGAAATTGAGGACAAGCAGAATTACGGTTTCGATCTGGGACTGTTTGATAACCGCATCGATATTATCTTCGATTATTTCCGTTCTGAACGTAGGGATATTTTGTTACAGCGTCGTACTGTTCCACAATTGGGCGGGCTTCGTCAAGACCCGTGGCAGAATTTTGGTAAAGTACGTAATCAGGGGATAGATATGTCGATGAATCTCAATCAACAGATAGGTAAACTGAAACTTAGTGCTCGGGGAACCTTTACTTTTACCCGGAATAAAATTCTTGAATATGATGAACTACCTCAGAAGTATGGATATCAAGCTGTTACCGGTACAAGAGTTAGTGAGAATACTCTTTATATAGCCGACCGCCTTTATACAGAAGACGATTTTATAGTCAGTACCAATGCTAACGGATTGAAAACCTATAAACTCCGTTCGGAACTTCCACGTCCTACTTTAGGAGGACTGATTGGCCCGGGTGATATCAAATATGTCGATGTAAATGGTGATGGCGTGATTGACTCTTATGATCAGGTAAGAGGAGTGGGTAATCCGAGTACTCCTGAAATTATTTATGGATTTGGTCTTAACGCTGAGTACAAAGGCTTCTATGCGAGTATCTTTTTTCAGGGAGCAGGCAATACATCTGTTCTTCTGGGAGGAGCCACTTCCGAAGGATGGTATCCGTTCTCTTGGGGCGTCGACCAGTCCAATTATCGCACGTTTGCTTTAGACCGCTGGACTGAAAACAATCCCAGTCAGGATGTTATTATTCCGCGTTTGCATAAGAACAATGCCAATAATGCCAATAATCGGGTGGCAAGCACTTGGTGGTTGCGTAATGGTTCCTTCTTACGACTGAAAAATATAGAGTTCGGTTATCAGCTTCCTAAGAAATTTATGGATAAGATTGGTTTTGAGGCTGCCCGTATTTATATTATGGGATATAACCTTGCTGTGTGGGATGACATTAAATATTTCGATCCGGAAGCCGGTAATGCCAATGCGGGTTTGAATTATCCTTTGCCCCGTACTTTCACTCTCGGTTTAGACTTTACATTCTAAAAAGACAAAATTGATTAATAAATAGAAAGATGAAAAAGCAAAATTCTATATACACTTTGTTGATAGCGCTATTGTGCTTTGTTAGTTCTTGCGACTATTTGGGAGTTTCCGATCAACTTGCAGGAGGTTTGCAGAATACCGAACAGGTGTTTGATAATGTATCGTATACAAAGAGATGGTATGCCAATGTTTTTGCCGGTATCCCCGATTATTCAGGGATTAACAGCGTGAATGTGGGAGCTTTCAAAAATCCCTGGACGGGTATGTGTGATGAGCTGGTCGTTGGGTATGGAAACTCTTCCAAATACAATAATTCGGATAGAAATGCTGCCAACATGGGTTTTCATCGTTATGGTGACTGTTACAAATACATTCGTCAGGCTAATATTTTTTTGCAGAAAGCACATCCGATAATGACTACGGGAACCCAAGGAGACCAGTTGTTGGAAGACGAGCTGACACAGATGAAAGCCAATGTGCGTTTTATGCGGGCATTTTATCACTATTTGTTGTTTGAACAATACGGTCCGATCATCTTGGTAAAGGACAAAATATACAATGCGACTGAGGATCAGGATGTACCCCGGAATACAGTAGATGAAGTAATAGAGTATATTGATTCCGAGCTCACAGCTGTTGCTTCTGAATTGACTCAGGAGCCTATTTTTGAAGATAAGGACTATCGTGCCTGGCCGACTAAAGGAGTTGCTTTGGCTGTTCGGGCAAAATTGTGGTTGTATGCTGCAAGTCCTCTTTTAAACGGTGGATACCGCGAAGCTCTGTCGGTGACAAATCCGGATGGTACCCGTCTGTTTCCTGATTATGACGCCGGTAAGTGGGAGAAAGCTCTTGCTGCTTGTAAAGACTTTATTGACTATGCTGAGGCCGGAAGATATGAATTATACAAAGAGTATAAAGACGATAACGGTGCTGTCATTGATCCGGATAAGTCTGTGTATAATCTGTTCCAGAAATATACACATGAGATTATCTGGGCTACGGCAAATAATGATTGGGGGGGAATGAATGGTGATGCTTTCGACCGTCGTATTGCTCCCCGTTGCGAAAAAAATGGCTTAGGTTCCACTGGAGTTACTCAGGAACTGGTCGATGCTTTTTATATGAAAGACGGTTTTCCTGTTTCGGCTACAGCCTATTTGCCGCAGTCTACACTTTATCAGGAAGAAGGGTATGGGACTTACAAAGATCAGAATGATAACTTTTCTAAGAAGTATACCAATGTGACTGTCAGCAATCGCTATCTCAATCGTGAACCTCGTTTTTATAATACAGTCTTTTTCAATGGACGTCAATGGCCAGTGAGCTGTAATCAGGTATTATTTTACAATGGTGGTAACTCCGGCGTACAGGAAGGACAGGCTACCCTGACCGGTTATATGCTTTTCAAACGTTTCAATCGTTCGGTCAGTTTAACTAATCCGGGAGTAGCCTCCCAGTTCCGTCCCTCTATTATTTTCCGTTTGGCAGATTTCTATTTGATGTATGCTGAGGCAGCCAATGAAGTCAATCCTAATGACGCGAGAGTTTTGAAATACCTCAATCTGGTGCGTGAGCGTGCAGGATTACCCGATATAGAGACTTTGAATCCGGCTATTCGTGGTAATCAGGAATTGCAACGGGCTGCCATTCAACGTGAACGCCAGATTGAACTGGCCACAGAGGGGCAGCGCTATTTTGATGTGAGAAGATGGATGATTGCTGATAAAAACGGGGAAGGTCGTCAGAATGGCTATGTGCACGGAATGAATGTACGCGGTGAGTCGAATGATAAAGAAGATTTCAATCGCATAGTGGAAGCAAGCCAGATTGTATTTAACCGGAAAATGTATCTGTATCCCATGCCTGATTCCGAAATGAGAAAGACCAAGAATCTGGTACAGAATCCGGGATGGTGATTTTTGAATAAATAAAAAAGATGTACTTATGAATAGATTTAATTACATAGGAATGTTAGCTTACGTCGCACTGTCTATGAGCAGTTGTGATGATAGTTTTGATGTAAGTTCCAAAGCCGATGGGGTTTTGGCTGTTTCTCAGGAAGGGTTTAATACATTGCAATCTTATAATGTAGGCGAAAAGTATACAGCAGATTTATGGATACAACAGGGGGACTTGAAGTCAACTGCCAGTGTAGTAAGTTTTTCTGTGGACAAAGCTTTGCTCGATTCAATGAATATTGCCGATGGAACCTCATATGAACTTCTTCCTGCTGACTGTTATCAATTAACAAAAAGTTCTGTCGATATTCCCGCAAACGAAAGGCTGTTGAAAGGTGAGCTCACTTACGACCCGGCTAAGATACAAGAACTCTCCGGATATGATCATTTGAAATATGTGTTGCCTTTACGTGCTACATCCAGTGGAATGCCTTTTGTTTCAGGACGTTCTGTTGTGTTGTTGGGTTTTAAAGTTTCAGAGCCGATTGTAACTATTATGAATGCCGGAGTAGAAGAGATCAACCTGGCAGAAGTAAAGGAGTTACCTGTACAGATCGGGGTCCCATTCACCAATAAATGGGAAATCAGCTGTCGCTTGGAAAGCCGCCAGTCGGTGATTGATGCCTATAATACGGCTCACGGTACTTATTTCAGCATGCTTCCGTCCGATGCCTATGCGGCTCCCGAAACTCCGATTCTTCATAGTGGAGTAAATCAGGTTACAGCAACTTATAAACTGAAAGACGATGTCCTGCCGGGAAATTATATGTTACCCGTGCAAATAGCAGAGGTAACTTCTGATGCTACTATACGGGCTGATAAGGATGTTTATGCAGCTTATAGCATTATTAAAGAAGGGGATAAACTTTCTAAAACAGATTGGAAAATTGTATCGTTCACTACCGAAGAGGCTTCGGGTGAAGGCAGCAATAATGGACATGCCAAACATTTAATTGACGGAAATGTCGAGACTTTCTGGCATTCGCGTTGGCAGGGAGGATCTGATCCTTTACCTTATGAAATAATTATCGATATGAATCATCGGGTCAAAATAGCTCAGATAGAGTTATTGCCACGTGGGCGAGGAAGTAATAATCCGATAAAGGTGGTACGTTTTGAAGCCAGTGAAGACGGGACGAATTGGGAATCGATCGGTCAGTTTGGTTTTACGAATCAGGATGCCGCACTAAAATATTATGTAAAATCATCCACGGCACGCTATATCAAATTGGTCATTCCGGATGGGGTGGGTAATGGTACAGTAGCTGCGATTCGTGAATTGGATGTAAGGGGTACAGTCGTCAACTGATCTAAATAAATTAATAATGCGAGTTAATAGTTGTAAATTCAATTATTAACTCGCATTTATATTTTAGTGTAATGTCATCAGATTGTTTTCATGCTACCAAAGATATACCGTATACAACTTTTGACTTAGTAATTATTTTACAATGATCTTCTATAAAAATGTTATTAATATGCACTTCTGTTGGGAAATAAATAAATTCAAAAGTACTTGAGAAAAGTTCCTGTAGAACTTGGAAAGTTTTATGCATTATACATACAGATGCTACCTTTTAGATTGTGAAGTTAACAGTTTTAAAAGTTCGTAATAAATGGTTCTTTTTCGCGGCAAATATACTAATAACTTTAATAAAACAATTATTTAAGCATATCTTTTTTTAAAATATCGTAATTATGACTCTAAAAGTTCCTTTCTATAAGATGGCTTTCTATACTATTTACTATCAATGATTTGACCTTCTAGCTTTTGATTATATACTTTTTCATGGAAAATATCCAGGGGTGGAAAATAGGTATATTTCTTTAGGATTCTGAACTACACTTTACAATTTCTCCTTTTCATTTATATCGTTTACCTGTTTATTTCATAGGTTTTTTCTTTTCTTAAGTTCTACAGGAACTCTGATAAAATCAGCCGTTTTGTGCATATTAATATCAGCATGGTTCAGTATAGATGAAGTATAAACCATATTTATTACGCCTATGAAAACATAAGAAAGACCCGATCCCAGACAGAACTATGCATCGATAGATGGATAGTATCTCTTTTCTTGAAAATTAATTTTAAAACCTACACAACAAAAAAGATTTAAGCTTATGAGAAAACCTTTTATGCTAATATCAGTTTTACCGATAACTGTTCATATTAGTCATGATACCGATACTGGCAGTAATCGTATCGGTGGGATACCAGAAAAATATGCGTTTAAGAATAAAGTATTAAGATCAATTTGCTTTGTTCTGTTTTTATTATCTATCGGACTCAATTCAGCCTTTGCCCAAGTCCGTAATGCCGCCGGACTTGTGGTGGATGAGAATGGCCAGCCCTTGATTGGAGTACAAATTAAATTGGAAGGAACTACTACAGGAGTTATTACCGATGTAGATGGCAATTTTTCGATAAATGCCCAAAAAGGGGACATACTTCTTTTTTCGTATGTGGGCTACGAACCACAGCGGATAACCTATAAAGGTGAAAAGATTTTGGCTATAAAAATGCTTCCAAACACCGAATTGTTGGATGAAGTAGTGGTAATTGGTTACGGCAAACAGAAAAAAAATAGTGTAGTAAGTTCTATTAATGCCATCGGGCCTAAAGAACTGGCAGTATCATCTAACAGAAATCTGACCAATTCCTTGGCCGGACAGGTGCCGGGCCTGATTGCCGTTCAACGTTCGGGTGAGCCGGGATATGATAACTCTGAGTTTTGGATTAGAGGTGTAAGTTCTTTTAAGGGAGGTACGAATCCGTTGGTTTTAGTTGACGGTGTGCCTCGTAATATGCAAGATATCGAACCCGACGAGATTGAATCGTTTACTTTGCTGAAAGATGCTGCTGCGACTGCTGTATATGGGGCAGAGGGTGCCAACGGAGTTATTTTGATCACTTCTAAGCGTGGAAATTCACAGAAGCCCAAAATATCTCTTCGTGCCGAGTCCACTTTGCTTACTCCGACTCGTCTACCTAAATTCATGAATTCGGTGGAGACACTCGATCTGTATAATGAAGCTTTAAATAATGAAGGAACAGCCAGTATACGCACAGCGGAAGAAATTGCCATGTATGGTCCGGGAGCCGATCGTGATCTTTATCCCGATACAGACTGGTTGAAGGAGATGTTGAGAGAGCATACTTACAATATGCGTTATACTCTTAATGTAAGAGGAGGTTCCGAACGTGCGCGTTATTTTGTTTCCGGAGCGTTTTATCAGGAGAACGGTATCTTTAAAGAAGGTAAGAAAAACGAGTATGACAATAATATCGGGCTAAAACGTTATAATTTACGTAGTAATATCGATTTTGATGCAACGAAAACGACTTTAGTAAAAGTAGATATAAGTGGGCAATATTTGCAGACAAACTATCCGGGGACAAGTACAAATACTATTTTTAATTCGATGTGCCGCACCCCGTCTTACCTGATGCCTGCTGAATACTCAGACGGGACAATTGCCGGACATCCGCGTCCTTCGGGTAATCGGGTGAATCCATATAACTTACTTATGAATTCCGGATATGCCAAAGAATGGAGAACATCTATCCAGTCGAAACTGGAAGTAGACCAAAAATTAGACTTTATCACCAAAGGACTGAACTGGAAAGGTCTGATCAGTTTCGATGCAGACATGAAATATATAGCAAAACGTACAAAGACACCTACTCAATATCTGGCGACCGGACGTGATGAAAACGGTGGATTGCAATTTAAGAAAGTAGTGGAAGGCAGCGACGTATTGACCGAGAAACTGGAAAACTCTTCGAATAAAAAGATTTATTTTGAGACTTCGTTCAACTATAACCGGACTTTTGCGCAGAAACACGATGTGACTGCCATGGTTCTTTACATGCAAAAAGAGACTCAATATCATAATAATGCTCTACCTTACAGAAAGCAGGGACTTGTGGGACGTGCTACATATGGCTATGACGGGCGTTATTTTATAGAAGGAAACTTCGGTTATACAGGTTCCGAAACCTTTGCCAAAGGATATCGTTTCGGCTTTTTCCCGGCAATGGGATTGGCATGGTATGTCAGTAACGAACCCTTTTATCCGGAGGTATTGAAGAAGGTGGTCAATAAGTTGAAATTTAGATTTTCTATCGGCCGTACGGGAAATGATGATACCGGTGGCGACCGTTTCTTGTATCGTGGTACGATGAAACAGGATAATGGAGGATATGATCTCGGTTTCAGCGATACGGGAGGTATGGGAGGTATTGGTAATGGAATAACCGAAGCCCGGTTTGAAGCTCCTTACCTTTCATGGGAAATTGAGGAAAAGAAGAATTACGGTATTGATCTCGGGTTATTCGACAACCGTATTGATTTGCAAGTAGACTATTTCAATAATAAGCGTAAAAGCATTTTGTTGCAGCGTAATACAGTGTCCAATGTAACCGGCTTCCAGCAGATGCCTTGGCAGAATTTCGGTATTGTGAAGAATCATGGAGTGGATGCCAGTCTGACCCTTAACCAGAAAATAGGGCAGGTCAATCTGAGTGCACGTGGAAACTTTACGTTTGCCCGTAATGAAATTATCGAATACGATCAAGTGCCACAGGTATATCCTTGGTTGGAGAAAAGAGGCACCCGACTCAACTCAAATAAACTATATATTGCCGAGGGGCTGTATACATATGATGACTTTATCATCAATGGTGAGGGGCTCAACCGTACTTATGAATTAAAACCCGGGGTCGTTTCCGGCCTTTCAAGCGGTGTGCGTCCGGGTGATATCAAATACAAAGACCTGAACGGTGATGGTAAGATTGACAGTAATGACCAGAAGGAAGATGTAGGAAATCCTACTGTTCCCGAAGTGGTCTATGGTTTTGGATTTAATGCTGAATGGAAAGGTTTTTATGCAGGTATCTTTTTTCAGGGAGCCGGTAACACTTCGACAGTATTGGGAACCGGAGCTGACGCAACTTTTTTCCCTTTCCAGTGGGGAGTTGAAGAATCTGCTGTGCGTTCGGTGGTAGCCGATCGCTGGACAGAACAGAATCCGAGTCAGAATGTAATGTTTCCCCGTATGCATAGTAACAACTTCCAGAATAATACGGTAGCCAGTACGTGGTGGTTGCGTGACGCAAGTTTCCTGAGACTGAAGAATATCGAATTAGGTTATAATTTTGATAAAAAGTTGCTGAAAAAGTTGAATATAGAGGCATTACGTTTCTATGTACAAGGAAACAATCTGTGTGTATGGGATCATATTAAAATGTGGGATCCCGAACAAGGAAACAGCAATGGAGGATTCCCTTATCCTTTGAACCGTACATTTACTTTTGGTCTTGACTTTACATTCTAACTAAATTAATAATAGTATTTATATGAAAGTATTTAAGAATTTATCCACCTATATACTGGCACTTGGATTTAGTGCGACTCTCTTTTCCGGTTGTGAAGATTATCTGAATGTTTCTGATGATCTGGCTGCGGAGATGACTATGGAAGAAGTTTTTAATAACACAAGTTATGCACGTCGGTTTCATCGCTACATCTATACGGGTATTCCCGATGTGTCAAATATCATTATAACGAGTGCTTATGCCGATCTGACCGGTTTGGACAATCCCTGGCCGGCTGTTTCTGATGAATTGAAGTCTGCACAGAACAATGTGAAGACGATTCCGACAATCGGTTATCATGCCGGATCGGCAACTTTGTCACGCTGGAGTCTTTATAAGCAGATACGACAGGCGAATGAGTTCATTGCCTATGCCCACGTTATTCCGCAGAATGGCGATGTGGCTGACTTTATTGATGAAAAAGAACTGGCTCTTTTGAAAAATGAAGCACGTTTCTTACGTGCCTATTATCATTACCTGTTGTTTGAGTTATATGGCCCAATTCCTATTATGACCGAAATTGCTGATCCCTCGGCCGCTGATTTGGACTATTACAGAAATTCGGTAGATGAAGTAGTCGCTTTTATCGATAAAGAACTTAATGAATGCTATGACCTACTTCCGGAGAAAGAACTGAATCCGGATGGCACCATCAATAATGAGCGTGCGGCAGCGCCAACCAAAGGGGCGGCATTGGCTATCTTGGCTAAATTGCATGTATATGCGGCAAGTCCGTTGTTCAATGGTGGTTATCCCGAAGCTATTGCTTTGAAGGATAATCAAGGCAAGCAACTTTTCCCGGCAAAAGATGACACGAAATGGAAGACTGCATTGGATGCTTTACAACGTTTTATCGATTATTCAAAGGGACGCTACTCTTTATACCAAGTAATGAAAAATGGTGAAATCGATCCGGCTGAGTCACTTTATCAGTTGTTTCAGGTAAGCGTTAACAATTCCGAAGCTGTTTGGCAAAGTAGTAAGAACTCCTGGGGAGGCGTAAATGGTGAGGGTCGTGAGCGTAGATGTACACCGCGTGCAATTTTTAGCGGATTCAGTTGTGTCGGAGTCCTCCAGGAAGCCATCGATGACTTTTTGATGAGTGATGGCAAGAGCATTGAAGAATCGGGTTTGTATAAAGAAGAGGGCATTGGTGAAGACGGTATACCGAATATGTATAAGAACCGTGAACCTCGTTTTTACCAGGATATAACTTATTCCGGCAAAGTATGGCAAAAAACAGATAAGAAAATTTATTTTTATAAAGGAATGCCTGACGATAATTCTAAAGCAGATATGAGTTATTCGGGATACTTGCTTTATAAAGGCATGAACCGTGACTTGTTGAATCAGGGAAACAATCCGAAATCCAAATATCGAGCAGGTATGTTGTTCCGTTTGGCCGATTTCTATTTGTTATATGCAGAAGCTTTGAATCATGTAAATCCGGGTGATGCACGCATCATTCAGTATGTGGACAGTGTTCGTTATAGAGCCGGTATTCCTTTACTGAAAGATATTAAGCCGGAAATTATCGGTAACCGGGAGTTGCAGGAAAAAGCGATCCGTCACGAGCGTCGTATCGAATTGTTTGCCGAAGGACAACGCTATTTTGATGTGCGCCGTTGGATGTGTGCTGAAGAGGAGGGTTATAAACAAGGTGGTCCGGTTCATGGTATGGATATGAATGCTACCGATCTTGAAGGTTTCATGAAACGTACTGCTTTTGAAACTCGTATTTTTGAAAAACGTATGTATCTGTATCCCATTCCGTTGGCAGAGATACAAAAGTCAAAAAAACTGGTACAGAATCCCGGATGGTAAGAGAAAACGCACACAATGGGTATCACAACTTGTTTTTTCATGATCACTTACAATCCTGTCATTTTGTATTTTGAAAATGTGTAGAAACTCTTTTTTACGGCCCGAAGGAGATGGGCTGAATAAAAATGTGTGGATTTTGCGATAGTGTAATTCACGCGTCTTGTGATTGGATGATATCTTGATTATAAAGAAGAGCTTTTGGTTTTGTATGGTAATAAAATGAAAGGCAGAAATATTAGAAAGATTTCAAAATACTATTTGTGTGATACTCGTTTGTGATTGGATTCTAGAAGAAAATACTCTTTTTCGAGGGCCATTTATTCTGTTTTCTACGACGTGGCCTTGCTTTTCTTTCTGGAAGACAGATATCGTGAAAGCAGGAAGTTAACTTCCTGCTTTCACGATGTTAACTTTCTCTTGGTAAGAAGTTTGTTTTTTATCTTTACGATGTTAACTTCCTGTTTCCTGCTTCCGGATTTCAGGGTATAAACAGACCCGATATTCACATTTTGTTTGCCGATTCGCTCCTGTTTCGCCGTTTTTGGTAAAATGAATAGTTAGTATAAAATGGCTTTTTGCAATTTTTTAATACGGATTTCGGAATATTGCTTTTATAATGTCAATCGGTAAGTATGAGTACGGACAGTGCTTTCAATGGCTATGGCTATCTAAGCCCTTATGCAGATACCTGCTTTTATAGAGATGAGAAAAACGGTTTGTTTGAAAACTGTCACAACTTATTTATTGCAATTACTAAAACCGTTTCTTAAAATTTTGAGATTATTATTATTATTTGTTACTTTGTCAATGCCTTTTTATTAACTAATACTTTAAAATGAAGGAAAACACAATGTATTCGAATCTTGAATCGGTAGAACAATTATTTCGGCAATATTATAAGGTGTTGCGGGTATATGCGTTCCGTTTTGTGAATGATTGGGATATTGCAGAAGACGTAGTGCAGGATGTTTTTGTTGCTTTATGGAATAAACGTACAGATATTGAATTTGATGGCGCGGTAAAAGCCTATCTTTTTAAGGCTGTCTATAATAAATCGCTTAATATCCTTTCCAGTAAGAAATATACCGAAGAAGAATCCGTAGAACAATTTTCCGATCAAATCGAAGCACTGCAAATTCTGGAGAATAATCAGGAAAACTCGTTGTTCATGAAAGAACTCCAGAGTGAAATTGAAACTTTTATCGAAACACTTCCTACGCAGGTAAAAAAGGTATTTATATTAAGTAGAAGCTATGGTCTGAAAATAAAGGAAATCTCCGTTCAGCTCGATCTTTCTCCAAAAACCGTAGAAAAGTATTTGACCCGTGCTTTGTTGGAACTACGTACTCATCTTAAAAACAAGGATTTAATGAGTCTTTTATTCTTGCTTTATCTCTGCTCGAAATAATATTCTTAAAAAAAAGTATGTTTTGGAGGAGGGTTTTTTAAATTTCACTTGTATTACTAATAGAGGAGCTAAAAATGAAGAATGAAATTAAAGACATAAATGAAGTTATCATACATTTTCTGGATGGTACGGCTACCGGTGAAGAGAAAGTTTTTCTGTTCAACTGGCTGAAACAATCAGAAAAGAACCGGAATGAATTTTCCGAAGTCCGTGATTTATGGCTTTTAGGCAACACGATAGCTACCGACGATCTGGAAACAGAGATAGCGCTAGAGCGATTTAAAAATCGGATACAGTCAACAGAATCCGGTTTACGTAAAAACAGATTCGTTTTCCGGAAACACTTCGTTCCGTTCTTGCGTGTGGCAGCTGTCTTTTTGATGTTATTTACTGTAGGGTCTGTCTTTTATTATTGGGGTAGCAGTTCGGTCCCGAAACAGCCGGATGTCATGAATCGTTTGTTGACTGCCAATGGAAGTAAGGGACGATTTGTTTTGCCGGATAGTACGGTTGTATGGCTTAATTCCAATAGTTTATTGGAGTATCCTGAAACGTTTAGTTCGTCAGCCCGTGAAGTCAGTTTGTCCGGTGAAGCCTATTTTGAGGTACGGAGGAATGAGAAGCTTCCTTTCCGTGTGCAAGCCGGAGAGATGAAGGTAGAGGTATTGGGGACTCGTTTTATTGTTGACAACTATCGACGGAAATCCGGGGTTGAAGCAGTATTGGTAGAAGGTAGTGTGAAGATTGCCGGTTGTAAGATGAATCATTCGGTAGTGTTGACTCCCGGGCAGTTGATTAATTATGATAAGAAGAGTGAACGTACGAAAGTACAAATGGTGAATACGGATGATTATATCAGTTGGATTCAAAATGAACTGACTTTTGATAATGATAAGTTGGCTGATATTATTATTAATTTAAATAAGTGGTATGGGGTGGATATTGAATGTCCGTCAGAGTTTGCTGAAAAAGTATTTATGTCGTTCTCTGTCAGGAATGGAGAGAATCTGGATGAAATTCTGAAAGCGATGACTTTGGTTGCTCCAATAAGATATTACTGGGAGAATGGTATCTTACATATTCTTCCCAGAAAGCGATAGGCAACACAAGTATTAATCTTAAAATGAATTGAAAATATGTAGAAACACACATCCAAGCAAAAAAATAGGTAAATGTTGCAGCACTTACCTATCTCTGAGTTTTTTTAATCACGTCTCTTGCAGGAGGCGCAATTATTTACTTTAAATCTTTTACAAAGATATGAATAAATTTAAATGGAGAAGCTTTTTAAGCTTTTTCTTAACAGAAAGAAACATTCGTTTAGTTAGACTAATGTCTTTTATTTTGTTTCTATTTGTTTTTCAGGGAGTTTATGCTCAGCAAACCCGCATTAATCTTCATGTGAAACAAGTTCCCCTAAAGCAAGTGCTTAAATCGATCGAATCGAAGAGTGAATACACTTTCTTCTACAATGATGCCGAAATTGACATGAACCGTAAAGTTACGGTACAAGCCAATAACGAACGTATTGATGTGATTTTATCCAAAATTCTTCCGGACTGCAAATGTGTAGTGGAGAATAGAAAGATTATTTTGGTTCCCGGTGCGGAGAAACAAAATACCCCAAATGATAATACTGCGAAAACGAAAGAGATAACCGGTACGGTTACAGACACACGAGGCGAAACGTTGATAGGTGTAAATGTAACGGTATTGGGAACTACTACCGGTGTTATCACTAATATCGATGGGAAATATTCGTTGAAGGTTCCGGCAGGTAAGTCACTTAAGTTTTCATACGTCGGCTATATCGCCCAGACTGTAAAGGTAGGTGATAAATCAGTGATAGACATTGTATTGGAAGAAAACAGTAAAGCGCTGGATGAAGTCGTGGTAGTTGGCTATGCTGTTCAGAAGAAAGTTAATCTTTCGGGTTCGGTAGCAACTGTTTCTACCAAAGCGATCGAGGACCGTCCGGTATTGAATATGGGACAAGCGCTGCAAGGTGCTGTTGCCAACCTCAATGTATCGGTCGGTGATGGTGAAGCAGATGATTCTCCTTCTTATAATATTCGTGGTACCACCTCATTGAATGGAGGTTCTCCGTTGGTTGTCATCGACGGTGTGGTCTCTACCAGTGATCAACTGAATCGTATGAATCCTGTTGATATAGCAAATATTTCTGTATTGAAGGATGCTGCGTCATCTGCTATATATGGTTCACGTGCTGCGTTTGGTGTCATCCTGGTGACAACCAAGGATGGTAGCAATGAAAAACTTACCGTCAATTATAACAATAATTTTGTATTACGTACCAATACCCGCATGCCGGAAATTATAACAGATCCTTATCTGGTGGCAACCACTCGAAATACGATGGCATATCCATGGTATAATCTTTATAACGAGGAGCAACTGGCCTATGCGAAGAAATGTTCTGAGGATCCTTCTACTTCTCCTTATTTCTTGAATCCGGATGGATCTTATACTTACTTTGGTCGGACAAACTGGGTTGACGAGGCTTACAACGATGTAGGTTTTTCAACTATCCACAACATTGATATTTCCGGAAAAACAGATCGTATTTCCTATTACTTTTCGGGAGGATACAATCGGCAGAACGGTATGTTTAAGTATGGTAATGACATTTATAACCGATATAACCTGCGTACCAAATTACAGTTTAAACTGACAGACTGGTGGAGCTTGAACAGTAATGTCAGCCTGACGACTTCCGATTATGATTATGCGAATGCCATGACCAACACTTATAAACAGATGTATCGTAAGAATCCGATGGATATGGTTAAGAATCCTGATGGAACTTGGACAGATGCCAGTGTCGGTACATTGGGAGCATTGGCCGAAGGTGGTCGTGCTACCGACTGGAAAACAAATACAAATATCAACTTGTCGACTAAGATAGATGTGATCAAAGATGTCTTTTTTGTACAAGGAACATTTGCCTTTTCAAATACAAAAACCAGAAGTAATTGGTATAATTTGCCTGTGACTTACCGTAACGGACCGGAATTACCTGTTTTGACATTTAATCCGATTTCGACCGTATCCGATGCTTCAAGCAGTAACTCCGATACGAAACATATTCTATTTGATGTATATGGTACCTTCCAAAAAACATTTGCGAAGAAGCATGCTGTCACTGCTGTTGTGGGTTTCAATCAGGAAGAGTATAAATATGATTACGTAAAAGCAAATCGTAAAGAATTGATTTCAAGTTCACTGCCTACTATTAATCTGGCTACAGGTGATATGAATATGTCCCAGAGTATAACGACCTGGGCTCTGAGAGGTGCTTTTGCGCGTTTGGGATATATTTATAACGACAAATATATTTTTGAATTCAACGGACGCTATGACGGTACTTCACGTTTTCCTAAAAATGACCGTTTTGTATTTAATCCTTCTGTTTCTTTAGGATGGGTCATCTCACGTGAAAAGTTCTTTGAGCCTTTGACCGGAGTGGTCAGTTTTCTGAAGTTGAGAGGTTCCTATGGTAGTTTAGGAAACCAGGATGTGGATGCTTATGCATATCTTGCCACGATGGGATCAGGAAAAATCAGTCAGATACTGGATAAGCAGCAACCGGTATATGTGGGAGCTCCCGGATTGGTTGCCGGTAACTTAACCTGGGAAAAGGTAACTACTACCAATCTTGCCTTGGATGCCAATTTCTTTGATAACCGTTTAAGCATAACAGGTGAGGTATATGTACGTCGTACAAAAGATATGTTAACACCCGGAGTTACGCTTCCAAGTGTTTTGGGAACCGATGTGCCCAAACAGAATGCAGCCGATTTAAAGACGGAAGGATGGGAATTGACTGTGGGTTGGAAAGATCAGTTCAAGTTGGCCGGAAAACCGTTCTATTATGATGTAAACTTCAATCTGGCGGATAGCCGTGCTTATATTACAAAGTACGAAAATCCCAAGGGATTGCTGGGCGATTATTATGTAGGAAAAGAGATTGGTGAGATATGGGGTGTAGAAACTTTAGGTTTCTTTACTTCCGAAGAAGACATTAAGAATCATGCCGATCAGTCATGGTGTACTTCTTATCCGGGTACCCGTCCTTTGGCACCGGGTGACCTGAAGTTTAAAGATGAAAACAAGGATGGTAAAATTACTGACGGAGCATGGACTTTGGAAGACCATGGCGATTATAAAATTATAGGTAATAGCCGTGCTCGTTATACATTTGGTTTATCGGCCAATGCACAGTGGAATGGATTCGATCTCAGCTTGTTTGCCCAGGGAGTAGGTAAGAAGGATTATTATCCGGGTACGGGTGACCTCTATTTCTGGGGTATCTATGCACAGCCTTGGACCAATATCACCAAAGGTAATATGTATGACCATTGGACGGAGGAAAATCCGGATGCGTACTTCCCCCGTATGAAAGCTTATGTGGCGGAAAATACGGATAGAGAATGTGGAGTGGTACAGACCAGATATTTACAGAATGCAGCTTATATGCGTCTGAAAAACCTCACAGTAGGTTATACACTTCCTAAGGTATTGTTGAATAAGATAGGAATTGAGCGCTTGCGCATTTTCTTCTCCGGTGATAATTTGTGTGAATTTTCGGGTTTATACAAGCATTACAAAGTAGATCCGGAGAGCTTAGGTAACATTGTCTATCCTCTTCAGCGTTCTTATTCATTCGGTTTAAATGTTACATTCTAATTTAGATAAACTATGTGTTCAAAAATAAAACATATATTACTGACTGCGTGCTGTTTCACAGGCGCAGGACTGATGACAAGTTGTAATGACGGGTTTATGGATCGTTTTCCGGAAACGAGTATTACAGAGAAAGTCTTTTTTTCTTCTCCTGCTGATTTGGAGACTTATACCAATGGCATGTACGGCTATATCGGTGCAAGCTATTCGGATACTCCTTCCGACAATATGCTTTACCCAGAAGATACTGATATTTATAAAATGATGCGCGGCGAATATCGGGCGGATAATATAGGTAAATGGAGCTGGAGCAACATTCGTACAGTCAATTTTATGTTGGCTCGGACAGGTCGTGTAGAAGGAGATCGCGGTGAGATTAATCATTATATTGGGTTGGCACGTATGTTTCGTGCACTGGTCTATTATTCAAAGGTGAAAGATTATTCGGATGTACCTTGGTATAGCCATGACCTGCAAACGACGGACATTGATTTATTGTATAAGCCGCAGGACCCTCGAGCATTGGTGGTAGACTCTATTATGGCAGATCTTGACTTTGCCGTAACTCATATGAAAACGACTAAAAGCACGACTCGTATTTATCGTGATGCGGCTTTGGCTGTACAGGCACGGATTGCTTTGCATGAAGGAACGTTCCGTAAATATCATCCGGAACTGAAGCTGAATGACGGCGACCGATTCTTGAAAATAGCGGTAGAGGCATGCCAGAAGATTATGGACACAAAAAGTTACAGTTTGTCTACGACCAAAGAGAGTGGTTTACCGGCCTATCAGTCACTTTTTTGCAGTACGGATCTTACACAAAATCCGGAAATGATTCTGGTAGCTGACTACGACAAGGCGTTAGGACGTCTGCACAATGCTCAGGCTCAGTTTGACTACAACACCGGTCTTTCCCGTAGCCTGATGGAAGATTATTTAGTTGTTAAGGATGGACATACCGAGTATTTTCATCAAGTGGAAGGCTATAAAACGAAGACAGTACTTGAAGTCTTTGAAAACAGAGATCCCCGCCTGGAACAAACATTTATGAAACCGGGTGTTTTGAATGTGGGAACCACTGAACCTCATCGTACGAAATTGAACTTGGGAGGATATCCTCAGATTAAGTTCCGTCCGCTGACATTCGATCAGATTGACTGGGGAAAATCGTATACAGATTTGCCTATTATCCGTTATGCCGAGGTTTTGTTGATGTATGCAGAGGCAAAAGCCGAGCTGGGTATACTCACGCAAGATGATGTCAACCAGACAATTAACCTGATCAGGCAGCGTGCAGGCATGCCGGATGCTTCGTTGGATGATTGGCTGGCTAATATCGATCCGGTACAGGATGAACGTTACTCCAATGTACAGTCAGCACAGAAAGGTGCTGTTTTGGAAGTGCGCCGTGAACGGAGAATCGAGTTGGCATGCGAAGGGTTCAGATATGGCGATTTGATGCGTTGGGGATGTGGAAAGTTGTTTGAAGCAGCTCCCGAAGGAGCTTATATTCCGGGGATGGGATACTATGATGTGACAGGTGACGGTCAACCGGATGTCGCTATAGTAGAAAAGAAAGCAGATATAGATAAAATTCCCGAAGAAGACAAGCAAAAGTATAAACTGACAGTTTATGCTTTGGAAGGTAATACCATCGGACTTACCGAAGGAACAAAAGGCTATATCTATTTGGTTGCCCAACATAATAAGTATACTTTTGTATCTCCAAAATATTATTACTATCCGGTAGCTACCAAAGATATAACTGTTAACGAGAACCTCTATCAGAATCCATTCTGGGAATAGGTTTATCTTAATCAGAAAACAGGAAGGGCTGCTTCGGCAGTAATGAAGGGGCCCTCTTGTTTTCGTTAAGTGACAAGGGCAATTAATCTGATAAATTAATAAATATGTTGAAATTATTTATAAGCATGGCTGCTTTATTCCTGGGAGTCGGTAGCTCTGTGTTCGCACAAATAGAAGGAAAAGTTTATATCGATGCGAACGGCAATGGCATTTGTGATGCGGGAGAGAGGGGGCTAAAAGGAGTCTGCGTACAAGATGGTCTCAATGTGGTGAAAACCACAGATGATGGTCATTTCATACTTCCGGGACATAAAGATACACGTTTTGTAACTTTGACTGTTCCCGATGGGTATCAGGCATCAACCTCCCATTACCTATCTTTTGACGGAACCGGAAAAAAGTATGAATTGGGTATCTGCAAGACCTCGGTAGATACCGGGAATGGATATTCGTTTGTACAAATTACAGATACGGAAACTTCTCTATACGGTGATTGGATCGATAACTTGAAAGAGTACGTGAAAACCAATCCGACTGCTTTTATTATCCATACCGGTGATATTTGTTATGAAGCTCATCAGGATTTTCATGGACGTTATCTCCGTTCCGTAGATTTGGGAGTTCCGACCTACTATTGTGTGGGGAATCATGATCTGCGTGCCGGAAAATACGGTGAAGAGTTGTGGCAAAGTCATTTTGGTCCTTCATGGTATTCGTTTGATGTCGGTAATGTACATTATGTAGTAACTCCGATGCTGGGTGGTGATCATGCACCTTCGTACAGGCGTTCCGACATCATCCGTTGGCTGAAGAATGATCTTGCACAAACGGATAAAGGGAAAAGAATTGTTTTATTTAATCACGACTTATGGTTTTGGGGAGACGATTTGCTCTTCAAAGATAAAAATGGCGAACAGATAGACTTTGCTGATTACAATCTGGATGCCATGATTTACGGACACTGGCACAATCATTATTATAAGCAGTTGAAGTCAGGACTTCATACTTACTGCTCATCCACTCCGGACAAAGGAGGAATAGACCATGGAACTTCTTGTTTCAGAATTTACAATGCTGATACCAAAGGTAAATTAAGTTCAGCAACTCGTTATACTTATATAGACGGAATATTGACTTCTGCCTATCCGGCGGAAGGTGAAACCGTTTCAGTTCCTGACGGAAAAATGACGGTCCGGATCAATGCTTACCGTACTATATCGGATGCGAAGAAGGTGACAGCTTCTGTTGAACGAAACGGAAGGCTTGTATCGACTGTGACGCTTATGCCTGAAACAGACTGGGGATGGAGCGGGGCGGTCCGGGTATCCGGCGGTAAGCAACGCCTGTTGGTGACTGCTGAGTTTGAAGATGGAACTCGTTTGACGAAGAGAGTAGACTATACTGTAACTAAGCAGCCGCTATCGGTCATTGCGACATCTGATGTCTGGGCAGGGCTTCGTGGAAATGCCGCACACAACCAACTGGTGAATGACAGTGTATCTTTACCCTTGCAAACCAACTGGATTCAGAATGTCGGCAGCAACATTTACATGTGCTCGCCGATTGTTGCGCAGAACAAAGTCTTTATCGGAACCATTGATGATGACAAAGCGAAGAAATGCTATGTAAAAGCCTATGATGCGACCACAGGACATCTTTGCTGGACCTTTGTCACTTCCAATTCGATAAAGAATACCATTGCCTATGAAGATGGCCGTATATTCGCTTCGGATGCTTCGGGAATGCTTTATGCTATAGATGCTGAAAAAGGAACAGCTTGCTGGCAAACGCAATTGCCGGTTTCTTTGCTGCCGCTTCTCGACGAAGGATTGGCCGTAGCCGATGGTGTGGTATATGCCGGACATGCAAAAGGTACTTGTGCTGTGCAGGCTGTCGACGGAAAAATTTTATGGCAGAATAAAGCCTGGGACGGAGGCGAGGGAACCACTTCCACTTTTACCGTGGGTGCGGGAGTGTTAGTTGCATCGGCCCATTGGAACGGGCTTTTCGGACATGACATCAGTAATGGTGCTTTGTTGTGGAAGAAGCGTGATAGTAAGATTCGTTTTCGAGACGGATCAGCTACTTTCTATGATGGTAATTTCTATTTAGCTTCATGTGAGAATCTGTATGTAATCAATCCCCGTTCGGGAGATATTCTGAAAATGGCAGAAACTTCTTATGAATTTAATTCGGCTTGCGCTCCGCTTGTGACGGATAAATATCTGATTGTTTCTACTTCCAATAAAGGTGTGGTCGCTTTTGACCGCCTCACTTTTAAGGAAGTCTGGAATTATCGTACCGGGACAAGTCTTTTCTATACCGTTCCGTATTCACATAATCAGGAATGTACGGTCGAGGTTTCGCCTGTCCTTGTAGGTTCGACTGTTCTCTTTGGCGCCAGTGATGGATATTTGCATGCCGTTGACCTGAATACGGGGGCTTATCGCGGTAAGCGGGCTTTGGGAGCACCTGTATTCTCAAGCGTGGCAGTTAGTGGTAACTGTCTGTTTGTTGCCGATTTTGGCGGTAATATTTATAATTTTAAGTTACACAATTAAATGTATATACAAAATGAAAAAGATATCTATACTATTTATATTTTCCTTGATTCTTGGTTTATTTGTCAGTGAAGTAAGCGCGGCCGGCCCACGTTTGAAGCAACGTCCCAAGCATGTGGTATTGGTTGCTTTTGACGGATTGAGTGCTGTTGCTATCCGTAATCATCCCATGCCCAATTTCAATCGGTTGATGAAAGAAGGAGCTTCTACATTGAATAACCGTTCTATCCTCCCTTCATCGAGTGCTCCTAACTGGGCCTCCATGTTTACCGGAGTAGGACCGGAACTTCACGGTTACACTACTTGGGGAAGCAAAACACCGGAAATTCCTCCTTTTATCACCAACCAATATGGCCGTTTTCCGGGACTGTACGGATTGTTGCGCGATACACATCCTAAAGCGGAACTCGGTTATATTTACGAATGGGATGGCATGAAGTATTTAGTCGATTCGCTTGCCATCAATCATTTCGTACATGCTCCACAGACAAAAGATCATCCCAAGGGAGCGACACAATTCGCCGTCAATTATCTGAAAGAGAAAAAGCCGATGTATTGTGCTGTTATATTTGAATATCCTGATCATACCGGACATACCTATAAATGGGAATCTAAAGAGTATTATGAAAAGTTAGATGAATTGGATGGGTATTTAGGTGAAATAGTAGCAGCTATTGAAGAAGCCGATATGATGGACGAAACAGTGATTATTTTGACCGCAGACCATGGGGGTATCGGTACCAATCATGGAGGAAAAACGCTCAATGAAATGGAGACTCCACTTGTCTTTTATGGAAAGGGGGTGAAAAAGAATTATAAGATTACTGAAAGCACGATGGTTATTGACGTACCTGTCACAGAAGCCTGGTTGTTGGGTGTAGAGCCTCACGAAGCTTGGTTGGGCAATCCGGTAACAACTGCATTTTTTACTAAATAATTAATTCTTTTTGTGGAGGTGTGACAGGAGGTAACTTCTGTCATATCTCCATGTATTATTTTCAATAATAGAATAGGTATGAATAAGTTTATATATATTTTTGTTGCAATTGTTGCAATAAGCTTTGCTTCCTGTACGCAAGAACGTGCAAAAGAGAAAGAATTAAAAGTTTTGTCATGGAATGTATGGCATGCGGGACATGCTAAAAATTATCCTGAAAAAGGATGTGAAGGTACTATCGGGATTCTGAGAAAGAGTCAGGCCGATGTTATTTTGATGATTGAGACTTATGGTGCGGCTCCAATGGTTGCAGACTCTTTGGGATATGATTATGTATTGTTATCAGACAATCTGTGTATTTATAGCCGCTATCCGATTAAAAAAACATATCTTTTCCCTGACTCCATTTCTACATTCAATTTTGGAGGAGTCGAAATAGACATGGATGGCACACCGGTCCGTTTATTCGATACCTGGTTGCATTATTTACCTGATATGCGCTTGGTACCTACCGAACAATCGGAAACAGATATTCTCGCATGGGATGATGCCGGTACCCGGGATAATGAAATACGCCGCATACTCTCTGTCTTGCAGCCGATGATTCGTCAGACTGACAGTATTCCCATGATTATGGGTGGAGATTTCAATGTGCATTCCCATCTTGATTGGACTGATGCAACGAAAGACATGTATCATCATGGTGGTGCAGTTGTGGAGTGGACTGTATCTAAAGAGATGCAAAATGCAGGTTTCAAAGACAGCTTCCGCGAAATACATCCCGAACCGGAAAAAAATATAGGAACTACATGGATCTATGATAATGAAGATAAACCACTCCGATCCGACCGTATTGATTTTATCTATTACCAAGGTAAGACCATTCGTGCAATTACCTCCGAATCTTATAATCAGGAGTTGACCAAGCCTTTGAAATTTATGGGAGAGGAGTTCTTTTATCCTTCCGATCACGGCTTTGTGATGACTACTTTTAAGATATCACCATTAGAAAAATAGTGCCGGACTGTTTCATATTGAGTCTGTATGAATATTAGATATGTATGTTCTGCATTACTTGTGCAACGGCAGACCTTCATGAGCTGGCCGGTGTAAATTCATTCACAGTCCTAAGTATCCTGAGATTGTCAAAAAGATTGGTGAGATTATGAGATAAGAGCATACGGTCTCGGTATACCTCGCATTTCGGGTGAAAGTATTGGACGAAATATACTGATTCTTAAAAAATAGGATAATCGGTAGCAGTAATTAAAAACGCATATATACAATTATATTATTATGTGTGAAAGCAGATGAAGGGTAAGAGATCTTTTTTGATAGATAGGATCTCTTACCCTTGTTTTCGTATAATCAGTGTAATATAAGTAATTAGCAGGAGAAAACAATTTTATCATTATCTTATTAAAGATGATGATGGAGGTATATTATATTTGCTCGATTCGAATCATAGATTAATTTTTTTTTAATACGATTTCGCTCGATAACCAACTTAATCTTAAATTTAGAACATAAAATACGTAAGATAGACCTTGTTTGGATGGAAATAAAGCTGTTACTTTGCTCCGTTTTAGAATGAAAATTAAAAATTACTAACTAAACGTGATTATTTATGAAGAAAAATTTATTGTATTTATTCGCACTGATCTGTTCGGTGAGTTTATTGGTTGCATGTAACGATGATGATCCAGAATATATTCAGGATGGTGAATTTGATGGTGTCTATTTAGGTACCTTGGATGTAGATGCTGCAGGAGTTATAAAAGTTGATGATATTCCTCAAAAAGTTTACATAACAAAAACAGGCGAGAATCAGTTTAAGATGGAACTGAAGAACTTTAGTTTTCAAACAATGGAGTTAGGAAATATCTCAGTTGATAACATCGCAGTTATTAAAAAGGGTAATAGTTGTACTTTTAGTGGTAAAGCGAATTTAACTTTAGCAGTTGGAGCATGCGATGTTACTGTATCGGGTACTATTGAGGATAATAAATTGGATATGGACATTGCAGTGGTTGCTGCTGGTACATTAAATGTTGCAGTTGATTTTGAGGGAACTAAATTAGCTGCAGATAAAAGTTCAGAAGCTAAGATCTTAACTTTTACTTTTGCAAATGAATTTGTTACTTCTCAACCTGTTATTGATTCTGAAAATAAAACAATAACTTTTGTTGTATCAGATCAGATGCCTGAAGAGCAATTGAAAGCGTTAGTTCCAGAATTTACTATCTCGGAAGGAGCTTCTGTTGACAAGAAGAGTGGTGTAGCTCAAGATTTCTCGCAGCCTGTAACATATACTGTAACATCTGAGGATGGTATTGTTAAAATGGTTTATACTGTTTCTGTTTCAGGAAAAGAAAAATATTTAAGCTTTAATGAATGGGAAACAATTAAATCTTCCACGAGTGGTTCTTTGGAACAATATCAGAACCCGAAAGGTACTTATGGTACAAGTAATCCGGGGGTGATGACTATTAATGAAATGTTTGGGCAAGTTGGTATTCCTTCTTTTGAGTATTGTGTTGCTCCTGTTGATGGCAGGGCGGGAAAAGCTGCTCAATTAAAAACATTGCATACTGCGATTGTCGCTAATGGGATAGATTATAATGCAGCTTTTGGAGGCCTAATCCCTTATATTACTGCTGGTTCTTTATTTACTGGTACGTTTAAAACAGATATGTTTAATCCGTTGAATAGTACAAAATTTGGGGTACCATTCGTTGGAGAACCTGTAACATTTACAGGATGGTATAAATATGCTCCGGGTGAGATTTATTATGATAATACTAATAAAATTGTAGAGGGACAGACTGATAAATGTTCTATTTATGCGGTTTTATATGAAGAATCTTTGGATAGCAAAGGTAATAATATTCCATTGACTGGAGATTATAAAAATAAAGAAGTATATATCGGGTCTTCAAGCCGAGTTGTGATGAAAGCTGAATTGTCTGATGGGTCGGCAAAAGCTGAATGGACGCAATTCTCTGTTCCTTTTAAACCTGTTGGAGATAATAAATATGATGCAAATAAAAAGTATTATGTTGCTGTGATATGCTCATCTAGCTTCGAAGGAGATTACTATAAAGGTGCTCCGGGAAGTACTTTAATTGTAGATGATTTTTCTATCCTTTCAAAATAAATAAAATTAAAGACTTACTATGCAATGGGGGCAAAACTAAAATGACACTCCGAAAAGTTGCAGATTGTAACTGCTAAATCTAAAAGAGCCGTATCATTACTCGAAACAGAGTTTGATACGGCTCTTTCTCTTACCTTTTGGGGATACTCAAGTTTCAAATTAAAAGTTTATCTTTGTTGAAATTGAGTTTTGACACATTTACATTTTTTTCGGTATGAACATATTCCAGCAGGTGTAACTTTCCAATATGCTTAAATAACAGAAGGTATCTATACGGTAGGGAGGGCATTGTGAGGTGAAATCTCTAAGAGGTTTAAAAAAAATATTTGATCTAATGTATAAAAACGGATAGTTCGGACTTGCAAATTTGAATGAGTTTACTAAATAAGAAGGTCCTATACCCTATAACAGTTCGGAATATTTGGATTAAATCAAGTAAGTATAAGATAGAAAGAATATGTTTCTTTAGAGGGCATCGTAGATAACGCAATGCCAATCAGTTGTAAGAGGTCAGTAGAAGTTATAATATTGGGATAGGAAAGAATGAGAATTAGTAAAGAGTTAAATTTTAACAAAGGAAGTGTTGTTCCATATTGTCATATGAAAGAAACTGTATGAAAAAACAGATAACTTCGGTTGTTTCAAAGTAACAAGTTAGTATCTGAACAGTTTAATAGAACATGAAATTTTGTGTAGATTGTATACGAGAAACTTGTGAAAGTACAACCAAACATATACAATTTATTATAAAGGCAACCTAAACAGAGTCTATTTTAAGTTGTACGAAATGGGATTGCGTGAGATGCTGATAAAATGGGTATTAGTGGACTGTTACATACCTAAGTTTCCACAAAGATGAATTGTCATTCTCAGTCATATTTTAGGGATATATATACCTCGTTTTTAGTCGCTAAACTTTACTTCAGACTTACTGCTTAAGGTATAAAAGTTCAACTAGCTTGCAATGGATTAGTTGGTTTAATTTGTTTTATTTTCTAAATATCCATATGAATTGGAGTTTAATGGAGGAAGGCAAAAAGCTAAAGAGATAGATTGCCTTTGAAATAGCTTGAAATGAGAGATATGTTAAAGATGACTTCAGAAGATATTACTCTGAAGTCATCTTAAATTAAAATGCATATCCAAATCCTAAATTAAGATAGATTGGATACATAGCAAATGTAATTGTTTTGAAGTCTTTTTTAAAGATGTCATTTAATCCCCATGAGAGATCTGCATATACATTTAAGTGTTTAAAAGCTTTCCATTCTCCTCCTAGTTGCATACCCCATTGAAATTTACGAAGGTCATTGGAGAAATCGTAAGTTGCGACTTTACCATCTGTGAATTCCACTTTAGGTCCCGTTGGATCTGTTTTACGTAGATAACCTTCATATACATTACCAGAAAAATCTCCTTCAAGCATATATGAAAAATAAGGACCTACTGTTAGATTCCATCGCTTAGTTAATTTATACTTTGCAAGAATGGGTATTGTAAGGTAGGAATTTTTGACTTTCGTTTTCACACCTCCAGTCCATACACCACTAACTTTTTCCCCTCCATCCCCGATGATTTCCATATTATAGTTTTTCACTGTAGCTTTAGTTGTCATGCTTTTATTTTCCAAACGGAGCCCTAATAGCATTCCCCATTTTTTATCAGAACCAAACCACTTGGTTGCATTCCCTTCAATGGCTATGGCCATATTAGGATTGTAGCTATCTATAGAACGTATTTCTTTGGGCAATGGTAATGGGGAAGTGCCGCCAATACTAAATCCTGCTTTTACTTCATATTCTAATCCTCTAAGAGAAGACCATATGATACCTTTATTTCTCTCTTCTTGTGCCTTTACTGAGATGCTGTGTAGAATTGAGAAAGTCAATATAGCTATAAAGAATTTATATTTTTTCATTTGTTTCTTCAATAATTAGTTTTCTTTGAAAATAAGTTCTACTTCATCGATATAAAGGGTGCTTCCAACTGCACCACGAAAATGATCTCCTTCAATGCTAGAGGAGAATACGATACTTAGTTTATATTTGCCAGCTTTAAGCTTAGCCTGATCTATAGTTTTTCCTGGCCTCATTATGAAAGGCAAATTAAATTCGGTCCATTGATCTGTTTCTTTAGGATCTTCAATACGTGCAACAGATATCAATTTGGGAGAGGTCAGTGCATTATAGCCATCTAACATTTCATGGTTATTATCTGTTTCGTAGAAAATAGCATAAATGTCACATTGGTCTTTTTTGCCTTCAACAGGTTTACCATTTTCTGTGAATATATCTCCTGCTTTGAATTTATAATATCCTTTTAAGGATTGAGGAACTTTATAAAAAGGCAAACCAAATTGAGTAGCTCTTAGTGCATCAGCAAGTGCGTTAGATACATCAAATTTCCCAATAAAAAGGTTACCAGCAGCTATTGGCATATTTACTCCTGCCCCAAAACTTCCAGTGTTTTTTGTCTCTAATTTCAGACATTTCCCAATTTTTCCATCATTTACTTGTACTGTTGGATAATCATTGGATTCTTTAGCCATTCCTGTCAAATCGTATCCAATGTTGCCACTAGCCCATTGTACTATTTTAGATGGTTCTGTGGAAGTACCCTCCTGAAATTCGTAAAATATATCATATTTGTTTGCAGATGATTCTGTGAGAGTTTCGAAATGATAATTTGTAGGGAGTTCTGATTTTACGAATTCTACAGTATAGACAGCAGACCATTTCCCATCTTCTGATGTAACAGTATACTTTTGTGGGGTGGTAAAATCATTTTCTATTCCACTAGGGGGATTTATTGTTGCTCCTTGTGGTAATACAAAATTTAATTTTTGTTTTGTGATGTCAGCAGTTTTGTATACATATATACTTATTCTCTTTGCTTCTGCATTAATATCTGTCAAGACGACATCATCGGATCCTTTGCATGCGTCAATTGCAGCTTCTGCATTAGGTGCTTCGTCTTGTATGCAAGAAACCATTATAAAGCCCAGAAAGAAACAGGCTATCAGATTCTTTAATTTCATTCGATTCTGTTTTTGATTAATAATCCTTTTAGTTTAGTTGATTTTTTGTAAACTTGGCTGCAAAGTTAAGTTTCTTTTTTGAAAAGATACATTTGAATGCCTACAATACAACATTTTATAACGGTCATAATGTTCAGAATGGTATGTTTTTAGTCTAAAGTCCATGAATCTTTCCATTCGATAATCGGTTTGGGACCTTCAAAATGAATGGGAAGCCAGATGTAGCGCCCGTCAATAGCGTTTTGTGGAGTCCAGCGGTCACCCATGTATATAAACTGATTTTTCTTACCTTGTACCGGCAGGATATAAGTGCTTTGAGAATGAAAAGTAAGGTCTGCATCCTGACCTATACAAGGATTTCCTAACTCTTTCCATTCTCCCCAAATGGAAGAAGCTATGGCAGAGCGTGCGGCATTGGGATTCCATCCGCTACAGCCGGACATAATAAGGTAATAGTTACCATCTTTCTTGAACATGGCCGGAGCTTCCATGAACCGGTTAATAAAGACCCGGATATATTTGCCTGTATAGCCTGTATAGCTCGGATCCAGTTCGGCAATGTGCAACGTACTATTCTCTTCGGAGGAGTAGATATGGTAAGCTTTACCGTCATCATCGACAAACAGATTCATATCACGCGCCATTTGCCCCTGCTCCATGTCGCGGCCCAATATGTTGAGGCTGTCCGGATGGGCAGGAAGACTACCTCCGGTGCATTGACGTTCTTCTTCTGCAGAAGGTCTGCGGGTGGTTTTATGAATGGGCAGTACGTTGATGGGCCATGAACCGGCATTGGGACGGACAGCTTTTAGAAAGGTGTAAGGGCCTGTAACCCGGTCGCTAAGGGCAATTCCGCTTAGTGCTCCCGAATATCCTGCACCTTTGGGTTCAAGATGAAACCACATGACATATTTCTTAGTGAGAGGGTTGTATATAACTTTAGGACGTTCGAGAATACACCCTTTAGAAATGGGATGCTCGGGATCATTTTCTATCACTGATAGTGCAATGCCACAGTCTTTCCAATGATATAAGTCATCGGACGAGTAGCAATGCACCCCTACATTGGCTAAATTTCCGGCTTCACCTTCTGTTTTGTGTTCGCCAAACCAATAATAGGTTCCGTTTTCATATAAAATGCCTCCGCCATGCGCATTGATATGTACCTGGTGATTATCGGGCCATATCTCTCCGGGAGTGAAAGATTGTCCTTGGGCTGTTTGTGAGAAAAGAAAGCATAACAGAAACAGGGCTTTTAGTATAAATCCTTTATTCATTACTCTTTTTTATTAAGTATTTGTAATTGAGAGGCAAAGATACATGATAATTATTAAATAACCAGAGGATAGAGTGTAAAACCATTCACTCATCCGGATAGGATATTCTTTGGTTAAATGGATGGTTTATAAGAGTATATTTCCTACTTTTGTGCAAAATATAAACCTTGGACAGATGACTGAATCAGAAAGAAAACAGATAATCGCTTTAATACAGCGGGAGGTGATTCCTGCTATCGGATGTACAGAGCCGATTGCAGTTGCATTGTGTGTAGCAAAAGCTACAGAGACTTTGGGGGCCAAACCGGAGAAAATAAAGGTATTGTTGAGTGCTAATATCTTGAAAAATGCAATGGGAGTAGGAATCCCCGGTACGGGAATGATCGGGCTGCCCATCGCTGTGGCTTTGGGTGCGTTGATCGGGAAGTCCGATTATCAGCTCGAGGTGCTGAAAGACAGTACTCCGGAAGCTGTAGAAGAGGGAAAGAAACTGATTGATGAAAAGCGTATCTGTATTTCGTTGAAGGAAGACATTACGGAGAAACTTTATATAGAAGTGACGTGCGAAGCCGGTGGTGAACAGGCGACGGCTATCATTTCCGGTGGGCATACCACCTTTGTTTACGTGGCAAAGGGAGATGAAGTACTGTTGAATAAACAGCAGACTTCCGGGGAGGAAGAGGAAGAAGAGACTCTGGAACTTACTTTACGGAAGGTGTATGATTTTGCGTTGACTGCTCCGTTGGATGAAATCCGCTTTATTCTTGAGACGGCACGGCTTAATAAAAAAGCGGCAGAACAGTCTTTTCAGGGTGATTACGGACATGCGTTGGGTAAGATGCTTCGGGGCACTTATGAACATAAAATTATGGGGGATAGCGTTTTCTCACATATTCTTTCGTATACGTCGGCAGCATGTGATGCCCGTATGGCGGGAGCCATGATTCCTGTTATGAGTAATTCGGGCAGTGGTAACCAGGGGATTTCTGCGACTTTGCCCGTAGTGGTATATGCCGAAGAAAACGGAAAGTCGGAAGAAGAATTAATTCGTGCTTTGATGATGAGTCATTTGACTGTGATTTATATTAAGCAGAGTCTGGGACGCCTATCCGCCCTCTGTGGCTGTGTAGTGGCGGCAACCGGGTCGAGTTGTGGCATTACTTGGTTGATGGGAGGCTCTTATAAGCAGGTGGCTTTTGCCGTTCAAAACATGATAGCCAATCTGACCGGAATGATTTGTGACGGAGCTAAACCCAGTTGTGCTCTGAAGGTGACGACAGGAGTGTCGACAGCTGTGTTGTCGGCGGTAATGGCAATGGAGAATCGTTGTGTTACTTCGGTCGAGGGAATTATTGACGAGGATGTCGATCAAAGCATCCGAAATCTGACGCGGATTGGATCACAGGGTATGAATGAAACAGACAGGGTGGTGCTCGACATCATGACACATAAAGGGTGCTAATGTTAAACTATATGTTAAAAAATAGAAGACAAGCAGTAAAAGACTAATTCTTTCATTTTCTTGATATAAAGAATCTTGTTGGAGTGACGAACTATTAATGCTGTATATATGAAAAAACATTTTGTATGGTTGCTTTTATTATTTCCGCTTCTGCTGACCGGATGTTATGGAGAAGAAGATAAAGAGAAGGACCAGGGAGATTATATTTGGGATTTCATAAACTATAATATTTATTTTTCTGTGAAGGATGCCGCCGGCAATAACTTGCTGGACCCACAGGTTGCGTCGAATATATTGGGTAATGAGATTACTGTGGAATATGGGGATAAATCCTTTCCATTGGAAAATTCTGTGGATACCCGCTTTAATATGCCCCGCCCGTTGGGATTGAGAAAAGAAGTGCTGGGTGAAGCGAAAGAGCGTGTGCTTTCTTTTGGTGAGTTTTCTCCGGAACATCAATATAAGGGAGAGACCTTTACGATTCATTGGGGAGATGGAACGAAAGATGTGGTAAAATTCGACTTATATATCACCTGGAAGAAACAGAACCCTACAATACATAAAAGGCTTTACTTGAATGACAAAGAATACAGTAAGGATTCTTTCCTGATAAAGATCGTGAAATAGATTGTCTGTCCTTAGGTATAATAAAACGGTGAACATACGATGCAGTTGCAGTATGTTCACCGTTTTTCGTTTTATAAATTACCGCTCGGGATTAATGGCAATGTCCACAACCGCAGCTGTCTCCACAACTGTCTCCGCAGTCATCACCGCAACCGTCGCCACAGCTTCCGCAACTGCATCCGCCTTCGCCGGTCATCATTTTAATCATTTCCTGAATTTCTTCGTTTGTAGCCGGACGGCTCTCGGTAACCTCGCCCACGAAAGTCAAATCTTCACCGGCCAACGGATGGTTCATATCCATCACTACTGTATCGGCTTTTACTTCAACTACACTACCATTCAGGCGCTGGCCTTCTGAGTTCATCAAAGGAATGATGTTTCCCGGATAGATATGTTCGTTATCGAATTTTCCGTCAATCTCAAAGATATTTTTGGGAAGATCGATTACATGTTCTTCGTCATATTCACCATAAGCTTCGGCAAAAGGAATAGTAAATTCAAATTTGTCTCCTTTATGAAGGTTTACTATCTGTGATTCAAAAGCTTCGAGCGTAGTGCCCAAACCTGAAATGAATTGGAAAGGATGTTCGGCTGCTGTTTCTTCTACTAAGTCTCTTTTACCATCTTCTGTTGTATACAGTTTGTAAGCTACAGTGATGTACTTGTTTTCTGCTGTTTCCATCTGTTCTTTATAATGTTATTAATAAAATTCGGATTTTCCGTGGGGACAAATATACGAATTAATCGTCAGAGATTTATGGACTGGTGGGGAGTTTATTCTTTCGTAGTAGAAATTAATACCTGTTGGCTGATAGGCGATGAATAACGAAAATGAAAGAAGTAGTATATCTATATGTCGTTAAACTGAAAAAAAAGTTTTTCCATTTGTTATTATATATAACAAATTAAATAAAATGTATAAACGAACTGACCTGTTAAAAGCCTTCCTTTGTACTTCTAAATGTAAGATATTGGTACATTTTTGTTTTTTTATAATATACATCAACCTATGAAAACCTTAATTGAAAATTTGACTTCTGATTTGCTACCCAATCAGATTTTTCAAACCGGATTTAGCTTTTTAATCATCTTAAAAGGGAACTCCTTATTGAAGTTGGATAGCAATGTTTTGATTTTTATTATGAGTGGTACTATGAAAGTTTCTTCTGCTCAGCAAGAGTTGGCTACCGTCAGAGAGCGGCATATCTTTTTCTGGGATAAAGAAGATGACTATACCTGCGAGATGCTTTCGGACTCACAGGTCATCTTATTTGCATTTGGTGATTTAATAGTACATGATTTATTGACATTCCGTCCTTTCGGAGCCATTTCGGATAGTTCTGTTTCAAAAGATGTGGGACTTAAATTTGCCGAGCCTTTGAATTCTTTTTTACAGCTTCTTGCACAGTACATGGAGATGAATTTATATGATCTCTCCTTGTATATAGCGAAGCAGCGGGAACTGTTCTATATCCTGAATTCTGTTTATAATGAGCAGGAACTCGCCATTTTGTTCAGTTCCTTGACGGAACAGTCGTCCAGGTTTAAAGAACAGATACTGGAGAACTATCTCAGTGCAAAAAATGTGGGTGAGTTGGCCAGCCTGTTAGGCTACGGCGTCACTAATTTTCGGGCAAAGTTTAAAGAACAGTTCGGAGTGTCGGTCTACCGTTGGCTTCTCAATCGGAAATCGCAACATATCATTTACCGTATTACCGTATATGGTGATGAGTTTAGCCAGATTATCGATGACTTCGGATTTTCATCTCCTTCACACTTTAATAAATTTTGCAGGTCACAATATGGACTGACACCTTGCGAACTTCGCAAGAAATTGAAAACAAACAATAATTCTTAAATTGAAGCTTATGTTAAAAAATCATTGTTGTATGGGGACAGGATGCAGAAGAGCCATCCTTTTCCTTCTTTTTTCTCCGCTGTTTGGTACCGGGTTTGCCCAGACGGAAACGCCGGTTAAGGTCGATAAACCTCTTAAATCGTATTCACATTGGTATTTTGGAGCAGAATATGGTGTCCCTTTCCTGTTTGGCGATTTTACTTCATTCTCGGCGGATAAAACCTATGTCGGATCTCAGTTTGGAGGGTTTGCCGGTTATCAGGTCAATTCGTGGATAGGCATAGAGGCATCTGCGCGAACCGGATATACCAGAATGGGAGCGAAATCTTACGCGGGTGATTACCTTATGAATGCCGACGGGATGACTTATTATACGAATCAGGATTTTAATACCTGGAAGTACAAGGATGTGTTTTCGAAAGTACACTTTACGAATATTGGTTTGCAGATGAATCTGAATGTGAATAATTTCTTTGGCCCTAACCGGGGAAATCGTCGCTGGACGGTATTACTGAGTCCTGCCGTTTATGCACAACATTTCTCTACAGAGTTAATAAATAAGGCAGATAAAAGCCCATTATCAGGAAAAAAGACGGATAAGTGGAACATCGGGATAGGGGGAGATGTGTCTTTGCGTTATAAGATTTCCCGAGCTTTTGATGTACAGTTGCGTACGGGAATTATATGGGTCAATAACAATAAGATGGATGGTATATCTACGCTGATTAAGTCGAAAGACCACTTTATGACCAGTGCCGGACTCTCTTTGATATGGAAGGTGGGTAAAAAGAAAGAAGACAATGTTCTCTATGCCTCAAGACGAGCGGCGGATATGGAGATCAGATATATAGAGGAGCGTGCGGTCAGCTTGCCTGCCCCTGCTTGTTGCGTTGAAGATTCGATAGAGAAGGAGCGGATGAAACGGGAGATTGCTTCTTTAAATATGCAGTTGCAACAGGCGCACACGGTAGTGAAGGAGAAGACCGGTTCTGATCCGATACTGGGATTCAACGAATTGCCTCCGGTCTATTTTAAGAGAGGATCGGCTTATCTGAATGTAGCCTTGTACAAAAATGAATTATGCCGCATTGTGCAAACCCTGAAAAAGTATCCTGAGCTGAAAGTTATTCTTTCAGGGCATGCCGACCATACCGGGAATCCGGATATTAATCAAAAAATCTCTTTACAGCGTGCCGAAGCACTGGCAGCCTATCTTGAAAAGAAGGGGATAGATGGCAAACGTATCGCCGTGAAAGGAGAGTGCATAGATATGCTTACTTCCGATCCGAATAATTACAGCGTACTTGCCAGGCGAGTTATTGTTGAAATCCAAAAATGAAAACTATGATTAGAAAGAAAATATATCTGTTGTTGTTATTGATGCCTTTACTGCATGGCTGTAAAGAGTCCGATTTCAACGATTTACTTGACAGACAGGGTGATCAGAGGAAAGAATTGCAGGAGTTGACAGATCTATGTAAAAAACTGAATGAGGATATTTATAATCTTCAGGTGATTGTCAATACCGACAGGATAGGAGATAACATTACTCATATCGAGGAACTGGCGGATGGTGCGGGGTATACTATCTCCTTCTCCAAAAGTGCTCCGATTACTATCCGTAACGGGAAGAAAGGAGATACCGGTCCGGATGGAGATGCCGGGAAAGACGGCATAGACGGTACAGACGGTAAGGATGGCGTAGATGGTACGGATGGTAAAGACGGTGTGGACGGTACCGACGGTACGGACGGAAAAGATGGTGAGAACGGTACCGATGGTAAAGATGGTGCAAATGGTACGAATGGTACGGACGGTAAGGATGGCGTGGATGGTACCGATGGCAAAGATGGTGTCGACGGTACCAACGGGAATAAGGGGGAGCAAGGTGACCCCGGACAGAATCCGGTGGTTGGCATTATGCAGGATCCCGCTGATTCGGAATATTATTGGACTATAAAAATAGGTTCCGGTGAACCTTATTATCTGGCCGACAATGATGGAAACAGAATAAAGGCAACCTCTACGGTACACGATGGACAAACCCCTCAACTGGGAGTGAAGCAATGGGAAACGTCCGCCGGGGGCGACGATAACTATTACTGGACGCAAAAGATTGGAACCGGTCCCGAGACATGGATTGAAGCGGATGGAAAGAAAATAGTTGCCAATGCAAAAAATGCTGTGTCCGTGTTTGAGAAGGTGGACTTGAAGGAGCCGGATTATGTGGAATTTACCTTAAGCGGTGGGGCAACCCGGTTCAGATTACCTATAGGAAGACCGGTTATTGAGGTTCCGGAGGGACGTAAACTGTTTTTTTTCAACCGGGGCGGGTCTCAGGCGATTGCTTTCAGTTGTAAGGGTATCTCAAAAGAGCAATTGTCGGTAGATGTTCCGAAGGGGTGGAAAGCGACAGTCGATTTTGAAGCGGGAGCTTTGACTCTTGAGGCCCCTTCAGCGGGAACAGCGGACGTAGCATTATCAGGAGATGTGGTATTGCGAAGTACGAATACCGCAGAAGAAACGGCGCGGACTTCTTTCACCGTGAGTATGCTTTATAAGATAATGCTTCCGGATTTTAGAGGTTCTTATGTGTACAACATCCGTCTTTGGGGCAAAAAGATAGGAGAACTTTGTCGTGAATACCAGCGGGAATTGGGATTGTCTGCAACGGTTGTCTATCCTTATTTGACAGGAGGAGTTTATGGATCGGGACTTATCACGAATACCGGTGCTTCGGTGAAGCACGACGGTACGGGTTATCATGCATCAGTTTCTGACAGGCCGGCAGTTATGTATATCTATACTGAAAATGGATCGGAATTCTATACCGACAGTTCGTTGAAAGGGCGGGAACCGGATTTCGGAGACGGCCTGCAGGCGGAAAGGCTGACTGATGCGGATGGCAATGCCTACCGCATTGTGAAAATAGGTAAACAGTACTGGACAGCGGAGAATTTACGGACACTTACTTATCCTGACGGAACTCCTGTTGCCACCGGCTTGTCGGGGCGTGCCTGGAGAGAGAGTGGATTTGATGATAGCGGTTCGGGTGCCTGTGCCGTGTACGATTATGAGAATGCTGCTGCAGCAGAGGCATTTGCCAATAAGGTATCTTATGGAGTTTTGTACAATAGAGTTGCTGCCAGAAAAGTGGTGCCTGCCGGATGGAAGCTTCCAACGGAATCGGATATCGTATCCACATTACGGGCTTTTCTGGGTTCTAATGCCGGTACATTATTGAAAGAGTCCGGAACAGAGCATTGGCTGGCAGGGGGTGGAACCGATCTCACAGGTTTTTCCGGTGTCGGAGGAGGATACAGAGGTGCTGACGGTCTTTCGTTCAACGATTTTCAGCAAGTCGGTATCTGGTGGAGCAGTGCCAGTCTGGAGAGTGTCGGTGCTGTGTTCAGATTGTCCGCAAACTCATCCGTACTCGAGTTTAACAGCGGAGACAATAATTCGACAGGCTACAGTGTACGGCTTTTGAAAGAAGATTAATCTTTAAAACAGGAAATCATGAAGAGATATAAAAAATATATGTTTATCATTTTGTCGGTTCTGTTGGCGGGAGGCTGTGTTCAGGAGGACATTAACGAGGCCCTGCGCCGGGAAGCCGAACTGAATGTACGGATGGGAAAACTCCGGGAATGGATATCCGATACCAATAATGAAGTGAGGCTGCTTGCCACGATAGTGAATACGATACCGACTCATGATTACATTGAGAGTGTGACCGAATTGCCTGATGGAAGCGGTACACTGATTGTTTTTCATAAAGGAGGAGATATTCTTATAAAGAATGGCCTGACGGGGAATAAAGGAGAAAATGGCAATGACGGTGCCAATGGTGAGAATGGCAGTGATGGAGCAAATGGCACGGATGGTACGGACGGTAAAGACGGCGTTGACGGTCAGAACGGAGCCGACGGTCAAAACGGGTCGAACGGAACTGATGGTACCGATGGGCATAATGGCAGTGACGGACAGGACGGTGCCAATGGTGAGGATGGCAAAGACGGAGTTGACGGTAACGACGGTAAAGACGGCGTGAAAGGTCCTGCAGGAGATACTCCGTTGCTGGGTGCCAAACGGGATACGGATGGCAATTATTACTGGACTGTACAAATAGGTGGCGGAGCGGTAGAGTGGCTGACGGATGGAGAAGGTAACAAGGTGATCATGACTCCTGTGAATGGTGTCACTCCTTCTGTCGGCATAGCTAAAGATACCGATGGTGAATACTATTGGCAGGTTACTGTCGGAGGTGTAACGAAATGGATCACAGGAGGAAGCGGAGAGAAGATAGTGGCTACGGTGACAGATGGCAGCCCGTCCATCTTTGCTTCTGTGAATACCGGAGATCCTGAATATGTCGTGTTTACCATGACTGACGGGAGTATCTATAAAGTGGCTAAAACCGGAGACAGTAAATTGATATTCAATGAAACGGGGCCACTTTTCTTCCGTCGTGGAGTAACGCAGGACGTTACGTTTGATTGCAGCAGTTTCCGACAGATAGTAAAGGTGGCAGGAACATGGGATGCTACGATTAATTATCAGCCGAAAGCTTTGCAGGGGACACTGACTGTGAAAGCACCTGCTGCCGGTTCGACTCTGCCGGCTTCGGAAAGAATAACGATAGAAGGCACAGATGCTTTGGGAAATACTGTCCGGGCAGACATCCTGGTAACGTTGTATTATCGTATTGAACTTCCGAAGTTCAATAGTTCTCTGGTTTATGATGTATTGATGGAGGGAGTTAAAGTAGGAGAAATATGCCGGGAGTATGTGCCGGCGTATTCCACGACGGACCGGGCTACAGTAGTCTATTCTTATAATGCTGCTTCGCGTACTTTTGGTTCCGGACTGATCTTGGAAAACGGAGCATCGATACAGCATGACGGAACAGGATATATGCCGGTGGCCGGCAATCCGTCGTCCACTGCCATACTTACGGAAGACGGTAGCCGGTATGTGATGGCGGCAGATGGGGCAGACGGACTGGTGAGCTGGACTGTTTGCGGGCTGAAAGCTTCCTTGGCTGTCGATGTGCAGGGATATGCTTACCGGGTTGTAAAAATAGGTAGTCTCTACTGGATGGGAGAAAATCTGAAGACAACCCAATTTAATGATGGTACTCCTATTCCTACCGGTTTTGCCACATCTCTGGATTGGGGAATTCAGTGCGGGAAAGGTTTTCCGGCCTGTCAGGTCGACCGGGCGGTTAATGCCAATGCTCCGGGAGCTATGCAATATCGCAACCTGTACGGTGTACTTTACAATCAGTTTGCAATGAAAGGAAATATAGCTCCCCAAGGATGGCATGTTCCTTCTAAAGCAGAACTGCAAGCATTGGTAGACTTTGTGGGGGCAGATGCACGTAAACTGAAGTCGACAGCTGTTGGGAAAGGAATTGGAAATTGGTTGGAGGATACGGGAATAGAGGCGAACAATCTGACCGGTTTTACGGCTTTGCCTGCTAATACGGTTAATGGCGGTAATGGCAGTACCGGAGCCCAGGAAACAACAGGGCAGTGGTGGTCGACGGAAACGAGTTATCGCATCCGGATGTCCTACAAATCTAATTCTGTAGAACTGTTGACTTCTGGCAATGCGTTGGCGGGTGAAGGTAACAGCATTCGTTGTGTCCGGGATGCAAATTATTAATTTAACTCTAATGAATATGAATCATATAATCAAACTATTGTTTCTCTGTCTGTTCTTCGCAACCGCCTGTAGCCAGGAGGAGATGAACGAGGTGTTGAAGAATCACGCGGAAATGGAGGGGCAGGTAAACTCTATCGAGGAGTTGTGCAAAAATATGAATAGGGATATCGTTGCTTTGAAGCTGATCATTAATTCTTCTGAATCAGGTGATTATATTACCGGTTTCAAGGAACTTGCAGATGGAAGCGGCTATACCATCAGTTTTTTCAAAAGTGGTACGATTGTCATCAAGAATGGCGAGAAAGGAGACGATGGTAAAAAAGGAGAAGATGGTCAGGATGGTCAGAATGGTCAGAACGGTACCGATGGCAAAGACGGTCAGGATGGTACCGACGGTAAAGACGGTCAAGACGGTATCGATGGGCAAGACGGACAGGATGGTACTGACGGTAAAGACGGTCAGGACGGTACCGATGGCAAAGATGGCCAGGACGGTACCGATGGTAAAGATGGCCAGGATGGAACAGACGGTACGGACGGTCCGGAAGGAGACAAAGGACAGAATGGGACAGCTCCCGTCGTCACTATGAAAATGGATACGGACGGACATCTGTATTGGGCTATCAAGAATGCCGATGGAACATCTTCTTTTCTTTTGGACAACAACGGGCAAAAGGTCAGAGCTTCGGGAACCGATGGTATTGTTCCGGTCATTGGGGTCAATGCGGCAGGATACTGGACGCTTGATTATGGGAGCGGTCCTGTCGAATTGAAAGATGCTGCGGGCAATCCGATGAAAGCGAAAGGTGCGTCCGGTGATCCTATGTTCCGGAAGGTGGTCAGTGAAGACGGTTATATTGTATTTTATCTGACTGATGGAACCATATTTAAAGTGCCGGAGTGGGGAGGGGCACAGGTAGAATTGGCGGCTTCGGGAGTGACGTATTTTCATCGGAGTGAGTCTCTGACCTTTACGTTTACTTGCAGTGGCGTAAATAAAAGTATTGCTCCGGTATGTACGGCTCCGGTCGGTTGGACAGTTACGGCCCAATATACGTCGGACACCACCGGGGAGATGACGGTGATTGCTCCTGATAAAAGCTCGGGCGATGGAGCCTTGTCCGGTACTGCTATTCTTGAACTGACAGCCAAGGACGGCAAGAAGTTGTCGGTAACGCTCGGAGTCACTTTATTGCTTGAATTTAAAGTGCCCGATTCTTCCCGTTCGTTTGTTTATGAACTTTATGTTGAGGGAGTGAAAGTAGGAGAACTATGTCATGAGTTTATTCCCGATTATTCATTTGGATCGGGTAAAAGTGCCTCGGTCTTTTATCCTTATAATGTTTATAACAAAGCGTTTGGCGAAGGAATGGTATTGGATAACGGAGGGAAAGTAGACTATCTGACTACCGTTTATACGCCGGGTACCAATACGCAACCATTCACCTCCCTGTTTACAGAAGACGGAGTGAGTTTTATAACCGGCGATTATATCGGCTACTCGGATAGTCAGGCAAACGGACTCCGTCCTTATCTGACTACTGATAATGAAGGCAACTCATATCGGGTGATGAAAATCGGTACCCAATATTGGATGGCGGACAATCTGCGGACAATAACAAACAGTGCAGGAGTCATTTCTTCGGAATGGAGAAAAGATGCTAACCCGAGATATGCTGTATATGGTTTTCCCGCCGGCATTACGGAAGATAGCCGGACCATTCGCAATCAATATGGACTGTTGTACAATGCAGGTGTGTTTTCCGGTTCTACGTCTTTAGTTACTGAAGGCTGGAAAATACCGAATCATTTGGGCGATTGGGATAAATTGCGGAATTTCCTGGGTGGGGATTCTAAAGTGGCCGAGGCATTGAGTATTGCCGGGTTTGTGGGAAAACCCGGTGGACGGCGTAATGCTGATGAACCTTTTGCTTTCCAGGAAAAAGATGAAGTCGGGTATTGGTGGTTTAGCAGTGTCGATGGGCATAATTGCTGGGCGCTCTCCATCAATCCTTCGAATGTATCCGTACCACAATCTACGAATACATATAGTCGTGGTTACGGATTTAGCATACGTTTTATTCGTCAGTAATATGCCATTGTTTACTTTGAAACTTTAGACTTTTTGCGTAAAAACATCCGGATGTTGTTGTATAAAACATCCGGATGTTTTGTATTATAACATGGGGATGTTTTACTGCACAACATCCCCATGTTTTATTGGTTCGGTCTTAATCTGCTCTTTCCGCTCTTTTCTTCTTTCTCTGTTTATGATTGATGTTTCTCTGCTTTGTTCCTGAGAGAACTATCGCAAAATAATTGTTTAGGATGCATTGTGTCTTGCTCTTGGAAATATTAATTAATGGTCTCAGGGCATTTTTTATCTGTTGATTTTATTTTCAGTTAAATAATTGTTTAATTTAGGGGAAAATAATAATGGCTTTGGTATAGGTGATTACATGATTAATAATAGTAAACATGAAAAATATAATTGGGATTCTGGGAGTTTTTATTTTGGCAATATCCTGTTCCGGCGGTAAGAAGGAGTCTGCGGATGCCGGTCTGGAACTGACAGAAGATTCTGTTGTTTATTTATTGGCCGATAATGTGACGTTAGGAATAAAGGCTCTATTCCCTTTTATTGATAAAGATGGGCATGAATACCTAACTTTTCAGAATCAATTGGAACCAGAGATTTGTGTTTATGATTTGCAGTCGGGAGAGTTTGTGAAAAGCATCTTCTTTGATAGAGAGGGGGCTAATGGTGTTGGTATGTTCGGAGGATATCATATTATTGATTTTGATGAAATATATTTGCCCAGTTTGCAACAAAGTAAAGTGTTTGTGATGGAAGAGTCGGGCAAGAAAAAACGTGAGATTATAACTGAGAAAACGGATGATGGGATACCTCTATTGCCTTTCGGAGCCATAACCTTTGCATATCGCCCTATTTACTTTAATAACGGGAAAATGTATATACCCCAAACCATCAATATGCGTTTAGGGAACAAAGTGATGGAAAAATCTCCTGTCTACGTCGTGGTTGATACGGTTAAAAATGTGCTCAGTCCTTTTCCAATTAAGTTTCCTCCTATTATGTCTTCGGATGATGTTACTAAACCATCCTTAGGTAATGAACTCTCATATAGTTGCTGTTTAAATGACAAGGATCAATTTGTATTCTCTTTCTTTTTTGATGAAGATATTTACGTAGTTTCTCTACAAGATGGAGAAATGAAAAAAATCAAAGTAAAGAGTCGATATATCGATAAGCCTGCAATCAAGGAGAATCCTCCACAGGATTTTGATGGGGCGATGAAAGCAAGCTCAGAAATTCCTTGTTACGGAAATCTGATTTATGATAAATATCGGAAAGTCTATTACCGTTTTGTATACTTGAAAGCGGATTTGGACGGGGAGAAAAATTATCTGAATATATGGCAATATGGGCGTAAATCTTTCTCTATAATGATTCTGAATGAAGATTTTGATGTTATCGGGGAGACTCGTTTTCCAGATTTTACGTATATATCTACCTTGCACTATATAGGTAAAGACGGCTTGTATTTAAGTGACAGCCATTACAAGAATCCGTCTTTTGATGAAAACAAACTGAGATTCCGGCGTTTTAAATTAGTACATTATAATAAGAAATAGTTGGGAATATAGGATTTTGAATGATAAATACATATTTAAAGATGGGCTTTGCTTACAATTATTTTGTTTTAGGTGATTTTTTTCTTCAATTTGTTTGGAGTTTATAAAAAAGCACTTACCTTTGCAGCAATCAAAGAATAGAAAATAGAAGTTATGAATAATCATACATCAATTAACCTGGCAGTCCTGCATATTATTCGCGTCGTGGTGATTCCATCAAGAGCGTGAGAAAGGTTATGTATGTATTCGTACAGATAGAAGATATGATTTAGAGCCTTTCTCACTACAGTGGGGAAGGCTCTTTACTTAAAAGGAATATTGAAATGAAAAAGCAGTTACGCAGTTCGTTCAGCACACAGGGTCGCCGCATGGCAGGCGCCCGGGCACTTTGGGCAGCCAATGGTATGAAAAAAGAGCAATTAGGCAAACCTATCATTGCCATCGTCAATTCGTTTACTCAGTTTGTTCCGGGACATGTACATCTACATGAAATAGGTCAGCTGGTGAAAAAAGAAATTGAGAAGCTGGGATGCTTTGCTGCGGAATTCAATACGATTGCCATTGATGATGGTATTGCCATGGGACATGACGGAATGCTTTATTCGCTTCCTTCCCGGGATATCATTGCCGATAGTGTGGAATATATGGTGAATGCCCATAAAGCGGATGCCATGGTATGTATCAGCAATTGTGACAAAATCACTCCGGGGATGTTGATGGCGGCTATGAGACTGAATATTCCTACTGTATTTGTATCCGGAGGTCCGATGGAAGCCGGTGAACTGGATGGACAGCATTTGGACCTGATTGATGCGATGATTAAGTCGGCCGACGAAAGTGTGAGTGATGAAGAAGTCTCCAAGATCGAGAATCGGGCCTGTCCCACTTGCGGATGTTGTTCGGGAATGTTTACCGCCAATTCGATGAACTGCCTGAACGAAGCGATCGGTCTGGCTCTCCCCGGAAACGGAACGATTGTGGCGACCCATGCCAACCGTACCCAATTGTTCAAAGATGCTGCGAAACAGATTGTAGAAAATACCTATAAATATTATCGGGACGGTGATGAAAGCGTACTTCCCCGGAGCATTGCCACCCGTGAGGCATTCCTGAATGCCATGACGCTGGACATCGCGATGGGAGGATCTACCAATACGGTACTTCACCTGCTGGCGATAGCCCATGAAGCGGAGGCGGACTTTAAAATGGACGATATCGATATGCTTTCACGCAAGAGCCCATGCTTGTGTAAGGTGGCGCCGAATACACAGAAGTATCATATTCAGGATGTAAACCGTGCCGGAGGTATCATGGGGATTATGGGACAACTTGCCAAAGCCGGATTGATCGATACGTCTGTAGTGCGTATCGACGGGATGACATTGGGTGAGGCGATAGATAAATATGATATAACTAGCCCGAACGTATGTGAAGAGGCTATTAAAAAGTATAAGAGTGCGGCTGCCGGAAAGTTCAATCTGGTGCTCGGCTCTCAGGACGTCTATTATAAAGAGCTGGATACGGACCGTGCCGAAGGGTGTATTCGCGACATAGAGCACGCATATAGCAAAGACGGAGGACTGGCCGTACTGAAAGGAAATATTGCCCAGGATGGTTGTGTGGTGAAAACGGCCGGAGTGGACGAGAGCATCTGGAAGTTTACCGGTCCGGCAAAGGTGTTCGATTCACAGGAAGCAGCCTGCAATGGGATACTCGGAGGAAAAGTTGTCAGCGGAGATGTAGTCGTCATCACGCACGAGGGTCCGAAGGGAGGTCCCGGTATGCAGGAAATGCTTTATCCTACCTCTTATATCAAATCGCGCCACTTGGGCAAGGAGTGTGCGCTGATAACCGACGGCCGTTTCAGCGGAGGTACATCGGGACTCAGCATCGGGCATATCTCTCCCGAAGCAGCAGCCGGAGGTAATATCGGAAAGATTAAGGATGGTGATATCATCGAAATCAATATCCCCGAACGGACTATCAACGTGCGACTGACCGATGAAGAACTGGCTGCACGTCCGATGACTCCGGTCACTCGTGAACGCTATGTGACTAAAAGTCTTAAAGCGTATGCCAGCATGGTAAGCTCTGCCGATAAAGGAGCGGTGAGACTGATTGATTAACCACAGAGTTGTTTCAATCGTAAATTGTAAATCGTAAAATCGTAAATTTTAGTACATGAGTAAAGATATAATTTCAGGCGGTGAAGCATTAATGCGTTCTTTGGAATATCATGGTGTAAAGACGATCTTTGGTTATCCCGGAGGATCTATCATGCCCGTATTCGATGCCTTATACGATCATAGAGAGACTTTGAATCATATTTTGGTTCGCCACGAACAAGGGGCGGCACATGCGGCTCAGGGATTTGCCCGTGCTTCGGGTGAGGTCGGAGTTTGCCTGGTGACGAGCGGCCCCGGTGCTACCAATACCATAACCGGTATTGCGGATGCAATGATCGACAGTACACCGATTGTAGTCATTGCCGGACAGGTGGGAACAGCTTTTTTGGGGACAGATGCTTTTCAGGAGGTCGACTTGGTAGGCATCACGCAGCCAATTACAAAATGGAGTTATCAGATCCGTCGTGCCGAAGATGTGCCATGGGCGGTGGCCCGCGCCTTTTATATAGCGAAAAGCGGACGCCCGGGACCGGTAGTGCTCGACTTTGCAAAAAATGCCCAGGTGGAGAAAGCCGAATATATGCCTGCGAAACTCGATTTCATACGCAGTTACGTGCCTGTACCCGAGACTGACCCGGAGGCCGTGAAAGCGGCTGCCGAATTAATTAACGGTGCAGAGCGCCCGTTGGTATTGGTGGGGCAAGGTGTGGAACTGGGCAACGCACAACAGGAATTGCGTGCTTTCATCGAAAAGGCAGATATGCCCGCCGGATGTACGTTGTTGGGACTGTCGGCTTTGCCGACCGAGCATCCTTTGAACAAAGGTATGCTGGGAATGCACGGTAATCTCGGACCGAATATGAACACTAATAAATGTGATGTCCTGATTGCTGTCGGGATGCGTTTTGACGACCGTGTGACCGGAAACCTGGCTACGTACGCCAAGCAGGCGAAAGTGATTCATTTTGATATCGATCCGGCTGAAATTAATAAGAATGTACATGCGGATGTAGCGGTTCTGGGTAACTGTAAAGAGACGCTCTCTGCTGTTACGGCATTGCTGCAGCCCAACGAGCATAAAGAATGGCTGGATAGTTTCCTGCCTTATGAACAGGTGGAAGAAGAAAAGGTAATCCGTCCGGAATTGCATCCGATGGGAGATACGCTTTCGATGGGGGAAGTGGTGCGTGCGGTAAGCGATGCAACCAATCATGAAGCGATATTGGTGACCGATGTCGGTCAAAACCAGATGATGTCTGCCCGATACTTTAAATATTCAAAAGACCGGAGTATGATTACTTCCGGAGGACTTGGTACCATGGGATTCGGGTTGCCGGCTGCTATCGGTGCAACCTTTGGCCGACCGGACCGTACGGTTTGTGTATTTATGGGTGACGGTGGTCTGCAAATGAACATTCAGGAGTTGGGAACCATTATGGAACAGAAGGCACCGGTTAAAATTATCGTATTAAACAATAATTTCCTGGGCAATGTACGCCAATGGCAGGCAATGTTCTTCAACCGTAAATACTCGTTCACACCCATGCTGAATCCCGATTATATTAAGATTGCTTCTGCTTATGATATACCGGCCAAAAGAGTCTTTACCCGTGAAGAACTGGCTGATGCGATTGACGAGATGATTGCGACAGACGGTCCGTTCCTGTTGGAAGCTTGTGTGATTGAAGAGGGAAATGTGTTGCCGATGACCCCTCCGGGAGGTTCAGTTAACCAGATGTTGTTGGAATGCTAATAAGTTAGGAATTATGGATAAGACATTATATACATTAATTGTTCATTCAGAGAACTTTGCCGGATTGTTGAATCAGGTTACGGCAGTATTTACCCGTCGGCAGATTAATATAGAAAGCCTGAATGTTTCGGCTTCATCTATCAAGGGGGTGCATAAATATACTATTACGGCTTGGACCGATAAAGATACGATAGAGAAGGTTGTCAAACAGATTGAGAAGAAGATCGATGTGCTTCAGGCACATTATTTCACTGAAGATGAAATCTATTTTCATGAAATAGCTCTTTATAAGGTGTCTATGCCCGAATTTCAGTCACAGCCGGAAGCTTCGAAGGTGATTCGTCGCTATAATGCACGGATTGTGGAAGTGAATCCGGTATTTGCCATCGTCGAGAAAAATGGAATCAGTGAAGAAATTACTTCTCTCTACGAAGAGTTGAGTGCATTGAATTGTGTGTTGCAATTTGTGCGTTCGGGACGTGTGGCAATCACTACCAGTTGCTTTGAACGTGTGAACGAGTTTCTGGCAGATCGTGAGACCAAATATAACTTAAGCAAGAAAGAGGAAAAGTGAATGAGTGACGATAAGAAGATAGGGAGTTATAAGTTTATTGCGGAGCCTTTTCATGTAGATTTCAACGGACGTTTGACAATGGGGGTGCTTGGCAACCATCTGTTGAACTGTGCCGGCTTTCATGCCAGTGAACGCGGCTTTGGAATCGCTACATTGAATGAGGACAATTATACATGGGTATTGTCTCGTCTGGCCATCGATCTGGAAGAGATACCTTATCAATATGAGGAGTTTACTGTACAGACATGGGTGGAGAATGTATATCGTCTTTTTACTGATCGTAATTTTGCCATTATAGACAAGGACGGCAAGAAGATCGGATATGCCCGTTCGGTATGGGCCATGATTAATTTAAATACCCGCAAGCCGGCTGATTTGCTGACGTTGCATGGCGGTAGTATTGTGGACTATGTATGTGACGAACCTTGTCCGATCGAAAAGCCTTCGCGTATCAAAGTGGCTACTGACCAACCTTGTGCTAAGTTGACAGCTAAATACAGCGATATCGACATCAATGGTCATGTGAACAGCATTCGTTATATAGAACATATCCTCGATTTGTTTCCGATCGATTTGTATAAATCGAAACGGATTCAGCGATTTGAAATGGCCTATGTGGCAGAAAGTTATTATGGCGACGAGCTTTCTTTTTTTGAAGAGGAAGTAAGTGAGAATGAATATCACGTCGAGATTAAGAAAAACGGCAGTGAAGTTGTATGCCGGGCAAAAGTGAAGTTTGTGTAGTTTAAAATGTGATTAAAATGAAGAAGATTGTTTTTCTTTTGCTGCTCTGTGTTGCTTGCTGTATGAATGCACAGGAGTTTCATCTGATTCCGAAGGTCGGTTTGAATCTGGCAAATACTACCGGAGAGGTGGATTCTAAAGTGCGTCCCGGACTCAATATCGGTCTGGGAGGTGATGTCATGCTGACCGAACGCTTTGGAATAGAAACAGGAGTGTATTACTCAATGCAGGGAAGCAAATATAAAGGGGGCGGAGTCTCTTATACGGATAAACTGGATTATATCAATGTTCCGGTATATGCGAAAGAATTTATATATAAGGGGCTGTATGTGTTTGGAGGGCCGCAGTTCAGTTTCAATGTGAACTCAGAGAACAAATCATCCTCCGACTATGGTACCACAGTCATAGGCATGAATGTGATTCGCAAGTTTGATTGTGGAGTGGGGCTTGGAGCCGGTTATCAGTTTGAACGTGGTCTGCTGATCTCTCTAAACTATAACATCGGACTGATTAACGTAAACAAATCTTGGGCAAGCGACTCTAATCCTAAAGCAAACAATAGTGTGGTCCAGCTAAATGTCGGTTGGCGTTTTGCACTGTAAGATAAAGAATATAAGTTTAATTATTAATAATCGGTTTTGTTTTCGTCCGAACGGAACAAGACTTTTAAAACAAAAAGAAAAATGGCACAATTGAATTTTGGCGGTGTTACGGAAAATGTAGTAACCCGTGAAGAATTTCCTTTGGAAAAAGCTCGTGAGGTATTGAAGAATGAAACAATCGCTGTTATCGGTTACGGTGTGCAGGGACCGGGTCAATCACTGAACCTGCGCGATAATGGCTTCAATGTAATCGTTGGTCAGCGTCCGGGAAAAACATATGAAAAAGCAGTGGCAGACGGCTGGGTTCCGGGTGAAACACTGTTCGGCATCGAAGAGGCATGCGAGAAAGGTACTATTATTATGTGTCTGTTGTCAGATGCAGCCGTAATGTCTGTATGGCCTACTATCAAACCTTACCTGACTGCCGGGAAAGCACTCTATTTCTCTCACGGTTTCGCAATTACATGGAGCGATCGCACCGGTGTTGTTCCACAGAAAGATATCGATGTCATTATGGTCGCTCCGAAGGGTTCGGGTACTTCACTCCGTACGATGTTCCTTGAAGGTCGCGGACTGAACTCTTCGTATGCCATCTATCAGGATGCTACCGGCAGAGCTATGGAGAGAACCATCGCATTGGGTATCGGTGTAGGTTCCGGATATCTGTTTGAAACGACTTTTGTCCGTGAAGCTACTTCCGACCTGACAGGTGAACGTGGTTCGCTGATGGGAGCTATACAAGGTTTGCTGTTGGCTCAGTATGAGGTTTTGCGTGAGAACGGTCATACTCCATCTGAGGCATTTAACGAAACGGTTGAGGAGTTAACTCAGTCATTGATGCCGCTGTTTGCTAAGAATGGTATGGATTGGATGTATGCCAACTGCTCGACTACGGCTCAGCGTGGTGCTCTTGACTGGATGGGCCCGTTCCACGATGCTATTAAACCCGTTGTTCAGAAATTATATAATAGTGTAAAGACCGGTAACGAGGCACAGATCTCTATCGACTCTAATTCAAAACCGGATTATCGCGAGAAACTGGAGGCCGAACTGAAGGCATTGCGTGAAAGCGAAATGTGGCAGACAGCTGTTACTGTTCGTAAACTTCGTCCGGAGAATAATTGATCTGAATAGATTATACAACTTATGATAAAAGGAGGAAACTGCTGTTTCCTCCTTTTATTTTGCTTGTAATTAGTGTTTTGTGTCTGAGTTGTTAGAATGGGATGTTGTAGAATATGAAAAATAGATAGATTGTTTGGATAGATAAATCAAGTTTGATATATATCTTTGTGCCCTGATCAAACAACAAACAATATTATATCATATGAAAAATCGTATTTATACAATGAAAGGGATGCTGGCTACATTACTGAGTGCTTTTTTACTAGGGTATGCAGTAACAGGTTGTATTGATGAAAAAGATCATTATAAACCGGACGATAAAACATCAGGAGTGCCTAACTCTTTTGATTTTGCGACTACTCAGGATGTCCAATTGGATCTAAAGTATGATGTTCCTGCGAAAGATTATCAGATTCTGTTTGAACTCTATTTTGAAAACCCGTTGACGACAGATGCCGATGGGCAGGTGGTGAAACGTACTGATGTCACTCCTAAAGTTGTGAGAATGACTGATGGAACCGGAAAATATCGTGCCAAGGAGACGGTACCGGCCTATGGGGAGGAGGTTTATATCTATACTTCTTATATCGGAGTGCCGATGTTGTATAAGACTAAAGTAGTAGGGAATACGATTACAGCCGATATAAATTGGGATACGGCGGCAGAGGAGTCTGTTCAGACACGTGCCGAAGGCGAGTATCAGACAGTGCCTCAGGGATTTTATACTTTAGGAAGTTGGAACGTGAAGGGACGCCCTAATTATCTGGATAGTGAAGGGGTAATAGAATTGACTTCTTCATTTTATCAGACGATTAATCAAACAATTCCGGAAGGTGGAAATTGTCCTCGGAAATATCGGCAATCGGCTGACATTGTTATCAACGATGAATTGGGAGCTGAAGTGAAGGTGCGTTTTGTTGGAGGTACAAGTGCTGCGTACAGTGCTTTCGGATATTATTGTTATCCGGAAGGAGCGGCTAAAAAACAGATAGAGAATGCTAAGAAGTATGTGGTGTTTCCCAATACGAAAACCGGAGTCGGCATAAAAGGTGGAGAGTGTGTGAAGCTGCATTATATCGATGAAAATGGTGAAGACCAAGGGACTACTTTTCCAAAAGGAACAAAGATAGGTTGGTTTATCAGTAATGATGCATTTACGAAAAAGGGTGAAAAGACCGGCAGTGTTGGTAAAGGACTCGGAATGTTTTATTCGACCACTGCCTTGAATTCGGATGGTCGTACCCATACGGCTGCATTCAAGATCAATGATTTTATAGTTTTATCATTTGAAGATTGGACTGATCAGGATTACAATGATGTGATGTTTAACATCTGGTCTAATCCGATTGAAGCTATTGCTCCGGATGTACCTTCGGTAGATCCGATAGATCCGGATGATGCGTCGGTTGCTTATCGCATGACTTATAAAGGTATTTTGGCTTTTGAAGACAATTGGCCTTCTAAGGGTGATTACGATTTGAACGATGTAATTGTGAAATATAGCTCTATATTAGAGTTCAATACCAAGAATCAGGTGCTTTCCGCTGAAGATACGTTTACGGCAATGTGGTCCGGAGCTCTCTTTAAGAATGGCTTTGCCTATCAGTTGAATACCGATAGAAGCAATGTGGAATGCAGCATATTGGAAGGAAAGTCGGGATGGGACAAACAAGGATTAGACAAAGACTTGGAGCAGGCCACCATTTCGGTATTTGCCAATGCGATTGAAGAGACGGGAGAGAACACTAAGACTTCTACTTTTAAGATTCAGAACAAATTTAAACAGCCTGTCGATCATGAAACTTTCGGAGTGGCACCCTACAATCCTTTTATCTTCTTGCATCAGAATACGGACAAGAACCGTACAGAGGTGCATTTGGTAAATCACGGACCAACCTCTAAAGAAAATATGGATCTGTTCAATACCCAGCAGGATTTGTCAGATAAAGATAAAGGCATCTATTATGTGTCCGATCAGAATTATCCGTTTGCCATTCATCTGTCGGATGTCGAGTCATTCAGTACAACGGAGAAGGAAGCTATTGATAAGTCGTATCCTCGTTTTGCTTCATGGGCACAATCCGGCGGAACGACAGATAAGGATTGGTATTTGAAGAAATAAGTTGATGTCGTTTTTATGCTATAGAACAAGGGGCTGTCCGAAAATCCGACAGCCCCTTGTTTTATGGTTTTAAATGGAAACAGAAGTTACGACTGAAATAAGGAGATCGGCATCAGAGTCCTTGGCTGATGTGCCGGATATATCCGATCAATTTCTTATAGAAAGCATGCTTGCTCATTGTGACCGCATCTCCTAATATAACCAGTTTCATTCGGGCGCGGGTGATGGCTACGTTCATTCGGCGCAAGTCGTTGAGAAAACCGATTTGTCCATCTTCGTTAGCGCGGACGAGGCTGATGAAAATGACATCACGCTCCTGTCCCTGAAAACCATCTACTGTATGGATGGTGATCTGGCTACGGAAGGGACGGAAGAATGAACAGCCTTTGAGTTTTCCTCTCAGATACTGTACCTGCGCTTTGTAAGGGGAGATAAGGCCGAAGTCTATACGCTCTTCCAATACACGCTTCTCGCCGATTTTGCGGATGTATGCTTCAAGTTCTTGCAACAATAAGTTTGCTTCCGGTTTATTGATGCGGCCGAAGCTTTCTCCTATAAATTCTTCGTGGAACTCCATTTCGGAGGTGTCAATCCAACTCATGGGCAGGTCCAGATCGAGTATCCCCCGGTTGGTCACTTCGGGGGCGGCTTGTAGTTCGCCTTGGTAGAACCATTCGGAGGAGAATTGCATAATAGACTGATGCATGCGGTACTGAACTTTCAGGAGTGAGACCGTTTCCTGCTTGTTGGCTGCTACTTTTTCCATTAATGTTTGTTCCAACCCGTTCCGGGCCGCTTCTATGCATTTTATTGTGGGAGGCAACTGACAATGGTCTCCGGCAAAGATGACGCGGTCTGCTTTTCGGATGGCTATCCAACAGGCAGCCTCAAGGGCTTGTGCTGCCTCGTCGATAAAGAGTGTGGTAAATCGCCGGCCGGTCAGGATACGGTGGTTACTGCTGACCAATGTGGAAGCAATGACCCGTGCCCCCGAAAACAGATCTTCATTGATTTGTATTTCCAGTTCCGTGGCACGCTCCCTCAGATGATTGATGCGGCTGCGTGCAGCTTCCCGTTCCGAGTAACTGCTTTTGCGCATCCGGTTTCCCATTTCCCGGATCGATTTACGTATTCCCCAGAGTTCGGTATAGGCCGGATGCCCCTCGAAACGGCGTTCGTAAGTAAATGAAAGCATCTTGTCATTTACCCGGCTCGGATTGCCGATACGCAATACAGGCACTCCGCGGTCCACCAGCTTCTCGGCAATCCAGTCGACGGCCGTGTTGCTTTGTGCACAGACCAGGACTTGATTTTCGCGGTGCAGGGTCTCGTAGATGGCTTCTACAAGAGTGGTGGTCTTTCCGGTCCCCGGAGGACCGTGAACGATGGCTACGTCTTTGGCGCAAAGTACTTTGTTGACTGCTGCTTCCTGAGTGCTGTTCAACCAAGGGAAACGGACCGGATAGGTTTCCCTCCAGCAGGAGGGTTGCTTGCTTAGCAATATATCACGTAGTTCGGCAAGGCGGTTGCCTTTGGCGCGAATCACATCTTCCAGCGCTTCGAACATGGTACGATAGGAGGTTTCATCAAAATAGAGTTGTACTCCCAGACGTTCTGCTCCTTGTATTTCAAGTAGAGATCCGGCACCGGGTACGGCTACTACCATACGCTCCTCGTCGGCATAACTGACTGTACAGATGGAATTGAAATAATGTATTTTTCCGTCATATCCCTGTTCGAAAAAGCAAACCGGACGTCCGAATTCGAATACATGTTCGATGTCTTTATCTTCTTTCCTTTCTATTTCGATGACCAATTGGTTCAGTGAATTGTAGAAACTCCGTCCCGTCCCGACCGGATACCAGCAGAGCCCTCGTTTTACTTTCCGTGCAATGCCCATCGTCTCTGTCTGCCGGCGGAATTCTTCTTTCTCGTATTCATATTCCATGCGTAGCAAAAGTTGCTGATGCTGAAGATCACTGAGTGGAGAAGAAGACTTTATTTTATTATCATTCATCTTGATTGGCTGTAAGTTATATGCTAAGAACTATAGTTATGGAATGACTACAAATTACGAAATTTATGCAGAACCTGTCACAGTCATTTGTAGCTTGTAGCATCTGATTTGTAGCAGCTATACTTATAGCTTCTCACAAAATTTCCCGCAAAGATAACAATTCTGTTTCCGGGTTGGAATAAACATTTCAATTTGTTAAACCTTTCTTTCATATTATTGGTTATAATAAATAGAAGAACAGATAAAACCGAAATTGTTATGGTATATGATTTGAATATGTTGAAGAGCTTCTATGCTTCCTATAAAGGGAAGATGGAACATGTTCGTGCAGCCTTGAAACGTCCTTTGACGTTGGCTGAAAAGATTTTGTATACACATTTGTATAATGTGGCGGATTTAAAAAATTATGAAAGGGGTGAAGACTATGTCAACTTTCGACCGGACCGCGTTGCTATGCAGGATGCTACTGCTCAGATGGCTCTGTTGCAATTTATGAATGCGGGTAAAGAAGCGGTGGCAGTACCTTCCACGGTTCATTGCGACCACCTGATACAAGCTTATCGGGGGGCTGAACGCGATATTGAAACTGCTACACAAACCAATCGGGAGGTGTACGATTTTCTGCGTGATGTCTCTTCCCGTTATGGCATCGGTTTCTGGAAACCGGGAGCGGGTATCATTCACCAGGTAGTACTTGAAAATTATGCTTTTCCGGGTGGGATGATGGTCGGTACAGACTCACATACTCCCAATGCAGGAGGTCTCGGAATGGTAGCTATCGGTGTAGGCGGAGCCGATGCTGTGGATGTAATGACAGGTATGGAGTGGGAACTTAAGATGCCAAAACTGATTGGAGTCCGTTTGACAGGCGAGTTGAACGGATGGACAGCTCCGAAAGACGTGATACTGAAACTGGCGGGCATCTTGACCGTGAAGGGTGGGACGAATGCCATTATCGAATATTTTGGCCCGGGTACAGCTTCGCTATCGGCTACAGGAAAGGCCACCATCTGCAATATGGGTGCCGAAGTGGGGGCAACCACTTCATTATTCCCGTATGATGAACGGATGGCTGTTTATCTGAAAGCAACCGGACGTGAAGAAGTAGCTGCGATGGCTGACAGTGTAGCTGCCGACTTGCGTGCAGATGACGAAGTGATGGCACGACCGGACGATTTTTATGACCGGGTTATTGAGATAAACCTTTCCGAACTGGAACCTTATATTAATGGTCCGTTTACTCCGGACGCTGCTACTCCTATTTCAGAGTTTGCAGAGAAAGTGGTAACAAACGGTTATCCCCGGAAGATGGAAGTGGGGTTGATAGGATCTTGTACCAACTCTTCTTATCAGGATATCAGCCGTGCCGCTTCTGTTGCCCGGCAGGTGAATGAAAAGAATCTGGGAGTGGCGGCACCGCTGATTGTGAATCCGGGATCCGAACAGATTCGTGCTACGGCCGAGCGTGACGGCATGATGGATGTGTTCGAAAAGATGGGAGCTACGATTATGGCTAATGCCTGTGGGCCCTGTATCGGACAGTGGAAACGCCATACGGACGATCCGACCCGTAAAAATTCGATAGTGACTTCCTTTAACCGTAATTTTGCCAAACGTGTCGACGGTAATCCGAATACTTTTGCTTTTGTGGCTTCTCCTGAAATTGTTTTGGCATTGACTATTGCCGGAGACCTTTGTTTCAATCCGCTGAAAGACCGTTTGGTGAATCATGACGGTGAAAAGGTGAAACTCAGTGAACCTCAAGGTGACGAACTTCCATCAGCCGGATTTGTAGCCGGTAATCAGGGATATCAGGCTCCCGGCGGTGAGAAAAACGAGATCAGAGTGGCTCCCGATTCTCAACGGTTGCAGTTGTTGACTCCTTTCCCCGCGTGGGATGGCAATGATTTTCTCAATATGCCACTGCTTATCAAAGCACAGGGTAAGTGTACGACAGACCATATTTCGATGGCGGGTCCCTGGCTTCGGTTCCGGGGGCATCTGGAGAATATATCTGATAATATGCTGATGGGAGCGGTGAATGCTTTCAATGGCGAAACGAATAAGGTATGGAATCGTTTGACCAATACCTATGAAACTGTTTCGGGTACGGCTAAACAGTATAAGGCGGATGGTATCTCTTCCATCGTTGTGGCCGAAGAAAATTACGGTGAAGGTTCCAGTCGTGAGCATGCCGCTATGGAACCGCGTTTCCTTCATGTAAAGGTGATCCTGGCTAAGAGTTTTGCCCGTATCCATGAGACTAATCTGAAAAAGCAAGGTATGCTGGCTGTTACATTTGCAGACAAGGCCGATTATGACCGGATTCGTGAGCACGATTTGATCTCGGTAGTCGGACTGAAAGAGTTTTCACCCGGACGCAATCTGGAGGTGATATTGCACCACGAAGATGGTACGGAAGAACGGTTTGTAGTACAACATACTTACAATGAACAACAGATCGGCTGGTTCCGTGCCGGTTCTGCTTTGAATGCAAAATAGCCTTCAGGAGGCTTTCAGGGGCCCGCTTTTAGGTTTGAAAATCAATAGGACTTAGGTTTAAAACCAACGGGCCTTTAGTTTAAAAGGTAAGGAGTGTTGGTTCTAAACCAACGAACCTTTACTTCGGAACACGATTGGAGGAGTATATAAAAAGATAAATAGATGAGTAAAATTACCAAACAGCAAAATGGAGTATTGTCAGTGCCGGATGTACCGACAATACCTTTTATAACGGGTGATGGAGTAGGAGCGGAAATAACTCCGGCCATGCAGGCGATAGTAGATGCGGCGGTAGACATGTCGTATGGTGGTGTCCGGCGCATCGAATGGAAAGAAGTACTGGCCGGTGAACGTGCTTTCCGGGCTACCGGTTCGTGGTTGCCGGACGAAACGATGGAGGTTTTCAAGGAGTATCTGATAGGCATCAAAGGACCGTTGACTACTCCGGTAGGAGGAGGAATACGTTCGTTAAACGTGGCTTTGCGCCAGACACTCGATTTATATGTCTGCCTGCGTCCGGTACGTTGGTTCCGCGGAGTGGTGTCTCCGGTCAAAGAGCCCGAAAAGGTGAATATGTACATCTTTCGTGAGAATACGGAAGATATCTATGCCGGTATCGAATGGGAAGCAGGCACTCCGGAAGCTAAGAAGTTCTACCGGTTCTTGCACGAAGAGATGGGAGTCAGTAAAGTACGTTTCCCCGAAACCTCTTCTTTTGGTGTGAAACCGGTTTCGCGTGAGGGGACGGAGCGTCTGGTACGCGCTGCCTGCCGTTATGCGTTGCAGCATGAATTGCCCTCGGTCACCTTGGTGCACAAAGGTAATATCATGAAATTCACAGAAGGAGGTTTTAAGAAGTGGGGGTACGAATTGGCTGAGCGGGAGTTTGCAGAGGCTCTTGCCTCAGGTAAACTGGTGATCAAAGACTGTATAGCCGATGCCTTTTTGCAGAACACTCTTTTGATTCCTGAAGAATATTCGGTCATTGCCACTCTGAATCTGAACGGAGACTATATTTCCGACCAACTGGCTGCGATGGTAGGTGGCATTGGTATTGCACCGGGAGCCAATATCAATTATGATTCCGGACACGCCATCTTTGAGGCCACTCATGGGACAGCCCCCAATATTGCCGGAAAGAATGTGGTGAATCCCTGTTCACTGATACTTTCGGCCGTTATGATGCTTGAATATATAGGCTGGCAAGAACCCGCCGATCTTATCGTCGAGGCGCTTGAAGCCAGTTTTGCCGAGGGGAAAGCCACTAATGACCTGGCACGTTTCATGCACAAAGGCCAGCCGCTCTCTACTTCGGAATTTACCCGGGAAATCATTAACCGAATTAAAAATTAATACCTTCAGGACATGAAAAAAGAATATTTGATTTATAAACTCTCCGAGGCAATGAAGGATTGTACCCGGATTGATAACGAATTGTTTCCAAAATTTGACGTTAAACGGGGGCTTCGCAATGAAGACGGTACAGGTGTATTGGTCGGATTGACCAAGATTGGTAATGTCGTAGGATACGAACGAATCCCCGGAGGTGGTCTGAAGCCGATCCCGGGAAAGTTGTTTTACCGTGGATATGACCTGGAAGATTTAGCCCACGCCATTTTAAAAGAAAAACGTTTCGGATTTGAAGAGGTGGCCTACCTGCTGTTATCCGGCAGTTTGCCCGATAAGGAAGAACTGGCTTCGTTTCGCGAGCTGATCAATGATAATATGCCTTTGGAGCAGAAGACCAAGATGAATATCATCGAACTTGAAGGAAACAATATTATGAATATTCTGGCGCGCAGCGTACTCGAGATGTATCGTTTCGACCCTAATCCGGATGATACTTCACGTGACAACCTGATGCGTCAGAGCATCGATCTGATCTCGAAATTCCCGACCATTATTGCTTATGCTTTTAACATGTTGCGTCATGCCACCTTCGGGCGTTCGTTACACATTCGTCATCCGCAGGAGAATCTGTCGATTGCCGAAAACTTTCTCTATATGCTGAAACGCGATTATACCGAGCTGGATGCGCGTACACTCGACCTTTTGTTGGTGCTTCAGGCAGAGCACGGAGGAGGTAACAACTCTACGTTTACTGTCCGGGTAACTTCGTCTACCGGTACAGATACATACTCGGCCATTGCCGCAGGCATCGGGTCGCTGAAAGGCCCGCTTCACGGAGGAGCCAATATTCAGGTAGCCGATATGTTCCATCATTTACAGGAAAATATTCAGGACTGGACCAATGTAGACGAAATCGATACTTACTTTACCCGTATGTTGAATAAGGAGGTTTACAATAAGACCGGATTGATATATGGCATCGGGCATGCCGTATATACCATTTCCGATCCGCGAGCTGTGTTGCTGAAGGAACTCGCACGTGACTTGGCACACGAGAAAGGTCGTGAACGGGAGTTTGCTTTTCTTGAACTTTTGGAAGAACGTGCTATCGCTACTTTCGGTAAGATTAAGAATAATGGGAAAACAGTATCCAGCAACGTTGATTTTTATTCCGGTTTTGTTTATGAGATGATTGGCCTGCCGCAGGAAATCTATACCCCCTTGTTTGCCATGGCGCGTATCGTGGGTTGGTGTGCCCATCGCAACGAAGAGTTGAATTTTGAAGGTAAACGTATCATTCGTCCGGCTTATAAAAATGTGTTGGAAGAAGAACAATATGTACCGTTAAAGAAACGGTAAAAGAGAAGCTTGAAGTCAGAAGTTCACCGCAGATTTACAGATTGCACAGACCGGTACCGGCATTGATTAGCTGTCAGTTCTATGTTTGTACCGTCTGCCAATCTGTGGTAGAACAGACTTTTGTGATACGCTTGCTTTATTTTCGTAAACTATTTGTCCCTTTAAAGTTTTTCTTTTAACTTTGTCCTTGTATAAAATCTTGGATATGAGTATAGAAAGCTTTAATCTGCTTCTTTTAGTAATGGGCCTGGTGGCTTTGGTCGTATTCATAGCCCTTTATTTTGTCAGGGCGGGATATGGCATGTTTCGCAGCCGTTCCTGGGGAATCTCGGTGAATAATAAGATAGCCTGGATTCTGATGGAAGCTCCTGTCTTTCTGGTTATGGGATGGTTGTGGTGGCATTCCGACCGACGTTTTTTACCTGTCGAACTCACTTTCTTTCTTTTTTTCCAACTACATTACTTCCAAAGGGCTTTTGTTTTTCCTTTCCTGATGAAAGGAAAGAGCAAGATGCCGGTACTCATTCTTTTGATGGGAGTGATCTTTAATATTCTCAACGGACTGATGCAGGGAGAATGGATATTCTATCTTGCTCCCTCGGACTATTATACACCCGGATGGTTGCTGACTCCTTGCTTTTGGATAGGAACCCTTTTATTTTTTGCCGGAATGGGGATCAACTGGCATTCGGATTCAGTCATCCGTCATCTGCGTGCTCCCGGAGATACCCGTCATTACCTTCCTCAAAGAGGCATGTATCGATATGTGACCTCTGCCAATTATTTGGGTGAAATTGTAGAGTGGGTAGGCTGGGCTATTCTCACTTGGTCTTTGTCCGGATGTATTTTTGCCTGGTGGACTGTTGCCAATCTTGTTCCGAGAGCAGATGCTATCTGGCATCGCTATCGGGAAGAGTTTGGGACGCAGGTCGGATTGAAGAAACGAATTTTTCCTTTCTTATATTAAAATACACAGTACTTATGAACACACATTCTGCTTCTAAGCTTTTCACGCCGGTTACCATCGGACCGCTCACTTTGCGTAACCGTACCATCCGTTCGGCGGCTTTTGAAGGCATGTGTCCGGGAAATGCTCCTTCCCCCATGTTACTCGATTACCATCGTTCTGTGGCCGCCGGAGGCGTGGGAATGACTACCATTGCTTATGCTTCGGTAACACGCAGCGGACTGTCGTTTCCACGGCAATTGTGGCTTCGTCCGGAAATTATTCCCGGTTTGCGTGAAGTGACTGCCGCTATTCATGCCGAAGGTGCCGCCGCCAGCATACAGATAGGGCATTGCGGCAATATGTCTCATAAGAGTATTTGCGGAGTTACCCCAATTTCTGCTTCGTCAGGTTTCAATATTTATTCGCCTACTTGGGTGCGGGGGATGAAACGCGAAGAGTTGCCGGAGATGGCAAAAGCTTACGGGCGTGCTGTCTGCCTGGCTCGCGAAGCCGGTTTTGATGCCGTCGAGGTACATGCGGGACACGGCTATCTGATCAGTCAGTTTCTGTCGCCTTATACCAATCACCGGAAAGATGAATACGGAGGATCGTTGGAGAATAGGATGCGTTTCATGACGATGGTGATGAACGAGGTGATGAAGGCGGCCGGTAAGGATCTGGCAGTATTTGTGAAGATGAATATGCGTGATGGCTTTCGGGGCGGAATGGAAATAGAAGAGACGCTCGAGGTAGCCAGGCGGCTCGAATCTTTGGGGGCTCATGCGTTGGTTTTGAGCGGAGGATTTGTCAGTAAAGCCCCTATGTACGTCATGCGTGGGGCCATGCCTATCAAGACCCTGACACATTATATGGATTGTTGGTGGTTGAAGTTCGGCGTCAAATTGGCGGGGAGGATGATGATACCGACTGTTCCTTTCAAAGAAGCCTATTTTCTGGAAGATGCTCTGAAGTTTCGTTCGGAAATTAAAATTCCTTTGATCTATGTCGGCGGACTTGTTTCCCGTGAGAAAATAGATGAAGTGCTGAACGAAGGGTTCGAAGCCGTGCAGATGGCACGTGCTTTACTCAACGAACCGGGGTTTGTCAATCGAATGCGTCGGGAAGAGAAAGCACGCTGTAATTGCGGTCATAGTAATTATTGCATTGGGAGGATGTACACGATCGAAATGGCTTGCCATCGGCATCTGACAGAAGAACTTCCTCTTTGCCTGAAAAAAGAAATAGAACAGTTGGAGAATAAATGATGGAACGTAAACTTGCTGTTATTACCGGTGCCGACGGCGGGATGGGAACGGAGATTACCCGTGCCGTGGCTTGTGCGGGGTATGATGTAATTATGGCCTGCTATTCATCGTCAAAAGCTGAAACCAAATGCCGGGAGTTGGTGAAAGAAACGGGAAATGAAAAGATAGAGGTATGGCAGATCGACCTTGCTTCACTGGCTTCGGTGAGGGCTTTTGCCGACCGGATGTTACGGCAAAAGACTCCTGTCGCTTTGTTGATGAATAACGCCGGGACCATGGAAACCGGATTGCACATTACGGAAGATGGTTTAGAGCGGACGGTCAGTGTAAATTATGTAGGTCCTTATCTTTTGACGCGGCTTTTGCTTCCCTTGATGGGAGAGGGAACCCGCATTGTCAATATGGTGTCTTGTACCTATGCAATCGGTAAACTGGATTTCCCGGATTTTTTTCTTCGGGGGAGAAAGGGAAGTTTCTGGCGTATTCCTATCTATAGCAATACCAAGCTTGCTTTGTTGCTTTTTACCATTGAACTGGCTGAACGTCTTCGGGCACGCGGGATTACTGTCAATGCGGCCGATCCGGGCATTGTGTCTACCAATATCATACGGATGGACCAGTGGTTCGATCCGCTGACAGACATTTTTTTCCGTCCTTTTATACGTACTCCCCTCCAGGGAGCAGCTACTGCAATCGGATTATTGCTCGATGCGGAAGTGGAGGGACGGACGGCAACGTTTAATTTGAATAATCATTGTCGTCTTCTACCGGAAAAATATACCCGTCCTGACCGAAGGGCACAGCTATGGGAAGAGACGGAACGGATCTTGTCGGAAAAGGGCTTCTTGCCGATAAATGATAAACGGTGAACCATAAACATGTATGTTTACCGTCCACCGTTTATCTTATTACTGTTGTACTGCTATCAAATAGACAGTTCTCTCAATACATTGACGAGATCTCTCTTGACAGGTTTATCATTCTTGATGGCTTTACTGAACGGAACGTATACAATCTCGTCGTGTTCAATGCCAATCATGACATTTCGTTGATCTTCCATAATAGCGTCGATAGCGGCTGCGCCTAGACGGCTGGCCAAAATACGGTCGTGTGCCGTCGGACTACCCCCGCGCTGCAAGTGCCCTAAAATGGTGACACGGACGTCGTATTGAGGGTATTCGTTTTTCACGCGTTCGGCATAATGCATAGCTCCTCCGGTGAGTTCGCTTTCGGCTACCAGTACGATACTGCTGTTCTTTGATTTACGGAAACCGCTCTTTATAAATTCTTCCAATTGGTCGACTTCTGTACTGAATTCGGGGATGATGGCAGCTTCTGCTCCGGAAGCAATCGCACCGTTCAATGCCAGGAAACCGGCATCACGTCCCATCACTTCAACGAAGAACAGACGTTCGTGAGAAGTGGCCGTGTCACGGATTTTGTCGACAGCATCCAAAATAGTGTTCAGCGCCGTATCGTATCCGATGGTCGTGTCGGTGCCGTAAAGGTCATTGTCGATGGTTCCCGGAAGTCCGATGCATGGAATGTCATACTCTTGTGCAAAGATGCGTGCTCCGGTCAGCGAACCGTCGCCACCGATCACTACAAGGGCATCGATTCCTTCTTTCACCATATTGTCGTATGCCATTTTACGTCCTTCGGGAGTTGTAAACTCTTTGCAACGTGCTGTCTTCAGGATCGTTCCTCCCAGTTGAATGATGTTACTTACATTCTGGCTCTTAAACTCCTTGATCTCTCCTGTCACCAAGCCTCTGTATCCTCTATATATACCTTTTACTTGCAGTCCGTTGTAGATTGCTGCACGCGTTACTGCACGAATAGCAGCGTTCATTCCCGGTGCATCACCACCGGAAGTTAAAATACCAACACACTTAACTGTTCCCATAACAATCATGTTTTTTTAATTGACGTTGCAAAGATAACAAAAAGGAGTGCCCTGTATGATTAAATAACGTTAATTCATTGTCTTTTAATCTGTGCCTTTATAGCTTCAGAGATTTCTTCCATCAGCCATTTAGGAGTCGATGTAGCCCCGCATACACCGATAGAATTGACACCGGGTAGTAAAGAGTCGTCAATTTCGTCGGCACTGTCTATTAAATGTGAGTTCGGGTTGACTTTTTTACATTCTTCGAATAACATTTTGCCATTTGAACTTTTTTTACCACTGACGAAGAAGATCAAATCGTGTGATGCGGCAAACTTTCGTAGGTTGGGCATACGGTTGGCCACTTGGCGGCAAATGGTATCGTAGTACTCAAAAGTTACGTCAGGAGAGATGTGCTCCTTGATATATTCCACGATTTCCCAGAATTCATCCAGTGATTTGGTTGTCTGCGAGTACAGGCGTATGCTTTTGCTGAAATCCAGCCGGCGAGCCTCGTCGAGCTTTTCTATCACAATAGCTTTGCCGGTTGTCTGCCCTACCAAACCTAAGACTTCCGCATGTCCGTTCTTTCCGTAAATTACGATTTGTTTTTCGTCGAGGTCCTCCTGCATATACTCTTGTTTGATTCGTTTTTGCAGGCGGAGTACCACCGGACACGTGGCATCGATGATTTCGATATTATTTTCTTTGGCAATGATATAGGTTTCGGGTGGTTCGCCATGGGCACGCAAAAGCACTTTGGCGTTATGGAGTTGTTTGAACTCTTCATGATTGATGGTAATCAGCCCCATCTCTTTCAGGCGTTCCACTTCACGGCTGTTGTGTACAATGTCTCCCAGGCAATAGAGTGTTACCCCTTTTGCGAGTTCCTCTTCGGCTTTGTGGATAGCTGTGACCACTCCAAAGCAAAAACCGGAACCTTCATCTATTTCTACTTTTACCATAATGATTACAAATGTATGATTAAAAAAGGGTGTAGCCATACTGACCGGATGGCTACACCCTTTCTTTAGGATGGCTACACCCTAACAGGCGGGTGGTTACACCCTTTTGTTTTTATGCTTTTATCGCTTTCTGATATTCTGCCATCAGCCACTCTTTTTGCTCGGCGATGGTGAGATGGCTGTTGTCTAATAGCAAAGCATCGTCGGCTTTCTTCAATGGGCTGACTTCACGTGTCTGATCGATGTGGTCACGTTGCTTCACATTTTCCAGTATCTCTTCGAAGCCGGTTTCCTGACCCTTGGCTTTCAGTTCGTCATAGCGGCGTTGGGCACGAATTTCGGCGGAGGCGGTTACGAATATTTTTAATTCCGCATCCGGGAATACGGTCGTCCCGATGTCACGACCATCCATAACAATACCCTTGGCTTTTCCCATTTCCTGTTGCTGAGCCACCATCGCTTCCCGGACAAAACCGAGTGCACTGATCGGGCTTACTTTAGAAGAAACCTCCATTGTGCGGATTTTGTTCTCTACATTCACTCCATTTAAGTAAGTGTTGGGGCGTCCTGTCTCCGGATCGATCCGGAAAGAGATGTGGATGTCGCCGATACGTCGTTTTAATTCATCCGTATCGATTGTATCACCGTGAAAGATGCCATTTTCTATACTATATAATGTAACGGCACGATACATCGCTCCACTGTCGATGTAGATGTATCCTATTTCTTTGGCTAAATCTTTAGCCATGGTGCTTTTCCCGCACGAGGAAAAGCCATCAATTGCAATTGTTATCTTTTTCATTATGTTATGCAGCAGGTTTACTCCCTTTTTTAACGTATTATCTAAATTTTTTCGCCAAATATACTGTATTTTTAAAATATCTGCGTTATATTTGTGCCACAAAAGCAATAACAGCTTAAAAACCAGAAGAACACCAATTTTTATATACTAATTTTATGGAAGTAAAAAAATCGCCCAAAGCAGACCTCGAAGGTAAGAAAACCCAGTGGCTGCTGATCGGTTACGTGGTGGTGCTCGCCTTTATATTCGTTGCGTTCGAATGGACGGAGCGTGATATAAAGATCGATACAAGCCAGGCGGTAGCCCAGATTGAGTTTGAAGAGGAAATGATTCCTATTACACAACAGGAAGAAAAACCGGCCCCACCTCCTGTCGAGGTTCCCAAACAGGCTGAAATCCTGAAGATTGTTGATGACGAGGCTGATGTACAAGAAACAGCCATTGCTTCAACAGAGGATACCGGACAGAAAGTGGAAGTAAAATATGTACCGGTTGAGGTAAAAGAAGAAGAACCCTCGGAACAAGAGATTTTTGAAGTAGTAGAAAATGCACCTGAATTCCCGGGTGGTATGCCTGCTTGTCTCCAGTTCCTGTACAAGAATATCAAATATCCGCCGATCGCTCAGGAAAACGGTACTCAGGGACAGGTTGTCCTCCAGTTCGTTGTTGAACGTGACGGTAGCATAGGTGATATTAAAGTTGTAAAGAGCGTTGACCCCTACCTTGATAAAGAAGCTCTTCGTGTGGTTAAGACCATGCCTAAGTGGAAGCCGGGTATGCAGAGAGGTAAACCGGTTCGTTGTCGGTTTACATTACCTGTACGATTCAGACTGCAATAATCATTGTATAGTATAAGAAGAGAGGCTGCCGTCCAAGCAGCCTCTTTTCATTCAATCTCTCTTTTTATAATTTATTTATTATGTATACAGCATTTCAGCTTCTCGATAAGATCAATTCTCACATTTCAGATATCCGGTTTACACGTACTCCGGCAGGTTTGTATGACCCTATTAAATATGTTCTTTCCATGGGAGGAAAACGTATTCGGCCGGTTCTTATGCTAATGGCATACAACCTCTACAAGGAGGATGTGTCCTCTATTTATGACCCTGCTACGGCTATTGAAGTTTATCATAACTATACTCTTTTGCATGACGATTTGATGGATCGGGCTGATATGCGCCGCGGCAAGACAACTGTCCATAAAGTATGGAATGACAATACTGCGATTTTGTCAGGAGACGCTATGCTGGTGCTGGCCTATCAGTATATGGCTGCCAGTTCATCGGAACACCTCAAAGAAGTGATGGATTTGTTCAGCCTGACAGCACTTGAAATTTGTGAGGGGCAGCAAATGGATATGAATTTTGAGTCCCGTGAGGATGTAAAGGAAGAGGAGTATCTGGAAATGATCCGTTTGAAAACGGCGGTTTTGTTGGCTGCCAGTTTGAAAATCGGAGCTATTTTAGGTGGAGCTTCTCCTGAGGATGCCGAAAATCTGTATGATTTTGGCATGCAGATCGGAGTAGCCTTCCAATTGCAGGATGATTTGCTGGATGTATATGGTGATCCTGCTGTGTTTGGTAAAAACATCGGTGGAGACATTCTATGCAATAAAAAGACGTATATGCTGATTAAAGCACTGGAACGTGCCGACCGGGATCAGTTGGAGGGATTAAATCATTGGTTAAGTGCAACTTCATTCTGTCCCGAAGAAAAAATCAGTGCTGTGACCGAATTGTACACTCAGATTGGCATCAAGGCTGTTTGCGAAAACAAGATGCGTGAATATTACACTCGTGCGATGACAAGCCTGGGCGCCGTGTCTGTCATTGAGGATAAGAAGAGTGAGCTGAAAAAGTTGATGAAGCATTTAATGTACCGCGAGATGTAATATCGAGATGCCCTATAGACGTTTGCCAAATACAGATCAAGCCAGGATACGGGCGCTGAAAACAGCGGTCGTGAAGGGCGATATGTGTGATGTCTATGATTTGCCTGTTTCACTCAAGACATTGGGAGAAGCCCGTATATTTCTGTCTAAATTTGAAACGGCGCATTCTTATTATGTACACTGTTACGGAGAGCAAAGCAGGAACAGTAAGAAACACCAGGCGAATGTAAAAACGGCCCGGCTTTATATTTCTCACTTCATACAAGTCTTGAATTTGGCTGTGATTCGTATGGAAATCAAAGAATCTCATAAGGCTTTGTATGGCTTGCCCGTAGATAATTTCAGTGTACCCGATTTAAGTAGTGAAGCGTCTCTGGCCGAGTGGGGACAAAAAATTATAGAAGGGGAGCGGAAACGCACCTCTCAAGGCGGTATTCCGATTTATAACCCCACGATTGCTAAAGTGAAAGTGCATTATGATATATTCATGGAAGGATATGAAAAACAGAAAAGCCTTCAGTCTCTCACCAATCGTAGTTTAGAGCAACTTGCATCCATGCGTGTGCAAGCCGACCGGCTGATTCTGGATATCTGGAATCAGGTGGAAGCCAAATTCCAGGATGTATCGCCCAATGAGAAACGCTTGGAAAAATGTCGTGATTATGGTCTGATTTATTATTATCGGACCGGAGAAAAACAGAATAAGGAGATTCTTTAAAATATGCTTGTCGATTCACATTCCCATCTTTTTCTGGAAGAGTTTGCCGAAGATTTACCTTTCGTTATGGAACGTGCCCGTGCTGCCGGTGTGACGCATATCTTTATGCCTAACATAGATAGTACGACGATTGAACCCATGCTGTCGGTTTGTGATACCTATCGGGACTTTTGCTTTCCGATGATCGGATTGCACCCTACCTCCGTGAACGAGTCCTATGAAAAAGAGCTTGAAATCGTTGCCGCAAATCTGGAAACTTCCGGCCGGTTCGTTGCTGTGGGCGAGATTGGAATCGATCTTTACTGGGATAAAACCTGGCTGAAAGAACAGTTGATTGCTTTTGAAAAACAAGTGCAATGGGCCCTTCATTATCAATTGCCCATAGTGATTCATTGCCGCGAAGCTTTCGATTATATATATAAGGTATTGCAACCTTATAAAAATAGTGGACTGACCGGAATCTTTCATAGTTTTACGGGAACTCCCGGTGAAGCTGCCCGGATGATGGAGTTTCCGGGATTTAAGATCGGTATAAACGGTGTGGTGACTTTCAAAAAGTCAACGTTGCCGGAGACATTGAAGTCTGTTCCGTTGGAACGTATCGTATTGGAAACCGATTCGCCTTACCTCACTCCGGTTCCTAATCGTGGAAAGAGAAATGAGAGTGCGAATGTGAAAGATACATTAATAAAAGTTGCCGAAATATATAACGAAGATCCGGAAAAAGTTGCGGAATTGACCGCTGTTAGCGCATTAAAAGTGTTTGGAATGCTCAAATAAGCTCCACAAGATTTTAAATTTTATTAATTTAGTTGATTTATTAAAGATAAAAGAAGGATAATGCTGCAGAAGAAGAAAAAAAAGAATACATTTGTAGCTGAAAACGCTTGTGGTTCGCATTTTTTTTGTAATTTGCACCCGATTTGAAGAAAGCGCCAATTGGAGAGATGCTCGAGTGGTTGAAGAGGCACGCCTGGAAAGCGTGTATACGCCAAAAGTGTATCGCGGGTTCGAATCCCGCTCTCTCCGCAGGAAGTATAAACAAGAGACGATAAGTAAATACAATAATAATAATTTAATTAATTAATCTTAAAAATTAGACACACAATGAAAAAGTTATTTGCAATTGTTGCTGTGATGGGAGTCTTAACATTTGGCTCAACTCAACTCGTTCAGGCTCAGGATGCTGCTGCTACCGAACAAGCTGCTCCTGCAGCAGACAAACCGGTTGCTGATGCTGTAGCTGAGGCTGCTGAAGCTTCTGCTCCTCTTGCTGGCGCTGAAGAAGGTGGTATCCACAAAGAAATTAAAGTAAAATTCATCGAAGGTACTGCATCTTTCATGAGTTTGGTTGCTATCGCATTGGTTATTGGTTTGGCTTTCTGTATTGAACGTATCATTTACTTGAGCTTGGCTGAAATCAACACTAAGAAATTTATGTCTTCTATCGAAGCAGCTCTGGAAAAAGGTGATGTTGAAGCTGCAAAAGACATCGCTCGTAACACAAGAGGTCCTGTTGCTTCTATCTACTATCAGGGTTTGATGAGAATCGACCAGGGTATCGATGTTGTTGAAAAATCAGTAGTATCTTATGGTGGTGTTCAGGCCGGTTACCTTGAAAAAGGATGTTCTTGGATCACACTGTTTATCGCAATGGCTCCGTCATTAGGATTCTTGGGTACTGTAGTAGGTATGGTTATGGCGTTCGATAAGATTCAGCAGCAGGGTGATATCTCTCCGACAGTTGTTGCCGGTGGTATGAAGGTTGCCTTGATTACTACTATCTTCGGTTTGGTTGTAGCTTTGATCCTTCAGGTATTCTATAACTACATCCTTGCTAAAATCGAAGCTCTTACAAGCGAAATGGAAGATTCTTCTATCTCTTTGCTTGACATGGTAATCAAATATAACTTGAAATACAAAAAATAATCTGAGATGAGTAAGTTAACATATAAAGTATCGTATTACGTACTGTACGCGATGTTTGCTCTTATCGTGATCGTATTGGGCTTGTTCTACTTCGGTGGACAAATGGAAACTCCAATTGTATACGACATGGATAATCCCGCAAACACAGATGCCTTACTGTACTTGATGTATGGTCTGTTTGGCATTGCTGTAGTTGCAACTGTGGTTGCTGCTATCTTCCAGTTCGGTTCTGCTTTGAAAGATAATCCTAAAGGTGCTATCAGATCATTGCTCGGACTTATTCTTCTGGTTCTTGTATTGGTCGTAGCATGGTCTATGGGTAGTGGTGAAACACTGACCATTCAAGGATATGAGGGAACGGATAATGTTCCTTTCTGGTTAAAACTGACTGATATGTTCCTTTATAGTATCTATTTCTTAATGTTGGTAACAGTTCTTGCTATCATCGGAAGTAGTATCAAAAAGAAATTATCATAACTAATTGAGGAAACTCAATAAAATACAGTAACTACAATGGCAAAAGGAAATAGAAAAGTTCCTGAGATTAATTCAAGTTCAACAGCGGATATTGCTTTCTTATTGCTTATCTTCTTCTTGATTACGACATCTATGGATACTGACCGTGGTTTGGCAAGACAGTTGCCCCCACCTCCTGAAAAGGATCAGGTTGATAATGACGTAGTTGTTAAGGACCGTAACGTTTTGCAGATTTTTCTGAACTTTCAGAATCAGCTGATGTGCGGTGGCGAAATTGTTGATGTGAAGCAATTGAGAGAAAAAGCCAAAGAGTTCATTGCCAATCCATATAACGATGAAAAATTACCGGAAAAACACGCTAAAGATGTGCCTTTCTTTGGTAATGTCATGGTTACGGAGAATCATGTAATCTCTTTGCAGAGTGACCGTGGATCTTCTTATCAGGCCTATTTTGATGTTCAGAATGAGCTGGTTGCTGCTTATAACGAGTTAAGAGATGAATTGGCTCAGGAAAAGTGGCAGAAGAATTATGCTGATTTAAATGAAGATCAGCAGAAGGCTATTCGTGATATTTTTCCTCAGAAGATATCTGAGGCTGAACCTAAAGGAGTAAAAAAGAATAATTAATGGGAAAATTTAATAAAACAGGTAAGCGCGGGATGCCTACGCTGAATACTTCTTCACTGCCTGACTTGATCTTTACATTGTTGTTCTTCTTTATGATTGTAACAACAATGCGTGAAGTTTCATTGAAGGTTGAGTTTAAGATTCCGCAAGGTACTGAGTTGGAAAAGCTTGAAAAGAAATCTTTGGTTACGTTTATCTACGTAGGTAAACCGACAGCAGAATTTCGTAAAAAACTGGGGTCTGAAAGCCGTATCCAGTTGAATGATGCTTATGCTGAAGTTGACGAGATTCAGGCTTACGTGACTAACGAGCGCTCAAGTATGAAAGAGGAAGACCAACCCTTTATGACTGTGTCTTTGAAAATTGACCAGGATACTAAGATGGGTATCGTTACCGATATTAAACAGGCTCTTCGTCAAGCTTATGCACTGAAAATTAACTATTCTGCGAGAGCTCGCGAATAAGTTGACTCTATACATAGAAAAAGCCGTCTGAGGATAATCAGACGGCTTTTTTTTATGGGTTTGTTTGGGGGCTGCAGAGGTTCTCGTAGTGCTGTGTTATTCGTAGGGACTATACCATTCGTAGAGCTATGTATTTATAGAAACTATGTTATTCGTAGAGCCATGTATTTGTAGAATCATCTCATTCGTAGGCTTTATTCAGAGTTGTGTATACAATATCTGTATAGATTCAGAGGAAGAGCGGTTTACTGTTCTCGGTGCGATTGGATTACGCAGGGGAGGATTATTGCCAGGTGTGGATTGAAATGAGATAGCCGGAATAAGGAAAGTGGAGGCATTGTAGAGGCGAATGAACAGTAAATAATATAGGAGTAGTGATCAGACTTACGGTCTTAGGGGCTAAAGTTCAATACGCCTGTTGACTGGTTGGAAGTTGGTTCTCTAATTCTGTTTGGCTGGCGTGCAAGACGATAGTTCCATCACTACTCCTATATTAAGTTCAGGTTATTTACCTGTGTAAAACTCTATGATCCGTTGGATAGCTCTTTGGCAAACCGGACAGAAGGTAGGATATTCGTTGGTACGCATGCGGCAGTCGAATGCCGGGCGATAAATACCTTTGGCTGAGTAGCCTCCTCCTTCGTATACGCCTATGGGATATTTGTCCTTATCTGCTACCGGAGTCGGAACAGGAGTAGCTTTGGTGAGCATATCTTCCCATTTAGAGGCAAAGTTGATGCGGGTGGTAATGTTCTGCTCCCATGGTTCAATGTTGAGAGGATAGAGTCCGTTCATGACGTCTTCATCATAAAAATATTCGTCGGCCAAGCCACCAAAACTATGACCGAACTCATGTACCACTACCGGACGGAAATTGGGATGGTGTGCGGTGGTCAGTGTGAAAGCATTGTAGATACCGCCCCCACCGTATTGTTCCGTATTGGCTAAGATAATGATATGTTCATAAGGGATGCCTGCCAATGCGTCGTTTATTGCTTTTACCCGGCTGGTAGTCAGATAGCGGTCGGAATAGAATGTATCGAAATGGGAGCCGAAGGCCGTGTGCTTCCATGCTCCCTGTTTGGGAGCGCTGACCCCACTGTCTGCCGAAGGACTGGCCACAGCCACGATGTTGAAGCGATTCTTCATCGACTGAAACGGTTCGTGTGAGAACAGGGCTTCGCATGCGATGGCGGCATCTTTATAGAAAGTTTCCATTTCACTTGTGGTATACCCTTCTGCCAGGATGGCTACATCGATACATTGTTCTTCATTTCCACTTTTCAGCAGATACTTGTGCGGAGTGATGTGTGTGAGCCCTTTTTTGTGTATCAGAATGTCGTCGGGCTTAACGACGTGCTTCAGGTTGGCACTGACTTCGCGTTTGTTATTGCGTAATGTGATTTCTACCTCGGCCGGCTTTATGGGATAGGGGAGGAGATAAGTATTCTCAAATCCTTTAGTGACCTCTTTGGCTTCATCTGTCTCGAGCCATTCCTGGAAGAGCGAAGAAAACGAAGTCGTATAAATTACTTTTCCACTTGCCACATCGCGCATCACAATCTGTCCGTTTCCTTCCAAAGGCAATTCCGACAGATGATGGCGTCTGCCTGCCCATACGGGCAGTTCCGAAAGTTCGTCAAGACAGATCGACTGCTTGTCCGCATTCCCCGTAAATAGATAATCGATGCGTAGGGTTTTGTTCGTGAAGTAGTCCGAGAAATTTTGTGCGTATGCACATCCTGTCACGAAAAGACAGGTGAATAGGGTTAATATCAGCTTCATATCGTGTGAATTTATTGTTTTTACAAAGGTACTAACTATTGCCGATTTATTCTATTTCTACAAATAAAAGTAATAAACCATAGTATTTATTGCCGGGGAAATAGCTAACTTTGCATAAGACATTGATATATTAAAACAAATTGATTTAAAATGGGACATCATCAATTAGATACTTTAGACGAGCAGATTCTGAAGTTGATTGCCGACAACGCCCGCATTCCGTTTCTGGAAGTGGCAAGAGCGTGCAATGTTTCGGGTGCGGCTATTCATCAACGCATACAGAAGTTGACTAATCTGGGTATATTGAAAGGTTCGGAGTATGTCATCGACCCGGAGAAGATCGGGTACGAGACATGTGCTTATATTGGGATTTATCTGAAAGATCCTGAGTCGTTTGATTCTGTAACCAAGGCTTTGGAAGCAATACCGGAAGTGGTGGAATGTCATTTCACTACCGGGAAATATGATATGTTTATCAAGATATACGCAAGGAACAATCACCATCTTTTGAGTGTGATTCATGATAAACTCCAGCCGTTGGGATTGGCTCGCACCGAGACGCTGATTTCATTCCATGAAGCCATCAAGCGGCAGATGCCGATTATGGTAGATACGGACGAGGATTAATCGATCCCCCGTACGTAATCTACAAAAGCATACGAGCAGAGATGTTTTTCATCGGCAGGATGAACTTCTCTGCTTTTTTCGTGCCATATAGTTGTGTCTACAGCCGGGAAGAAGGCATCGGCTTCCGGCGCTGTATCATTTACTTCGGTCAGGCACAGCTCGTCGGCCAGGGATATGGCTTGGCGATAGACGCTTGCCCCTCCGATGATGTATACTTTTTCTTCGGCTTGGCAGCTTTCCAAAGCGGCTTCCAGCGAAGTGAATACTTCTGCTCCCGGACATTCGGCTGCCGGATTGGAAGAAAGGACTACATTCCGGCGATTGGGTAATGCCCCTTTCGGGAGTGATTCGAACGTTTTGCGTCCCATGATGATTGTGTTTCCTGTGGTCAACGCCTTGAAACGTTTCAGGTCATTGGGCAGCCAGAATAAAAGTTTATTTTGAAAGCCGATAGCCATCCGGCTGTCTACGGCGGCGATAATGCTGATTCTACTCATAGTCCGATGGGGGATTATACCGCAACTTTTCCAGCGATGTGCGGGTGCGGATCATAATTTACTAATTCAAAGTCCTTGAATTGGAAGTCGAAGATGTTTTTCACGTCCGGATTGATCTTCATTTGTGGTAGTGGGCGCGGTTCCCGGCTGAGCTGGAGTTTCACCTGTTCCAAGTGGTTCAGGTAGATATGTGCGTCGCCCAGTGTGTGGATAAAGTCTCCTGCCTGCAGACCGGTGACTTGCGCCATCATCTGTAGCAGCAATGCATAAGATGCTATATTGAAAGGTACCCCCAGGAAGATATCGGCGCTGCGTTGATAGAGTTGCAGGCTCAGCCGTCCGTTTGCTACGTAAAACTGGAAGAATGCGTGGCAAGGAGGGAGGTTCATGTGATCCAGGTCTCCTACATTCCATGCACTGACAATGATGCGGCGTGAATCGGGATTGTGCTTGATGGCATCTACAGCTTCGCTGATCTGGTCGATAAATCCTCCGTCGTAGGTTGGCCACGAACGCCACTGGTATCCATATATATGTCCCAGATCTCCTGTTTCGTCCGCCCATTCGTTCCAGATGCGTACGCCGTGGTCCTGCAGATATTTCACATTCGTGTCTCCTTTGAGGAACCACAGTAGTTCGTAAATGATTGATTTCAGATGAAGTTTCTTGGTAGTCAGGCAAGGGAATCCCTCGTCCAGGTTGAAACGCATCTGGTGTCCGAAGACACTGATGGTTCCCGTTCCGGTGCGGTCACCTTTTTCTATTCCCTCCGTCAACACTCGGTCGAGCAGGTCTAAATATTGTTTCATACGAATGGTATACTTCTTGGGTTATTAAAAATTCCTGCCAAAGTTACAAAAACAGCCTGAATAACTTACAGGAATGGTGTGAATAAGTTCGCAAACCAGCACTTAAACTTCTTCCAGGCTGATTTTTGTTTCCACATTTCCGGGGTCAGGCGGGTGCAGTGCAGCATGTCGGCTTCGAAAACGTCATTCAGTTGCTGCGTAATGTCCTTGTCGAAGATGAACGCATTCGTTTCGTAATCATATCGCAGGCTGCGGCTGTTCAGGTTGGCTGTACCCACGGTACAGAACAGGTCGTCCACCATCATGATTTTCGAGTGATGAAATCCGCCGTTGTACAAATAGATCATTGCCCCTTTTTTCATCAGTTTCTGTACGGCATAGAGCGAAGCATCCGGTGTGAAAGGGATGTCGGATTTGGAAGAAATCATAATTTCCACTTTCGTTCCCCGGTTCAAAGCCCTTTTGAGTGCCTTGCGGATGGATGAAGTCGGTACAAAATACGGGTTCACGATGCGTACATCATGTTGCGCTGCATAGATGGACATGGCATACGTATGGCTCAACATGCGGGAATTCCGTTTCGGAGTGCGGTCTACAATCGAAATGACCGTATTGCAGCTGTCGGCCCGCTCCGGGTGGTTCGGAAAATATTCTTCGCCCACGATGTTTTGCTTGGTGGTTTTATTCCAGATGTCGAGGAAGATTTCTTGAAGGATGTTTACCGCATCGCCTTCAATGCGGATATGCATATCGCGCCAGGTGCCTATCTTGGGGAGTCCGTTGATATAATAGTCGGCAATATTCATTCCGCCGGTATATCCTATTTTGCCGTCGATGACTGCAATCTTCCGATGGTCGCGGTGAGCCGCATGATTGATATACGGGAACTTGAACGGATCGAATTTTACGATTTCGATTCCTTTCTCCCGGATTGCTTTCAGATGCCTTTTCTTGAGTGGTTTGTTGTTCGACCAGTTACCGAATGCATCGAACATCGCCCTTACTTTGACACCTTCCTTCACTTTTTCGCCCAGCAGGTCGAACAGTGCATTGGCTATGGAGTCATTGCGAAAATTAAAATATTCCAGATGAATGTGGTGTTTTGCCCCACGGATGGCTTCGAACAAGTCCTCAAATTTTTCCCGTCCGCTTTTGATAAGTTTCACCTTATTATTATCGGTTATGGGGATATTCGAGTATTCCAGAAATTGTAACACGAGGGAGTCGCTTCGGATGAATTGTGTGGTGTCCTCCCGCTGCATCAACAGGCTGTCAATATTCTGTGTTCGGGCAGTGCCTATAGAGAGAATGATCGCTATTATTAAAACGTATAATTTCAAAACCTCAGTCTTTATTTAGTTTACAAGGAAACAAAGATACAACATCTCTGTTCTTGCCTTCTTTTTGTCAAGAGCAGATTTAGTATAGATTAACAATTTGGCACTTCTTTGGAAAAGAATAGGAGTAACTTCCGATATCATCAGGAGATAATCATTTATCTCCTGATGATATCGGGTCGAAGAACCTGGCTTCGGAGGTGAATGATTACTGCTTTTAACGAAAACTCAACGTCTTCCGCCCCCCAAGATACCGTCTATTCTCTCCGGACACACCGTCTGCCGGAAGACTTGCCGATGATACCATAAAAAAAGGGAGAAGCTGAAACTTCTCCCTTTTACCTCATATTAAATTGAATATATTGTATGTATCTTGTTTACAAAGATAGTACATCCCGAGTCCGAAAGCAAGTTTTTCGTCTGTTTTTCGGGCAGTTATATTGAAATATCCTGCATTGCTTTCGTATGATCTCTGCGTGTTATGCCATCGACCATGCCTTGCGCGCTCCGAAGAAGGCAAGTACCAGAGCGGCGATATACAGGGATTTCGGGTCGAATCCTGTTGTGGCACTTTGCTGGACCATCGAGACAAATACTTCGCGCAGTGTACTGATGGTGGCTTGCAGACCTCCCAAAGTGAAGAACAAAATGACGCATACTACTGCGCAGGCTGCTCCCCATGCCTGAACCAGCCGGTGGTTCCGTCCCGGGAGGTTACGCATGACGCGGCGGCTGAATCCGTTGTCTTCTATTTCCTGTTTTTGCTCGCCGAAGAATTGCTTCAGGAGTTTATCATCTGTTTCCGTCATAACCGTTTTGTTTTAAGTAAATAGCTAATTTATCTTTAGCCCTTGAAAGGTGCGATTTGACCGTTCCTACCGGGCAACCCGTTATCCCCGCAATCTTGTCTATACTTACGTCTTCCATATAGAACAGAGTGATGCAGGTGCGTTCTATTTCTTTCAGCGTTCTGAGTGATTGGTAAACATCCATCTGTTCACCCACGTTTACTTGTTCGGTACTATTGGCAGCGTCTACCTCGCGGGCATCCAGGTCTGTTGTTTCCTTTCGGCTGCGAATATAATCATAAAATACGTTATAAGCAATTCTGTAAAGCCATGTTGAGAAACTTGAGAGATTTTTAAAGTTTGCAATGTTTGTGTAGGCTTTTATAAACGTATCTTGTGCCAAGTCGTCGCTCAGTTCGCTGTCGCCGCAGGTCAGGTTCAGAAAGAAGCGCCGTACAGGCGACTGATATTTCTGTACCAATTGGTCGAAGGCCCTGGTGTTTCTGAACACCACGACCTGTGCGACTAACGATATATCATTGAGCTGGCTCATTATTTTTGTTCATTCAAAGTTTCGTCTTTGTGTGTAGGGCGTGTGAAAGGGTCTTCCGGCCGTTCATGCTGTTGATTGCGTGAGATGATCCACTGTCCGATTCCGGTGAACATCACCAGCAATCCGATGCATCCTATGCTGAATTCGTCTGTGATGGCCCAGAGGAAGATGAACAGTCCGATTCCGGTACAGATGTTCTTGATACCTTTCGTCCGGTAGTCCTGCGGCAGAGTGTCTTTGAAGATACCTTCCGGCAGAGGTTGTCCGGTTGCCAGTGCCTGTTCCATCAGTCTGTACTTTGCTTTCCGGTTTTTATACCGGAAGTAGAAGGCGATGAATACGATAAAGAAGGGGAATCCGAATATCAGTATGATAACTACCAATCCTGTCAGTATGCCTCCGTTAATGGCCCCTTTGTCTATGTTGAACGGAAATTCATTGCCGAAGTCGAAACTGCTGCTTTGGTAGTCGGTGTCAACCGTACTGCTGTCCACTATGTCAGTGTATTCGGTCACGATGGTGGAGTCGGAAGAGTTCTTGTTGTCTTGGGTGATGGTTGGGTTCTGTGCCATTGCCAGCGAACAGAAAGTTACGGCTACCATCAAAGCGATAATGATACGTTTCATATTACTGTTGTTTTTTAATTGTTTTTGTTTATTTGTCTGTTAGACGTAGTTCATGCCACAGAAAGTTGCAAAGAGACGAAATATTTTTGATATTTGCAGGTATTAATACACAAAAGTGATGGAACTACAGATCATACAGAGCAAGATTTACGGGATACGGGGACAGAAAGTGATGTTGGACTTTGATTTGGCCGGATTATATCAGGTGGAAACCCGTGTTCTGAATCAGGCTGTAAAGAGGAACAGCAAATGATTTCCTACGGATTTTATGTTCCGGCTGAATACGGAAGAATGGGAAATCTTGAAGTCACAAATTGTGATATCAAGTTGGGGAGGTACCCGTAAACTTCCCTTTGCCTTTACCGAGCAAGGAATGGCCATGCTCTCCGGAGTGTTAAACAGTGATCGCCATCGAAGTGAATATTTCCATTATGCGAGCTTTTGTAGCTGTCCGCCAATTGGTCTCGGCTCTTCCGGTGAATGACATCACCAGGCTGCAAGATGAAATAAAAGAGTTAAAAGAATATGTAGAAGCGGCATTTGCCGATTACAATGATATTAATGAAGATACGAGGATGCAACTTGAATTAATTAATCAGGCAATTGCTGAATTGCAGGCCAAAGACAAACAGGCAGGCGGAAAAACTCGTAATCCGATCGGTTTTATATCTTATAATAAGGAAAAATGAAATTACCTATATCATTTATCGAATCGACCCGTGCGTTGATGGGAGATGAAGAGTATCAAGAATTGTCTGTTGCCTTGGAGCAAGAACCTCCTGCCAGTGTCCGGCTGAACAGTAAGTTTCCCGGTTTAGCTGCCTGTTCATCCATCTCAGGACGTATCCCCTGGGCGGCAGAAGGCTATTATCTGAACCAACGCCTGACGTTTACGTTCGATCCCCTTTTTCATGCCGGATGTTATTACGTGCAGGAAGCCTCGTCGATGTTTGTGGAACAGGTGCTCCGCCGTTACGTTACAACCCCTGTCAAGATGCTCGATCTCTGTGCCGCTCCCGGTGGAAAGTCGACCCATGCCCGCAGTGTATTGCCCGAAGGTAGTCTGCTGGTAGCCAATGAGGTGATTCGCAACCGTTCGCAGATACTGGCGGAGAATCTGACGAAATGGGGATATGCCGATGTTGTGGTTACCAATAACGATCCTTCTGATTTTTCCCGGATCGGTTCTTTTTTCGATGTCATACTGACGGATGTGCCTTGTTCGGGCGAGGGAATGTTCCGTAAAGATCCCGGTGCCATAGAAGAGTGGAGTCCCGAGAATGTAGAGATTTGCTGGCAGCGCCAACGCAGGATTATCACTGACATCTGGCCTTGCCTGAAGCCGGGAGGAATCTTGATATACAGTACTTGTACCTATAATACGCGCGAAGACGAAGAAAATATTGCCTGGATCAGGCAGGAGTTCGGTGCTGAGCCGTTACCGCTTGCCGTTCCCGCGGAGTGGAACATTACCGGTAGCTTGCTTGCCGGGGCCGATGCACCTGTCTATCGTTTCTTGCCTCATAAGACTCAGGGAGAAGGTTTCTTTCTCGCCGCTCTTCGTAAGCCGGAAGAAGACAGGGAGGCGGATACAGATCTTTTTTCTCCGAAGAAAAAGAAATCGAAGGGGGACACTGCTGCTTCACCTGTATCTAAAGAAAATCTGGCTATTGCCAAAAGTTGGTTGGCGTCTTCCGACGAATATAATCTATTGGTGAACGGCACTGCGATTACTGCTTTTCCGGTGTACTACCAAAATGATCTGGCACTGCTTCGTCAGTCTCTCCGCATCGTCCAGGCCGGTACGGAAGTGGCTGAAGTAAAAGGCAAAGATCTGATTCCCGCACATGGACTTGCTATGAGTCGTCTGTTGAAAACGTCGGTTTTTCCAACCGAAGCATTGACTTACGAACAAGCCATCGCCTATCTGCGGAAAGAGGCTATCGTCCTTCCGCCTTCTGTTCCCAAAGGTTATGTACTGGTCACTTATAAAGAGATTCCTTTGGGATTTGTGAAGAACATCGGCAATCGCGCCAACAATCTTTATCCGCAGGAGTGGCGTATCCGAAGCGGATATTTGCCTGATGACATACGAACTCTGTGACAGTTAATTTATTATTCACACAAACAAACTTACTTATGAAAACAAACTTCTGTCGTTTTTTAATTGGGTTGGTTGCCTTTGTTGTCGGCATCCCGGTTATGGCCCAGACGGGACCGGATAAGGTGAAGCCTTTCAGCCATTTATCCGTTTCGCTGAATGCCGGAACACTGGGGGGAGGACTCCAGGTTGCTGCTCTGTTGAATGACTATCTGGGACTTCGTGCCGGATTCTCTTTACTGAAGTTCAAGTGTAATTACGATTATGACGGAATTCGTGATGATCAGTTGATTCAGGATGCCGGTACTCGTACCGGTTACAATCCGGATAAATACTATACCGTTCCTCTGAAAGCAAAAGCAAATATGACAAACGGCATGCTTTTGCTCGACTATTTTCCATTCAAGAGATCCGTCTTTCATGTGACCGCCGGACTGCTGTTCGGTACTTCATCCATCCTGAAAGTATCGGGACAGACAGACGAACGGATAGAGGTGGGAGATATCATTATCGAGCCGGGAGCGGACGGACGTGTGGAAGCAGCTTTGAAGACCAATGCCGTGAAACCTTATGTAGGTATTGGATTCGGACGTTCAGTAGCTCATTCACGCGTAGGGTTCAAGTTCGAATTGGGAGCTATGTTCCATGGTAATCCGAAGATTGAAGCCACTACCGGAAAGATTGTGGAAGAGGCGATCGATCAGGACCTGAGCCGTTTCAATAAGTTCCTGAAAAACTTTAAAGCTTATCCTGTGCTTAACTTCCAGTTATCATACCGGATATTTTAAATTCGTGCCCGTTCCGTGACGGAGCGGCTGACAGACACAAACTTAATTTTCAAAATAAAACACAAATGATTAGAACAATGATTGCGTCATGCCTGTTGGCATGCAGCGGGTTCGTATCCGCACAAATGACGGGTGGAAATCCCGAAGAGGTGAAACAAACTGCTCCGGCTCCTCTTTACAGAGATCCTGTTTATGACGGAGTGGCCGATCCGGTCGTAGTCTGGAATAAAGAAGACCGCAGTTGGTGGATGCTGTATACACAGCGCCGGGCCAATGTGAATGCCGGGAACGTAGCTTATTGCTATGGAAATGATATCGGTATCGCTTCCAGCCGTGACCATGGCAGGACGTGGGTTTATCGTGGAGTACTCGACCTCAATATGGAGAGAGGAAAGAACACTTTCTGGGCTCCGGAGGTGGTAAACTTCAATGGGGTATATCATTTGTTCGTATCTTATATCGAGGGGGTACGAACCGATTGGGGCGGACATGCGCGCATGGCTCACTATACAAGTAAGAACATGTGGGACTGGAAATTTGAAGGCTTTGTGAAGCTGTCATCCGATAAAACGATCGATGCGACTTTCTTCCGGATGCCCGATGGAAAATGGCGTGCCTGGTATAAAGATGAAACCCGTAATGCGGCTATCATGACGGCAGAAAGTGATGATCTGTTCCACTGGACGCTGAATGATACACCGGTGATTGACCAAAGTCGCCAGGAAGGGCCTAAGGTATTCCGTTTCGGAGGTTATTACTGGATGCTTACCGACGAATGGCACGGCATGCGTGTGTATCGTTCAAAAGATGCCACCACATGGGAGAAGCAGGGAGTGATTCTAGATAAACCCGGTACCCGTCCCGAAGATACGCCGAGCGGTGCGCATGGTGATGTGGTTGTGGTAGGAGATAAGGCTTATGTTATCTATTTTACCCATCCCGGGCGTAAGGCACATTCCGAAGAGACCAAAGATGAAGACGGTAACATCCCTTATCATTTGCGCCGTTCATCGGCACAGGTGGCAGAATTGTTGATAAAGGACGGGCAGTTGGTGGCAGACCGTTCGCCTGAGTTTAATTTCTATTTGCCCGATATGGAGGAATAACTAACAATGAACGGGCAGGAGCTATAACCGGGTGTGCCATAATTCACCACAGATTACCCAGATTAACACAGAATGAAATTAATCAACAGATAATCAGAGATATTTATCTGTGTTAATCCGTGTAATCTGTGGTGAATACAATTTTTGGCACATTCCTCCTTCTCTACAGTTTATTCTTATATATCTTTGCCATTGCCTTCTGGTACTGATTCTCCAGTTGCAGATAGTTCTGTTTGCTCTGATAGACTACCGATACTTCTACAAAGTATTCTATCATACTGATTTGTCCGCCCGTCAATGCTTGTTTCAGCAGGGATAAGTCCTGTTGCGCCTGAAAAGTCTTCTCGTATTCTTCCATTGAAGTGCGCAAGGTATGGGCTTCACGATAGAGCTGGGTCAGTTCCGATTCTACCTGTACCGAAGTATTAGCCCTTTGCAGGTCGACATTGAGCGACTGGGCTTTAGCTATCTTTACTTTATTGCGATTCTCGAATAGTGGGAACGAGAACCCTACTACAACTCCGTTGAACGGCTCGCCCGATTCAGTGTTACGACGGTAACCTAGTTCCAGCTTGGGTAGCCATTGCGACTTGTTGACCGCAATCTGTTTGCGGGCAGCGGCACTTTCGCTGTTGAGTGCCTGGAGGGTATAGTCCGATGCCAGGACTTCAGTTTTCAGTTCTTCGTAGTTGGAAGGGAAGATGACAGCCGGATAGTCAGCATCTTCAAACACGACCGGTATGTTTCCGTTCAGTGCAGTCAGTTCCTGAATCTTATTGCGTAAAGCAGTTTCGTTTAGTGACGCTTCTGTCTTCACGTTCAGCAATTCCAGATTGATCTTATTGGTTTCGATTACATTGGCGTCTCCTGTTTGCAAACGCTTGGCGTACATGGCTGAGAGCTCTTCGGCGTTTCGCAGCCGTTCGGTCAGTATCTGCTGTTGCTTTCGCAGCATGATGATATCCAGGCACACATCTTTTGCCTGTAGCAGGATGCCCTGACGGAATACACTCTTCTGCCCGTCAAAAGCACCGGCTTTCAGCCGGTTCAGTTGATTGCGGGTAGCATACAGGCTCGGAAAATCAAAGCTCTGGGAGACTACAAGTTCTCCGATCGTATTATTCTTGTCTTTATTATTCCACAAATGGGCATACGAAAGAGTCGGATCAGGCAGATTGTTGTCTGTCCGGGTTTCCAGTTTTTGAGAGGCAATCAATTGCGCATTGGCTTGCAACTCTTTATTATTGGTTTCAATGTTGCGCAGCACCCCGTCTATACCGGTTTGCGCTTGCAGTCCGGATAGCGCGAAGAGGGTAGCGGCAAGTATGGTTATTCGTTTCATATAATTATTGAAGTTCTTATTATTTTCTTTTTCCGTTCATCATCAGGTAAACAATCGGGATAATGAATCCGTTCAGGAAAGTCGATGTGAGCAGACCGCCCAGAATCACTTTTGCCATCGGACTCTGAATCTCGTTACCGGGCAGGCTTCCGCTCAATGCCAGCGGTATCAGTGCCAAGGCAGACGAAAGGGCTGTCATAACAATCGGGTTCAGACGGTCGAGTGATCCGCGGATTACGCTTTCGTATACTCCCAAACCTTCTACCTGTTGCAGGTGGTTGTAATGGCTGATAAGCAACATACCGTTACGGGTAGCGATACCAAACAACGAAATGAAACCGATGATGGCCGGAATACTGATTTCGCCGGTTGTGATCAGCAGGGCAAACACACCGCCGATCAGTGCCAGCGGTAGGTTTATCAGGATAACTGCCGATTCCTTCACGCTGCGGAATTCATGATACAGCAGCAGGAAGATCACTACGATGGACATGAAGGAGGTCAGTGCCAATGTACGGCTGGCTGCCTGTTCGCTTTCAAACTGACCACCATATTCGATATGATAACCTTCGGGGAGCTTGATTTGTTCGTCCACTTGCTTTTGGATGTCATTGACCACACTCCGCAAGTCGCGGTCGGCTACGTTGGCGGAAATCACGATCTTACGTTTTACGTTTTCGCGATTGATGGTATTCGGCCCCATGGACGAGGCTACGTCGGCAATATAACTCAGGGGCACTTTTTTACCGTCTTGGGTGTCGACCATCAGGTTGCGTATCTTTTCGGCTTCGTCACGGAAGTTATTCTTTACTTTCACAATCAGGTCGAAACTCTTACCCTGTTCGTAAACCTGCGAAATCACCTCTCCGGCCAGTGCCACATTGATGTATTCCGAAAATTCCGGCAGGGTAATGCCGTATTTAGCCAACATTTCACGTTTGGGAGTGATTTTGAGCTGCGGGCGTTCAATCTGTTGTTCCACATTCAGATCGGCAATGCCGGGGATATTGCCGATGGCTTCTTTTATCTGATTGCCCAGTGAGAACATTTTATTCAGGTCGTCACCAAACAGTTTGATGGCGATATTGGCTTTGGTACCGCTGAGCATAGCATCGATACGGTGGCTGATCGGTTGTCCGATCTCGATGTTTGCTCCGGTGATAGTACCCAGTTTTTCGCGTACGTCTGCCATCAGTTCGTTGCGCGAACGATCTTTCAGTTCAAACGGTGCCTCTATTTCCGAGACGTTGACTCCCAAAGCATGCTCGTCCAGTTCGGCACGTCCGGTTTTGCGGGCCACTGTCTGTATCTCGGGGATAGAGAGCAGAAGTTCCTCGGCACGGTGTCCCATCTTATCGCTCTCTTCGAGTGAGATGCCCGGCAGCGAACTGATGTTGATGGTGAATGAACCTTCATTGAATGGGGGGAGGAACGAGCGTCCCAACGTGAAGAAGAATCCCAGGGTAATGATGAACAGTCCGATGGTGCTTCCCAAGGTCAGGCGTTTATGAATTAACACCCAAGTCAGTGCTTTTTCGTATACCCCTTTCATCCAGCGGGCTACGAATGCTTCTTTCGGAAGCTTATCACCTTTTTCTTTGCCCAGCAGGTAGGAGCAAAGTACCGGGGTCAGGGTCAATGCCACTATCGTCGAGGCAAATAATGCTACGATGAAGGCAATGCCCAGCGGAACCAGCATGCGTCCTTCCATACCGGAAAGGAAAAAGAGAGGTACGAAGCTGACCACAATGATCAGTGTAGAGTTCAGGATAGGCATACGGACCTCTTTGGAGGCGTTGAATACCACCTGGATGACCGAAAGACGTTCATTCTCCGGGAGGAGACGGTTTTCACGCAGGCGCTTGTATACGTTTTCTACATCGACAATGGCATCGTCTACCAGCGAACCGATGGCGATGGCCATACCTCCCAGACTCATGGTATTGATAGTCAGTCCCATGAAATGTAGAGTCAGGATGGATACCAGCAGTGAGAGCGGCAGGGTCACCAGCGAAATAATCGTGGTCCGCACGTTGGCAAGGAACAGGAATAAGACGATGACTACAAAGATACCGCCTTCAAAAAGGGACTTCTTTACATTGCTGATGGAACTGTCGATGAAACGGCTTTGACGGAAGATATCGGTAGATACCTTTACATCCGGTGGAAGATTCTTCCGGAGGTCTTGCAACGAAGCTTCCAGTTTGTCGGTCAGCTCCAGAGTACTGGTGGCGGGCTGTTTGGTGACGGTCATCAGTACGGCAGGTTTCCCTCTTTCCGAAGCCGTTCCCAGTTTGGGGGCTTTCGGTCCGATCCGGACATCAGCGATATCCTCCAGCAGTACAGGTACGCTGTCGATACTCTTTACTACCGCTTTACCCAGTTGTTCTATGTTTGCGGTGGAGAGTACACCACGCACAATGTATTCGTTACCATATTCATAAAGTACACCTCCGTTGGCATTCAGGTTCATGCCGCGGGTGACGGTCATCACCTCATTCATAGATACGCCATAATGACGCATACGTTCCGGATCGAGTTGAATCTGATATTCTTTTAACTCTCCTCCCAATACAGCTACCTGTGCTACACCTCCGGTAGAGAGCAGGCGCGGACGTATGGTCCAGTCGGCAATGGTACGCAGGTCGAGCATGGAGGTCGAGTCGGCGGTTAATCCGATAATCAGGACTTCGCCCAGAATGGAGGATTGGGGACCCAGTGTCGGTTTGCCTACATTTGAAGGCAGTTCTTCACCTACGATGGCCAGCTTTTCGCTTACAATCTGGCGGGCGAGGTATATATCGGTTCCCCAGTCGAATTCTACCCATACGACAGAGAATCCGTTCGTGGAAGATGAACGTACCCGGCGCACACCGGTGGCACCGTTTACGGCTGTTTCAACGGGGAAAGTCACGAGTTGTTCCACCTCTTCGGCTGCCATTCCGTTGGCTTCGGTCATGATGACCACCGTCGGTGCATTCAGGTCGGGGAACACGTCTACTTCGGTATGCATGGCGGTATAAGTTCCGCCAATCAGTAACAGTACCGAGGCTACAAGTACCAAGATACGGTTCTGAAGTGAGAAATGTATGATTTTATTTAGCATATTCTTTTTTCGTTAGTTGTTATGCACCACATGGAAACCGGGCTGTGGCGCCTTGTCGTTAGTGTTCGTGGCTGTGTGCAGGTATTGCGTTACTTGCCGAAGCCAGTTTCACCTGGTAGGCACCTTGGGTCACTACCCGGTCACCGGCCTTAATACCCGAAAGTACCTGTACGCTCTTGCCGTTGTCGGCTCCGAGGGTGACTTCCTGCTTTTTATACCCTTCTTCATCCAGTTGCAGGTATGCGAAGAAAAGCCCCTGTTCTTCGGTCAGCGCCGTGCGGGGAAGCGACAGTACGTTCTCCATGGGAGACGACAACAAATATACTTCAACGAACGAGCCCGGGATAATGTCTCCTTTATTATCAAATTCGAAAGTGACCGGTACATAGAACGAATTTTCTCCTGCCGATTTACCGAATGACAAAAGACGGCCGTTCAGTTCTTTCAGTTCGTATACCTTATTGTCATAAGGAGTTTTGAAATTGGCCGAACCGATGGTGCGCAGAGACGGATAGTATTTTTCCGAAACTTCGGCACGCAAGAAGAGGCGACGGTTTTGAGTGATGCTGACCAATGGCTGGCCGATGGTTACGTAATCACCTTCTTTCACCAGGATGTTTTTTACAAATCCTGAGATGGGAGAGGTTACGGCCTGTCCTCCTGCCGAATGATTCTTGGCAAGGGCCTCATAGCTGATCCGGGCATTTTCGTAATTCTGTTCGGCTTGTGCGAATTCCTTGTCGGATACGATTTTGTTCTTTACCAGCGCTTGCATACGTTCATATTCCTTTCTGGATATATCGTAAGCGATACGGGCGCGTTGTACGGGATCACCATCGGCAATGTTACTGGATGAAATGGTCACCAGTGCAGTACCTTTGCCTACACTCATGCCTTCGGTCACTTTACCGCGAAAGCTGACTACTCCTGCTACGGTGGCTACTGCTACGGATTCGTCACCTTGTGCGGCCAGTACTTGTCCGCTTGTTTTTATCACTTGTTCAAATACTTCCGGTTCTATAATACTTGTTTTCACTCCGGCTGCTTCTGCTTTGGCTTTCGGCAGAATGATTTCGTCACTGTGACCGGTAGCCGGTTCACTGCTCCGGCTGTGTTCGTCACCTTCGTGATCATGTCCTTCATGGTCTTCGCCTTCGTGTTCATGGTCGTGTGCTTCTGTTCCATGGTCGTGGCCTTCGTGGTTGCCACCCGATTTACTGTTGCAGGAACCCAGGATAAACAATCCGAGGATTCCCATAAAGATAAGTTTCTTCATGATGATATAAATTCTTTACTTTTAATGATTCGGAAAAGTGAGCTTCTGTAGGTTTCAAACCCAAAGACCTTTGGCTTAAAACCAAGGCGTCGTTGGTTTTAAAGGAACTTCCCGTTGGTTTTAAACCAACCGTCCGGATATTCCTAACCTTACGAAATGTGGCTTAGAAGCCTATACAACAGGGTATGGAGGGGCACGAAGGCCAAATGCACGGTTGACAGCCGTACCGTGGAGAGACTCCCGGTATGCGTAATAATTCTTAATACGTCGCTCCTGGGGCCTGAATAAATTCTCTATGATAAAGTCCGTAAATAAGATGGCAGTAAATAGGTAATGAGGATTATTGTCTGCCTGTACGGAAGGGGTTGGTGAGTTGAGGCGTGTCATACATCCGTCATTGCAGCACGAATCGTTGCCCGGATGATGATAATGTTTAGGACACTGGGGTTCCGGTGTCAAGTCGTTCTTCATGCAAATCACGCCATCGGCATGATGATGATGGGGGATAACAGGTACGACCAGCATGATCATGCTGATGAAAAGGAGAAAAGAGACTATGTACCGTTTATTCCTCATTCTTAATTTAGATTATTGCAGGGCAAAGATAGTCTATCATTGGATAAAAAACAAACGGTGTTACTTAAAAAACAAAAAGACAGATGCGTCGTACTTTTTACCACGGAGTACTACGGAGTATCACAGAGCCTTTTTTTGTTAATGATCAACGACTGAAAATCGACTCCGTGTTACTCTGTGTCCTCTGTGGTGAGTTTCGACATACCTGTCTTAAATGAAATGTCGGAAACGTTTGTTATTTTTTGCCTCCTTTGTCTTTGGTACATTTGCTGTCTTTGCATCCGGCTTTAGCCTTGCAATCAGCTTTGTGTTTACATCCGTCAGTTGTTTTCTTATCTGCTTCTTTCTTGCAACATGCTTTTTCTTCCTTTTTACAGTATGCTTTGCTGTCTTTTTTGTCACATTGCTCTTTCTTGACTTCTTTCTTTTTTACGTCTTGAGCTTGGGCAGTAGTAGTGCCTGCCATGCACATTGCTGCGACAAAAGCAGCACAGAAAACTAATTTTTTCATACGGTTTCTTTTTTAATTGATTAAATGGGTTTTGTACTTCTCTGTTTTACTTAACAGGTAAAAGTTGCCGTATGTTAGTTATCGAATATTAAATTTACGGGAATAAGATCCGGAGATATCATTTCTCCAATTCACGTAACGAATCCATTTTCTTTTTATCAAGGAATTCATAGATACCGCATAAATGTTCGGTCACCTTTTGGTTTCCGAATTCGTATACCTTGGTCACCAGTCCGTCCAGGAAGTCACGGTCGTGTGATACTACGATCAGTGTACCGTCGAAATCTTTCAATGCCTGTTTCAGGATATCTTTGGTTTTCAGGTCAAGGTGATTGGTCGGTTCGTCAAGAATCAGCAGATTCACAGGTTCCAGCAACAGTTTGATCATGGCCAGGCGGGTACGTTCACCTCCCGAGAGTACTTTTACTTTTTTCATCGACTCTTCCGGTCCGCCAAACATGAACGCTCCCAGCAGGTCGCGTATTTTATTACGTATTTCGCCTTTGGCTACATCATCGATTGTCTGGAATACAGTCAGGTTTTCATCCAGAAGCGATGCCTGATTCTGGGCAAAGTATCCTATCTGTACGTTGTGCCCTAAAGTCAGTGTTCCGTCATGCTCTATTTCGTTCATGATGCATTTCACCAGTGTCGATTTACCTTCACCGTTTTTGCCGACAAATGCCACCTTATCACCGCGTTCTACTGTCAGAGTGGCGTTGCGGAAGACAACTTTATCACCATAGCTCTTGCCTACACCATCCATAATGACGGGATAGTTGCCCGAACGGGGTGAAGGCGGGAACTTCAGACGCAATGCCGATGTGTCTTCTTCGTCCACTTCCAGTATTTCCAGTTTTTCGAGCATCTTTACCCGACTTTGCACTTGGAGTGTTTTTGAATAGGTACCTTTGAAACGTTCGATGAAATCTTTGGTTTCAGCAATGAATTTCTGCTGTTCTTCGTAGGCTTTCTGTTGCTGTTCACGACGTTCTTTGCGTAATTCCAGATATTTGGAGTAGTTCACTTTGTAATCGTAAATGCGTCCCATAGTCACCTCGATGGTACGGGTAGTGATGTTATCTACGAATTTGCGGTCGTGACTGATGACGATTACTGCCTTTCCGTTATTGATCAGGAAGTCTTCCAACCATTGAATAGACTCGATGTCCAGGTGGTTGGTCGGTTCATCCAATAAAAGCACATCCGGCTTTTGCAATAAAAGTTTAGCCAGCTCGATACGCATCCGCCATCCACCGCTGAAGTCACTGGTCTGGCGGTGGAAATCTTCGCGCATGAAGCCTAATCCGAGAAGTGCCTTTTCTACGTCCTCTTCGTAGTTGGTGGCGTCGATGGCATAAAACTTTTCGCTGAGGGTCGACACGTTCTCTATCAGTTCCATGTAGCTGTCGCTCTCATAGTCTGTGCGTGTCTCCAGCTCTTTGTTCATGCGTTCTATCTCAGCTTCCATTTCGTGCAGATGGGCAAAGGCCTGGGCAGTCTCCTCAAAAACCGTTCGCCCGTCTTCTGTCATCAAATGTTGGGGCAGATAGGCTATGACGCACTCTTTGGGAGCAGATATCCTGCCACGGGTAGGCTGACGTACGCCTGCCAGAATCTTGAGTAGGGTACTCTTACCTGCACCGTTCTTTCCCATAAGCGCGATGCGGTCTTTTTCGTTAATAACAAATGAAATATCGCTAAATAATGTGGTTCCGCCGAATTCCACGGCCAGTCCGTCTACTGAAATCATATCGCTTCTTTAAATTTTAGCCGCAAAGATAATCAAATCTATGATTTTTTTTTATACCTTGCGGGCTGAATCGAATAAGATGAAATAAAAAGCAAACCTATTATATAAAATGGATATTGAAGAAATTAAAGATTTTCGTCCCCTTATTCTTGTGGCCGAAGATGATGATAGCAATTTCAAATTGATTAAAGCTATTATCGGTAAGAAATGTGACATTCTGTGGGCGAAGAACGGTGAAGAAATGTTGAACTTATACCGTGAACACACTCAAGATGCACATGCTATCCTTATGGATATTAAAATGCCGATTATGAACGGATTGGAAGCAACCCGGATTATTCGTGAAGAAGGAGCTTCCCTCCCTATTATTATGCAGACTGCTTATGCTTTTAGCTCAGACCGGGAGAATGCCATGCAAGCCGGTGCATCCGAAGTATTGGTGAAGCCCATTACGGTAAGTGCACTTCGAGGCTGTTTAAGCAGCTATTTTCCGGAGATCAAGTGGTGAGGTGACGTTGATTAAAATAGATGTCAAAACTCATATTCACCACAGATTACAGGGATTTACACAAAAACGATTTTTAATCTGCTGGTAACCCATAATATTTATCTGTGTAAATCCCTGTAATCTGTGGTGAGTTATGAAATACCTTCCTATTTTAAAGGGGATTATTAAATATCTGTTTCTATCTGGAATTTACGGCTTACTTTCATCAGGTTGATCGTATAAGTTACTACGTTTTGTGCTTCCTGGATCATGGTCAGATAAACCATACTTACTTTAATACTTCCGGTCTGGCTCTGGATACGCTGTAGTTCCTGGCGTTTCAGGTGTGATAGCTGTGAGTTCAGATCATTGGCCCGGTGCAGGTCTTCTTCAAGATTGCTGTAATTGTTGCCTTCCAGTTTTTGGCGGCATTGCTGGATCAGATAGGTGATATCTTCGGCTACATCTCCAAATTCACCTTTTTGGATAGCATCCAGCGGATTGAAATTGTTGTCAATGTGTTCCAGACAGGGTTCGCACAGGCGGCTGATACTGTATACCAGTTCACTTGCAAAGTCATTTCCCTGATAATAATAAAGTCCTTTTTCAAGTACGGTGTGATTATCCAATTTGCACATTGCTACGGTTCCGGTGCGCTTCATCTGCTTGATCAGTTGTTTTTCAAACTTGGTAGATCCCATTGCCCGGCGCAATCCGCGGAGGTTTTCGTGCAAGAATGAAGTCACGGTGAGCTCAAAGTTCTGTTCTGCATATTCCAGTACTTTACTCAACTCTTCGCGTGTATGCTTACGCATTAGCTCTAAAGCTTCGTGGCTGCTTGTGGCTTGCATCAATTGCTTCAAAGTTTCGTTTCCTTTCTCTTTCTCTTTTTTCTTTTTGTACATCAACTGGCTGCGGATCAGAGTGAATGCTGCCAGACCGATCAGGGCTATGATAGCTATGCTTCCTCCGAAGTGGATGACCATGGCAACAAAGAAACAGATGGTGAAGGCAGCTCCGGCAGTGATGAACCATCCGCCGATGACACTTAGTACACCGGTGATACGGTAAACGGCTGAATCACGTCCCCAGGCACGGTCGGCAAGTGAGGTACCCATGGCCACCATGAAAGTGACGTAGGTTGTAGAAAGAGGAAGTTTTAACGAAGTACCCACGGCGATCAACAGACCTGCCAATACCAGATTGACAGAAGCGCGAACCAAGTCGAATGCCGCACCGTCGGCAATGATGGCTTCGTCTTTACGGAAGCGGGTATCTATCCAGCGTTTGGCACTCGGCGGAGTAATGCGGGAAATACCGTTGGCCAGTGTGAGGCTGAAACGCACCAGTGTTCGGGCTATCGGTGTGCTTCCGAAGTTTTCTTCACCTTCATCCTGACGGGAGAGGTCTACCGAGGTCTTGATTACGGCATGTGCCTTTTTGGAAGTACACAAGGCGTATACCATGACGGCTCCGGCACCTATCAGGAAATACCACGGTGTTTTGGCTGAACCCATCAGAGAGGTCATCAGGAAACCGTCCGGTCCGACAGAAGTTCCGTTGGCGGTATAGTCTATGAACGAAGAATAACCGGCTAAAGGTACACCGATAAAGTTGACGAGGTCATTACCGGCAAATGCCAGTGCCAATGCAAATGTACCCAGCAGAACGACTACCTTGAATACATTTACTTTCAGCCAGTGTAATATCTGCATCAGGATGGTAGAGATGACAAAGAAACAACTTACCAGCATCATCGTGTTTTCTTGTACCCACTGCTTGTTCTCAGGAGTCATGAAAGAGCTGTCTTTCAATCCTTTTATCACCATGAAATAAACGATGGCAGTAGAAGCGATGCCACCGAATAGTGCAATGCTGTATTTTATATTGCTCTTGTAGTTAAATGTAAACACCATGCGTGCCAGCCATTGTACAAGCATACCGAAAAAGAAGGCAATAGCAACGGAGACAAAGATGGCCATGATGACAGACAAGGCTTTGTCGGTGTTGATAAGATCACCCAATCCCAGTGTATCACTGTTGTGCACTTTGATAAGTGCCAGGGCAAAAGTACCTCCCAAAAGTTCGAATACCATTGAAACGGTGGTCGAGGTAGGCATTCCCATAGAGTTGAATACATCGAGCAGAACGACGTCTGTCAGCATTACGGCAAGCAGGATGCACATGATTTCGGCGAAATAGAAATGTTCCGGTTGGTAGATGCCGTGTCTTGCGATGTCCATCATACCGTTTGATAAGGACGCTCCGATGAAGATACCGGCACCTGCAATGAACAATATTGTTTTAAAAGATGCCGCCTTTGCTCCGACAGCCGAATTGAGGAAATTTACCGCATCGTTACTTACACCGACCATCAAGTCGAATACGGCAAGTACGAATAGGAAGATAATAATACATAGATAAATTGTCTCCATAAATGTGTATGTTATTTCTGGCTGCAAAGGACGGATTTTCGTATTGCAGAGAAATGTCATACATGTTACAGAAATGTTTCATTCTTCTCTTTTAGGTAATTATAGAAGGTATACTGCGCTCTGACGGGCGCGGCATTTGTTTTGAATTTAAATATATTATTCAGTTTATCATCGACGAAGCAAGCCTTTTGATTGTCCGATAACTGGATATGAAGCATATCGACGATTTCTTCCCGTAATTCATTATCGAGAATGGGTACCACCGCTTCGATTCGTCGATATAAGTTACGACGCATCCAGTCCGGTGAACCCATATATACTTTGGGATGTCCGGCATTACCGAAATACCAGATGCGGGCATGTTCCAGAAAACTGTCCACAATACGGGTGACACGTATGTTACAACTATATTCTTGTCCGGGTATCAGGCAACAAATGCCTCGTACGATCAGATCTATTTTTACACCTTTTTGTGAGGCCTCGTAGAGCCGGTCTATCATTATCGGGTCTTGCAGGGCGTTCATCTTCAAGATGATTCTTCCGCCTCTTCCTTTTTCGGCCAGTTCTATTTCTTTGTCGATCAGCCTGTTCAGTTCGGGAATCAGGTTGAAACGTGCCACAAGCAACCGGGTGAATCGAGGATTCTCTTTGCCTCTGAGGGTACGGAACAGGTTTGTGAGGTCATGTACGATGACCGGATTGCTGGTAAACAGTCCGCAGTCTGCATACAGTGTAGCCGTCTTCTCGTTGAAGTTGCCGGTACTGATATAAGCGTAACTGTGAATCTTTTCACCGGTGAAGCTGCGACGGCGTATCAGAGCTACTTTGGCATGTACCTTCAGCCCCGGTATACTATAGATAATGTTGATACCGGCCGCTTTCATCATTTCGGCAGTGGCGAGGTTGTTCTCTTCATCGAAACGGGCTTTGAGTTCCACGAATACCGTGACTTTTTTACCGTTTTGTGCAGCAGCAATCAAGGTGTTGATGACAGCCGAGTTTTCTGCTACCCGATATTGGGTTACCATGATTTCACGGGTTTCGGGATTGTGCACTGCTTCGTAAAGGAAGTGGATAAAGTGGTCGAAAGAATGGTAAGGATAGTATAACAATAAATCTTTCTTTTCAACATAACTGAAAATGGATTCCTTGTCGTTCAGTCGATTCAGTTTCATTGGGATCGGTCTCTCAATCCGGGGAATGGAATGATTGGGGTTCGGCAAGTGACGCAGATCTTCCAGGTTAAGGTGTTTGTCTCCCGGTACCAACTCTTCGTGCCGGATTCGGAAAGCGTCTACCAGGAAGTTCAGAAAATCATCGGGCATGGCGCGGTCATAGACGAAACGGCATACGGCACCTATCTTGCGCTTTTTGATTTTTTTCTTTACTTGTTCCACCAGGTCGACACTGTTGATCGTGTCGTCTATCATAATATCGGCATCTCTCGATATTTTGATACAATAACTGCAATCTACTTCGTATCCGGGGAAAATGACGTCTATGTTCGCTTTGATAATATCTTCGATAAACATCAGATAATAATCTCTGCCATGCTTGGGTAATTCGATAAAGCGGGGCACTTTACTGTAGGGTAGTTTCATCACAAAATATTGCAGATGATCAGCATCTTCTTTGTTTGTACCTTTCAGGAACAGGCGAACTGCCAGGTAGAGCCGGTTGTCGCGCAGAAAAGAGATTACTTTGTCTTTGGATACCGGTACCGGTTGCAGGTAAGGGAATATCTCTTCCCGGAAAAAGTCTTTTACGAATTGTTGGTGGAAAGGCTCTACATTGCGGCTTTGATAGAAGATAACGTGATTTTTGCGTAATGCAGGTATGATCTTTTTTTCATAGATGTGGATACGATCCTCCAATTGTCGGTTCACTTCCCGGTTGATTTCTTCCAGCAGGTCCTTGGCCGATTGCAGGGATTCTTCCGTTCCATCTGTTACGCCGGAGGCTACAGCTTTGTGGTCGGCTACTCTGATTTTGTAGAACTCTTCCAGGTTGGAGGAATAAATAGAGATAAAATTGATACGTTCGTAGAGTGGGAGCCGGTCGTCGTCAGCTTCCAGAAGTACCCGGTAGTTGAATGATAGCCAACTAATATCTCTTTTGAAGTATTGGTATTTGTTTTCCATTTGCACGTAAGGTTTGCCCAAATATAGTTACCTTTGCAGAGATAAACAAAGAAAGTATGACAAAAGTTGGCTTATTGTCCGACACACACAGTTGGTGGGACGAAAAATATTTGCAATATTTCGAAACTTGTGATGAAATCTGGCATGCCGGAGATATTGGTTCAGTGGAGGTGGCACAGAAGTTGGCAGCTTTCCGTCCTTTCCGTGCTGTGTACGGTAATATTGATGGTCAGGAAATTCGCCGGATGTTTCCTCAAGTGAATCGTTTTACGGTGGACGGTGCCGAAGTTCTGATGAAGCACATCGGGGGGTATCCGGGAAATTATGATTCGTCCATCAAGGGAAGTCTATTGGTGCATCCACCCAAGTTGTTTATCAGCGGACACTCGCATATATTAAAGGTAAAGTATGATAAGACGCTGGATATGCTTCACATTAATCCCGGTGCTGCAGGGATGTCCGGATTTCATAAAGTACGTACCATGGTTCGTTTTGCCATAGATAATGGTGTGTTTAAGGATTTGGAAGTGATTGAACTGGCCGGCTAATAAATTTGTATTTTTATTTTGTCACGTCAGAATTCTTTCCGTTCTTTGTCACAGGTTTAGGGATACAAGCTATAAGCAACCCGTTATGAACAAGCGGATTTTGCATTGAGTTTATATATAATTTACTGTAGCTTGTGATTTGTAATCTGTAGCTCGTAACTTGTAACATTCAAAATATGAAAGGAATTATTCTTGCCGGCGGTAGTGCCACCCGACTCTATCCGTTGTCAAAGGCCATATCGAAGCAAATGATGCCGGTGTATGACAAGCCGATGATATACTATCCGCTTTCTACATTGATGCTTGCCGGAATACGGGAAGTGTTGGTTATTTCTACTCCTCGTGATCTGCCGTTGTTCCGTGAACTTCTGGGGAGCGGTGAAGAGTTTGGAATGTCCTTTTCATATCTGGTGCAGGAGCAGCCTAACGGACTTGCCCAGGCTTTTGTGCTGGGAGCCGATTTTCTGAATGGTGAACCGGGCTGTTTGATATTAGGAGATAATTTGTTTTACGGACAAGGTTTCTCAGCTATGCTTCGCCGGGCGGCTACCATTGAAAAGGGAGCTTGCATCTTTGGATATTATGTGAAGGATCCTCGCGCCTATGGCGTCGTGGAATTTGATGGAAGTGGAAAGGTTGTTTCGTTGGAAGAGAAGCCTGCTGTCCCCAAGAGCAATTATGCCGTCCCCGGACTTTATTTCTATGATGCTACGGTGACTGAAAAAGCGCTTGCTTTGGAGCCTTCTGCCCGGGGTGAATATGAAATAACTGATTTGAACAAGCTATATCTCGACGAAGGAACACTGAAAGTCGAACTCTTTGGCCGTGGCTTTGCCTGGTTGGATACGGGGAATTGTAACAGTTTGCTCGAAGCCTCTAATTTTGTGGCTACTATCCAGAATCGTCAGGGATTTTATGTCAGTTGTATTGAAGAGATAGCCTGGCGTAACGGATGGATTTCTTCTGCTCAGTTAAAAGCTTTGGGCGAGAAATTGGAAAAGACCGAATATGGTAAATATCTGATAGACTTAGCAAATTAATAAATCAATCATAAAGAATATGAAAACTTATCTTGTAACCGGTGCTGCCGGATTTATCGGTGCCAATTATCTGAAGTATATTCTGGCTAAACACAGTGATATCAAGGTGGTAGTGCTCGATGCACTGACTTATGCCGGAAATCTTGGAACGATTGCCAACGACATTGATAACGAACGTTGCTTTTTTGTGAAAGGTGACATTTGCGATCGTGAACTGGCCGACCGCCTTTTTGGTGAGTACAAGTTTGACTATGTAGTGAATTTTGCTGCTGAAAGCCATGTAGACCGTAGCATTGAGAATCCGCAACTTTTCTTGATGACCAATATTCTGGGAACACAAAACCTGTTGGATGCCGCACGTCGCGCATGGGTAACCGGTAAAGATGAATACGGATATCCTACCTGGCGTAAAGGGGTACGTTATCATCAGGTATCTACCGACGAGGTTTACGGTTCGCTTGGTGCCGAAGGCTATTTCCATGAAACGACTCCACTCTGTCCGCATAGCCCGTACAGTGCATCGAAAACCAGTGCCGATATGGTGGTAATGGCTTATCACGATACCTATAAGATGCCGGTGACTATCACGCGCTGTTCAAACAACTACGGTCCGTATCATTTTCCGGAGAAACTGATTCCGCTGATTATCAAGAATATTCTTGAAGGTAAGAAACTTCCTGTGTATGGAGACGGTAGCAATGTGCGCGACTGGCTGTACGTGGAAGATCATTGCAAGGCTATCGACCTGGTAGTTCGTGAAGGTGTGGAAGGAGAAGTATACAATGTGGGCGGACATAACGAAAAGACTAATCTTGAGATTGTAAAATTAACAATCGCAACGATTCATCGCCTGATGGCAGAACATCCCGAATATCGTGAGGTGTTGAAGAAAAAAGAGAAAAATGCCGATGGTGAAATTTCAATCGACTGGATAAACGAAGATTTAATTACGTTTGTCAAGGATCGTCTGGGGCATGACCAGCGCTACGCCATCGATCCGACAAAGATCACTAATGCCTTGGGTTGGTATCCCGAAACGAAATTTGAAGTCGGCATTGTGAAAACAATCGAATGGTATCTGAGTAATCAGGAATGGGTGGAAGAAGTAACCAGTGGTGATTATCAGAAATATTACGAACGGATGTATAGCAAACGTTGACTTGCTAACCGTTTATAACAAGTCCTATTGACAATAGGATTCCCATTAACAGCATATTGCGTGAAGTTTCGCCCAATATGCTGTTTAATTTTTTGCCACTATGTATCTGTACCATTTTTTTCCAGGTCCGAATGTGGAAGAACAGGTAAAGTTGGGGTAAGAGAGTTGCGTATAGGTGCCCGTTGAATAGAAACCAGAAACAAAGCCAGGCAGCTGTAATGCCGAGCAGTAAATAAAAGTATCTGCCGAAGGATTCGCCGAAACGGACTACAACGGTCTTTTTCCCGCTTTTTCGGTCGGCATCCCGATCCCGGTAATTGTTAACTACCAGTAATGTATCTACAATCAGTCCGCATACCAGTGATGCAACCGTGACGTTTGGTGTCCAATTGAGAGCCTGTACGTAATAAGTACCCCCTACCGGAACGAAGCCGAAGAATACAATGACCAATACGTCTCCCCATCCTTTATAGGATAATGGATAAGGTCCTGTGGTGTATAAGAAGGCGAACAACACACACAACGCACCTATAAGAATCAACTCCCATCCTGCATAAAACAGGAGAGTACACCCGATCAGGCAGGCCAGGCCTACCGTGATGAAGATACCTTGTTTCATCGCGGCTGCCGAAATCCAGCCTTGTGCACAGGCACGTTCCGGTCCGAGACGATCTTCGCGGTCGGTCCCTTTTAGAAAGTCAAATAAATCGTTGATGAAATTGGCGGCAACCTGCATCAGTCCGGCGAACAAACAGCAGATCAATGCCGGTATCCAATTGAATTTTCCGTCGGCAAAAGCCAATGCACAACCTATCATTACCGGAGTAATGGCACCTGCCAGTGTTTTGGGGCGGGCCGCAAGTATCCATGCCTGCAACGAGTTACGTTTCACTTCTTCCATTTTCTTTTTCTATCATCCGTTTTTGAGAGAACAAAGATAGGGCAAAAAACGTATATTTTTGCTTTTTTGTCTATCTTTGCGCTCCTGATATTAGAGAATATGAAGAAGATAATATACCTGTTGGCGGCACTTTTGTTGCTGCTTTCCTCTTGTAAATCGAAGAAGAATCTGGTTTCTCCGATTCCTCGTCCGGTATTGAATGTTGATTCTGTCCGTCCGGATAGCTCCGATGTAGTGGCCCGGCTGTTCTCGCCGGATACCTCCGAACTCAAAAAACTCTCAGTCAAGCGGAAGAGAGAAAAAACGCATGTTGCCTCTCCTGTTATAACGCGCTCTGCTCCTTCCATTGTAGCTCGGGGGACTCGTATTACCAGTTCTGCGGTGAGCGTATCTTCCGTTTATCCGGGTATCGACCGGGTGAAAAAGTACGAGTTCACCCATCGTGATGTGCCTGATGCTTTTGACGGTTTCCGTATTGCTTTTATTTCGGATTTACATTATAAGAGTCTTTTCAAGGAGAAAGGGCTGGAGAGTCTGGTGCGTTTGCTGAATGTCCAGCATGCCGATGTACTGTTGATGGGAGGTGACTACCAGGAGGGATGTCAGTACGTGCCCGAGCTCTTTGCGGCGTTGGCTAAAGTCAAAACTCCAATGGGGACTTATGGAGTGATGGGAAATAACGATTATGAACGTTGCCATGATGAAATTATCCGTGAGATGCAACGTTACGGCATGCGACCTCTTGAACATCAGATCGATACGTTGAGACGTGATGGAGCACAAATTATCTTGGCCGGTGTACGCAATCCGTTTGACCTTGCCAATAACGGAGTTTCGCCTACTTTGTCCCTTTCTCCGTCTGATTTCGTAATACTATTGGTACACACACCTGATTATGCCGAGGATGTGTCAGTCGCTAATTCTGATTTGGTCCTGGCAGGGCATACACATGGCGGGCAAGTCCGGATTTTGGGATATGCTCCCATTATTCCTTCACACTATGGCAGCCGTTTTCTGACAGGATTGAAGTATAACTCGGCTAAGATTCCGATGATTGTGACCAATGGAATCGGTACCTCAAATAAGAATATCCGTATCGGTGCACCTGCCGAGATTGTGATAATTACACTGCATCGTCTCCGGAATGAATAATTCTCAGGTATGGCAGGAGTGGGAAGAATCAATGCTGTCGGTCTGTTGTATAATTCTTTTATATACAGCCGGATGAAGGAAATAACGTATATCTTTTCCGGTAGCCAGGGCTTCTCTGATGAAGGTAGAACTGATTTCGAATATGGGAGAATCTGCTACGTGTACGTTCGGGGGTAACTGTGACTTATCTACAGAGAATCCCGGACGGGGATAAACGAGTATCTTATTTTCTGAGACGATACGTTCCGATTCGAACCATCGGTCAAATACCATCCAATTGTCAGAGCCTATAATCAACTGGAATTCTCTTTCGGGATATTCTTGTTTCAGGCGATTGAGCGTATGGATCGTATAAGAAGGACGGGGCAGATGAAATTCGAAATCGGATACCCGGAATCGCGGATATCCCTCAATAGCAAGCTGTACCAGTTGCAGACGCAGTTCGTCCGGCCATAAATCAGCCTGATTCTTGAAAGGATTGTGCGGGGTGACCATAAACCAGACTTCATCCAGCCCTTCAAACTCGCACAGATAGTTGGCCAGTGCCAGATGTCCGATGTGGATCGGGTTGAAAGAGCCGCTGAAGATTCCGGTTTTAGTCTTTGCCATATGCTATAATCACGAATAAGAAAGAGTAGGAGATTATTCTGTATCGATGCCCAGAAACTCTTTGATCACTTTCAATGCGTGTGCCTTGGCTGTTTCCAGGTCGTCATTAATGATAACCTTATCAAATTTCGGAGCAAAGCTTAATTCATATTCGGCTTTGGCTATCCGACTCTCGATCACTTCGGGAGTATCTGTTCCGCGTCCGATCAGACGGCGGCGCAGTTCGTCAATGCAGGGAGGCTGGATAAAAAGCGAAAGTGCCCGTTCACCATAATATTTCTTGATGTTACAGCCACCTACGACATCTACATCGAACACAACATTTTGTCCGGCAGCAAGCTGTTTTTCTACCTGTGCTTTCAGAGTGCCGTAGAACCGGTCGGTATATACTTCCTCGTATTCCAGGAATTCATTGTTTGCAATGCGTTGACGGAATTCATCGGGAGAGAGGAAAAAATATTCTACTCCATGCTTTTCGTTTCCCCGGGGGGGACGACTGGTGGCTGAGATCGAGAATGCAAGATTCAACTTTTGAGCCAACAAATAATTTATGATTGTTGACTTACCCGATCCGGAAGGAGCAGAAAAGATGATTACTTTGGCTTCACCCGTTTTGTGTGGGGTAGTTATTCTTTCAGTTGGGTTCATAATCTATCGTTATTACATCACATTCAGCACCTGTTCTTTGATCTGCTCCAGTTCGTCTTTCATCTGTACCACGATTTTTTGCATTTCAGCGTGGTTCGATTTACTGCCGAGTGTATTGATCTCCCGTCCCATTTCCTGAGCGATGAATCCCAGCTTTTTACCTTGTCCGCTGCCACTTTCAAGCGTACTGATGAAGTATTTCAGATGATTGCCCAAACGTTGTTTCTCCTCGTTGATATCGAGTTTCTCGATGTAGTAGATCAGTTCCTGTTCGAGACGGTTTTTATCATAGTCCACATTGAGTGTTTTCTCCAGTGCATCGGTGATACGTTCTTTAACCTTATCTACCCGTTCTTTTTCATAAGGGGTTACTGATTCGAGCAGACGATGGATATTCGCGATTTTTTCCCGGAACTTCTTTTCCAGAGCAGCACCCTCTTGTTTCCGGAAATCGACTAAATGTGAAACAGCCTCTTTGACTGCTGCGTACACTATTCCCCATTCTTCCTCACTCAACTCCTGTGTTTCGGTGCGGGTCATTACATCCGGCATACGGAGTAAAGTCTGAAACCAGTCAGTAGGTACTGCAATGTGGAGGTTTTCGGAGATAGCTTTGATTTGGTTGTAATATCCTTCTACCAATACTTGGTTGATGGGAGTGGCAGCGTCTGCACACTCTTTCTTTTCCACCCAAAGGCTGAAGTCAACTTTTCCACGTTCCAGCACACGTGCAATTTCATTGCGGATTTCCATCTCTTTTTCACGGTATGCCGGTGCGATACGTGCCGACAAATCCATCGCTTTGCTATTAAGCGATTTTATCTCTACGTTAATCTTCTTATCGGGAAGTTCGGCAGTTGCTTTGCCATATCCCGTCATGGATTGTATCATATTACCAAAAGTTTTGTGCAAAAATACGGGATAATTTTAAGATAATCGCTGTAAATGGATAAAAAAGACATCTTGGTTAGAAGAAACTGTTTTGAATTTTCTGCCATAATAATCTTAGAATCCGGTATTTCGATAACGAAGGTGCGGCAACCGAACACATACGAAAAAGGTTCTTCTTCAAATTGGGTGGCAAGTTTTCTTTTACTCATGGAATCTAATTCAGTTTTCGGAAGTGTAAGCCCTCGTTTATAGTTGACAAAAAAGCAGGTATCCCGGCTTTCGCCCGAAGAGTCCATCCGTGAGGTGAAGAAGCTAATCTTAGACTAAACCATCTGAAAATCAATATCTTTAAGAAGTAAGATTTCTGTCCTCAAAAGCTTTGTTTTAACACAGAGTTAAAACTTGTTCTTTGGATGTGAATAAAAAGTTCTTTAAATGCAAAAGACTTGTTATTTGCGCACAAGAACCTGACAACCTGC
>ERZ1673695.69-NODE-69-length-183633-cov-29.758419_pt1 | contig 183633 bp, 204 predicted proteins | sample MGYA00580225_ERZ1673695 | MGnify/ENA primary metagenome ERZ1673695 (study PRJEB41218, sample SAMN15661739) | gut metagenome | host: Homo sapiens | place: Canada: London | collected 2015-08-20/2019-03-30 | study: EMG produced TPA metagenomics assembly of... | reverse complement strand
CGATCAATAGTTCCGCTTGCTTGGGCGTGAGCAAACAGAATTTTTGCCAGAGTTTGTTATAATCATCGTGTGCATTGATTTTTAAACTATCAGACAACAGGTAGTCAGGAGAGACATTTATAATATTACAGATATTTACAAAAGCAGGTAAACTGGGGATTTTCTTACCGCTTTCAATTTGTCTAATATAAACTGGACTCATATCTAAAACATCTGAAAGATTCTCAGATGTTATCTTACGTTCTTTCCTTGCTCTATTTAGGCGTTTTCCTAGAGCCTTTCTATTCATATCCATTTTATACTCCTAAAAGGTTTATCTAAAGTATGCACTTGTTTTAATCAACCTAAAAGCAGCTATGAGAATACATAATAAGTCTTTAAGCTAAATGATGCTAAGATAATGTATCCGATCGCCTTGAATCTGGAGAGCGCCGTATCGCCAAGGCGTCATTACGTATCTACGTAGCAATTGCGGATGTGCTAAAGTTGAGTTGGTTCACAATCCCATGTTGGAACTGTAGATATTAAACGACAATATTTGCGTGGCACGTTGAAAAATATAAAATATATTTTTGCGTTTTTTGTTGAATAGGTTTATTTTTAATTATATTTGTAGAAACTGCCCATACGTGCAAACCCTCAAAAACCCAGTAATCACGCGGATTTAAGAGGCGGTTAGGAGTGGTAAAAAGTGAAGAAATGTATGTAACTCATACATTATTCCTACATCACTCCTACACTCATATTCCTACATCTCATTTTATTTTTTCAATTTCCTCACGAAGCCATTGAAACTCTCGTTCCGTGTAAACTTTCTCTGTGATGTCTGAGATTTTATGTCCCACTATATATTTTATAGCGTACTCATCGACGCCATGCTTTTTAGCCGCAGTTACAAAATGCTTCCTTCCGTCGTGGGGTCTATGATCCGGATTCAGCTTCAATTCGTCACGGATTCTTTCAAATGCTTTTTGGTAACGGCTATAGGTCAGCTTTATATTTTTACGATTGCTATCCTGGTCAATATAGTTGAATAGATACTCGCTTCCAAGCTCTTTGGCCTCTTTATATCTTCTTTCGACAAGATGCTTAATGCGTGAATGAATCGGAACAGCCCGGTCTTCCCCGGCGTCTGTCTTCATACCACCTCGGAATATCCAGTTCTCCAAATCAACATCTTTGAGCTCTATTAAACCGAGTTCTTGAGGCCTCCATCCAGAATAGCATTGAATGAGAAGAACGTCAACACACCTCTTATCCTCTACATATTTCCAAAGAAGCTCCATCTCTGAATCCGTAAAAGGAATGTGTTCTTTCTTGACTGTCCGAATCTCTTTGATGGTATCTTCTGAAAGATTGAAAGTCCTGGAATAGTTTCGGTCAACCAGTTCATATTCAACAGCATAATCAAGCATCTGATTAAACAAGGTTTTGATCTTGTTTTTCATTGATGCGCTTGGCGTTTTCTCTTTTCCTTTGACCTTAGTTATTCCTTCTTCCATGCATCCTTTAATATGGCGGGCGCGTATATCGATAACCCGCATGGTGTAAACGGCGGAACAGTACCGCCACGCGTCTTCAGTTCCCCTTGCAGCGGATTCTCCAATGGTCTTAAAGTATTCCGCCGTCCATTTATCGTAAAGCTCCTGTGCCGTTATAGACGGTTCTAGGTCATATGGATTCTTGTTATATTCTACCAAAGCAGCATAAGCATCATTGTAAGTTGGAAAATACGACTCTGGCTTGAGTGGTTTACAAATAGGCTGACCGGTTGGAGTCTTACCCACCGTAACCATTGCCCGAAAAGGGTTTCTAAGGTTACGGTTTTTTATTTCGCTTATCTGGCCAAAGCCATTTGGCAGCCTTCGCCTCTTATTGTTTTTGCTTCGTGGTTTCCGAGGTTTTATATTTGGCTGCATTGGATACCCGCAGTGAGGACAGTATGAAGCTTTATCGCTTACCTGAAGCTCGCATTCAGGACACTTAACTATCATTTATACCCTCTCCTCTCTTGATTTGTCATTAGTAATCATATATCATAGTGTAGGAATTGTCAACTCCTACACTAAACTTTTTTCATGGAGATTGGTATATGATTAGCGATAATGAATTAATATGTCCCTGTTGCGGCGGGGCTTTAAAGTGTTACGATAAAGTTCAAAGAATCGTACGGACAAAGGGGCGAGCGTCAAAGTGCGTGAAAATCCGTAGGCTCAAATGCGTGAAATGTGGAGCTATGCATCGAGAGCTTCCGGATTATATTTTGCCATACAAGCAATACGAAACCGAGGTAATAAGGGGCGTATTAGAAGGTTTGATAACCTGCGAAACTTTAGGTTATGAAGACTACCCTTGTGAAATGACCATGTTAAGATGGATCATGCAAAAGACACAACTTTTAAGCGGACGAATACTTTAACACAATTCCGGTACATTCTATGCGCTTGTCGGCGGCGATTGGGGCGATGACCTGCTGGTGGGCCCGTTCTGCGCGAATCTGAGCGTTCCGGCGTCGTATTCGGCCTCGAGCGATGGCGCGGCTCTCTCTTGTAAACCGCTTGCTTATATTCTCTTTCCACCGAGGTTGTTTTTACTGATTGTCGTTCTTATCCTAGAATAGCCTCAGAAAGGAGGTAGCAGTCAATGGATGAGAATGAATTCAGGCCTGGTTCGGTGCCAGTTATGGTGGCAGCAAGAGTCTATGGAAAAGATGCTTCCTGGGTGAGAGCCGGCATTATATCTGGATGGCTGCCGATCGGTAAGGCCACCAGGCGCGGTAAACTCGTAACAAGCATTGAGGAGATGGATTCGAAGTACGGACGAATCAACTTTTATATTTCTCCCAAGCTTTTATGGGAACAGACCGGATATTTGTGGAAAGGAGAGAAACGCTGATGGGTACTACGATACGTCCCGAGTTGTCCGAAAAGAACAAGTATTGGATCGAAAAACACCGCTACTATGAGCTGAAGCACTTTTGCTTACAATACCCAATCTGGAAGAAAGCTTATCTAGCTTTGGATGGGCTCAGCAGGCGTCCGACTGAACTGGCGATATTTTCGAATACGCATAGTGACCCAACTTTCAGATGTGTGGCTGCGCGAGAATTTTACTTCGACAGGATGCAAATGGTTGAGCAGACCGCGATCGCCACTGATGCCGATTTGTACGGCTATATTTTGAAGGGCGTTACTGAAGGCGTTTCTTACGACCATTTGAAAGCTAGATTAGAAATTCCCTGTTGCAAAGACGTTTATTACGGCTTGTACAGACGTTTCTTCTGGCTGCTGAATAAGGAGAGAAAGTGATATGAAGATTGTGGATGTGGCAGTTAAGAAGGTCTATCGTTTCAATTGTCCGAATTGTCAGAGCCGGCTTGAAGCCGAGAGCAAAGAACTCGTGGACATTGGCGGAAAGGTCAACAAATTCTATTGCCCTGTTTGTAAGCAAGAGCGATACATAACCTGGTCAGAGCTCCGAAAGAAGATTGTCTACGAGGGTGAGAATTCGCGATGATTACAACTCCTTTTATGAAAGGAGTGATATTTTGTGAAAGTATACACAGTTAGAGGCGTTGCCGATATGGAAGTGAATCCAGGTAATTTCGTTGAAGTGTATTATTTTTATGGGGTGTTTTCTTCTATAATTGAAGCTGACAACACAGCAAATCAACTTAGAGAACACCTTTCTAAAAATGATAGACGAGAAGAAATATTTGTGGAGGAGCTAACATTGGACGAGCCTACTAAGGATTATTTCATGGAAATGGCAACTTAACAAGATTGGGTCTAAGGAAACTTAGACTCTTTCCTTTTTTCGCGTTAATTACAATGCCTATTATGGAAGACATATTTTGAAAGGAGAGTAATATTTATGAAAGTGTTTTATGGAAAAAAGGTGCATATTGTCGCGACTATTATCGGGATCGCTGTATCAACATACGCAGTCTACTGGCTTGGTAGATCAGATGAGGTACAACAGATAGTCGATTTAGTAGAAGACCAAGGTAGCATAACTATGACATTCCATAATCTTCGTACTGGGAAGGGCTTCCCAATTCACATGTATTCTGATTAAAGAGATTGAGCCGCTAACAACGGCTCTTTCTTTTTACGCAAAAAAAGCACCCGCTTTTATGAAAGGAGAGTGTGATATGGAAGTTTACGCTTGTAAAAGGACATGCGAGAAATGCTTCTACTGCAACGAAGTTACTGGAGGGTTTATTGACTGCTATTATGGCATATATGTCGACCCGGCAACGACTTTGGGGATGCCAGTACAGACGAATTGGGACAAGTTCCACAAATGTGATAACTTCGCACCACTCAAATGAGATATGGACGAGAGGCCGTGCGAACACAGCCTCTTTTCTGTTCAATTATTCTAGGTTAGAAATCAGGACGTGGGTAACCGGAAATCATGCTATCTTAGTATGTGAAAAAATCCCCGGGTTGGAAATTCTGAAAATCTTTTGAAAGGAGAAGACTATGGAATTGCTTCTTATTTTAGCGGGAATGTTTTTGGGAATTGCTATTGCAGCGGCGATATACCGAGCCTATTTTGTCGGCACCTTACGCATTGACCATTCCGATCCAGAGGATGGCCCTTATATGTTTTTGGAGCTTGATAAAGGTGTTAGCGATATTTCTTCCAAGAAACACGTTATCCTGAAAGTCAAGCTCGAAAACTTCATTCCGCACAAATAACAATCCCTCTTATGGAACTGAAATCATTTATTGAAAGGAGAAGCAAAATGGATGACGAAATCAGAAAAATGTTGGACGAGGAGATAAAAACGGAGATTCAAGCTTTATCTTCTCTGGAATCCGACAGCAAGGAAAAATCAGATGCAGTTGATAATCTGGTGAAGCTCTACAAACTGAGGATCGAGGAAACCAGGAATGAGTGGGACTTTGGCGAGAAGTATGATGCTCGTGAAAGCGACAAACAGATCAAAAAGGACCAACTCGCGGAACAGGTCAAAGACCGATACTTTAGATTGGGGGTGGAAGCAGCAGGACTCATATTGCCGCTGATCTTCTATGCTGTCTGGATGCGCAGAGGATTCAGGTTTGAAGAAACCGGAACTTATACCTCAACGACGTTTAGAGGGTTGTTTAACCGTTTTAAGCCGACAAGAAAATAAACTTGGAGAGTTCCAAAATGAAGAGATCGTGTATAAAACATGGTCTCTTCGTTTTTACTACGTGAATCCTGCAATGCCTATTATGAGAAAGGAGATGCGAAAGAGCTCTTTTATCTCTTGACTTAATACAGAAGGCAAACCTACAATTAGGTTATCGCCTTCGCATTAAACGGAGGTAATTGAAATGAGCCGAAAAATAATAAGACCAGAGGGTGTGGAATTGATGAAATACCTGAACGATGGTGACGCTATTTGCAACCAATGCGGAGCTTTGATGGATCGTATGGAAGACCCTAAAGGCGGATGCGACATATTCACCTGTCCAGCGTGTAAATGGACTATTGATGAGATGGAATACGAGTACGAAGATGATGAATTACTCGAGGTGAACGAAGAGGATACGCTACCGCCTGGATGCAGGGCATGTGGAGGTCCATATCCGCAGTGCAAAACGTCATGCAAGTTATTTGACGACTAAGATTATCAGCAAAGAGAAGGAGTCCTGACGAGGGCTCTTTCTTTTATTTTTATAGATTTCGAGGTGTGAGAATGAGGTATCACTATAACAAACCATCAATTTACCTGTCGATGTACGGAGAGCGTTATATTTGCGAGCATCCGGTTTATAACAGCTGCACGCTATTTACGATAGGCGAAAAGGGGTTAGCAGTGATACAGCAGCGTTTTGACGACGAAACGAAAAGCACCTGGTGGAGCGAAGTCGATTCCTGGCTTACAGATGACTTATACTTGCACCCGGGTTTTAAGGAATATTTTGATAATCGTGCCGGCGAGTGTACGGACGGACTATACCCTACCGTTACTATTCGCCAAATTATGTGGGCGTTGAAGATGAAGCCTATTCCCAAAGAAAGATGGGAGACGGTTTTCGATAGACGCGATATTTAAGCGCGATTTCTGCAACTCCTTTTATGGAAAACCAATATTTGAAAGGAGATAAGGAGTATGGACGAAATGAAGATAGGGTCTAAATTCACGAGAACGCTGCTCTCGAAATTGATAAAAATGGTGTTACGAAAGAAGTTTGGATACGAAGTAGATATTCAGCTTAACGGACTGACAGCCACGGTTATCGATGGAAAGGCACATGTTCATCTGGACGTAGATGCCGAACTTGAAAAAGACGAACTCGTTAAAATTCTGAAAACCGTTGGTTTAGACTAAGAGATCAAGTCCCGAACAGGGGCTCTTTCTTTCTGCGCGAAATTTGCAGCTTATATTATGGAGAGATGGTTAGCTCATATGTAAGAGCGGCCCTGCCGGAGAGATACCGGAACAACAGCGGATGAGGAAACGGATGACAGCCCGTACTATCTCTCCAAATCTTGAGCCTAAACATGGGCTCTATATTTTTATGAAAGGAGAAAATCGTGAAGACACTGGAGGAATTGATCGACAAACTGAATAAAGCGTCAAAAGCTTATTACAGCGGCGCAAGCGAAATCATGTCGGATAAAGAATTCGACAATCTCTACGATAAGCTGAAGAAACTCGAGCAAGTAACAGGAATAATCCTTCCGAACAGCCCTACACAGCGAGTCGGCTATAAGGTCATGTCAAATCTGCCTAAGGTTGCGCACGAATATCCTTCGTTGTCTCTCGATAAAACGAAGGAGCGTACCGTCATGGCGGAATGGCTTGGCGCTCAGGTTGGGGTACTTTCCTGGAAATGCGACGGGCTAACCATCATTCTTACCTACGACAATGGCGAACTTGTAAGCGCTGCTACACGTGGCGACGGATGTATCGGAGAAGAAATAACGCACAATGCGCTGCACTTCAACAACGTCCCTAAACGTATTGATGATAAGCGCCATGTTGTGATTCGCGGCGAGGCCGTTATCCCGTATGAACGGTTCAAAGCGATTAACAAGACTCTTTTGGACGATAAACGGTATAAAAACCCCAGGAACATGGCTTCAGGCGCCGCTAGGCTTCTCGACTCGAAGAAGTCTTCTACCTTTGGAATTACGTTTATTCCATTTGACCTGGTTAACGCAAAAGAACTTGGTTGTCTCCGAATGTCCGAAGGGTTGGAGTTTATATCCAGTCTAGGTCTCAAACCTGTTGACTGGGTCTTGGTTAATGATAAAAATCTTGTGGGAATTATTGATGAAAAAGAAAAAACTGCTAAGGAGCTTCCGTTTCCTACGGACGGATTGGTTATCGTCTATGACGACCTGTCCATATGCAATAATCTTGGCTCTACGAGCAAATACCCGAGATACGCCAAGGCTTTTAAATGGCCGGACAAGCTTGAAACAACGATTCTGAGAAGAGTTGACTGGTCGAGAGCCGAAACAGGGCTTATCAGTCCTATCGCTGTATTCGACCCCGTAGAACTTGAAGGGACCATTGTCAAACGGGCAAGTGTACACAATCTGAGCATTATGAAAGAGCTCGGTCTTGGAATCGGCGATCATATCAAAGTTTACAAGGCGAACATGATTATTCCTCAAATATTTGAGGACGTCGAAAAGAGCAACAACGTACCCATCCCAACCACCTGCCCGATATGCGGGTCGACTTTGGAACAGAGAATTGGCGTCAACGGGAAATCCGAATTCCTGTATTGTACGAACAATTCTTGTTTAACTGAAAGGAGAGAAAAATGAAAGGACTATTGAGCAGAGCAACATCGTGTTTGAAACGGTCCTCGCCCACTATCTTAACCTGCTTGAGCGTTGCGGGGTTTGTTGGGACTACCGTTTTGGCGGTCAGGGCAACTCCAAAGGCTCTTGCTATTCTCGATGAAGCAACGGTAGAATATTGCGCCAACGGAAGAACAAATCACGATGACATTCAGAATCTACCTAAAAGACTGCCGTTCAAGGAGACTGTACAGCTTACCTGGAAATGTTATATTCCGGCAGCGCTGGTCGGTTTATCAACCGTCACCTGCATTGTCGGGATAAACGCTTTAAGCAAACGAAATCAGGCATCTTTGGCGAGCGCTTATGCCATGTTGAGCGAATCTTATCAGCAGTACAGAAAAGCAGCAAATGTTGTTTACGGCGAAGACGCCGACTCGAAGATCAAAGCGCAGATGGCAAAGGATACGTACGTTTCGGCGGACGGATATTCGGTATACGATTCAGACCTGGATTTGGAAAGCGAAAGAATCCTTTGCTACGACCTGTTCTCCAGAAGATATTTCACAGCGACAATGGCCGCCGTTTTGAACGCTCAATACCATCTTAACCGCAATCTTTGTTTACGTGGAAATGTAAGCGTAAACGAATTCTATGAGTTCTTAGGGATAGACAAAATCGAACACGGTGACGACATTGGTTGGTCTATGGATGAACTCATGGAAGGTGGGGTCATGTGGCTGGATTTTGAAAACGGTCGTACTCAAATGGACGACGGTCTGGAGTGCTGTGTTATATCCGCTCTTTGGGAGCCGAACAAGTTCTGTTTCGAGGATCGATAGCAAATGCGCAAAATTTGCAACCACTATTATGAAAGGAGGTAATGGCTTTATGAACAATGGAAAACTGATTAAAGTCCTTGGAATCTTGGCGACTGTGATCGGTATGGGTGCAACACTCGTAACTGACTGGGTAAACGAGAAGAAAATGGATGAGAAAATCGATGAGAAAATCAACGAAGCTCTTGCGAACCGGTAAAATGGAGAAGAGTCCTAACAAGGGCTCTTTTTCTTTCTTAGGAGAGGACGGTATGAACGATGAAGCGATAACAACAATTTTGCGGTACATGGATGAATGTCTTTTTGAGCTTGAAGACACTTGGCCAATCGATGACTTTGAAAAAAGAAGCTATTCAAGATGGGCGGCGACAGAAATTATCGCAGCGCTTCTGAACCGTCCTCTCGATTGGGCGTGGGGCGTTATTGATGAATTTATCATCGAAATGCTTTACTTCGCTCACTTGACAAAAGAGAACAATCGAAAATTTATATTTGCTATCGAAGTGGCTGAAGAGATTCAAGCTCTACTAAATTGAAAGGAGAAAACCGTGAACAAACTCAATTTATCCAATATTTCAAAAGGGATTCGGACGGCTGTCACCAAACACAGTCCAGAAATCCTTACCGGTATTGGAATCACCGGAATGATCACAACTACCATAATGGCGGTTAGGGCGACGCCCAAAGCTCTTATTCTTATCGAAGAAAGAGGGAACAGCCTTACACCTATTGAGACGGTTAAAGCCGCATGGACCTGTTATATTCCGGCAGCTATTACCGGATGCCTATCCATTGTCTGTCTGATTGGCGCAAGCTCTGTAAACGTCAGACGAAACGCTGCACTCGCCGCTGCTTATACTCTTTCTGAGTCTGCTCTTAAAGAGTATCAGGAAAAAGTCGTGGAGCATATCGGCGAAAAGAAAGAACAGTCGGTGAGAGACGCCATCGCAAAGGACAAACTTAATCGAGATCCCGTTGCCGATCGGCAGGTAATTCTTACCGATAAGGGATCCACCCTATGCTATGATGCGATTTCTGGCCGGTATTTCAAATCCGATATCGATAAGATTAAAAAAGCCGTCAACGACATCAACAAAAACCTGCTTGATGATATGTATGTGTCGCTCAATGACTTCTACTACAAAATTGGGCTGGACAATACGAAGATTGGCGACGATCTTGGCTGGAATATCGAGAATGGTCTTATCGAGTTGCATTTCAGCTCTCAACTGGCTGCGGACGGTACGCCCTGCTTGGTAATGGACTATCAGGTCGCACCAAAATACGACTACAACAAGTGACCATTGATGCGCGAAAAATACAACGCCTTTAATGGAGAACCAACCAATTTTCTATATTTGAGAGGAGAATAAACATGGAAAACAATGAAATCATGGTAAACGAAGAGGTTATCGAAGCAACTGAAGAGATCGCGAATGCGGGCGTCAGCAAAGGCTTTAAGGTGGCAGTCGGAATCGGATTGACAGCACTTGGAGGCGTAATCGCCTATAAGTACGTTATCAAACCGCTTGTGGCTAAAATCAAAGCCAAAAAGGCGCAGCAGGAGATCAATGAGGAAACTATCGACCTCCCGGACGATGAGATCGAAGTGATCGATGAGGACAACTAAATAGGAGATGAAGTTCTCGAGAAAAGGGAAAGTATCTGTAACAAGGTGCTTTCCCTTTTTATTTGTTTTGGAAAGGAGAAAGCTTATGAATTGCTATTCGTACGATGGGCCGGTTATGGAGTTTGAAAGATGTGTCGCCAATCGCTGGAAAGCTTCTACATACGCTGTTTCCGAAAAGAAGGCGCGAAGCAACCTGACTTTTCAATATAAGAAGACCAACAACAAGCTCCCGAACACGAGGGTCACTCTGCCGGGAAAACTTGTTTTAGTTCAGTGAAAGGAGCAACAGGATGGACGAATACAAGTCAAACTCCCACAAGTCCAAAGAAGAACAAAAAGAAACTGCTCCGGAAAAACGGGTGGAAAAGGTCGTTTCTGGGACCGTAAAACCAAAGAAAAAAGGCGAAATGCAAAAATTCGCAGACGTATTCATATCGGAAGACGTTAACAACGTCAAGTCTTATATTTTGCTGGAAGTTCTCGTTCCGGCAATCAAAAAGGCAATTTCCGATATCGTCACAAACGGAATCGACATGATTCTATACGGGGAAACCGGAAGGACTCGGAACAAGTCTACGGCTTCGAAGGTTTCGTATCAGCGGTATTATGAGAAGAATGATGAGCGCAGACGCGATTACAGTGCTCCGGCAGCGCGAAATGGGTTCGATTATGACGAGCTTGTTTTTCCAACCAGGGGCGACGCCGAAGCGGTTCTGGACGCGATGAACGAGATCATTGCTCAGTATGGCGTAGTCAGCATCGGAGACCTCTACGATCTCGCCAATGTATCCATGGATAACTTTGCCGCCAACAAGTATGGCTGGACCGATATCCGTGGCTGTAAAAGTGTACGGGTAAGAGACGGTTATATTCTGAAGCTGCCAAGGGCGCTTCCACTCAATTAAGAAAGGATGAAACAATGAACCGAGCTGAGACTTTGGACAGAGCCAAACAATGCGTGTGCGGTCAACGCGAAAATGAGTATGGCTCTCCAGAAGATAATTTTCGTTCAATCGCCGATTTTTGGACTGTCTATAAAGGCGTTGACTTTACACCAAACGATGTGGCCATGATGATGGCATTACTGAAGATTGCCAGAATTAAGACCGGTTGCGCAACAGAAGACAGTTATGTTGATTTAGCCGGTTATGCCGCTTGCGGAGCAGAAATCGAATCACAAATAAAGAAAAAGGAGAATATCTAACCATGAAAAAAGATCAACTGATTACGACTGTGAGCGCCTCTTTCAATAAGATGGGGTTCCAGCTCAAAAAACATAGCCCCGAAATTCTCGTTGTGGCTGGCGTCATCGGCACCATTGCGAGCGCCGTCATGGCCTGCAAGGCTACCACCAAGGTAAGCGAAGTTCTTAACAACACCAAGAACATCATCGATTCCATCCACAATTGCCAGGAAAACGAAGCAATGGCGGATCAGTATACCCCCGAAGACGCCAAAAAGGATCTGGCTATCGTATACGTTCAGACCGGAGTAAAGCTGGCTAAGCTGTACGCTCCGGCAGTGGCTCTTGGCGCGCTGTCTCTTGGCAGCATCCTTGCGTCGAATAACATTCTTCGCAAGCGCAACGTAGCCCTTGCAGCGGCATATGCAACGGTGGATAAGACGTTCAAAGAGTATCGCAACCGTGTTGTCGAGCGCTTCGGCGAGCAGGTTGATAAGGAACTTCGTCACAACATCAAGGCTCAGAAAATCGATAAGATGGTTACTGACGAAGAGACCGGCAAGGAAAAGAAGGTCAAAGAGACGATTCAGGTGGCCGGAAGTCCCGACAAAAGTGATTATGCCAAGTTCTTCGATTCCAGCTGCAAGGCGTGGGAAGAGAATGCTGAGTATAACATGATGTACCTTAAAGCTCAGCAGCAGTATGCAAATGATAAGCTTAAAGCGCAGGGATATTTGTTCCTGAACGATGTCTATGACATGTTGGGGATTCCTCGAACAAAAGCCGGTCAGATCGTCGGTTGGTTCTATGACCCCAAGAACCCCAATCATAAGGGGGATGACTACGTCGACTTTGGCTTGTACGATCTTTACAAAGAGAAGACTCGCGACTTCGTAAACGGTTATGAAGAAGTAATTCTTCTCGATTTCAACGTGGACGGACCCATCATCAATTTGATTTAACGATGGGCGCCAAACAATCTTAACCACCCTTTGATCGCTGAAACGGTCCGAGGGTGGTTTTATATTTAGGAGGATGTTACGTTGCGTAAACCGACCAGAATACTACTTGCTCTTGTTCTGACCGCAGCGGTCATATTTACCGCTTGCAGGGTTCCAGCTATGGATAATGCCGACGCGGATATTCAACCTTCTCCGGTTGTCGAATCAACAACAGCTGTTCCATCCGTAGTAAATCTCAGTTACCGCTATCCGCAAGAAACGAAGGTTATAGTTGAACCAACGTTATATTCTGACGAAGAGGTAACCGCTATCGCTACGACCTTAGATGGAGAATGCTATGACGACAAATTGAACGATAAGCGTTCAGTAGCGGAAGTGATTTGCAACCGGGTGTCCGATGGAAACTTCGGAGACAGCATTGCGGCGGTAGTTTCAGCAAAAGGACAATTCGCCGGATATTGGAACCAAAGCCGGCCAATCAGCGAAAGCGACATTCAAATCGCAAAGGAAACTTTGCGAGAGTGGTACGCTAACGGTTGTGAGAAGCTATCCGAATACTTGTTCTTCTACGCCGGATCGAACAGAGAAAACGTATTCAGAACCACATATTAACGAAAGCTGAAAGGAGATAAAACCATGAACGGAACATTATCATTTATATCTTATACTCTCGCCGCTTTAGCGAGCCTGTGCTTTGTTGGCGGTATCGCGGTTTTGTCCAGAGGGAGAGGTTGATGGATATGGATGTTTTCGAAAACATTATAGCCTCGCTCGACTATGTTCTGAACACAACCAGAAAAAGGCATATTACCGGAGGCATCCTGTTGAGCGTTTCCATGCTCTTTGGAGGATTGGCTATTACGGTAATGACTATAAAGAATGGAGAGGACGACGATGAATAGCAAATTGATTGGATTCATGATGTTTGTCTTGGGAGCTGCCGTTGGTTCGGCGGTAACCTTGAAATACGTGAGGGAAAAATACGAGCAAATCGCTCAGGAAGAGATCGATTCCGTAAAAGAGGCATTCTCTAAGCGTGAATCTGAAGATCAAGAGAATCGGCCGGCGGAAAAGACTCAGGTCCGAATCCGGGCTGAACAGGCCAAAGACAAACCCAGCGTAGCGGAATACGCGGCGAAGCTCCGTGAAGAGGGCTATACGAATTACTCAAATCCGGGGAACGTTCCTGATGAGGATGCGGAACCCGACAGTAACGAAAATGAGGAGGATGAAGAGTCTATGACCAATGATGCGCCTTATGTGATTCCTCCGGAAGAGTTTGGGGAACTGTACGGCTACGAGAAAATCTGTCTGACTTATTATGCCGATAACGTTCTTGCCGACGATGACGATGAGCTGGTCGACGACATCGAAGAGATTGTCGGCTCTAAGTCTCTGCTGACATTTGGTGAGTACGAAGATGATTCGGTCTTTGTAAGAAACGACCGGCTTAGGTGCGACTACGAAATTCTGCTCGACCAGAGGAAATATTCGGACGTCGTCAATAAGCGGCCGCACGAGGTGGATGATTAAATGACGAAAAGCGAGCTGAACAGAGAATATTTCGAATGGATGTACCAGCTCGTATGCAACGAACAGTATTCTCGGAGGCTATCCTATCGGAAGCTTTTAAGCTATCTCCACAATGTAGAGTTCGTCTATATTATCGGAATGGATGGTAACAGAGCCGAAGATGGGATAGACCTCCGGTATCGTTTTGGATATGAGCAGCGGTATGAAGGTCCAATGATCGCAACGTTTTTGGACGACCGTTCTTGCAGTGTTTTGGAAATGTTAATCGCCCTCGCTATGCGTTGTGAAGAACACATCATGGACGACCCGGATGTGGGTAATCGAACCAGTCAGTGGTTCTGGAACATGATTGGGAATCTGGGATTGGGATCTATGAACGACGCCAAGTTCAGCGAAAGCTATGCTGACGACGTTATCACAAGATTCTTAAACCGGAGATACAAGCGCAATGGCGAGGGTGGTTTATTTACCGTAGAGCATTGTAAGAGCGATTTAAGGAGTGCCGAAATCTGGTATCAAATGTGTTGGTATCTAGACGGCATTCTGGAGAATGGGAGGAAGTAATGAGTCACAACGATGTCTACAAATGGTTCGAGTTATATTTTCCATTGTATGCCGGAGAGAAAGTATCAGCCTGGTTTCAGAATGGCAAAAACAGCATTCGTGTCCGGCAAACCAATGGGCAGGAATTCATTTTTACCTATCGGTCCCAAAAGGATTGGCGGTTTGAAACCGTTGACAGTTACATCGAAAAGACGATGAAGGGAGGAAAGGCCAATGGTTGAGATGCTTAGTTATATTTTTCGCAGCTTGCAAGCATCTGAAAGTGCCGTCAAAAGCATAAACAGGACGCTTAGAAAACAGGCAAGGTTTAATAAAACCGTTACTACTTTTGCCTTGGTCACAGCCGCCTATGCAGTCACAATGGAACTTCATATCCTTGAACAGGATAAGAAACTCAAAAAACTCAGTGATGAGATAAAGGAGCTTAAGCGCGAGAAAGGAGAATAACGTGCGATGATAGACTTTTTAATGATTTCAACACGCAGCTCAAAGCGTGGAATAATAGAAATCTATCCAAAGTTCATCATTAAAAAAAGCTCCGATCTTATGATTCGAGGCGGTGACTTCTACGCTATCTGGATTGAAGAACGTGGCCTATGGTCTACAGACGAGCAGGACGCTTTGCAGCTGATAGACCGTGAGCTGGATAGATATGCCGAAGAGAACCGCCAGAAATTTGACTCCGATGTTAAAGTTCTGCACATGTGGGACGCCGAGTCCGGCATGATTGACTCTTGGCATAAATACTGTCAAAAGCAGATGAGAGATTCCTTTCACATGCTGGATGAGAAGCTTATATTCTCTAACGATAAGACCAACAAAAAAGACTATGCCAGCAAAAAGCTGAGTTATCCGCTTGAGCCTGGCGATTTGTCTGCTTACGACAAGCTGATGTCAACTCTCTACTCGAAGGAGGAACGACACAAAATTGAGTGGGCAATCGGGTCGATTGTGTCTGGAGATTCTAAGAAGTTGCAGAAATTCATGGTTCTTTACGGCGCGGCCGGAACCGGTAAATCTACAATACTCAACATCATCCAGCAGCTGTTCGAGGGGTACTATTCGGTGTTCGACGCCAGAGCGCTTGGGTCTTCCAGTAATTCTTTTGCGCTGGAGGCTTTTAAAGCAAATCCGCTTGTGGCGATTCAGCACGATGGCGATCTCTCAAAGATTGAGGACAACACGAGGCTCAACAGCCTTGTTTCTCACGAGCTAATGACAGTTAACGAGAAGTTTAAATCCACCTACTCCAACCGCTTCAAGTGCTTTCTGTTCATGGGTACAAACAAACCGGTAAAGATTACGGACGCGAAATCGGGACTCATTCGAAGACTGATCGACGTCTCCCCTTCTGGTGAAAAGCTGAACCCAAAGGAGTACAAAACGGTTGTGAAACAGGTTGGGTTTGAACTTGGCGCAATTGCACACCACTGCCTTGAGGTGTATTCGGACAATCCCAGTAAGTACGACGACTATATTCCGGTGTCTATGCTTGGTGCATCGAACGATTTTTACAACTTTGTGATCGATTCGTATCACGTGTTCAAGAAAGAAGACGGCACTACGCTGAAGGCCTCTTGGGAGATGTATAAGACTTACTGTGATGAGGCAAAAGTAACATTCCCATTTTCCCAGAGAATTTTTAAGGAGGAGCTTAAAAACTACTTCCGAGACTATAAAGACCGGTTCAATCTTGTAGACGGGTCAAGGGTTCGGAGCTACTACAGCGGTTTCCGAACTGAGAAGTTTGAAGAGAAGACCGTAGGCGAACCAGAGGAACACGAAAAACCGACGTTGATTCAGTTCGACAGCAAAAAATCCATATTTGATAAGGAGTGTGCGGACTGCCCTGCTCAATATGCTACATCGAATGAGACGCCATCTAAAAAATGGGAAAAGGTCACGTCTATGTTGTCGGAACTGGATACTTCAAAGATTCACTATGTTAGGGTTCCGGAAAACCATATTGTGATTGACTTCGACATTCCGGACAATGCTGGAAACAAGTGTCTTGAAAGGAATGTTGAAGAAGCAAGCAAATGGCCCGCAACCTATGCGGAGCTCAGCAAAAGCGGCAGCGGGGTTCATCTCCATTATATCTATACCGGGGACGCTTCAAAACTGAGCAGGGTTTATGACGACCACATTGAAGTCAAGGTGTTCACTGGCAATAGTTCATTGAGACGAAAGCTGTCGAAATGCAACGATTTGCCGATTGCAACAATCAGTTCTGGTTTGCCATTGAAAGGAGAAAGCAAAATGATCAACTTCGAAGGGGTGAAGAGCGAAAAAGGGCTTAGAACCCTGATAAAACGAAATCTCAACAAAGAGATTCATCCAGCCACAAAACCCAGTATTGATTTTATCTACAAAATACTGGAGGAGGCATACACCAGCGATTTGAATTACGACGTCACCGACATGCGTAACGCGGTGTTGGCGTTTGCAGCAAGCAGTACCAATCAAGCCGATTACTGCATCAAACTCGTAAACAAGATGCAGTTCAAGTCGGCGGAACAGTCCGAAGCGGGTAAAAATGACGACGCAAAACTGGTATTTTACGACGTAGAAGTCTTCCCCAACCTTTTCCTCGTCAATTGGAAGATCGAGGGTGAAGGTAAACCCGTTGTTCGGATGATCAACCCTACGCCAGCCGAAATTGAAGACCTGATGCGGTTCAGATTGGTTGGCTTTAACTGTCGCCGGTATGATAATCATATTCTCTACGCAAGGCTCATAGGGTACGATAACGAGCAGCTTTACAACCTGTCCATGAAGATTATCAACGGCAGTCCCAATTGTTTCTTCGGGGAAGCTTATAACGTCTCCTACACGGATGTTTATGATTTCTCCAGCAAGAAACAATCGCTCAAGAAGTTTGAAATCGAGCTTGGTATCCATCATCAGGAGCTCGGGCTTCCGTGGGATCAACCTGTTCCCGAAGAGCTTTGGACGAAGGTTGCCGAATATTGTGATAACGACGTCATTGCAACCGAGGCCACATTCAATGCTCGAAAATCTGACTTCCTGGCAAGACAAATTCTGGCCGATGTCGCCGGTATGACGGTCAACGATACCACGAACACACTGACCACCAAGATCATATTTGGCAACAACAGAAAGCCGCAGGATCAGTTTAATTACCGAAACATGGGCGAGATGACGGAAGACGCCGGACGGTTTACCATCACCGAGGACAACATTCTCTACAGCGAATTCGGTGACGAATACACGGTCTTTGACGGTCAGGGACGCCCTATATTCCCCGGCTATACCTTTGAGGCCGGCAAGTCCATGTACCGTGGTGAAGAAGTTGGCGAAGGTGGATATGTGTATGCCGAACCTGGGATGTATGGCAATGTCGCACTTTTGGATATTGCTTCAATGCACCCCAGCAGCATTGTTGCCGAGAACCTTTTCGGCGACGAGTACACAAAGCGGTTCAAGGATATTCTCGACGCTCGTATCGCAATCAAGCACAAGGACTTTGATAAGGCTCGAAAAATGCTGAACGGAGCTTTGGCAAAGTATCTGACTGATGAGAACGCCGCATCCGACTTGGCGTCGGCTCTGAAAATCGCAATCAATTCGGTCTATGGTCTCACCTCGGCAAGCTTTGAGCATCCTTTCCACGATCCTCGGAACAAGGACAATATCGTAGCCAAGCGCGGAGCTCTGTTCATGATTAACCTCAAACACGAGGTTCAGGAACGGGGCTTTGTTGTTGCTCATGTTAAAACCGATTCAATCAAGATTCCGGACGCCACTCCTGAGATCATCCAGTTTGTTACGGACTATGGCAAGATGTACGGATACAATTTTGAACATGAGGCTACATATGACAGGATATGTCTCGTCAATGATGCCGTCTATATTGCGAAGTATAAGGACGGCAAGCACGCCGGCGAATGGACGGCTACGGGAACGCAGTTCCAGGTTCCGTATGTATTCAAGAAGCTTTTCAGCCGGGAAGAAATCGCGTTCGATGACATGTGCGAAACCAAGTCGGTTACCTCTGCCCTATATCTAGACATGAATGAGCGTATGCCCGAAGGTGAGCACAATTATCGGTTCATCGGCAAAGTGGGGCGCTTCTGTCCCATGAAGGAAGGAGCTGGCGGCGGGATTCTTCTTCGGGAAACCACAAACAGTAAAACCAAAGAAAAAGGCTACGCTGCCGCAACCGGTTCCAAAGGGTTCAGATGGCTTGAATCTGAAATGGTTCAGGAACTCAACAAAGAAGCTGATATTGACCGAGGATACTATGACAAAATGGTTGACGAAGCTGTTAAGTCTATTTCGGATTTCGGCGACTTTGAATGGTTCACTTCTGATGATCCCTATGTTGGACCAAAGTTTACGGACGGCAAACCCGTTTATCACGAAAATTGAAAGGAGAACAAATCATGGCTTACAAGAACGTAGACAATTTGATTGTCGAAAACGCCCGCATTCTCTTTCGCAACTTCTCTGGGAGAGAGACAAAGTACAACCGGGCGGGAAGCCGTAATTTCTGCGTCGTCATCGATGATGCGGAGCAGGCAAAGGCACTTGCGGAGGATGGCTGGAACATTCGGATTCTGGCGCCTCGCGACGAAGCTGAAGAGGCGAAGCATTATATCCAGGTGGCTGTCAGCTTCGAGCACATCCCGCCGAAGGTGTACATGATTACCAGACGAGCCAAAACAGCGCTCGATGACGAGTCCATTGATACACTGGACTTTGCGGAGATTCGCAATGTTGACTTGACTATCAGGCCCTATAACTGGGAGGTCAACGGTAAGACCGGGGTAAAAGCTTACCTCAAGACCATGTACGTGACCATTGAGGAAGATGAGTTCGCGTCCAAGTATGCGGAGGACGAAGTTCCCTGGGATGAATAAAGGTGAAAGAGCCCGAATTGTTTAACGACTTTTCGGGCTTTTTCTTTTTGAAAGGAGAAGAACAATGTTTTGGCAAAAGAAGCCGAAGAAACCCAAGCCAAAAACACAAACAGTGAAACCCGTCTCTCCAACGCCTAAACCTTTGAATCCGAGTCCGCCAGTAAAACCAAAGCCGGAAAAGCCAGTCAAAAAAGTGGACTCTCGAAAAGAGTTCCTGCGGATATTTAAACAACTTACTTATCGGCATAATTCCTGGAATGTCTGGCAGGACTTTGTGGTTATGGCCGCTTGTGCTCTGTCTAATCCAGTTGATAAGGAGCATTATGATGGGCGCGAAGCTCTCTATATGAAAACCATCAAGCGATATTCTAAGCAAGAGCAATCACTCTTTCCAGAGTTATTCGCACAAACCGTCATGGCGCTTGAGGATAACCCTGAACAGGATTTCTTGGGTGGCATATTCATGGAACTCAATCTTGGAAATGACGCTAAAGGGCAGATATTTACCCCGTATCATGTGTGCCAGTTTATGGCTGCTATTTCGATGGATAATGTCTGTGCCGAAGTAAAGGAAAAAGGATATATCACTATCCACGATCCTTGCTGCGGCGCTGGGGCTACTTTGATCGCTGGGATTCACGAGGCAAAGAAACAACTGAAAAAAGAAAACATGAATTTCCAAAACCATGTTCTTATTGCGGCTCAGGACATTGATTCGACTGTGGCGCTCATGTGTTATATTCAGCTTTCGCTTCTCGGCATAGCTGGGTATGTCAAGATAGGAAACAGTCTTACCGAGCCAATAACGGATAAGGATTCTACTGAGAATTATTGGTTCACTCCAATGTATTTTTCTAAGGTTTGGAGCCTAAGACGGATATTTCATAACGAATAATTTAAAAGGAGAAGAAAGAAATGAAATACAAAGAAAGGAACCAGATTCCTTCTCAGAACATTAAGTATGAGCGAGGTGTTTCCAAATATTATCTCGAAAACAAGTATCTTCATCAGCAAGCTATGTATAGCGCAATCCTTGCTGACCGAGGATACATCAAAAAAGAGTTTATCATACCTCAGCCTAATCTCTTGCCAGATATCAAGAATGTAATTTTCAATGACCCGGTAACTGTCGTGTTTTGGGAAGATGGAACTAAAACCGTCGTTAAGGCTCAGAACGAAGCCTTTGACCCCGAGAAGGGGCTTGCTATGGCTGTTACTAAGAAAGGCTTTGGAAATAAAGGTAAATACTTTGAAACCGTTAAGAAGTGGATGGAACGGGTCAAGGAGGATTTGAACGATGGAAAAGAATAAATTCACCCAATTCGGAAACAAACTTGGTTATATCTTTGCCGTAATCGTAATGCTCTGCCTCATCGCTATGGCAATTGGGTTGACTGTTAAGTTTCTCTTCTGGCTGTTCTAAGAACACAACTCAAACGAGAAAGGAGGTCGATGAATGTCCATTACGTTATTTGATTACCAACTGGATGCTGTAAAACGGATGAAAAACGGCTGCATCTTGTGCGGCGGAGTCGGTTCTGGAAAGAGCTTGACTGCTTTATCCTATTACTATCTGCAAAATGGCGGAGAGGCTAGCAGCTTAGTTGGCGGAGATTATATTCCGATGGACGACCCTCCTAAGGATCTGTACATCATAACAACGGCACGAAAAAGAGACACGTTTGAATGGGAGGGTGAGCTTTCGCCCTTCCTTCTTTCTACCTATTCGGACTACAATCTTTATCATGGCCATAAGGTTGTTGTGGACTCATGGAACAATATCGGAAAGTATGTCGATGTTACGGATGCCTTCTTCATATTTGACGAACAGCGAGTAATCGGAAGCGGAGCCTGGGTCAAAGCCTTTCTGAAAATCACGAAGGTCAATAATTGGGTTCTGCTGTCTGCTACTCCTGGCGACACATGGCAGGACTATATTCCGGTGTTCATCGCCAACGGATTCTATAAAAATAAGACGGAGTTCACAAGAGACCATATTGTTTGGAATCCAAGAGTCAAGTTCCCGAAGGTTGACCGCTATCTCAACACTGGCCGTCTTATCCGATTACGCAACAGCATCCTTGTGACGATGGACTTCAAACGAGAAACCATTCCTCACCACGAAGATGTCTATGTCCGATACGATGTCGCCAAGTATAAGGACGCCGGAAAAAATAGATGGGATCCGTATAAAAACGAGCCTATTCAGAATGCCGGAGGACTTTGTTATGTTTGGCGCAAAATCGTCAACTCCGATGTATCCCGGCAAATTGCTCTTCTGGAGATATTCGAACATCATCCTCGAATGATTGTTTTTTACAACTTCGACTATGAGTTGGAAATTCTCAGAGGACTAGGCTTTGGAGATGCTGAGATTGCCGAATGGAACGGGCATAAACATCAGCCAATACCAGATAGCGATAGCTGGGTATATCTGGTTCAGTATACTGCTGGAGCCGAAGGGTGGAACTGTATAAAAACGAACACGATTGTCTTCTATTCGCAGAACTACTCTTACAAAATCATGCAGCAGTCCGCTGGACGCATTGACAGACTGAACACACTTTACAAAGACCTCTACTACTATCATCTGAAATCCAGATCAGGAATTGATTTAGGTATCAGCCGGTCTCTGAACGACAAGAAGGATTTCAACGAGACTCGGTATGTCATAGGATATTCTACGCTTTCAAAATCCAAAGAGAAGAAAGCTGCTTAAAGAAAGGATTGGTACATTCAATGGCACAATTTACAGATAACGCAATGACCGTTCTCAACGCCCGATACCTCAGAAAAAACGAAGAGGGAACTGTTGTCGAGACTCCTGATGATATGCTTCACAGGGTTTCCGAAGCCCTCTCAGACGGAGATGCTGAAAAGTCAAAACGCTTTTATGAATTGATGGATCGGCTGGACTTTCTTCCCAACACACCTACCCTGGTTAACGCGGGACGCGAAAACGGTCAACTGTCGGCCTGCTTTGTCCTTCCTATCGAGGACAGCATGGACGGGATATTTACGGCTGTAAAAAATGCGGCCATGATTCATAAAACAGGCGGAGGCACCGGCTTCTCATTCTCCCGTCTTCGTTCTAAAGGAGAGCGAGTGTCTACCACTGGCGGCGAGGCAAGCGGAGTCGTTTCCTTTCTGAGGGTGTTTAACGAAGCCACTAATTCCGTCAAGCAAGGAGGAGTTCGAAGAGGCGCCAATATGGGACTTCTTCGAATCGACCACCCTGATGTTGTGGAATTCATCATGTGCAAAGACGATACGACTCAGTTGACGAATTTCAATCTCTCTGTCGGCATTACAGAAGCATTTATGAAGGCTGTTGTCAACGACGATGAGTGGAGCTTAATTGACCCGCATACGAAGAAGGCAACAGCCGTGGGGAGCGCTAAACAGCTTTGGAAGAAGATCGTGCATCAGGCTTGGAAGAATGGGGAGCCGGGCATTGTGTTTCTGGATAAAATCAACGATGCTAACCCCACGCCTGAGCTGGGCGAAATCGAAGCCACAAACCCTTGCGGAGAACAGCCTCTTCTCCCCTATGAAAGCTGTAATCTTGGCAGTATCAACCTTTCCAATCATGTCAATGGCGACGGTATTGATTTTGAGCATTTGAAAGATACTGTCGAAACTGGAGTGGATTTCCTCAACGCCGTTCTGGATCACAACTCGTTTCCTCTGCCAGAGATTAAGGAGCAAACTCTCAAGACTCGTAAGATTGGTCTTGGGGTTATGGGTTTTGCCGACATGCTGATAAAGCTTAATGTTCGATATGATTCGGAAGCCGCCGAATTCTACGCAAAAAAAGTCATGAGCTTTATTCAAGATACGGCGCACGCGTACAACGAACAGAAAGGTTATAAAAACGCCACTCTCACTACCATTGCTCCTACCGGCACCATATCCATGCTTGCAAATGTGTCGAGCGGGATTGAACCAAACTTCTCGTGGGTTTATACGCGTAACTCCTGCGATCAAATGCTGTATGTCGTCCATCCTCTCATGGAATCGGTGCTTATGTCGAGAGACCAGTACAACGATGATATTCTCCATAAGCTCGCTAAAGGCATTCCCGTAAAGGATATTCCAGAGCTATGCGATATCGGCGATCACTGGATCACATCTCAAGAAATAAAGCAGGATGAGCACATTAAGATTCAAGCTGCTTTCCAGGCTTTTACGGATAACGCAGTTAGCAAAACCATCAATCTCCCCAATAAAGCCACCGAAAACGACGTTGAGCAAGCTTATATGCTGGCTTACGAAACCGGCTGCAAGGGGATCACTGTTTATCGCGATGGAAGCCGTGAATCTCAAGTGTTGAACTTTGAGAAAGACGAACCAGCTTCCAAGCCAACTGTTAGAACACGGCCCGAAAGAGTTGATGGGTATACGGACGCTAAGAAAATTGGGTGTGGCAAACTCTACATCACAGTGAATCACGATGAATATGGACCTATTGAAGTCTTTACCAATACCGGTAAGGCTGGAGGCTGTCCCGCACAGTCCGAAGGTTTGGCGCGAATGGTGTCTCTTGCTCTCAGATATGATGTGCCCGTTGACGCCATTGCAAAGCAACTCTGTGGAATCAGGTGTATGAGCACAATTCGAAAAGATGGCTGCGCTGTCTTATCGTGTCCGGATGCTATTGGTAAAGCTCTTCGTGAATTCGACAGCACTTCGGTAAAAAATACTGGTTCGTCATGTCCGGAATGTGGACAGCCTTTAGAGCAGTCAGAAGGTTGTGTTATCTGCCATTCCTGTGGATACAGCAAATGTGGATGAAAGGAGAAACCTGATGGAAAATGACTACAAAGAGGTCTATTTTGACCTGTATTGCAAGAACTGTAAACACAAAAAGGTTCGGGAAAGAGATGAGCCTTGTGCTGAGTGTCTCGATAACCCTGTAAACCTATATTCCAGGAAGCCCGTCAAATACGAGCAAAAATAATCGTTCTTTTGAAAGGAGAACAATTATGTTACAACTTGAAAAGACTTCAGTCTATGGTTTCGAAGAAGCAATTCGCGGCATGAGGAATCCGATGAACAGCTGGGATAAATCAGATAGCGGAATCTGTAAGGGCGGCGATGATGGGGTTGGATGCTCCAACTGCGCCGCTTTTGACTGCCAGCATACATACGATCACTCGTTTCAGCTCGGTAAGAACGATTTTAAGCTGATGACAAAACTTCGTAATGCCGGAACAGACCATCGCAAGTTCATGCGAATGATTACGGTCTATGTCGATATCACAGCTCCTCTCTATTGGTGGAAGGAGTTCGACACCTACAAAGTGGGTACGGTGGCTAACAGCTGCTCCACTATGCACAAGATTGCGGAGAAGGAGTTTACGCTGGATGACTTCAGCTTTGAGAACGTTGATCCGTGGTACAAGGAGCAGTTAGTCGGTATAGTAAAGTCTCTTAATCAAATGCGAAACGATTTCAATAAACATGCGAGAAGAGAGAAAATGCATTGGTATAGCATGATTCAATTGCTCCCCTCTTCCTACAACCAGAAGCGGACGGTTATGCTTAACTATGAGGTTCTGGCAAACATCTACAAATCTCGATGGAACCACAAGTTGGATGAGTGGCATACGTTCTGTTATTGGATTGAATCGCTTCCGCATTCTGAGCTGATCACTGGTCCATTTGTTATGAAGAAGGAGTACGAAGTCCTTCCATCTTACTGTGAACCTGTATTGGTTCCTAAAGACGTGGATATCGATTTTGAAGAAAGGAGGAAAAACTAATGACGAGAGTAAGAGAAACCCTATGCACGCATTGTTCTCATAGGGAGGTCTGCTCGTTTAAAGACGAGTTTCTAAGAGTAATGGAAGCTGTAAATGATGTCACGGTTGATCTTCCTTCAAAGGACGAAAGCGCAGGATGTTTTATTCGGCTTCGTGATATCCGGTGGATTAAGCCTGTAGAATTGATGTGCACGTATTATACCAAGAATGGGCCTCAAATAAGAGATCCCAAGCTTGGATGTAGATTCGAAGACGATAAACTTGTAAGTGTAAGTCTTCTGCAAAATTCTGACGAGGAGGCGTAGTCATGACACCAAATGAATACCAGGAGGCGGCGCTGCGTACAGCAAACAAAAACCTATCCCAAATGGAGCAACTCCAAAACGGTGTCATGGGTTTGACTGGAGAATCTGGAGAATGCGCTGACCTTCTGAAAAAGCATCTCTTCCAGGGACATGAGTTTGATACGGCTCATTTTGCTAAAGAGCTAGGCGATGTAGCTTGGTATCTTGCTGTCAGTGCTGATGCCCTGGGTTACAGTCTTGAAACGATTTTTCGAATGAACATTAACAAACTTAAGGCGCGTTATCCGGATGGGTTTGACGCTGACCTGAGCGTTCATCGGAAGACTGGCGATATTTAAAGGAGGGCGCCATGTGGAAGAGAGAACTGATTAAGAACAAGATTTACTCACTCATACTTATTGGAATTGGTGCTCTGAGTATTCCCATCGAATACGACGGCACCTTTTTCATTTTTGCTTTGATGCTGGGTATTCCTCTGTTCTTTTCCAAAGAAAATCAAATTCAATGAGGAGGAACTAATGGCTGATAATCCAAGAAAGAATTCAGAAGGATATTCCGACCCGACTGCTTACCAGGCTATCAGAAACATTGACCAGGAAGATGAAAGATTCCACAAGCTGCTGCATACGATATTCTATCTGTGTGAGCTGGCTGGATTCTCAATCGAAGGTCGTATCGTTCTGATTGACAGGTCAAACGGACGAGTCTGGCGGTAAAGATGAGTGCGGACGTTGAAGCTTTTGGCAGGCTTTGACGTCCGTATACTCTTTGAAGATTCTAAAATACGCCCACTTTTCTTTTTGTCGAAACCGGGCTTTTTGAAAAAATGGCTGGAACTGCGGCGAGAATACGGACGCAAACCGGGTGTTAAGCCCACTTTTTGTGGGTTTTTGCCCACTTTTGAAAATGGATTTGGCCACGAAAAACCCAGTGCTTATGCGGGTTTACGGGCATTTTGCCCACTTTCCCCACTTTTATTCTCTATTAAATGTGATAAAAAGATTAAACATATAGAGAAATAGGGCAAGTAAAAGTGGGTTTTTGGGCTTGAATCAAAACACAAGATTCCTTTACCACAAAGCGTATAAAAAGTCAAGTGGTTTTCTAAAAGAAATTCTTCCTTTTTTCTGTCTTTCGTGGTATACTATAAGCGCCACACAATCTAATAGTAGGGATACGCCCTGTCTCAATTGCGGGAAAACATTGGTAAAAGGTGTTTTCTCTCTTTACTCATACCGTAATTGGGACGAGATTGTGTGGCAACAATGAGGGATTTCACTTTTTCGGGTGCATCTCTTCATTGGGGGTACACCTTTTTTATTGCCCTAAATTACGACTATGGAGGTAAATCGATGAAACGAACTTTTTTACCACTCTTGCTTACCTTGGCTCTGATCGTGTTGTCTGGATGCAGTGGTGAGACGGCTGAAGGAATAAAGATGCCCTTCTCTTCCGGCGTTTGCAAGGGAGAGAATTATCAAGAAATCATTGCCGATTTGGAAGAAGCCGGATTCACAAATATCCAGGTTGAAATTATGGACGATCTGATAACGGGCTTTCTGACCAAAGACGGCGAAGTCGAACAGGTGTCGGTCGATGGTGAAGCCAAGTATGATCCTGACGCAAGATATCCGAAAGACGTGGAGATTGTCGTTACTTATCACACCTTCCCTCAGAAGGACGAACCTGAAGAGCCTGAAGAACCCAATGAACCCGAATCATCGTCCGAACCAATTGTAGATTCTCAGGAGCAGCCTGAAAACATTACGACGGAAAACAACGCCGAGTTTTTGGCGGTTATGGCCGTGGCGAACGAATACGATTCGATTGTTGGAGAGTTTGTAGAAAAGTATAAAGGCCAGACAATCGAATTTGATGGTTGCATCGTTCTTGTCGCAAACCACGAGGATTATGATACTCGTTATGATGTTCTTCTAAGCGCCGGAGATTATGTTGACGAAGATACGGTTAACCCCGGCCCTCTTTTTAAAATGGAAGACGTCAATGTAACGGATATGGGAATCAGCGATTTGTATCTTCCCGATTTTGTCGGTGTTGGACACAACGTCCATGTAGCAGCGAAGATCGTCAGTTATGATTATGATCGCGGATTGTTTATGCTCGATCCGGTTTTAGTGGAGGAGCGATGACGTGAGTAATCGAGAAAGGAAAAAGAGAGGAACCCTTGGTATTCTGTTTGACTTCATTCTCACCCTTTGCACCGGTGGGTTGTGGCTCATCTGGATACTGATAAGGTATCTTCGAAATAACAGCTAAACATTATAACTTGAACGAACAGAGATGCTTTCGGGTGTCTCTGTTTTTTTTTGTCTCTTTTAGGGCTTCGCGAAAAAAACATGCCCTTTTATGAAGAGAGAAGGCTAAAACGCGACCAGCGCTTACTTTCTCTTTTTCATTTGCTCAAAATTAAGAAAGGAGGCCTGCTTATGGCACGTAATTCGAAGTTGGAAAGTGGTTTTCAGGATCGGCTTATCCAAAAACTGAAAAATCTCTTTCCCGGATGTATGGTTTTCAAAATGGACCAAGTCCAAGGGATCCCCGACCTGCTGGTTTTGTATAAAAACAAGTGGGCCGCCTTGGAATGTAAAAAACTCGCGGGCGCTAAGAGACAGCCAAACCAAGATTATTATGTCGGGCTGATGGACGAGATGTCTTTCTCAAGATTCATCTGTCCGGAAAATAAGGAGGAGGTACTGCATGAACTTCAACAAGCATTTAAATCTTGATGGGCAACATGCTTTTCTTGGCGCCAGCAAATACCATTGGGTTAACTATGACGAAGCGAAAGTAGCGGACGCCTACGCTAAATTCTTAGCGGCGAAAAAAGGAACCGAGCTTCACGAGTTCGCCGCGCAATGTATCAGGCTTGGGCAAAAACTTCCAAAGTCACATAAAACCTTGAACATGTACGTGAATGACGCCATCGGGTTCAAGATGACCCCGGAGCAGCCGTTATTCTATTCGGAAAACTGTTTTGGCACTGCCGATGCAATCGCTTTTCGAAACGGATTACTCCGAATTCACGATTACAAATCAGGCGTCATTCCGGCGCACATGGAGCAGCTTGAAATATATGCTGCTCTTTTTTGTTTGGAGTATAGGGTCAAGCCTGCTGAAATCGACATTGAACTGAGACTTTATCAGTCGGATGATATCGTATATGACACACCAACAGCCGAAGACCTGGTTCCGATCATCGACAAAATTATCACGTTCGACAAGCTCATAACAAAAATCAGATCAGAGGAGGGTTAAACTATGAATCCCATTGCGGAAGAAATTTTAATGCACTATGGAATGCCAAAGCGTTCTGGACGTTATCCTTGGGGTTCAGGTGAAAACCCGTATCAGCGCAGCGGAGATTTTCTGAGCCGGGTAAGCGAACTGAAAAAATCGGGTATGAGTGAAAAGGATGTCGCCGATTCCATGGGGCTCACGACCAGCCAGCTCCGAACACAGGTCGGTCTTGCAAAGCATGAAAGGCGTGCTGTCGATGTAGCCACAGCAAAAGGACTTCGGGAAAAGGGATATAGTCTGAATGAGATAGCGGATAAGATGGGTTATAAAAATGATTCTTCTGTCCGTTCTCTTTTGAACGAGGATTCTGAAGCCCGTATGAACCAGGCTAGGAAAACGGCTGACTTCCTGAAAAAACAGGTCGATGAAAAAGGCATGATTGATGTTGGTGTTGGCGTCGAACGTGAACTGGGAGTCTCTAAAGAAAAGATGAAACAAGCCTTGTACATTCTTGAAATGGAAGGTTATGAAGTCTATGGCGGAGGGGTTCCACAAGTCACCAATCCTGGAAAGCAGACCAACATTCAGGTTCTTTGTCCTCCTGGCACCGAACATAAAGAGATTTATAACTTCGGTGAAGTCCACTCTGTCCGAGATTATGTATCTCACGATGGAGGCGATACTTTCGATACCTTTGTCTATCCGAAAAGCATGGATTCCAGCAGGATAAAAGTTCGCTATGCGGAAGAAGGCGGCATCGATAAAGATGGCGTTGTCGAGCTCAGAAGAGGTGTCGACGACCTTTCCCTTGGCGAGTCCCATTATGCACAGGTTCGTATCTTAGTGGACGATAATAAGTACATAAAGGGAATGGCTGTATATTCGGATGATTTGCCTGACGGTGTCGATGTTGTTTTTAACACAAATAAGAAAAAGGGAACGCCTTTGATGGCTGACGATCCTAAAGCTCCACAGGTTCTTAAAACTATCAGCAATGATCCCGATAATCCATTCGGTTCTTTAATCAAGGCCGGTGGTCAAAGTTACTACACTGATAAGAATGGTGAACGACAGCTCTCTTTAATCAATAAGAGAGCAGAAGAAGGAGATTGGGGAGAATGGAGCGATAATCTTCCTTCTCAGTTCCTTTCCAAACAGAGCGTAACGCTAATTAAGAAGCAGTTAGGTTTAGCGACAGCCGATAAACAGGCGGAGTTTGATGAAATTTGTTCTCTGACCAATCCGACTGTGAAAAAAGCTTTGCTGAAATCCTTTGCTGATGATTGTGATTCGGCTGCCGTTCATCTTCAGGCAGCAGCTTTGCCAAGACAGAAGTATCAGGTGATTTTACCTATTACTTCGATGAAAGACAACGAGGTATATGCCCCTAACTATGAGAATGGCGAACAGGTGGCGTTGATTCGCTATCCTCATGGAGGGACGTTTGAAATACCCATCCTCACCGTCAACAACAAGCAGACTGAAGCAAGGCGTGTGCTTGGCACTACACCGTCCGACGCGATCGGCATTAACAGCACTGTTGCCAGCCGCCTTTCCGGAGCGGACTTTGATGGGGACACCGTAATGGTCATACCAACCGGTGGTAAAGTTAAAATCGCGTCTTCTCCTGCCTTGAAAGGGCTTGAGGGATTCGATCCAAAACTTGACTATCCAGAGCGTCCTGGCATGAAGCGTATGAAGAACACGCAGACAGAGATGGGTAAGGTGTCAAACCTCATCACCGATATGACTCTGAAAGGCGCCACACAGGATGAGCTTGCAAGAGCAGTTCGTCACAGCATGGTCGTCATTGACGCCGAAAAGCACAAGCTTGACTACAAGCAAAGTGAAATCGACAACGGCATTGCGTCTCTTAAAAAGAAGTATCAAGGGACTTATGATGACGACGGCCGTTACCACGAGGGCGCAGCTACCCTTATCTCTCGAGCCAAATCCGAAACCTCTGTTCTGAAGAGAAAAGGAAGTCCCATCATTGATAAGGAGACTGGTAAACAGAGTTATAAGGAAGTCTATGAGGAGTATACGGATCCTAAAACAGGAAAGACCCGTGTCCGTACTCAGAAGTCTACCAAGATGGCTGAGACCGATGATGCCTTTACCCTTGTATCCGACGCAAACACCCCCGCCGAAAGAGCGTATGCCGAGTATGCCAACAGGATGAAGTCCCTGGCTAACCAAGCCCGCAAAGAGATGCTGGGTTCTGGTAAAATTGCCTATTCTTCTTCGGCAAAAGCTACTTATCAGGAAGAAGTGGACACCTTGATGGCCAAGCTTAACATAGCACTCAAGAACGCCCCCAGGGAGAGGCAGGCTCAGGTCATAGCTAACGCCACCGTGTCCGCTAAAAAGCAGGAGAATCCTGATATGAAGCCCGGTGAGATCAAGAAAGCGAACCAGCAGGCTCTTACTGCTGCCAGAATCGCAGTTGGCGCGAAAAGAGAACCGATTGAGATAACTGACCGAGAATGGGAAGCCATCCAAGCTGGCGCTATCAGTGAGAACCGCCTTACTCAGATCATTAACAACGTGGACATCGATAAGCTTAGGCAACGTGCTACTCCTCGGGCTACCACTTCGCTGAGTACAGCCAAGGTGAACAAGATTGCGTCCATGAATGCGTCAGGTTACAGCACAGCAGAAATTGCCAAGTCTCTCGGCGTTTCACCAAGCACCGTGACCAAGTACCTAAAAGGAAAGGAGTGAGCTGTCAATGGAAAGCAAGTGTGCACTTACTACGTTTGACAATCCGTACAATCCCTTCGAACAGTTCCCTTCTTGGTTCTTGTTCGATGTGGAAAAAGGTTACAACTCTTGCTCGTATTTAGGAAGAATCGCTCGAACTTCCGATCAGTTGTCGGAAGAAGAAAACGAATCCGAAATCGAACGAGCAATCGATGAAATCATCAAATACGATTTCAGAAACATTTACAAGAAGGTGACAAGGCAAGCTGCTAGTATCTGATCACCAATTGTTTCGTTCTCATTAAAACAAAGAAAGGAAATTTGATTATGGAAAAGTATTTCTAAGCATCGTCTTATACTCGAACTGGCCTATACCACCAAAGAACTAAACACATAGGGGGTCTGCTGAAAAAGCTACCCCTCCCGTCATCGCGGCGGTCTTCAAAAATTCCCCGGGGGGAGTATTTTAGGGTCGCTCTTTACTCCGCATAGCGTTTAACAGGGCTCACAGAGTTGGCTGATTCATTTCTTTCTCTCCTTTCAAAAGGTTTCTTAGTCGGCTTTGTGAGTTCTGTTAAACGCTATGTAAAAGTACATCGAAACTAAGATGGTTCCTCGGGGAACTACACTGCAACACAGTGATATCTGAACGAGAGGAGGCAGTAAGGATGAAGAAAGCTAAGGCTGTAACCTCTTCTGAATCTTTACGAAAGATGAGACCAGCTTTATCAGAGGAAGCCAGGGAAAGCCAAATGATTTCTTTGGCCGTAGACCTTGCTGAAAAACAGTTGCAAGAAGGAACTGCTTCTTCTCAGGTCATTACCCACTATCTCAAGCTTGGTTCAACTAAGGAGAGAATTGAAAAGGAAATTCTCATGAAGCAGAAAGAGTTGATTGAAGCTAAAACTCAATCGTTACAGTCGGCGCAAAGAATTGAAGAGCTTTACAAGAATGCTCTTGACGCTATGAGGAACTACAGCGGGCAAGGTGATTCGGATGATTATTAAAACCTATTCCGAATTAGCTAAGCTGCAAACCTTTGAAGATCGGTATGAGTATCTAAGGCTTAACGGAGCTGTTGGAGAAGAAACTTTTGGGTTTGACCGATTCATCAACCAACAATTTTACAGGTCTCAAGAATGGAAAGCCATTAGAGATTATGTGATTGTTCGGGATTACGGGTGTGACCTTGGTGTCGAGGGTTATGAGATTCGAGGAAAGATAATCATCCATCACATGAACCCAATTTTACCAAAGGACATCGAAACCCAAAGCGAGTTTCTGCTAGACCCGGAATACTTAATATCCACCACTCTTGCAACTCATAACGCAATTCACTATGGCGATAAAAGTCTATTGATTCTAGCACCGATTGAACGAGCGCCAAACGACACGTGTCCTTGGCGGCACAAATAAAAGGAGGAAAGACAAATGTACCAGGACGAACTTTTCAAGGATTCCCAGCAGACCACAATGGCAGAGACCTCTACTGAATTTTCAGAGTTGCCTTCTCAAACTGAGGACATTCTTTCGGAACTCGAACCTCAGGATGAAATCATGTTTGGCGTCGTAGCAAACTGCGTTAAGCTCAATGTTCGCGCGGAGCCGAGAGCTGATGCGACCATCGTTTGTGAGGTTGTTTGTCAGGCCGAGCTCATGATTGATGAAAGCGAATCCACCGAAGAATTTTTTAAGGTCTGCACGACCGCTGGTATTGAAGGATTCTGCATGAAGAAGTTCATCGAAGTTCAACCGTAAAGGAGAAGATACTATGGAGAGTATACTGACATCAATCAAAAAGATGCTCGGAATTGCGGAAGAGTATACACACTTCGATGCGGACCTTATCATGCACATCAATTCTGTGCTTGCAATTCTAACTCAGATTGGTGTCGGTCCCTCCGAAGGTTTCTCGATCGAAGATGATGCCGCCGTGTGGACTGACTTTATTTCAGCCAATGCAAGGTTGGAGATGATAAAGTCTTATACCTGCATGAAGGTCAAGCTCCTCTTCGATCCTCCTCTTAGCTCTGCCGTAATTGAGTCTACAAACCGCATAACTTCTGAGCTTGAGTGGAGAATTCAAGTTGCGGCTGATCCTGTGGAAAATAAAGAGGAGGTAATAAATTATGAGTGATACCAATCTCTCTCATCATGGAATTAAAGGTATGAAATGGGGTGTCCGTCGAACCCCTGCTCAGCTGTCCAGAGCAAGAGGCTCTTCCAAAATAGATCCTGATAAAGAAATCAAGGAGCAAAGAAAGCAAGTATCTGTAGCCAGGCGTCATCTTTCCGATGGTGACTTGAAAAAGGCGATCGAGCGCCTTCAGCAAGAAAAAAAGCTTAAAGAGCTTACCGATGGGGACGTTGCTCCTGGCAAGACTGCGGCAGCAAATGTTCTAAAGCAGATTGGTAAAACAGCCGTCACAACTGCTGGTGCTGCTGTCGCTACTTATGCCATAAAAGCTGCTATGGAAGGGCATTTCGATGTTAAAGAAGCTGCAAGATTTATCCGGCCTAAAAAGTAAGAGATAAAGGAGAACTGCATATGGCATTATCAAACACTGCCGTTCCCAAATATTACGGCATGTTTCGAGATGCCGTAATTCGAGGAGAAATTCCGGTATGCAAAGAAATCTCTATGGAGATGAATCGTATAGATGATCTCATTGCGAATCCAGGAGTTTACTATGACGACCAGGCTGTTGAAGGCTTCATTCAGTATTGCGAGAGCGAACTGACTTTAACGGATGGCGCCGATCTCACTCTTCTCGATACCTTTAAAGTTTGGGCGGAACAAATCTTTGGGTGGTACTACTTTGTAGAACGAAGCGTTTATGAACCGTCCGCTGATGGTCACGGTGGTCGTTATGTAAAGAAGACCGTGAAGCGAAGGCTTATCAACAAACAGTACCTGATTGTAGCTAGAGGCGGAGCAAAGTCGATGTATGGTTCCTGCATTCAGAATTACTTCTTGAATGTAGATACCACCACGACTCACCAAATCACTACTGCCCCCACAATGAAGCAGGCTGAAGAAGTGCTTTCTCCGATTAGAACTTCAATCACTAGGGCGCGAGGTCCACTCTTTCAGTTTCTCACCGAAGGTTCAATCCAAAACACCACCGGTTCAAAAGCAAACCGCGTAAAGCTGGCTTCCACCAAGAAAGGCGTTGAGAACTTCCTTACCGGCTCTCTCCTTGAGATACGGCCAATGAGCATCAATAAACTTCAGGGGTTGCGAACTAAGGTGGCCACAGTTGATGAGTGGCTTTCCGGCGACATACGCGAGGACGTTGTTGGCGCCATTGAGCAGGGCGCTTCTAAAGTGGACGACTGGCTTATCGTGGCTATCAGCTCTGAGGGTACAGTCCGGAACGGAAGCGGCGATACAATCAAAATGGAGTTACTGGACATTCTTAAAGGAGAGTACATCAACCCGCATGTATCGATTTGGTACTACAAACTGGATTCTCTTGATGAAGTCAATGATCCTGAAATGTGGCCCAAAGCTCAACCCAACATCGGAAAGACCGTCAGCTATGAAACCTACCAACTGGATGTCGAAAGAGCTGAAAAAGCTCCGGCAGCCAGAAACGATATTCTTGCCAAGCGTTTCGGTATTCCTATGGAGGGTTATACTTACTATTTCACATACGAAGAAACTCTTCCTCATCGGAAACGAGACTTTTGGCAAATGCCTTGTTCGCTTGGCGGAGACCTTTCGCAAGGCGACGACTTCTGTGCGTTTACTTTCCTATTCCCATTATCAAATGGATGTTTTGGAATTAAGACTCGAAACTACATAACCTCTACAACTCTGATGAAACTTCCTGCTGCTATGCGGATCAAGTACGATCAGTTTATGCTTGAAGGCAGTTTAATCGTATTGGAGGGAACCGTGTTGGATATGATGGAGGTTTATGACGATCTCGATAATCATATCACTGAATGCAGCTACGATGTTCGGTGTTTCGGTTTTGACCCATACAATGCCAAAGAGTTTGTTGAACGCTGGCAGTCAGAAAACGGACCATTCGGAATAGAAAAAGTTATACAGGGCGCCAAGACTGAATCCGTTCCTTTAGGCGAGCTAAAGAAGCTCTCTGAGGAGCGGATGCTTTTATTTGACGAGGATCTTATGACCTTTGCAATGGGTAATTGTATCACTTTAGAGGATACGAACGGCAACCGTAAACTCCTTAAGAAGCGATACGAGCAAAAGATCGATGCTGTTGCGGCTATGATGGACGCCTATGTCGCTTATAAGCTGAACAAAGATGCTTTTGATTAAAGGTGGTGAGTAAGATGGAAAACAATTTAACCCATTACGGCATTCTCGGTATGAGATGGGGCGTCCGTAGAACGCAGGCTCAACTTGGGAAGCTAAGCAAAAAAGATAACAAGTGGATCAAGAAAAACAGCGACAAGATAACTGATAAAGTCCGTAACAAATCTTCCAAAGAGCTGAATAAGTATGCCAGCGAGCTGATGAAAGACCCCCATGCGGTCACCAAATCCGGAAAACTCAGTTCGGCGACTATCAATTCTTACAATCGGAAGATGGCTTCTCTCATGAACGACAAGGTTTCCGGCTTAACATCGCCTTCAGGCAAAGTGGTGCAATTTGTAGCCAAGCGAGGAGAAATTGGCGTCTTTATGGCACTTGCGGACCAAGGCTACAACATGAATCAGCTGAAAAACGGCATCTATGATTCAGGTAAAGTTGCATATAAAAAGACCGTTGTTGACAAAGTCGAAACGGAACGGAGGAGGTGATGACTAAATGGAGGTGACATTCGGCTCCAGACTGAAACATGCTTGGAATGCTTTTACCAAAGGATCGACACAGCCTGCTCAAAACTATGGAAGCAGCTATGGCTATCGTCCCGACAGGATGAGACTTAGCCGTGGCAATGAACGGTCTATTGTGACATCCGTATACAACCGTATTGCATTGGATGTCTCATCTATCAGTATTCAGCATGTGCGCTTGGACGAAAACAATCGTTTCCTTTCTGTCATCGACTCGGGATTGAACGGTTGCCTCACCGTCGAAGCCAACATTGACCAAACCGGCAGGGCATTTATGCAGGATGTCGTTATGTCGATGCTGGACGAAGGATGTGTTGCCATTGTACCGGTTGACACCACCTTTAATCCTGAGCTTACCGGTTCGTATGACATTCAGACAATGCGTACCGGCAAGATTTTGGAATGGTATCCGGAACATGTACGAGTTCGAGTTTACAACGAAAAGACCGGGCGGAAGCAGGATGTTATGATGCCGAAAAGCGCAGTAGGTATCATTGAAAATCCTCTTTATGCGGTCATGAACGAACCCAACTCGACCATGCAGAGGCTTGTTCGAAAGCTGAATCTTTTGGATGCAGTGGACGAACAGAGCAGTTCCGGTAAATTGGATTTAATTATCCAGTTGCCATATGTAATCAAAACAGAAGCAAGGCGTCAACAGGCCGAACAACGGCGTAAAGATATAGAGACTCAGCTATCAGGTTCCAAGTATGGTATTGCCTATGCCGATGGCACAGAGCATATCACGCAGTTGAATCGTTCCGTCGAAAACAATCTAATGAAGCAAATCGAATATCTAACGAGTATGCTTTACAGCCAGTTAGGGATTACGCAGAGCATCTTAGATGGTACTGCCGACGATAAAACGATGCTCAACTACTACAACCGGACAAATGAACCTATCCTTTCGGCCATTGTTGACGAGATGAAACGAAAGTTTCTCACGAAAACCGCTCGGTCACAATTGCAGTCGATTCTATTCTTCAGAGATCCGTTCAAGTTGGTTCCTGTTAATGACATTGCTGAAATCGCCGATAAGTTTACTCGAAACGAGATTGTATCTTCGAACGAGATCAGGCAAGTCATTGGGATGAAACCGTCCAAAGATCCTAAAGCGGACGAACTTAGAAACAAGAATCTGAGTAAAGCAAAAGAAGACATTGCCGCTGCAACTGAAGAAAAGATCGAACCGGTAACCATAAAATCGAAGGAGGAAAATCAAAATGGAGAAATTTGATTTCAGTGGCTGGGCTACTAAGAATGATCTCCAATGTTCTGATGGAAGAGTTATTCGACATAACGCTTTCCGGGACAACGATGGAAAAACTGTTCCGCTCGTTTGGAATCATAAGCATGAAAAGCCCGAAAATGTTCTTGGCCACGCTTTACTCGAGAACAGAGATGAAGGCGTTTATTGCTACGGAACATTCAACGACACGGAAAATGGTCAGCTTGCTAAAATTCTTGTTAAGCATGGTGACATTGAAGGTCTGTCAATTTATGCAAATAAGTTGAAGCAGATCGTGTCCGATGTGGTACATGGGAATATCTGCGAAGTAAGCCTTGTTCACGCCACGGCAAATCCTGGAGCCTTTATCGATACGATTATCGCTCACTCTGACGAAAATGATGAGGAGATGATCATTTATGCCGATGAAGGAAAGCCCGTTCTGCGCCACTCTGAAGAAGAGAACGCCAAGAAAGAGCCGCCTAAGGACGAGAAAAAGGAAGAAGGCGAGGAAACCGTTGCCGATGTCTTCAATACTTTGAACGAAAAACAGAAAACGGTTGTTTACGCAATGATCAGTCAGGCTCTTGAAGAAGGTGAAAGTACCGAAGAAGAGGCCAAAGATGACGACAAATCCGACGATTCTAAAGGAGGAAACAAAATTATGAAGCATAACGTTTTTGATCAGGAAGACACTCAGACCAATGTTCTGATGCATTCCGACCAGGAGAAGATCCTCAATCTGGCTAAGTCCAACAGTGTTGGCAGCCTGCAAACTGCTATCAGCATCTTTGCCGAGCAGAACCCCGAGGTTATGGCTCATGGCATTGACAACATCGAGACCCTGTTCCCTGATTATAAGGATGTTCGTCCCGGCGCTCCCGAGATGCTCACTACCGACCAGGGATGGGTTGGTAAGGTTCTGGCAAAGGTTCATAAGAGCCCCATCAGCCGTATCCGTACCCGTCAGGCCGATCTTCGTAACATTGAAGGCCTGCGCGCAAAAGGTTATAAGAAGGGCGCCCAAAAGGGGTATGTTGGCAACATTAAGCTGCTTCACAGAACCACTGATCCTCAGACCGTGTTCGTAAAGAGCAAGCTGGACCGTGACGATATCGTGGACATCACCGATTTCGATGTTGTTCAGTACATGTATGGCATCGACCGCATGAACCTGAACGAAGAGCTGGCTACCGCTATCATGATCGGTGACGGCCGTGAAGTTGGTGACGAAGGCAAGATTGCCGATGATAAGATCCGTCCGGTGTGGACCGATGACGAACTGTATACCATCCATGCAGATGTTGACATCTCCGGCATGAAGGCTACTCTCCAGGGCACCAATACCAGCGCCAATTTCGGTGAGAACTATATCTATGCCGAGGCTGTGATTCAGTCCCTGCTCTATGCTCGTGAGAAATACAAGGGGTCTGGTACTCCTGACTTCTACTGCACTCCCCATTTGGTCAACATCATGCTTCTGGCCCGTGATCTGAATGGCCGTCGTATCTACGATAAGATCAGCGACCTGGCTGCTGCTCTGAACGTTGGCGAAATCATCACTGCCGAGCAGTTTGAGGGTAAGACCCGCACTGTCGACGGTAAGACCAAGAAGCTTCTGGGTATCATGTGCAACCTGGCTGATTATTCTCTGGGCGCTACTAAGGGCGGCGAAATCACTCACTTCACCGACTTCGATATCGACTTTAACCAGGAGAAGAGCCTGCTGGAAACCCGTTGCTCTGGTGCAAACACTCGTGTGCTGTCCGCCATCGCTCTCGAAGAGGATGTCACTCCTGCTTCTGCGGGCTAAATCGTAAAGGAGAAAATTCAAAATGGCTAAGTTTTACGGAGCAATCGGTTACGCTGAAATGGTGAAAGGAAAGCCTGGAGTGCATAAAGAAAAGATTACCGAGAGGATGTATCACGGCGATCTGATTCGTAACACTCGTAAGCTCCAAACCGCCGACCAACTCAACGACAACATCAATGTTGCAAATGAGATCAGCATTGTATCCGATCCGTTTGCCAATGAGAATTTTCATTCGATGCGATACGTTGAGTTTATGGGTGCTAAATGGAAGATTACCAATGTCGAAGTTCAATACCCAAGACTGATACTGACTATAGGGGGTGTGTACAATGCCCAGTAGGCTTGAACTACATACTGTGCTTGAGAAAGTTCTCGGCAGTCCAAACGTGTATTTTCAACCCCCTATGTCAGTAGAAATGGATTACCCCGCCATCGTTTACGGTCTCGAAGATATCGAGAACACGTTTGCAGATGACGGGGTTTATCTATCTCAGAGAAAATATTCCGTAACAGTCATCGATGGAGACCCAGACAGCGATATTGTCGGCAGAGTGGCAGCACTTCCTTCTTGTCGATACAATCGCCACTTTGAGGCGGACAATCTCAATCATGACGTGTTCATTCTACACTTTTAAAGGAGGACAACAGTATGTCTAAACTCGTTTGGGATCAGACCGGCGAACGTTTTTACGAAACCGGTGTTAAGCAAGGCGTTCTCTACCCTCAGGAGACCGGCGGCACTTATCCGAAGGGCGTTGCCTGGAACGGTCTTACCGCCGTTACGGAGAGCCCCTCCGGCGCTGAAGCCACGCCTATCTATGCGGACGATATCAAGTATCTGAACCTTGTCTCCGCTGAGGAATTCGGCGCCACGATCGAAGCCTATACCTATCCTGATGAATTTGCTCAGTGCGACGGTTCCGCTGAGATTGCCGTAGGCGTCATGATCGGTCAGCAGTCTCGCAAGACCTTCGGCCTTTCCTATAAGACAACTCTGGGCAACGATACCGAAGGTAACGACTTCGGTTATAAGCTGCATATCATCTACGGCGCTCTTGCGGCGCCTTCTGAGAAGGGATATGCCACTATCAACGACAGCCCCGAGGCTATCACTTTCTCCTGGGAGGTCAGCACCACACCTGTTTCCGTCAGCGGCTTCAAGCCGACCGCTTCGATCACGATCGATTCCACCAAGGTCGACGCTGCCAAGCTGGAGGCTTTGGAGGCAATTCTGTATGGCGGTACGGATAACGAGGCTCGTCTTCCGCTTCCCGATGAGATTGTCACCGTCATGGGTAACGATCCGGCTGCCGGCTAAGAACATATTTGCATTCAGTAACATGGGAGTCGTATTCAGCATAGGCTGACGGCTCCCTTTTCTATTTTTGAAAGGAGATAAATTATCATGTTGAAGAAAACCATCACCTACAACGATTACAACGGCAATGAGAGAACTGAGGATCTGTACTTCAACCTTTCCCAGGCTGAGGTCATGGAAATGGAGATGAGCACCACCGGGGGGCTGGCGGAGATGATTCAGAAGATCGTAGCAGCGCAGGACGCACCGGCGATTATCAAGATTTTCAAAGAGATCATCCTTAAGGCGTATGGCGAAAAGAGCCCCGACGGTAAGCGGTTCATCAAATCCGATGAAATTTCCAAGGCTTTTTCTCAAACCGAGGCGTATTCCAAGCTGTTTATGGAGCTGGCTACTGATGCTGACGCCGCTGCAAAATTTGTAAACGGTATTGTTCCCGTCAATGCTGGTAAATCCGCAGCAGTTCCGGCAATTGTTTCCGTCACAAACCAGTAGACGATCGGAGGGTTGAGGAATGCTTCGGATTACAATACCTGCTGTTGAGCAATGGGACGAGGAAAAGCAAGAGTTCGTTACCACCAAAGAGCAGACGTTGCAGCTGGAGCATTCCCTCGTCTCTCTTTCAAAATGGGAGTCCAAATGGTGCAAGGCTTTTTTGACTAAGAACGAGAAATCGTTCGAAGAAACGTTGGACTACATAAAGTGCATGACGCTTACGCAGAACGTGGATCCCAAGGTCTACAATTACCTGACCAACGGCAACATTGCCGAAGTTAACCGGTATATAGAGGCTCCGATGACCGCGACTTATTTTTCTGATGATAAAAACGGAAAAGTAAGCCGGGAACAGGTTACTTCGGAGCTTATCTATTACTGGATGATTGCGTTGAACGTCCCTTTTGAATGTCAGAAATGGCATCTCAACCGCCTTCTTACCCTGATCAAGGTTTGTAACATCAAGAATCAGCCTCCCAAAAAAAGAAGCAAGAGGGAAATCATGAACCGGAATGCCGCGTTAAACGCTGCCCGCAGAAAGCAGTTCAATACGAGAGGGTGATGTAGTAGAAAGGAGATGGGTCATGAAAAAAGTAAAACTGATTGAGAAAATCAGGAAGTCTCCCATTAACTACTTCTCCGATTTGTTCATTACCGCAATGGTACTCATGTGGATCGTCGATAACGTATATCAAGCTATGATAGCGTCTGCTGTCACGATTAGCTCGGTTATTCTGAGTTGGCAGTCTGGTATGAACTGTTACGATACTTCCATGTGGTCGTCCATTGGAACGAATGTAGCCATTCCGTTATCTTGCGGAGGCGCTATTTGGATGATTAAGAACGGCATCCAACACGCCATAAGCAATTCTAAAGGGAAATTGGCTCATCAGGATTTTCCGGCAGTCCATCCGGAGGGTGAAGATGAAGAAATTGAGTTGGGTGAAGATCTTTCCGTTATTGAGGAATTTCCGGAACCTGAGCCAGAAGAATTCGCAGAACCCGATCACATGGACATTTCAGAAAAACGAAAGAAATGGAGGAGATTAGATAATGGTTAACCTTGAAACTTTTTTGCTTGGGTTATTGATCGTGTCGGCCCTCACCGGCCTTGTGACCGAAGCTATCAAGAAAATTATCGCGGAACGAAACGCAACCTATCGGGCGAATACTCTCGCCGGATTGGTTTCGCTCGTTCTTTCGGCCGTCGTTGGCACTGGTTATATTCTTTTGTCCGGCATCGGGTTTACTACTCAGGTCATCGTCTACCTTATTGCACTGCTTTTTATGAGCTGGCTTTGTGCGATGGTCGGCTATGACAAAGTTATGCAGACAATCAGCCAGTTTAAGTCCCAGGGAAAGGATGAGTAGCTATGAGCAACAGTCCTTTGGTTAGTTACACAAAAATCAGCCCAAATCGAACGAGTCCACGGAATCACGCAATCGACACGATTACGATTCATTGCGTTGTTGGGCAATGCTCGGTTGAAACGCTCGGAAACGTGTTCGCCCCCAAAGAGCGACAAGCTTCATCCAATTATGGGGTTGGCGTGGACGGGCGAATTGGTATGTATTGCGAGGAGAAAGACCGTTCGTGGTGTTCTTCCAGCGGCACAAATGACCATCGTGCCATTACGATTGAGGTTGCTTCGGACACCACCGAGCCCTATGCGGTCAATGCAAAAGCCTATGCGGCGCTTCTTGATCTGGTTACGGATATTTGTAAGAGAAACGGGATCAAGAAACTTCTCTGGAAAGCCGACAAGTCCCTGATTGGCCAGGTCGATAAGCAGAACATGACGGTTCATAGGTGGTTCGCGAATAAGTCTTGTCCTGGCACCTATCTCTACAACAAGCACTCGGAAATCGCAGCGGAGGTCAATAAACGTCTCGGCATTTCTGAAAGTCCTTCTGCTACCACACCGAAACCGATAAAAGCCGACCCGAAAACCATTTGGAATTTCTTCAAAGGCAAGGGTTTGAACGACTTCGCCGTGGCCGGCATTATGGGGAATCTTTATGCTGAATCCAGGCTTCTTCCGAATAATCTTCAGAACACCTACAGCAAGAAGCTTGGGATGTCGGACGAAGAGTATACAAAAGCGGTCGACAACGGCAGCTATACGAATTTTGTTCGCGATTCAGCCGGTTATGGTCTTGCCCAGTGGACTTATTGGAGCCGCAAACAGGCGCTTCTCAATCACGCGAAAGCCGCTAAAAAGTCTATTGCCGATCTTAAGATGCAGCTTGACTTTATGTGGAAAGAACTCCAGGGTTATTCCTCTGTGATGAAGACCTTGAAATCAGCGAAATCAATTCTTGAAGCTTCCAACGCGGTTCTTATCGGTTATGAAAGACCTGCCAATCAGAGTGAGGCCGTTCAAAAGCAGCGGGCGAAAAACGGTCAGACATACTATGACAATTATGCGAAAGAAGACTCTGCTCCATCCGGAGCGTTCGAACCCTATCGCGTAAGAGTTGCCATCTCTGATTTAAACATTCGTAAAGGACCGGGTACGAATTACATCAGGACCGGCAGGTTTACCGGAAAGGGCATCTTTACCATTGTTGCCGAATCAAGCGGGACAGGCTCTAAGAAAGGTTGGGGAAAGCTTAAATCCGGCGCTGGCTGGATCAGCCTTGATTATGCTAACCGATTGAGTTAAGGAGGATCCATATGATTAGTTTCAGACAAAAGGGCGACTTCTCTAAACTGACACGTTTCTTGGAGAAAGCGAAAGAGACTGTTCGTCTCGGAGACCTCGACAAGTACGGTCGAGAAGGAGTAGCCGCCCTTGCGTCTGCGACACCTGTAGACTCCGGACAAACGGCCAATTCTTGGTACTACAAGATCATTCACAAGAAAGGTTCAGCTACTCTCACGTTTTACAACTCAAACATTCAAAATGGAGTTCCAATAGCCATTATCCTACAGTATGGACACGGGACTCGAAACGGGGGCTGGGTACAGGGGCGAGATTACATCAATCCTGCTATCCAGCCTATTTTTGATAAAATTGCAGATTCTGCGTGGAAGGAGGTTACTAAGCTATGAGCACTACGATTGATCAAAGAGTTGTAGAGATGCAGTTCGACAACAAGCAGTTTGAGCGAAATGTCGCCACCTCTATGTCAACTCTTGACAAGCTGAAGCAAAGCTTAAATCTGTCTGGCGCTTCTAAGGGCCTCGAGAATGTTGGCACTGCCACTAAGAAATGCGATATGTCAGGGCTTAGTGGCGCTGTACAAACGGTGCAGGCTAAATTCACGGCTTTAGAGGTTATGGCGGTTACTGCTCTGGCGAACATAACCAATTCCGCCATCAATGCCGGAAAGAGACTCGTTTCCTCGCTTACTATAGACCCAATCAAGATGGGTTTCCAAGAGTACGAAACCCAAATCAACGCGATTCAAACCATTTTAGCGAATACCTCCTCTAAGGGCACAACGCTGGAACAGGTTAATTCGGCGTTAGATGAACTGAATACCTATGCCGATAAAACCATTTACAATTTCACCGAGATGACCCGCAACATTGGTACGTTTACCGCTGCCGGTGTTGACTTGGACACCTCTGTTTCGGCTATCAAAGGTATCGCGAACTTAGCCGCTGTTTCCGGTTCGACAAGCCAGCAGGCAAGTACGGCGATGTACCAGCTTTCCCAGGCATTGGCCTCCGGTACAGTAAAGCTGATGGACTGGAACTCGGTCGTAAATGCCGGCATGGGTGGTCAGGTTTTCCAGGACGCTTTGAAAGAAACAGCCCGTCTGCATGGCGTCGCCATCGATGAAATGATCGAGAGCGAGGGTTCTTTCAGAGAAACATTGAAAACGGGTTGGTTGACTTCTGAAGTGCTGACAGAAACCCTTGCGAAGTTTACCGGCGATCTAAACGAAGAGCAGCTTCGCACGATGGGATATACCGAGGACCAGATTCAAGCAATCCTGAAAATGGGCCAGACTGCCAACGATGCAGCCACCAAGGTTAAGACGTTTACACAGTTGTTTGACACATTGAAGGAAGCGGCTCAATCCGGTTGGACGCAGAGCTGGGAAATCATTATCGGCGACTTTGAAGAGGCCAAAGAGCTTTTGACGGAAGTCAGTGATATCTTCGGCGGGCTTATCGGCGCTTCGGCTGACGCCAGAAATGCGGTTCTCCAAGGATGGAAAGACCTTGGCGGAAGAACGGAAATTATCGAGGCTCTGCGAAATACTTTTGAAGGTGTAATGAGCATCGTTACGCCCATCAAGGAAGCTTTTAAAGAGATATTTCCGCCTATTACGGCACAACAGCTTTACGCATTCAGCGAAGGGCTTCGGAAACTCACCGAGCATTTAAAGCTCAGTGATGAAACATCGGCAAATCTAAAGAGTACGTTCAAGGGTCTATTCGCCATTCTTGATATTGTCAAGCAGGCGTTCTCGGCTGTATTCAATGCGGTAAAACCCCTGTTTGGCGGATTGGACGACCTCGGAGGCGGCATTCTCAGCGTAACCGGGGCTTGCGGGGATTGGCTTGTTAAGCTGAACGAAACGATTAAGACTACGGATATTTTCAACAAGGTTGTCCAAGGTGTGGTTGATTTCGTCAAAGCGGCGGCAACGGCTGTCAAAGACTTCATTAAGTCAGTTGCTGAAAAGTTCAACTTCCCTGGGCTGGAGATATTTCACTCATTCCTTGAACGGGTTCAGGAAAGAATGTCTCAAGTTGGTGAAGCTGCCAGCGCAATGAAGTCCGGAGTCGTCGTTGCGCTCGAAATTATGGGTGAAGCCTTAGCCAACAGCAAATTCCTACAGGCGCTCGAAGCGCTTTGGCAAGGTGTAAAAACAATTGTCGGCGGCATTGCTTCAGCCCTCGGCTCTTTGACCGGAGGTCTTGTCGAAAAGATTGGTAACGCGGACTTTAGCGGAGCCCTGGACATCATAAACAGCCTTATTGCAGGCGGTATCGGCGTAGGTCTTATGAAGTTCTTGAAAAGCGTTACAGATACATTTAAGGGCTTTCAGGATATTACGGATGGTATCGTTGATATTTTTGACGGCGTACGTGGTTGTCTTGAAGCCTATCAGACCCAGTTGAAAGCCGGCACTTTGTTAAAGATTGCTGGCGCTATCGGAATTCTTGCGGCATCTATCATCGCCATATCTCTGATCGACAGCGATAAACTCGCCGCTGCTTTGGGCGCCATAACGGTACTCTTTGCTGATTTGATGGGGTCCATGGCTATATTCGGTAAAATCAGCGGGAATCTTACCGGCGTATTTAAGACCACTACGGTTATGCTTGGTCTTTCCGTTGCCGTTCTCATTTTGGCTTCGGCTTTGAAAAAGATTGGCGATTTGGATTTCAAGCAGTTAGTTACCGGATTGGTCGGAGTTGTGGGTTTAACCGCTACTATGGTGGCAGCTGCTAAGATTCTTGGCAGCGGATCTTCGACAATGATCAAGGGCGCAACCCAAATGGTTATATTTTCGGCGGCCATTAAAATCCTGGCTTCCGCTTGTGAAGACCTTTCAAAACTCAGCTGGGAAGACCTTGCGAAAGGCCTTGTCGGCGTCGGCGTGTTGATGGCAGAGATTTCTCTGTTTCTCAATACCGCAAAATTCAGCGGAAAATCCATAACGACTGCAACCGGAATTGTTATTCTGGCGGCGGCAATTAAGATTCTCGCTTCTGCTTGTGAAGACTTCGGTCAAATGGAGTGGGGTGAAATCGGAAAAGGTCTTGCCGCTATTGGAGCTCTTCTTGCGGAAGTTGCTCTCTTTACAAACCTTACAGGAAACGCAAAGCATGTGATTTCTACCGGCGTAGCCTTGATCGCAATCGGAGCGGCAATGAAGATTTTCGCTTCCGCTGTTCAGGATATGTCTAATCTCACTTGGGAAGAGTTGGCGAAAGGGCTTGCCGGTATGGCTGGGGCCTTGTTGGCGGTCACGGCTGCTGTGAACTTCATGCCTAAAAACATGATAAGCATAGGCGCTGGGTTGATTGCCGTGTCGACGGCTCTTGTTATCATGGCGAGTGCGCTCGATAAGCTCGGAGGTATGAGTTGGGAAGGCATCGCGAAAGGTTTGGTTGCCTTGGGAGGTTCAATAACCATCCTGGCGGTTGGCCTGAATGTGATGACGGGGACCTTGCCAGGTTCCGCCGCCCTTCTTGTGGCTGCCGCAGCATTGGCCGTATTGACTCCTGTACTCAGCATTCTTGGCGCTATGAGTTGGGAGAGCATCGCAAAGGGATTGGTATCCATTGCCGGCGCTTTTGCTGTGATTGGCGTTGCCGGGTTGGTGCTCACCCCTCTTGTACCTACGATATTGGGGCTTGGCGCGGCGTTCGCGCTTATTGGCGTTGGCGTTCTTGGCATTGGAGCGGGTCTTCTCGCTGCCGGCGCCGGTCTATCCGCTGTCGCGGTCGGCTTTACGGCTCTGGCAACTGCCGGCGCAGCGGGAGCAACCGCTATCGTAGCCTCATTGACCGTTATCATTACAGGCGTAGCAAGCCTTATCCCGGCTGTTATCGAAAAGATTGGCGAAGGGATTATCGCGTTCTGCAAGGTCATCGCTGACGGAGCGCCAGCTATTGGCGAGGCGGTTAAAGCCGTCGTTCTCAGTCTTGTAGATGTGATGGTGGAATGTGTTCCGGCTTTGGCGGACGGTGTCTTGGCCATTCTCGCGGGATTGCTAGCGGCTCTTGTTGAGTACACGCCTCAAATTGTGGATTCGCTGTTCCAGTTCCTTATCGGCATCCTTGAAGGAGTCGCCCGAAATTTGCCCGGTCTGATTAAGGCTGCAATTGACGTTCTCATGGCGTTCTTTGCGGGCGTTGTGGATGCACTCAGCGGGATTGACGTCGAGGTACTGATTAAAGGTATCGCCGGAATCGGTTTGCTGTCTGCTATTATGTTAGCCCTTGCGGCTGTGGCCGCGCTAGTCCCCGCCGCTATGGTTGGCGTCCTTGGTATGGGCGTGGTAATAGCCGAGCTTGCGCTTGTACTTGCCGCTATTGGCGCTCTCGCGCAGATTCCAGGTCTGACCTGGCTGATCAACGAAGGCGCAGAACTCATGGAAGGCATTGGAAACGCGATTGGTTCGTTTATCGGCGGTATTGTCGGCGGATTCATGAGCGGGGTTTCGAGCAGCTTCCCAAAAATCGGCGCGGATCTGTCGGCTTTTATGACCAATGTTCAACCCTTCATCGATGGAGCGAGGAAGATCGACGCCGCTACCATGGATGGCGTAAAGGCGCTTGCCGAAACCATTCTCATCTTAACGGCTGCAAACATTCTCGAAGGTCTTACCTCATGGTTTACCGGCGGTTCTTCTATGACCAAGTTTGGCCAGGAGCTCGCTGAATTTGGGCCATATTTCAACGACTACTATGAATCCATCAAGGGTATCGATGGCTCTGTTGTGGAAGCGTCGGCCAATGCGGCTCTGGCGCTTGCCCAATTTGCGAAAGAGATACCCAATAGCGGAGGCGTAGTCGGATGGTTTGCCGGAGAGAACAGCCTCTCGGTCTTTGCTGAAGAACTCATGGAATTCGGCCCCAAGCTAAAAGCGTATGCCGACAGCGTGAAGGGGCTCGACGCAAGCGTGGTAATCAATTCCGCCAATGCGGCGAAGGCGCTTGCTGAAATGGCTACCAACCTGCCTAATAGCGGCGGCGTTGTTGGATGGTTCACGGGAGAAAACGATCTATCTACCTTTGCAGAAGAACTCATGGAGTTTGGCCCCAAGTTGAAAGCTTATGCGGATAGCGTAAGAGGGTTAAATGGAGACGTTGTCGTCAACTCCGCCAACGCGGCGAAAGCTCTGGCCGAGATGGCTAATAATCTACCGAATCAGGGAGGCGCTGTCAGCTGGTTTACCGGCGACAACACCCTTACTATGTTTGGAGATGAATTAGCAGCATTTGGTCCGAGCCTCAAGGCGTATGCGGACAGTGTTCGAGGTCTTGATGGCAATGTTGTCGTAAATTCCGCCAACGCGGCGAAAGCTCTGTCTGAATTATCGACAAACCTGCCCAATACGGGCGGCATTGTCAGCTGGTTTACCGGGGACAACGATATCGCTTCCTTCGGGCAGCAGTTGGTATCTTTCGGCCAGTCGTTTGCCTCCTACTACGCGAGCGTAAGCACTGTGAATACGGCTCAGCTCTCTGGAGTTGTTCAGGAGTTTAAAAACCTCGTTGACCTTGCGAATGGAATCAAAAGCGTTGACACAAGCGGAATGGCTTCATTCAGCCAAAACCTTACGGCTCTCGGAAATTCGGGGATTGAAGGGTTTATTAACGCTTTTACAAACGCCAATTCCAGAGTGTCAACAGCGGCGAACACAATGATTACCACCTTCATTAACAGCGCTAATGCGAAGAAAGCGGAACTCACCAACACGTTCAACAACCTTGTTCAAGCCATTATTACAGCCATTAACGGAAAGCAGATATTGTTTACCACTGCCGGAAATGCCCTGATGACAAAGTTTATCGCGGGTATTAAATCCCAGGATGTAAACTCGAGGACGGCTTTGGTGAACATCATCAGCGGATGTTTGACTGTAATTAAGAACAAGTATTACGAGTTTCATAGCACCGCACAGGCGTTGATGGTTCAATTCATCGCCGGTATTCGGGCTAAGGACTCTGCCGTTTCAAATACCTTTGTTCAGATCCTTGGCGGCGCTCTGACTGCAATCAAAAACAAGTATACGGATTTCTACAACGCGGGTAAGTATCTTGTGGAAGGATTCGCGGAAGGAATCACGGCCAACACCTATTTGGCGGAAGCGAGAGCTCGAGCTATGGCGGCGGCGGCCGCACGTGCAGCTGAAAGAGAACTTGACGAACACTCTCCCTCCCGAGTGGGTTATAGAATCGGCGATTTCTTTGGAGTGGCCTTTGTAACCGCAATCGGAGATTATGTATCGAAGGCTTATAAAGTAGGTTCCGAAGTAGCAAATTCGGCTAAGAGAGGCTTGAGTACCGCGGCTTCCAAGATTACTGATTTAATCAATGGTAATATTGATACTCAGCCGACTATTCGCCCGGTTCTCGACTTGTCAGACGTGGAAAGCGGAACGGGAAGACTCAACGCGCTATTCAGCAGAAGCCGCGCTATGTCCATCAGTGCCGGAATGAACCGTACTCCTGGCGAAGAAATTCAAAATGGCGCCCCCGCTTCCGGAGCAGGAAACACCTTTACGTTCACACAAAACAATTACTCGCCTAAAGCACTGTCGAGACTTGAGATTTATCGGCAGACAAAGAATCAATTCTCGGCGATGAAAGGATTGGTGGAAGCATGATCAAATCATTCAAAGTCACCAATTATTTAGGTGATAGTATGAAGCTTGATTTAAGGGGGCCTGAGAAATCGGGCTTCCTTATCAAGTCTGTTTCCGGCCTTGGTCCGTCCAAGGCGAATGTCAACACTACGGAGGTCTCTACAAACGACGGTTCGTTGTTCAACTCAGCACGACTGAACCAGCGAAACATTGTTTTTGAGTTCGTTTTCGTAGAAACGGTTTACCGGGAGAGCATTGAGGACGTTCGTCAGAAGTCCTACAAATATTTCCCGATGAAAAAGAACCTGGAGCTTGTTATCGAGACCGATAACCGGATTGTTAAAACGACCGGTTATGTCGAATCAAATGAGCCGAACATTTTCAGTTCTCAAGAAGGAACTCAGATTTCCATCATTTGTCCCGACCCTTACTTTTATTCCGCTGGCGAAGACGGCAACAACGTTACCGATTTTTACAGCGTGGATCCGGTTTTCGAGTTTCCATTCAGCAACGAATCCCTTACAGAGCCCTTGATTGTGTTCGGTGAGATTCAGATTAAGACGGAAGGAGTTATCGTTTATCACGGAGACGCTGAAATAGGCGTAACCATCCACATTCACGCGATTGGTCCGGCCGCCAACATCAACATTTACAATACCGAAACGCGGGAAATGATGAGAATCGATACGGTCAAGCTTGAATCTCTCACCGGCAGCGGTATTATTGCCAGCGACGATATTATCATCAACACTTCAAAGGGCGACAAAAGCATTACGCTGGTACGAAGCGGCGTGTCCTATAACATTCTAAACTGTCTGGATAAGAACACTGACTGGTTCAGTCTGGCGAAAGGCGATAATATCTTCGCTTTTACAGCCGAGTCCGGCGTTACCAATCTCCAGTTTAGAATCGAAAACAAAGTAATCTACGAAGGGGTGTAGTTATGGAAATCCTGATTTTGAACACTAAATTTGAGTCCGTACACCTTGTAGATACTTTTAAGTCGATGATATGGACGGACCGATACAGCGCTTACGGCGACTTTGAGATCTATTTTTCAATGGATCCCGAACTGCTGGAATTTCTCAAGGAGGATTACTATCTATGGATTAAAGAATCGGAGCACTGCATGATTATCGAAGACCTATCGATTGACTCGGATGTTGAAGAAGGAAACCATATCATCGTAACCGGACGGTCATTGGAGTCGATACTAGAGCGCCGGATTGTTTGGGGCCAGAAAATCTTGACAGGGAATCTGCAAAACGCGATACAAATCCTGCTCAACGAATCCATCATATCGCCATCGATAGCGGATCGTAAGATTGGCAACTTTATATTTGAACCGTCTACAGACGAAAAGATTACAAAGTTGGTCATTGACGCTCAGTATACCGGCGACGATTTATATTCGATCATCAGCGGTTTATGCGCAAAGAATAACATCGGATTCAAGATCGTCTTAAACGACTCCAACCAGTTTGTCTTTAGCCTATATGCCGGCGTAGACAGGTCTTACGATCAAACGGAAAATCCTTACGTGATATTCTCCCCCAACTTTGAGAACATCATCAACAGCAACTATTTCACTTCTAAGGCGAATCTGAAGACTGTAACCCTGGTTGCAGGCGAGGGAGAAGGTGCATCCCGCAAAACCACCATTGTCGGCTCCGGCTCCGGTTTGGACAGGCGGGAGCTGTTTACGGACGCGCGTGATATTTCATCCGACACCGAAGGAGGAACCCTTTCGGATGCGGAGTATACCGCCCAGCTTAAGACCAGAGGAATAAACAGTTTGGCGGAGCACGAAGCCAATACCGCTTTTGAGGGTGAAGTGGAGGCGACTCAGCTTTTTAAGTATGGAGAAGACTTTTTCATTGGCGATATCGTACAAATCGTCAACGAATACGGTCATGAAGGGGCGGCTTATATTTCGGAGCTTATCATCTCGCAAAGCGAAGAGGGGGTTTCGACATATCCGACCTTTAAAACAATTTCAGAGAAGGAGGGAGAAAGTGAATGAGCGTAACTTGTGGATTTTATAACTCGCTTAATGGCGACCGCAAATACGACGCCGTCCAAGTGTCCAAGCTCTTTGACGGGTTAATTACAGACGGTGTGTTTGCTTCTATTGGAACGGCTTTTGTCGTCAAAGCGGCTACGGGACAAACGGTCAACGTGGGAATTGGTAAAGCCTGGTTCAATCATACATGGACGCTGAACGACGCGATTCTTCCAATGGAGGCGCCGGATTCCGAAGTCTTATTAGATCGGATCGATGCGATCGTTATCGAAGTAAACGCGACGGAATCGGTTCGAATGAATGATATCAAATTTGTGACCGGTAATCCGTCAAGCGCTCCGGTAAGACCAACGCTGATCGACGAGGGAAACGTCCATCAGCATCCTCTTTGCTACATTTACCGCAAGTATGGCAGCACGCAGATCACGCAGGCCGACATCACAAATATGGTCGGTACGTCTGAAACGCCGTTTGTTACGGGTATTCTTCAGACCGTAAGCCTTGATGAGCTGCTTGGTCAATGGAGAGACGAACTCGATCAGTTCGTAGCAAAGGAATCCAGCGACCTCGACGAATGGATTGCGAACCAGGAAGCCGAGTTTACAGCATGGTTTAACCAGATGAAAACCGATTTAACCGTCGAGCAGCAATTACTCGATGAATGGATCGCCAATGAGCAGGCGGACTTCCTAGCATGGTACGAGGCCATGAAGAATCAGCTTAGCGAGGACGCGGCTGGACGGTTGCAGATGGCGATTGACAAGGAGGAAATCAAACGGGTTCTTCTTGTCGGATTTGTCGACGGCTTAAAAGAGTTTTCGAATGATGGGACAGTCATCACATCTACCGCGTCGGATGGACGAACCATGGTTAAGACGTTTACCAATGGGTTTTTAACTATGACAAATGTATTGAGGAGCGCTGCTGGAACAGATGTTGCGAGAATGGTAAAAACCTTTGACGCCAGTGGAAAACTCATCGAAACGGTTGTCACTTATTCATAATCTGAAAGGAGAAAATTCAAAATGGCAGAAGAAGATTTGATCTTTGGGAAAAACAGGCACTTCTTTGGAGGGATTGAGCCCTCAAACATGGTCGCGTTCTCGGCTTCCCTGGAGACGGCAAGAAACAAGATCCGAATCGCCGCTGCTCTCCCCAGCGACACCGTTATCAACGAACAGACGCTGTGCAGCGTAGCCGGCGCTGTTATTCGCAGAAAGACCACCGATTATCCTTTGGACGAATTTGACGGTGATTTGGTTGCCGACCTCAAGGGTTCCACTATCATGGACGACCCGACAGCCAGCCCCACTGGGACATACTATTACGCGGCGTTCCCGTACACAACGCAGGGAGTGTACAACCGGAACCAGGCGAACCGGGTTGTCGTAAACGAGCCCGCAGACATGGTTAAGTTTGTAGCCAAGTCGATTTATAACTCGGAAACTCAGATCTCTACTGTTGAGGTCACGGCAACTTTGCCATCCGGCGTGGCGGGCGCTGTTATTCGCAGAAGCACTACCGGCTTCCCAGTTAACGAGAACGACGGCGAAGCGTTCAGAACCATTACGTCCAGTGGGGTCTTCACTGATTTCAGAGTAATAATCGGGACAACTTACTACTATTCGGCGTTCCCTTATACGAGCACCGGCGCTTACAACCGCAGCAGAAACAATCGGACAAGCGTTACCGTCAGTAAATACTCCTACTTGTTTGGATATGACCTTTTCCTCACGAACAGCAACCCCGCTGCTAGGGTCAGTTATCCGAGCGATGTTGACAACGCAGGGTTTACACCTGCCGCCATGAATTTCTCCACCGGAGTATTCAACTATGGCGGTTGGCCCAGCGCGCCAGGCGAAAAGTTTATGCCGAGGCCGTGTATGCTCACCTATGCCGGCGTTGTTGATCATTATCTGAATCCCAACGATTACACCAAGAAAACGGACGGGACCGCTTCGAGCGTCACCAGCACTGCGTTTGGCGGTAACGCGATGATGGAGTGGCCGAAGATTTGGGTTAAGCGCTGGACAGAGGGCAATGTGTACAAGTTCAGATGCTGTGATATTCAGATGGACGAGGATTACGAGTGCTGGTGCAACTACGACCGCAACAACAACGAGATCGACCACTTCTATACCCCGATTTACTTCGGCTCCAATGTTTCGAACAGGATGCGTTCTATCAGCGGCCAGGCGAACAGTGTTTCCACCACCGCCGATACCGAAATCACTTTGGCAAAAGCCAATGGTGCAGACTGGTATACCGAGGTTCTTGCCGACCGGCTGCTCATTCAGGACTTGCTTGTTATGATGGGCAAGACGACGGAATGCCAAACCGCGTTCGGTCATGGCAGATGTAAATCCAATAACACCAGCGCGATTGGTCAGGGGACGATGAACACCAAAGGTCTCTTCTGGGGTTCCACGAACCAGACGGACGGCGTCAAGGTGTTCGGTATGGAAAACTGGTGGGGTAATTTGTGGCGCCGTACCGCCGGCTGGATTGTCGTGAACGGCATCCAGAAAGTGAAAATCACCCGCAATACCAAGGATGGCTCTACGGTTACCGACTATAACACCACCGGCAATGGTTATATTTCCATTTCCGGGGCTACTCCGACCGGAACCAGCGGCGGTTACATCAGCGGGATGAAAACTGAGAAATTTGGACGAATCCCATATCAGGCAAGCGGTTCCGCCTCAACATATGAGGCCGACGGTCTGTGGTTTAACAATTCCGGTACATTCTATGCGCTTGTCGGCGGCTATTGGGCCGATGACCTGGTGGTGGGCCCGTTCGGCGCGAATCTGAGCAATGCGGCGTCGTCTTCGAACTCGTCCTATGGCGCGGCTCTCTCTTGTAAACCGCTTGCTTGAGAGGAGAGGTCTGGAGAACCTTAGGTTCGCCGGGATTTACGCTTTGAAATGATATTTATAGGGGTACGCACTGCGCTAGCTCGCGATTGTCGGCGGCAATTGGAACAATGACCTGATGGTAGGCCCGTTCTACGCGAATCTGAACAATACGACGTCGAATTCGAACTCGAACAATGGCGCGGCTCTGTCTTATCCAAGATACTCTCGTAAAATAATGCAGTGCATATTCCTTACCGCTTGGTAGAAATTAACTCAGTGCAAGCATCTGCTAGTAGCTGAAATAAGTCGAACGTGGATGAGAGGATAAGAGAGAACATGAAGTCTTACAACCACTTGTATGAAGTATGCCTTTCCGAAGCAAACAGAAAAGAAGCGATTAAGTTAGCAAAGCACAGCAAGCGAATACGTAAAATCATCAAGAGACGGCATTTATCCGATGAAGCTTTGGTTGATATGGCCTATGACTGGATTGTGAATTACGAGAATGCCAAGCATACTCCGATCTACATTCAGGACGGCTTAAGCAAGAAGCGGCGTCAGATTATCGTGCCGACTCTTGAAGAACTTATCGTTCAGCATTGCATTGTTAACGCTCTGAAGCCGATGTTTTACAAAGGCATGTATGAACACAGCTATGCAAGTACGCCAAATAGAGGCGCTCATAAAGGCAAGTCTGTTATCGAAAAGTGGATTCGAAGCGATAAAAAGAATGTTAAGTATGTTCTAAAGATGGACATACATCATTTCTTTGACAGTATTCCGCATGATATTTTGAAGGCTAAATTAACCAAGAAGATTCATGACGAGAAGATGCTTCATCTGCTGTTCAAGATAATCGACGTTACCGATATCGGTCTGCCGCTTGGGTTTTATACCTCGCAATGGCTTTCCAACTGGTACTTGTTAGGGCTGGATCATTACATAAAGGAGCAGCTTCAAGCCGTTCATTACATGCGGTACATGGACGACATGGTCATATTCGGAAGCAACAAGAAGGTTTTACATCGTACAAGACAGGCTATCAGCGATTATCTGGAAACCGAATTGGGCCTTGAGTTAAAGGGCAACTGGCAGGTCTTTCGGTTCTCTTACGGAGAGGACAAAGGCCGTGATCTGGACTTTATGGGATTCAGATTTTATCGCAACAGAACCATTCTGAGAAAATCCATCATGTTCAAAGCGACCCGGAAAGCCAAGAAGCTTTCGTCCAAAGAAAAACCAACGATATACGATATGCGTCAAATGATGTCTTATCTTGGATGGATTGATGCTACGGATACTTACAACATGTATCTGTACTGGATAAAACCTTACGTGAGTTTCCAGGCAATGAAGCGCCGGATATCCAAGTACGATAAGTTTGACGACCAACGAGTATATTTCAGACTGACCCGTCTCTATGCCAAGAAAGGAGGAGCCTAAATGGAGCTGAAGTACAGGTATTCCGAAAGTACGGTACGGCCCGAAGCCATTCAGATCGATGGCGATACCGTATATTTGAGGAAGGACATCTCGGAGCTTAAACGAGAAGACGACCAGGGCAATAAAACCACATATTGGACCTATCAGGAGGCCACGATGACTGTCGCTGAGTTTAATCAGCACGCCAACGCCATCCTGATTTCCGGACAGAAAAATGGCGATGACAACCTGCTGGCTGTTATGGAAGCCATTGCGGACTTGTACGAAACCATTGCAATGATGATGTGAGGAGGTATCGACATGGTAAATCTTTATTGCACGCTTATCATCAACAGGCGAAGATCCTTCGATCAAATTCCTGACAACTTCAAGAGCCCGGTCGAAGAACGATTAAAGGAGCTCGGTTACGACACCAGCGGCGAACCAATCGCTGTGGAGGGCTGACCGTGTTCTTTTATATTTTAATGAAATTACTGATAGGAGGTAACAACATGGTAGCATTGTATGTGGCGCTCATCATCAACAGCAGGCGGACTTTTGAGCAGGTTCCCGCAAAATTCAAAGAGGCGGTAAAGGCCGACCTCGAAGCTATCGGATTGGATGAAAACGGCAATCCGGCATAACAACGAGGAGGTAACTGCCCATGGAAGAGTGGCTTCAAATGGTCATTACGATTGTATGCTCAGTGATCGCGTCATCCGGTTTCTGGGCATACATAACGCGACACGCGGATCGTAAGGACATAAAAACCGAAATGCTTATAGGGTTGGGTCATGACAGAATCGTATACCTGGGAATGAAGTATATCGAACAAGGGTACATCACCCAGGATGAATACGAAAATCTTTATGAATATCTCTATAAGCCTTATGAAAAAATGGGCGGTAACGGTTCCGCTAAACGCATCATGAATGAGGTTAACAAATTGCCCATTCGAAAGTCCAAATACATCGAGGCACCGAATGACAAAGACTCAGCATAAGGAGGTATCGCACCATGCGCGTTCTCGATTTCGTTAAGTGGGGTTTAACCCATGTGAAAAAGTCGTCTGTTCCGGCCGGCGCGATTCTTCCCATTCCCGTTTCAGAGGTTGGCTCTGCTGGGGAGTGGGAATATTTATTTGGGACGACGGGAAACAAAGCAACTCAATCCCTTCTGAACAACAAGTACAACAGTTACTATTCCAAGAACGGATGGACACGCGAACAGTTCAACAAGGCAACCGCAGGTTGGGTGAAAGCCGGTAAAATCGTTTGCGATTGCCAGGGTGTTGAAGATCACTACAGCAAGGCTCAAACAAACGCCAACGGAAATTATTCAAAATACTGTACGGATAAAGGGCTTTGCTCTTCGATCAACCGTCCGTACGTATTGGGTGAAGCACTCTTTAACGGAACGAGTTCCAAGAAGACTCACGTGGGTTGGGTATGCGGATTCATGCCGGACGGCGACGTCTTGGTAATGGAAGAGCGCGGCCTGTCCTACGGATTTGTCATCACTCGAATGAGTAAGCGTGCATGGAAGTATCGCGGACTTATGACCAAGCGGTATCAGTACGATACCCAACAGCAGCCTGAAACAAGCTCCTCCACGTTTATATTTACCCGCGTGCTCAAATATGGCTGCACTGGTGAAGACGTGAAGGAGCTTAAAAAGGCTTTAAAAAAGAAAGGTCAAGGCGGCCTGACTTTAACAAACGGAAACTTCTATTCTTCTACTTGCAATGTGGTGAAAGCGTTTCAGTCCGCCAACGGTTTGACAGCTGATGGAATTGCGGGCGCAAAGACTTATGCCGCGTTGGGAGTTAAGTTCAAGCTATAGGAAGGAGGCAGCCTATGAGTTATAGTGTTTCTGGAACGACCATTACGCTTACCAGAGGAGACTCTTTTATAGCTGATATCTCGATTACCGACCAGGACGATAAGCCGTATATTCCGGGTGCAGGGGACGTTATCAGATTTGCTATGAAGAATTCGTACGAAGAAGCGGAACCACTTTTGATGGTCGATATTCCCATCGACACAATGAAGCTGGCAATCAAACCGGAAGACACCAAGAATCTCGCCTTTGGAAAGTATGTCTACGACATCGAACTCACCAAAGCGAATGGTGAAGTGGATACGTTCATAACCAAGGCGGTATTTAAGATAACGGAAGAGGTGCATTGATCATGAGCAGCATTAAAGCATTCGAATCCTTATCGGGCCGTATTTCGGGTGGATGTACGCTATCTGGATCGCTGTCTTGTAGTGGCGGTTTGTCCGGTAAGGTTTCTTTGCCTACCAACTTTGAGCGCTATAACGGCGACTACGAAGTGACGCCGGATGCTTTTAATGCTCAGACTCTTCCTACCGCCAACAAATTGCTTACTCAAGATGTAGTAGTGAAAAAAGTTCCATATTATGAGACCAGCAATATCCAGCAGGGTATTACGGTCTACATTGCAGAAGAGGAGAACTAATATGCCCAACAGCAACGTAAATAAGGTCATATACGGCGGTAGGACCCTCATCGACCTTACCGGCGATACTGTAAGCCCAGATAAACTGCTAACCGGGGTTACTGCCCATGACAAAAGCGGCGCGGCCATTGAAGGTACTTGTACCAGGGATGTCGATTCTACGGACGCGACCGTAAGCGAAGCTGAAATTCTACTTGGAAAGACGGCCTATGCACGCGGCGCCAAACTTACCGGTACTATGCCGAACAAAGGCGCTATCGCTGAAAAGATAACAACGAAAGCGCAGGCAGTGACGGTGCCGCAAGGTTACCACGATGGCAGCGGTAAAGTTTCCATTGATTCGGTAGAACAAAGCAAGCTTGTGGGGAACAATATCCGGCAGGGTGTAACCATTCTCGGAGTGGACGGCACTTTGGAGCCTTCCAGCGAAGTCAAATCCCAAGCCAAAACCGTTACTCCGAAAACAACCCAGCAAGTGGTCTTGCCGGACGAAAATATTGACTACTTGTCTCAGGTTACTGTCGCAGCAATCCCGTATGTCGAAAGCGACAACAGTGCTGGAGGTATTACGGTAACGATTGCGGGGTGATTATGAATGCCGGTTAGCAAAGTTGTTTATAACCAGGACACTTTAATCGACCTTACCAAAGATACGGTGACGAAAGACGCCCTCAAAAAGGGATTTACAGCCCATCAGGCGGATGGTACAATGATTATTGGGGAATTTATCGGTGATGATTACGACGAAATTGACCGAATTCTTACTGCCGGTCTGACAGACGGCTATAAGCATTTTTCGGACGACGGAACCATCATCAGCACAACCGATTCTCAGGGAAGAACTCTTGTCAAGACATTTTCGAACAACTTCTTAACTTGTACAACTGTCCTGCGGGATCCGAATGGTGTTGAACTCGGTCGAACCGTTAAGTCTTTCTCAGACAATAGCAGTACGATTATCACCACGGATTCCAAAGGACAGCGGCTAGTTAAGTCGTTCTCGAACAACATGCGAAACATGGTGGCGGTTCTTACGGACGCTGCCGGAGTGGAGCTTGCTCGTATGACAAAGGTCTTCTCGGAAGATGGGAAAGACGTAACTTCGACAGTAGTATACGGCGGATAATCGTGCTTAAATGTAGGCTACTTCTTGATTATTCCTACATTTTAGCTGAAAAACGACGATATTGCGGGGTTTTGTGTTTCTATAATACAATTATTGATACTGCAGTAAGAATATATGTAGCTAGTGTTTTGTGTATATTTAAGTCAAACAAGACATTGATGCTTGAATTATTAATAGAAAACAGCGGAATGCGGAATATCGTGTTTTGAATAATTTGAAGAAAGGAGTTTATCATGAAGGCATATTCAACAGTTTGTGGAGCAGCTTTTGAAGATTTAAGTGCTCAAGAAATGATGGATTTTGATGGTGGAGGTACTGGAGTCCTTACACCAATCACAGTCGCATCATCACTTGCATGCGGCGTTGGTGCATCAATTAGCTTAATTAGCGTTGGAGTAACTGTTCTCATTTTCGGCTAATATGGTGATACAACATATTTATAGTGGATCGACAATAATAGTCTAATTACCTCTTGAATTCTAGGCAGAAAGGAGAATACAGATGAAAACATATTCAGCAGTTTGTGGCGCTGCGTTTGAAGATCTCAGCAATGAAGAAATGCTGAGTTATGACGGCGGGGCAGCCTGGACAACGTTCCTTTCAACAACAACCCTTCCATGTGTAGGTGCGAGTGTAATCATAAGTGGTGGCGTTTCATTAATTACGTATGCCATTTTTGGTTAATTCGTTTGTTGAGAAGTTTGTGTGTTTTGAGGATGTAGGGTTTTGAATAAAAGCAAATAGGACAGCAACATTTTGAGATCTATACATTGTGAATAAGAATAATAGTTAATCCAAGCATTCCGCTGTTTGAACGGATTAAGTACGGAACTCTCGTTATGAAGGAAAATTTGTTTTACGGACTTTTGGTTAATATTATAAATGAAAGGACGATATGATGTTAATTATTAAGCTTATTCTCACATTTATTGTAGGGTACTTTATAGCGGGTATTGTACATGAACTTGGGCATGTTATCGTTGGCTTAATACAGGGATTTCGGTTTTATATGTTGGTAGTCGGACCAATAGGCATTGTAAAAGATTTAAATGGTAAAGTTAGGATTTACTTTGAAAAGAGAGTTTCTTTCTGGGGAGGCGTTGGAGGTACTGTTCCTCAAAAAGAAGAAAGCCAAGTGTTAGATAAATTCTCTAAAATATTATTGGGAGGACCTATATTCTCCATAATATTTGGTGCTATTCTTCTTCCATTGGGGGTCCTGTGGGAAAACATATATCTTGTGATGTTGGGGGCCATGCCAATAGGAATGGGTATAGTCAGTTTGATTCCGATGAGAGCGGGAGCTTTTTATTCTGACGGTGGCAGGTGGTTTCGTATTCGCAATGAAAAAACAAGGGCCATAGAAGCAGCGTTATTAAATATTACGATGTCATTAGTTGTAAATGATGACAGTCATAAAAATATTAGCGTTAATGATATAGATACTGTTATTAATTCCTCCGATGCTGGAACAAGATATATGGGCCATTATTTTGCTTGTATGCGATATAAAGATAGAGGAGAGAAAGAAAACTATGAAAAAGCAAAAATTTTATTAGATGAAGCCAGCAAAACAGTTTCAAAACAAATAAGAAGTCTATATAAATTGTAAAGGCTATTGCCTATTATAATGGAGGAGCAATGCTTTAAATCTATGATGAATCAATCCAATGCAACAATTAATAAGAAAAGCCTTTATAAGGCATTAACTGCCACTGAAAGGTTATCATTGTATAAAAAACATAATTTCATTAGCGGTGACTTTATGCCTTTTCAAAATTGGATAAACACAAGAGGTGTTATCACCGAGGCCGATATTTATAATATGCTTAATATCTGTAACATAACCGCTGAGGATTTTAATCTTGCTATTAAAGCCTTATCTCAACATGAAATTGAACAAATAGCAATGACTGATGATGCCGGAGAATGGTATAAACAATTTGATGAGATCGTTGCCGAATATTTTGATGGCTTATTTCAAGAAAAAATATCTGATTTAAATAACGATTCCACACCAATAGACCTAAGTATGAGTATAGCACCATTTATACTATATTTTAAGAAAAAAATAGATTTGATTCTCGGCGGTTTAAAACATGCAACTCTCTCTCAAGATGCTTTTAAGAAGATGATTCAAAAATTTTCATCAGTTTTGGTTTCATTATCAATTAAAACTCTTGTTTGGGAGTTGCATTGTTTTTCACAAAATTTAGATACCAAAAAAAAGGATACCAATACTGCTGATAGGAAGTTCAAATTGTTTATTTCTAATACGTTTTTTGAAAAAGAAAGTTTTTCTGGATTTTATTATAAGTATCCAGTTATTGCTCGTAGACTGATAGTAAAATGCGAACATATAATAACCCATTTTTCTGAAATGCTCATACGTTTTGATGATAATTTTCATGCAATCTTGGACGCTCTAAAAATAGAAGATATTCCCACAGAAATAACTGATATTGACTGTGATCAAGGAGATACACACCAGCAAGGACGATTCGTTGTCAAAATCCACTTGAATAATTTGATTATTCTTTATAAACCTAGAAATTTAATGGTTCAAAAAATATTTTATGAAATTATAGATTATTTCAATGAAAACACGGTTCTGTTGGATATGTATGTACACAAAGCTTTTTATGGAGACAACTATACATTTGATAGTTATGTAGAATATAGGGAGTGTAGCAATGAAATACAGGTTAATCGTTACTATGGTAGATTTGGACAGTTATGTTCGTTAATATGGGTGTTGTGCGGAAATGATATTCATTATGAAAATATTATTGCTTATTCAGAATATCCGGTTATCATTGATGTAGAAACGCTTTTTCAGCATCAATCATCAATATTAAATATGCCAAAAAGTGCAATTTATAAGGCCTACAGTGAATGCATAGATTCTGTAGGAGGAACTGCCATGATTCCAATCGTAACTCATTCAAAAGGTGATAAACAAAGAGGCGTTGATATAAGTGCATTGGCAGGTGATGAACAAGTATTACCCTTTCAGATATTGGCGCTAAAAGACATAAATACAGATTCTATGCATTATGAATATAGCGATGTAACGATGCAAGGGGCAAAAAACATACCAATGTTAATGGATAATAAAGTGAACTTTTTTGATTATGTAGAAAAAATCCTAGATGGATTTAATTTTTCCGTGAGATTTATACAGGAACACAAAAGTGAATTTATAAGGTTAATACATAAATTTGATGATATTGTTGTAAGACAGCTTATGAAATCGACTATAAATTATGCGAAGCTAATGGACTTCTCGTCCCATCCCAATTATTCTCAAGACATGATTAAGTTAGAGAGAATGTTTCACAATGCATGGAGCTATAACTATAAAGACAAAAGAATTATTGCCGCTGAAGTAAGTGACATGTTGTTTGGGGATATTCCACTATTTTATAATAAAGTGGATAGTAGAGACATTATAACGAGTTCTGGGGAAATAATAAAAGATTATTTTGATTCTCCCGCTCTAGATAAAGCAATAGACAGAGTGCAGACTTTGTCTGATAGTGAGATACTCAAACAATTAGCGCAGATTAAAATATGTTTGGGATTGTACCTTGTTGAAAACGATGAAAAAAGTGCACAACGTGAAGAAAAGACATACATTCCAACAGCTATTGATGATTTTGGAGAAGATCGAGAAATATTGTTGCTCAAAGCTAAAGAAATTGCAGATGTAATTATTAATACCGCTATATACGATCATCCGACTGGAACGGTAACATGGAATAATGTTCTATATGACGATCTCAATAAATGCTGGAAAGTTCGACCATTAGATGACGGATTTGTTCATGGCTTATCTGGTCTGTTATTGTTATTCTATTATTTGAATAAGGTGGTTCCTGAAAAAAAGTACGCCAATATGGCAAATATGATTTTACAGACAATAGAGAGCATCCCGCCAACTAATTCTGAGGCAATGTCCTCAATCTTTCCATTATTAATGTTATATCAAGACACAAAAAACTATTCCTTATATACGAGAATGCACAAGATTATTAGTACAGCAACGAGCAGTGGACATAGTTTTTCCTCGAATGATTATATTGACGGGCGTTCAGGTGCATTGAAGATTGTAACGGAGCTGTATAAGTTAACTCATGAAGATATATATTATCAAGCAGCAAAAAAAATTGCTAAAGAGATAATATCGTCACTGTGTCTTGAAAGTACTGATAAACTTGATATTAGCATGGGACATGGTTTGTCTGGAATCTATTTTTCATTAAGAGCATTTTATCTAGTTGAATATAGCGAGGAAATATATAACATATGTGTTTATGTTAAGGATATAATTAGAAAAAAAGTCGGATGTCTAAATGATTCTTCTTGGGAATTTGGACTTGCTGGAGTTATTTTAGCATTGTCTGATGATAAGAAATTCATGAATGAACACTTAGATTTGCTGCTTAATATGATAGGTAATGAAAAATCAGATAGCTTATCATGTGGGAAAATGGGTACTATTGACGTGCTTTTTGAAGTCTGCGCTTTGTTATCTGAAAAACCAAACGTAATCAGGGTAAATAAAATTATTGCATCTATTATCAATAGGCAAAAAGCGAATGGTGATTATAATTATATTACTATTGAAGGGTTCCCCACCGTTGGATTGTTTTACGGACTGGGAGGAATTGCTTATACGTTTTTAAGATTATACGAAAAAGGAATTATTCCTAACATATTTATGATGCAGCAATAAATCAGACTATAAGGGAGGAATTGATGAAACTTTTTGCATATATAGCAAGTAGACGCCATTCTAAATCAAATACTATGAAGGTGTTTGAGATCTTGTTGAGTGAAATTATCAAGCAGAATAAGAGCGTAAAAATAGAAACCACAGTATGCACTCCGGATCAATTAGGATTGCTAAGTTGTCAGGGGTGTCTACACTGTTTTAATTATGGTAACTGTCCATTAGATACACAGGATTCGTTTGACATAATTAAAAATAATATATTAAAATCGGATATCATCATTCTGGGAACTCCGGTATATGCAGCAACAGTATCTGGCGATATGAAGGTGTTCATTGACCGTTTATCATACTGGCTTCATTTAATGCCTTTAGCAGGTAAAATTGGTATAGGGATAGTAACTGCAAGTTCAAATTCTGTGTTAGAAACTAGTTCCTACTTGAAACGAATAATAGAGACTTTGGGTCTGTGTTTTGTAAACAATATTTCTTGTACGGTTGATTCACCTAGAATGCTTGAAAGTAATGCTTTTATTACTAATACTATTCCTCAGTATGCGAAGGAAGTATCAGAGTATATTATGGGTAGAAAGATAGATTGTTCGCCATTCCAAGATAAATTGTACAGAATGTTTAGAGAGATCTATAATCTACCAGGTAAAGTTGATAATGCGGAGATTAATTATTGGCAAAATAAAGGAGTTTATGAAACATATTCTGAATATTTAGATGCTATACAACAAAGAAATTAAGAGGATAACTATGAAAATACACTGTAATCAAACCTTTGAAGCTCATAACTTACTTTCATGTAGGGGTATATATCTTCAAACTGAAGTCAATGCATTAATCAGTAGAATGAGGAATTATATAGTATCCCATGGGGCAAAACAAGTAGGTTCTCTGATAAATGCAAGTTTTTCACTAGTCACATCAGAATCTCAATCGAAAGTTGACTTGGAAATTATGATACCACTTGATAAAATGATTGATCCAAGTGATGTGTTTGCTGTAAAACCTATTTTTCGTTTGACAAATGCTTTGAAGATAAGACATGAAGGAAATCCAATTGGTTTGCAAGAAACCGCTAATCAATTGAACTCGTATATAATATTTAACAATTTAGAACTTGCCTCAACTTGCTATAAAGTGACTATAAAGGAAGCCGAAACACTTAAAGGTCTTGATTCGATGATAATAGACTTATATGTGTCTATACAGGATGGCAAAAAACAGATTTGTAACATCCTTTAATCTATGGAATTTGGTTTTCGATGTTACAATTTTGCAAAACAAGTGGAAAAGGCTTGGACTGCACAATAAGAAAGGAGTAAGTATGCGATATGTCATCATAAAGCAATTTGATGAAAACGACTGTGGGGCTGCATGCATAGCGACTATTTCCAAACAATATGGTTTACATACTTCTATTGCAAAGATTAGGGAAATAGCAGGTACAGACATACGCGGAACAAATATTCTTGGAATGGTAAAGGCGGCAGAAGAGATAGGTTTTTCTGCGAAAGGGGTCAAAGGAACTCAAGCCAATTTTGTGACTGACTTTCCATTGCCAGCTATTGCCCACGTTATTAGCAATGGGCGTTATCATTTTGTTGTTGTCCATAAAAAAACAAAAAAGCATGTTCTAGTTGCAGATCCTGCAAAGGGATTGCATAAAATGACATGTAATGATTTTTTTAGGATGTGGACAGGTGTTTTAATAATACTAGTACCAAAAAGAGATTTGAGTCCCAATAAGAACAAAGGTTATATATCGCGTTTTATTTATATGTTATCTCCACATAAGAGGTTGTTGGTAGATATCTTCTTTTTCTCTATTTTTATCACGCTATTTGGAATAGCCAGCTCATTTTATTTTAAACTCTTAATTGATGATGTAATAACCAACGTATTAGAGAACTCCTTGGTTTCCATATCTATTTGCGTTATCTTTCTTTATATATTCAAAGCTATTTTTGAATTTTTACGTACTAAATTGATGCTGTTTTTAAGTCAAAAAATAGATTTATCTCTTATATTGGGGTATTATCAGCATGTTCTAGGATTGCCAATGAATTTTTTTGGATCGCGTAAAATCGGAGAAATTGTCTCAAGATTTATGGACGCTTCAAAAATCCGAGAAGCAATATCAAACTCTGCATTAACCTTCATGATAGATTCAATTATGTTGATATTTGGTGGGATTATTTTATATTTGCAAAGCCCGTTTCTTTTCTTTATTACGTTCGCAATATTTATAATATATATGTCCTTCGCATTGTCTTTTAATAAGGCCATGAAGCATGCAAATGAATTAATAATGGAAGACTCTGCTCAATTAAACTCTTATTTAGTGGAATCTTTGAATGGTATAGAAACAGTGAAGTCTTTTAATGCTGAAAGAAAGGCTCAATATAAAACGGACGGTCTATTTGTAAAATTACTGAAGAGTTCATTTAAGAGTAGCATGCTGTATAATTATCAAAGAAGCATTCTGAACGCAATTATTACAATAGGAGGCGTGCTCATTCTTTGGGGTGGCGCTAGTAATGTTTTGAATGAAACAATGACATTAGGCACTCTGATTTCATATAATGCTCTTATGATATACTTCATTGAACCGATGAAAAACCTAGTAAATTTGCAACCGAACATTCAGACTGCTCTAGTTGCATCCGAGCGTTTAGATGATATTATGGCATTAGATATAGAGAATACTGGTGAAGACAAAACTAAAATTTCTCTTGTTAATTTAAAGTTGCCCATTATCATAAAAGACTTGGATTTTCGTTATGGAAGTAGAAATCTTGTCCTCAAAAATTTAAATATGCAAATAGACTACGGTGAAAAAATCGCAATTGTCGGTGAGAGTGGTTCTGGAAAAACTACTATAGCAAAACTTATAATGAATTTTTACAAATGGGAAAAGGGAGATATTTTTATCGGGAAATACAATATACAAGATATCGCGCTTAGTACTCTGCGTAAAAAAGTAGTGTATATCTCACAGAATATCTTCTTATTTAGTGGTACGATTATTGAAAATCTTAAAATTGGTAATCAAGATGCGACGCTTGAAGAAATCATGTATGCTTGTAGTATTTGTAAAGCAGATGAATTTATTAACCAAATGCCGATGGGGTATAATACATATTTAGAGGAAAATGGCAGTAATCTGTCTGGAGGTCAAAAACAACGACTTGCAATTGCACGCGCTTTACTTAATAAGCCCGATATCCTTATTTTAGACGAGGCGACGAGCAATTTAGACTCAGTAACGGAAAAAGGTATTGAGGCTACAATCAACGAATGTTCAACCGGCATTACTACAATAATCATAGCTCATAGGCTTAGCACCATAAAACGCTGTGATAAAATATTTGTATTGTCTGGAGGAACAATAGTTGAGAAAGGTTCTCATTCTGAATTGGTCCACAATTCAAAAGGACTGTACTATAAATTTTGGAAGGAACAAGTGTCGGATGAAGTTTGATAATTTAGAGTCATTTGAGCGTATTTTAGAAAGCAAAGAAATGACGGAAAGCAAGATTCCGAACTCTATTCGAGTAACAATACTCATCACTGTTTTTGCTTTTTTATGTGTGATTGTCATTGCCTCATGTTTTTTGAAGGTTGATGACTATATAATTGTTAACGGAAAAGTAAAATTAAAAAACAGTGCAAAACAAATTGTATTGAAAGATGATGGAGTCTTGGAGTCGTTACATGTAAAGGACGGTGATTTTGTGCAAAAAGGAGCGGTGTTATTTGAACTAGATTCAAGTGAATATCAAAGACATTTAGAAACATTGTCTTTACAAAAGGTGGCACTGCAAAAACAGATTGATAATTATTTTTTGTTAATAGAATCAATTGAATCTGAGAAAAATATGTTTAGTGAGTTCGATTCCCAGGTGTCAATTTACCGAAATCAGTACAGACAGTTTGAGGTCGATCTTTCCATTACAATGGAGCAATATGATCATTCTCATTCCGACCCAAACTTATATAGAGATAAAGTAAAATTAGATAAAATAGTATCTATTGAAGCTATAATTACACAAATCATAACAGATATAAATATGATTGACAATCAAATTGTAGAAATCGAACAATTGGTTAAGGCATCAAAATATATTTCTCCCTGCAATGGGGTGATTATCATAATCCAGGATGTAAAACAGGGTGATTTTTTAACGGCAGGAACTTCTCTGCTTCAAATAAGTTCTGATAAAGAATATGTTGTTGAATCATACATTTCAGAAGCAAATATTTCTAAAATATCAGAACAGCAAAGAACAATCTACTTGTGGGGTTCTGATTATACTATAGGAGAGGGAGCTATGCAATCTGTTTCTGCTGTACCAGAGATTATTGAAAATAATATAGTCTATAAAAGTATTTCAAGTTTAAATGCTCATGATCTATCTCTCTTCAAGCTGGATATGGAATTAGTCACTAAAATAGAACTGAAAGAAAAATCAGCTTTAGAGTGGCTTTTGAAGAAACTAAACTTTATAGAATAGGGCCTAATAATAAGGACACCTTTTCTTACCATAATACATAAGTATAGTAAAGCGCTTTGATTAAGATACCTTCTAATGAAAGTCCATTACTAAATGCTAATTATGAAAAAAGCAATACAAAACAAGATAAAATACATCAAAAAAAGCATATGAATTCGTGGGATTTTGCAAATCACTTATTGTATGCTATAAGCATAAAAATAGAAGCTTAAAGCTTCTAAGCGAGGAGGCTAACATGAAAAGTTCACAAGTAACTATGCGAGAAACAAATAATGTCTTAGAAAACGCTAGGCGTGTATTGGAAGAGACAGCGCGACTATATGGCCTAAGCTCTCCTATTACAGTAAAGAAGGCACAGGAATTTGAATATCTAATGCAAACTGACATACAGAACTAATTATTTATGTTCTACAGCCGCCACCTGGCGGCTTTCTCTATTTATGTGCGTTTTATAATTGATATGGAAATCAGCAAGAGGACAAGTGGACTGGACTCCATTATACGAACTAATTAAATAAATATCTAAAGGTGAGTCTTTTCTTAATGCAATGATCTTGTCTGCATCATCATCAAAGAGTCTGTTTTTTATTAATTGCATCATTTTCGTCCTTTCTACAGCAAACAGTCTATATTTGTCACCTATTAGACTATATCAACAAAAGGCATAGAATTCAACAATTTTTTGAAAATATTCAGTATATAATATTGTCGTATGCTTTATTTTATGAATTTGCTAATCCATCAATCAATGTCTCAAATACGCTTAAAACCACTTTTGTCTGCTCAGGTGTTAGCATTCTTATTTTCTGTATTATTATTTCTTCAACATTGTCCTGAGCGTTGTCTTTGATACTGTCAAAAAGCAAGTAATTTGGCGACACATTTAGTGCGTTGCAGATATCAACAAATGTTGGAAGACTGGGCAGCTTATTTGCACCCTCTATCTGTCTTATAAATACTGCATTTTTACCGACTATTTCTGACAGTTTCTCAGATGTAACTCGCTTTTCTTTGCGTGCTGTGTTTATTCTCTTTCCGAATGCCTTTTTATTCATTTATTAATCTTCATTCACCTCATAAATTATAGTTTTCTACCCTTATCAAAAAGTATACTAGGAAGTTAACGGACAAAATAGTAACTACAAGACAACAAGCATAGTCATAAAATACTTCGTTATGACAATTAAAGACAAAACATATCCGTTGACATATTATGTAAATCATGCTACCGTTTTAATATATTTTATTTTTTATGAAAGGTATTTTGAATATATGTTTCATAAGCGACGATGGCGAAGAAATATACATATTGAAACCGCAGGAGATAACTCATCTCCTGCGGTTTTTTTAGTTGACAAAATGAAAGGGGAAAAAAGCAAATGTAAAATAGTTAGATAAATATCGAGTTATTTTCTTAAAAACGCCATCTGCTTATGAACTTATTGCTTGGAGTGAAAGTGTTATGAAATTTTTCGTCATAACGTTTGTACAATGCAATATTAAAAAATATATAGCGGAGGCTGAAAATATGGGAATTTCAATATAGCTTTAACGTAAATTGGCACCTATATTCTGGGTGTCGCTCTCCTCCTTGCTCCTTTCTTTGACAAAAAAAGAAAGGAGCAGAAAGAATGGCAAAGGAATACTTTATCCGCATCGGTGATCAGCAAGTTTCGGTCACCGAGGAAGTCTACCGTGCGTTCAAGCGTCCGGCTTGGGTAGAACGGAAGCGTCGGAGGGTTCGTGCCGACATGGAGCGTTCGCTGGACGTTTTTCTGGCTGATGGTTTCGACATTCCGTCAGATGAGGCGCTTGTCGATGAAATTGTAGAGGACAAGCTGTTGCTGGAGATGCTCTTGGCGGCCCTGGCAGAGCTGACCGACGATGAACGTTCGCTGATTGATTCCCTGTTCTATCAGGAAAAATCCGAGCGCGAAATAGCAGGTGAGATTGGTATCTCATCAATCGCTGTTCATAAACGCAAACACAAAATTCTCAGCAAGTTGCGTGGGATTTTGAAAATTTAAGATTTTTGGTTAGCACCCGCCCCCTTACTTTCCTTTGGATAGTGAGGGGGTTTTTCTTACCCCTCGGATGGAGGTGAAAATCAATGGACAAAAAATTAACCGCCGCTTTGCCCCATGAGCGGGATACCGAGACCACGGAAGAACTGGTTGGCGTGCTTACCGCTATCAGCCTGGTATCAAAGCGGATGGCAAAAAAGCTGATGCTGTTGGAGCGGCAGTCGGCGGAAAACGGAGGTGCGAAGGATGCAGGAAAAGTCGTGTCCGCCCATGCCGATTAGGGCATCGCCGTATCAGCACCAGCGGGAGGCGTTCGCTTTCTCCTGCAGGCAGTTCGGATTAAGCGGGCATGAACCTCGAAGCCAAGGTACGGCGCTCTTGATGGAAATGGGTACCGGCAAGACCATCACCAGCATTGCCATCACCGGCGCGCTGTATCTCTCCGGCAAAATCCACCGGGTGCTGGTGGTTGCTCCGCTCTCCATCCTCGGCGTGTGGGATGAGGAATTCGCCAAGTTTGCGGATTTCGATTACTCCCTCAATGTGCTGTCCGGCAGCGGGGCGAAGAAGGCTAAAGCACTGCGGCAGATGCAAGGAACGTCCCTGCAAGTGGCAGTGGTGAACTACGAATCGGCATGGCGTCTGGAAAAGGAAATCGCGGCGTGGAAGCCCGATCTGGTGATCGCTGATGAGGGACACAAGATCAAGACCCACAATATTTCGGCATCCAAAGCCATGCACCGGATCGGCGCGAAAGCGTCATACCGCCTCCTGCTCACAGGCACGGTCATCACGAATAAGGCGCTGGATGTGTTCAGCCAGTACAAATATCTCAATCCGGCCATCTTCGGAAACAGCTTCTATGCTTTCCGAAACCGCTACTTCGATATGACCGGCTACGGCAATCATACGCCGGTGCTGAAGCGAACGATGGAACAGGACTTGATGAGGCGGCTGCACTGCATTGCTTTTCGTGCCACCAAAGCCGAATGCCTCGACCTGCCGGAGACCACCGACATCGTGCGCTATGTGGAACTGGAGCCTGCCGCTGCAAAAGTGTACCGCGATCTGGTGAAGGACTCCTATGCGGAACTTGGCCAGAGTGAAGTCACCGTCACAAATATCCTCACCCGCTTGCTCCGGCTCTCACAATTGACCGGCGGCTTCATTGGCGATGATGAGGGCAACGCTCCTCAGCGGATCAGCACGGCGAAGATGGCGGCGCTGGAGGATATCATGGATGAGGTTCTGCAGGAAGGCAAAAAGCTGGTGGTTATCGCCCGGTTCGTGCCGGAAATCAACGCCATAAACAAGATGCTCGAAAAACGCGGCATCGGCTATGCCTGCATCATGGGCGGCGTGAAAGACCGCGACGCACAGGTCACCGCATTTCAGACCGACCCGGATACACAGGTCTTTGTCGGGCAGATCGCCACGGCCGGTATGGGCATCACGCTGACCGCCGCCAGCACCATGGTATTTTACTCGGAGGATTACAGCATGAGCAACTTTGAACAGGCCAAGGCTCGGATTCACCGCGTCGGGCAGAAGGAAAACTGCACCTACATTTATCTGGCCGCCAAAGGCACGGTGGATGAAAAAGTGCTGGCAGCCCTCCGCTCCAAGGCGGATTTGGCAAGGACGCTGGTGGATGATTACCGGCGCGGTCTGAACCCATTTTCGTTGAAAGGATGATTTTATGAATGATGAAACGATGTTTGAACTGGCGGAGAAGCTGAAGGCGCTCCGTGACCAAAAGACGGAAACTGAGGCGGCGTTGAAGGAAATCAACGCCCAGATCGATGAGACCGACTACCGGCTCTCGGAGCTTATGGCGGAGTCCGAAACCCAGAACTTCACCCGCTCCGGCACCATGTTCTGCCTCACCACCAAAACCCGTGCTTCAGCAGTGGCTGGTTCCAAGGAAGAACTATACTCGGCCCTGCGTGACCAAGGCTACGGCGATCTGGTGTATGAGACGGTCAACGCCAACTCCCTCTCATCCTTCGTAAAAGAACGGATCGAGGAAAACGAGGATACCTTACCCGACTGGCTTACAGGGCTGGTCAATGTGTTTGAAAAGACGACGGTTGGAGTCCGCAAGGCTTCAAAATAACAAGTTTACAACAACAAATTTAGGGAGGTTTTAGATTATGGCTAACAAGAAAAATGAAACGGCGCTCGTGGCGCAGGAACAGGGCTTTTCCAAGCTGGCAAATGTGGATATGGCGCACATGATGGCTGAAGAACTGGACGGACTGGACGCCAGCTTCGAGCGCATCAAGATTCCCTCCGCCGGCAGCACGGTGTACGAGGTTCCCGGCGAGGACCCGTCCGAATCGGAAGCGGTCAAAGAGTTTTCGGCGGTGATCCTCTATCATCACCCGCTGATGGCTTACTACAAGGAGAAATACACCGGCGGCAACAATCCGCCCGACTGCGGCAGCTTTGACGGCGTCACCGGCGAGGGTGACCCCGGCGGAAACTGCAAAAAATGTCCCTATAATCAGTTCGGCTCCGGCGAGAACAATGCCAAGGCGTGCAAGAACCGCCGCAGGATTTATCTGATTCGTGAGGGCGAGATTTTCCCTTTGCTTCTGTCACTTCCCACCGGCTCTCTGAAAGAGTTTACCAAATACATCAAGCGTCTGCTTGGGAAGGGCAGAAAGTCCAACAGTGTGGTCACCCGCTTTTCGCTGAAGAAAGCCACCAACAGCGGCGGTCTGGCCTACTCCCAGGCGCAGTTTGCCGTTGACCGTCCGCTCACCGAGGAGGAATTTATCAACATCGACCGCATGAGCGAACAGGTCAAGGAGTACAGCCGGCAGGTGGCCTTCGATTATGACAGCGTGGAAGAAATCGATGAAATCCCCATGGAGAACATCGATCCTGAAACCGGTGAAATTATTGAACCGTTGAACGGAGGGCGCTGATGGGATACCGCTGTGTTACGGCGCTGGCGGAGCTCCGGGCATATTTGTCCGGAGCCTCCCCGGTAGCCTTCGACTTTGAAACCGCTCCCGATGAAAAATATCGGGATGAGGAACGTGCCGCCCTGGATGCGCACAAATCCCATATCGTGGGCATCAGCTTTTCCGTTGCTGAAAACAGTGGCGTATATATTCCGCTGACCCACCGCATCGGCCGGAACGCTGATGCTCCGATTGAACTCTGGCAGTGGCTCATGGATACGTTCTTCCTGAATCCCACTGTCATAAAAGTGGCGCATAACCTCAGCTTTGAATCCATGTTCCTCTACGCAAGGGGCATCGTGGTGCAGACTCCTGTGTACGACACCATTGCCGCCTCGCAGATGACGCTCAAGAGCAACACTGCATTCCGCACTCTTGGCGACAGCGGCTTGAAAACCCTGGTGCCTGAACTGCTGGGAGTGGAGCTGCCTTCCTTTGGTGAGGTAACCGAGGGGCGTGCCTTTGATGAACTTGATCCGCAAAATGGGTCGACCATCCGTTATGCCTGTGCCGACTCGGACTATGCTTTGCGGCTGTATCACCTGTTTAATAGCTGGTTTGACCGCTATCTTTCGAAGCACCGTTTCATCGTGGAGCAGATCGAATCGCCCACAGCGGTGTATGTCGGCATCATGAAATACAACGGCCTGCTGGCGGATGAAGCCCTGATGCAGCAAAAGAAAACTGATGCTGAAGAGCGGCTGACAAAAATCCGTGAGGACATCGCTTTTATCATCGGTGATGTGAATATCGGTGCCAACGCCAGCACCGCCGCCTTTAAGAAATATCTCTATGACGATTTGAAGCTGCCGGTATTCAAGACCACGGCCAAATTCCAGGAGGCCATGGACGATGAAGTGCTGGTTCTGCTCACCGAATGGTGCCAGAAAAATAAGCCGGAGTATGTGCAGCTGTTCAAGCTGGTGCAAGAGTACCGCAGATGGGGCAAAATCAAGTCCACCTATGTGGACGGCTATTTGCAGCATATCAATAGCACCACCGGCAGGATACACGCTGACCTTATGCCCTTAGCTACCGAAACCGGGCGCTTCGCCGCAAGGAAACCCAATCTTCAAAATATGCCGAGAGCAGGCGCGGACGACATCGGTGTGCGTAACTTCTTTATTGCCCCAAAGGGCAAGGTGCTGCTGTCGCTGGACTTTTCCCAGATTGAACTGCGTGTCGGTGCGTTTTACTGCCGGGATGAAAAGATGCTGGAGACCTACCGCTCCGGCGGCGACATCCATGCCCAGACCACGGCGGTTATTTATCACATCCCCTTTGAACAGGCAGTGGATAAGGACGCACCCGATTACAAAGAGCGGCGCACCATCGCCAAGAACTGCAACTTTGGCACGTTCTTCGGCCTGCTTCCCAAAGGGCTGCAGAAAACGCTGAAGTTCAAGGCTGGGCTGCCGACCTCGCTGGCTGAGTGTGAGCGGATCATCAACAACCTTAAAGCTGGATACGCCGGTCTGACCCGCTGGCAGGAGGAAACCAAGCAGCAGGCGGGATTCCGCAGATACACCGAGACCTGGCTCGGCCGCAGAAGATATCTGCCCAATATCGCATCCAGCGATTGGGGTAAGAAGTCCTTTGCCGAGCGGTGCGCGCTCAACACGCCCATCCAAGGCACGGCGGCGGATATCCTCAAGCTGGCACTCGGCAGGATCATCACCGGCTTGCCTGACCGCCCATGGCTGAGACCACTCCTGCAGATACACGATGAGTTGGTGTTTGAACTGCCGGAAGATAAGGTTTCTGAGGCGGTGGGCTATATAAAAAGCTGTATGGAGCAATCCCCATTTGAGGATTTTGACGTGCCTGTCATAGCGGAAGCGGCGGTTGGTGCAAGATTCGGAGAATTAAAAGAATTAGAGGATATTTGAATATGAAAACAGGAAGAACATTGCAGGATTTGGCGCTGGAGCTTGACCGTCAGCGCCAGGCCAAGAAAGATTTTATTGTAACATCGGATTCCATGAAGCTGGAGGACAGCGCGGAACTGTTCAGCCTGCACCGCCCATTGGAAAGCGGTATGCGTGAGCAGAGAGCCTCTGTGGCAGTCACACCGTATAACATGACGAATTTGTTCCACCGTCAGCTTGGCGCAAGCCTGGGCATCCCGGCAAAGTATTATGACAAAATGCGGGAGGACTACCCAGAACTGCTGGCACAAAACGTCAACGGGTGGTTCGGTCGTGAGCCTTCCAAGCACACTGTACGCACTTTGGACGGCACTGCCCGTGCTTTTCTCAGTGACCGCTACCGCCGCATTGACAATTATGAAATTGCCCAGGCGACCCTGCCGGTGATCGGAGAGATGCCCGATGCCCAGGTGGTCAGCTGCGAAGTGACTGAAACAAGGATGTATATCAAGGTGGTCAATCCTCGGTTGGAGGCTGAGGTGCAAAAAGGCGATATTGTGCAGGCCGGTATTGTGATTTCTAATTCCGAGGTCGGCCTGGGCAGCGTTTCGGTGATGCCTTTGGCTTATCGCTTGGTGTGTCTCAACGGAATGATCGTCAATGATCTGGGCAAGCGGAAATATCACATTGGCCGTGAGTTGGAGGAATCATGGGAGTTATTCTCAGATGAGACCCTCCAAGCCGATGATGCGGCGTTCATGCTGAAGCTAGCGGACATCGTCCGCACGGCCGTGGATGAGGCGCGGTTCTCTGTGGTCATCGAAAAACTGCAAGCCGCCGCTGAAAGCAAGATTACCGTCCCTGTTCCTCAAGTAGTGGAGCTCACCGCCAAGCAGTATGGCTTCAACAAAAATGAGGAAACCGGCATTCTTCAGCATTTGATTATGGGCGGCGATTTGTCTCTCTACGGGTTGTCAAACGCCGTCACCCGTGCTTCGCAGGATGTAACCGACTATGACCGTGCCACGACCTTGGAGGGTGCTGGCTGGCAGATCGCTACCATGCCCTGTGACATTTGGCAGAGCATAAATGAGGGGTGAGCATATGGGGGTGAATAAATATAACAGCGAGGGCTACTTGGATTTGACCGCTTATGAGGCCGTCCAGACAGTCGACAAAGAAATCCGCGACGGGCAAAGGCGCAGATATCCGAAAATATATATCTGCTCGCCCTTTCGCGGTGATACGGAAGTAAATACACAAAACGCAATCAGCTACTGCCGCTTTGCCGTGAAGCAAGGTTACTTTCCCATCGCGCCGCATATCTGGCTGACCCGCTTTCTGGATGATGCCGACCGCAACGAGCGCGACCTTGGCATATCCTTTGGCCTTAGGCTTCTTTCCGGATGCCGGGAGGTGTGGGTATTTGGCAGCCGGATTTCCGATGGGATGGGGAAGGAAATCAAAGAGGCGGAGCGGCGCAGTATCCCCGTCAGATATTTCAGCGAACAATGTGAGGAGATGACGCCATGAAGCCATTATCCATTCCATTAGAAGAATTCCTGCGGCCATTCTTCGATCCCAGCGAGACGGTCTGCCTGCGTATATTCGACGACCGGCGGGGAGCCACCGCTGGCAATTTGCCGTTTCGCGGCGATGCGTCCCTCTTCAAAGGCGCTAAATTAGAGTGCGCCGCCGGCAAGATCGCCACAATGACCGATACCCTGAAAAAACACAATGCCCAGAATCGCGGCATCTATTTTGTCATCAACTACGGCGGGCATGAGGATGCGGACATCATCAGAATCAACGCTCAATTCGTGGAGTGCGATACCCTCTCTCTTGAGGAGCAGACGGCGCAGATTGAAGCGTTCCCGCTGCCGCCGTCTATGATTGTGCGAACGAAAAAGTCACTGCACTGCTACTGGCTGACGAAGGACGCCAAACTGGAGGACTTCCGCCGTGTACAAAAGCGCCTGGTGGCGCAGTTCGGCGGCGACCCTGCCTGTATCAACGAGAGCCGCGTATTCCGCTTGCCCGGATTTTATCACTGCAAAGCCGAGCCAGTCATGGTGGAGTGTGTCAAGTTTAATCCGGAACTGCGTTACACCCAAGCAGAACTGGAGGCGCATCTGCCCCAGATTCCCGATGAGCCGCAGGTCAAAGCGCCCGCGCCCAAAGGAAACCGCAAAGGGCTGTCACTGGTGGGCAAACGGTGTGCGTTTATTCAGCACTGCAAGGAAAACGCCAAATCGCTCCCTGAAAATCAGTGGTACGCTATGATCACAAACCTCGCCGTTTTTGAAGGCGGCGAGGGTGCGATTCACGCGCTCTCCAAGCCGTACCCAAGGTACAGCCGAGCGGAAACCGAGGATAAGATTCAGCATTTTCTCGCTTCCGGCACCAAGCCTATGACCTGCGCCAAGATTGGCGAGTCGGGATATAAATGCCCTAAGAACGAGGATGGTTCGTGTACCTGCAAGTCGCCCGCCGCCCTTTGCTACAAGGCGCTGGATATTGACGGACTCAGGGACTATCTCTCAAAGTGCGAGATCAAAAGCGCCACCCTGGACAACGTGCAGACGGCAAAGGAGTTTATAGCGGATTATTTGTACAACATCGAGCCGGTTATCGGCGAGACCTTTATCAACTACGAGATGAAGGCGTATTTCCGCTTCAAGGCCGCCGATTTAAAGCCGCTGCTCTCCCTGCACCGTGAGACCTACAAAAAATATGCCGACAGCAAAGAGACTCGCCGTGAAACCGAGGGTGCGGAGCTTGCCGACTGGTATGAAATGACCGAGCGCGGCGGTCTGCGATTTCTGCCCGGCATCCTGGCCAATCATATGGCAAAGAACGTGTATGCCTTTTACGGTGCCGGCAGCTACTTCTTTTACGAAAACGGCGTCTACAACGCTCAGGAGGATTTGGCGGCCCAGGCGAAGGTGCGTGAATTTCTGATTCCCCGTTACGCCACCATGAACTCCATCATTGATGCTGTCGGGCAGTGGCGGATGCAGATACGCAAGGCGGTGCGGGAAATCAACAGCAATCCCTTTATTATCAATGTTCGCAACGGCTTATACAATGTGCTGGACGGCAGCTTCAAGCCCCACACACCTGAGTATTATTCAACGGTGCAAGTGGGCGCGACATATGACCCGACGGCAAAATGCCCGCAGTTTATGAAGTTCCTGAAAGGCATCGTGCCAAGCGAGGAGATTCCCTTACTGCAGGAGATTTTCGGCTATTTTCTCATTCCGGTGAACAAAGCGCAGAAGTCCTTCGTATTTGTGGGAGCGGCCAATGCCGGAAAATCAACGCTGTTGTCCATCGTGCAGGAGATACTTTTGGGCAGCGATAACGTGAGCAACATCCCCTGGCAGTCGCTGTCCGACCGGTTCAAGACGGCGGAACTCTTCGGCAAGCTGGCGAATATTTTCGCCGACCTGCCCTCCAAGAGCATTGACGATAACGGGATGTTCAAGGCGCTCACCGGCGAGGATTATATCACCGCAGAGCGCAAAAACAAAGACCCTTTCAGCTTCCGTCCGTATGCGAGGCTGTTATTCTCCTGCAACGAAATACCCAAGAACTACAGCGACCGCTCGGACGGATTTTACCGCAGGCTGATCATCATTCGGTTTGACAAATCGGTACCGGCGAATAAGCGAGACCCCAACCTGCGTGAAAAGCTGGCGGTGGAGCGTGACGGCATTTTTATGTGGGCGCTGGAGGGATTAAAGCGGCTCATGGCCAACAGCTACCTCTTCACCGAGACCCAGCGGACGAGGGATGAGCTTCTGCGCTACAAAGTGGAAAGCAACAGCGCCCTCATGTTCTTGGAGGAATGCTGTGTGATCGATGCGGACAGCGAGTGCGTCCGTGAAGAACTGTTCCAGCAATATCGTGATTTCTGCAACAAAAACGGCATGAAGCCGCTGTCCCAGACCAATTTCAACAAGGACGTGGAATCGGCGGATGAACGGATTTTGCGCTCCGTTGACAAGCTCGGAAAACGGCGGACTTGGCGGGGTTTACGGCCTCAGCCGTGATCCTTTGACGAGTTTGACGGGATTTTTCTATTCCTTGCGTATAGACCAGAGGGGAGATATAAGTGCAAAAAAATAAAAGAATATATAAAGGGTGTGGATTACTTGTCAAATCCGTAAAAAACGGCGTATGCATTGAAAGGACAGGGGCTGCGGTAGTCAAAGGACGGCGGCCAAGGCCGTCAAAGCCTGTCAACTACGAGGTGAAATTATGCTTGAAAAAGATATTGTCGCCGCAATCCTGCGGTATTTAAAGACTGTGCCCATGTGCTTTGCTTGGAAAGAGCATGGCGGTATGTACGGCACAGCCGGTATCCCGGACATCATCTGCTGCTACCGCGGCAGGTTCGTCGCCTTTGAGGTCAAGACGCCGTCTGGGAAGCTGACGAAGCTGCAAGAGAATATGATTCAGAAAATTAAAGCTGCCAAGGGCGAAGCCTACAAGGTTACCAGTGTCGAGGAAGTGAGGAAAATCCTTAAAACCTTGGAGGTACCCACTTATGACGATAGCTTGGATATATTTAGACAAAAAGACAGCCGCGATTGACGCGCTGAAGGATTACGCCAGCATGGATTATATTATCCGAAACTATAGTGATAATCTGAAGGAGGTGAGATCGCAGATGACAAACCTTTCCTCTGCTTTTCTAAGCGGAATGCCGCGTGTGCGTAATCCGCATGCCGGAGAAGAACGGTTGGCGGCTTCCCTAGACGAGATCGACGTACTAAAGGAGCGCCAACGAAGAGCGTTGGAGTATATGTCTTGGTTTGAGCCTGCGTGGGACGCTTTAACCGAGGATGAGCAATTTGTCCTTACGGAATTTTATCTAAATAATTATCAAAAACAGACAAACGCTATTGATAGCATCTGTGAGCGATACAATATAGAACGGTCATCTGCATACAACCGAAAAAATCGAGCTGTTGCAAGGCTAGCACTTTTACTATACGGCAAATGAGTAATTTCGTGGATGACTTTTATGGTAAACGGTGCTATACTAATATCATAGAAATGTGACAGACATAAAAGCCTTTGGAACGGAAACGTTCCGGAGGCTTTTGTTTATCTGAAAGGAGGCGGCGATATGCCAAAGAAGCCGAAACGCCCCTGCTCCTACCCTAGCTGTCCTGAGCTGGTGGATGGCAGGTATTGCGAGAAGCATCAAAAGCAGGCAGACGCGCACTACAACAAATATGAACGCGATCCAGCCACACGTAGGCGGTATGGCCGCGCATGGAAGCGAATCCGCGACCGGTATATCGCGGCGCACCCTCTCTGCGAGGAATGCGGGAAGCGAGGCATACTCACGCCCGCCGAAGAGGTACATCATATCAAGCCGTTATCTCGCGGCGGCACTCACGCTGAAGATAATCTCATGAGCTTGTGTACCTCCTGCCACTCAGCCATCACTGCTCACGGCGGACGTTGGAAGTGACTTGATCTATGTTTGATATAGAGGTATACTGTTCTAACAAAAAGGAGGTAATGAAATGCGAACCCGTACTTTATGTTTACATATTCCAGTAGATTTACATCGAGAGATGAAAATTAAAGTGGCTAAAGAAGGTATAACGGTTAAAGATTATATATTACATCTTATAAAAAAAGACTTGTCAAAAGCCAAATAAAGGATTAAAAGGCATCGATCATAATCGGTGTCTTTTTTATTTCGGTGTAGGGGGGCTTAAATCTCTACACCTCTTTACGTGTGCAACGGGCATGGGGTCACGCACACAAAAATTGCAGTTCAAACGGGGGATTAACCCCTGCCGGTTTTGGGGAGAGGAGGAGCAACGGAACGAGTGAGCTTTTCGTGCTTGCACGGAAACGAACGATATGAAGTTCGAGACGACGAAGGAGGTGATGCACGTGGCGAAAGACGGAACAAATAGAGGCGGCCGCCGTGTGCGCGCCGGTGATAAGCCGCTGCCATTGGCGGACAAAATTTCTGCGGGCAAAGCGGCGCAGGTGCTGGAGGTGACCATGCCGCTGGAAACGGTGCTGGAGGCGCCGGACTTGAAGGTGTCCTCGGATTTATCCGGCGAGGATATGCCTGCACCGAGCGACTACCTCAGCGCACGGCAAAAGGACGGCAAGCCGCTGGGCGCCGATGCGCTGTATATCGAAACCTGGAAATGGCTCAAGGAGCGCGGCTGTGAGAAGTTCGTCAATCCCCGACTGATTGAAGCCTATGCCCAGGCGTTCACCCGCTACATCCAGTGCGAGGAGGCCATCAGCATTTACGGTCTGCTGGGCAAGCACCCGACCACGGGCGGCGCTATTACCAGTCCGTTCGTGCAGATGAGCCAGTCCTTTCAGAAACAGGCCAATCTCATCTGGTATGAGATTTTCGATATCGTAAAACAAAACTGTACCACGGCGTTCGTTGGCAATCCGCAGGACGACATCATGGAGGCGCTGCTCTCCGGCAAGAAGGGCGGCGCCAGATGAGATATGTCGCTAATGTGAGTTTCGGCAAAGATAGCCTGGCTATGCTGCTGATGCTCATCGAAAAAGGCTATCCACTGGATGCGGTTGTATTTTACGACACCGGTAAAGAGTTTCAAGCCATCTACAATCTGCGGAATAGAATCAAACCGCTGTTAGAGTCTCATGGCATTGAGTTTGTAGAACTCCAGCCTGCCAAGCCTTTTGATTACATGATGTTCGAACACAAGACCAAGAGCGGAAAAACCGGCTACGGCTGGTGCGGTGGCCGATGCCGCTGGGGTACCACCTACAAGGTCACTGCACTGGATAAATTCGGCAAAGACGCTTATGTGTATATCGGTGTAGCGGTGGATGAACCTGCACGGCTCAAAAAGGAGTATGGCGGGAAGAAGCTATTCCCTCTTGCCGATTGGGGTATGACCGAACAGGACTGCTTGGAATACTGCTATTCCCAAGGTTACCGCTGGGATGAAAACGGCGTGGAGCTTTACGATATCCTCGACCGTGTGTCCTGCCGGTGCTGCCGGAATAAGAATCTGCGTGAACTCAAAGGAATTTATCAGCATCTGCCGGATTACTGGCAGAAATTCAAAGACATTCAGGCGCGCTTACCTCAGCCCATGAAGGGTGAAGGCAAGAGCGTTTTTGATTTGGAGAAAAGGTTTGAAGCCGAATTAGCGGAGGTGCGCAATGAAAACGACAGAACGGTTTGAAAAAGTGAATATTGATAAGCTGGTGCCATACGCCAGAAATGCCCGCACCCACAGCAAGGAGCAGGTGCTTCAGCTGAGGGCTTCCCTGCGGGAGTTCGGATTCGTGAATCCGGTCATCGTGGATAAGGATTACAACATCATCGCCGGTCATGGGCGCATCCTTGCCGCAAAGGAAGAAGGCATCGCCGAGGTACCCTGTGTGTTTGCCGAGCATCTGACGGAGGCACAGAAAAAAGCATATATCCTCGCTGACAACCGCTTGGCTCTCAATGCCGGATGGGATGCGGAAATGCTGTCAGTGGAAATTGCCGATTTGCAGGGCGCGGATTTTGATATCGCTCTGCTTGGCTTTGACGATGCCGAGCTTAATAAACTGCTGACCAGCGATGAAGATGTGCAGGATGATGATTTCGATGTGGACGGTGAATTGCAGAACCCCGCCGTCACCCAGGCTGGCGACCTGTGGCTGCTGGGTAAGCACCGCCTGGTCTGCGGCGACAGCACCAAAGCCGAGACCATCGATTTGCTCATGGACGGCAACCATGCCAATCTCGTGGTGACCGATCCCCCGTACAATGTGAACTACGAGGGAACGGCGGGCAAAATCAAGAATGATAATATGGCTGACGAGAAGTTTTATACGTTCCTGCTGGACGCTTTCACCCTCACCGAAAAAGCTATGGCAAAGGACGCCAGCATTTATGTATTCCACGCCGACACCGAGGGGCTGAACTTTCGCAGGGCATTTGCCGACGCCGGATTCTACCTCTCCGGCACTTGCATCTGGAAAAAGCAGTCGCTGGTGCTGGGACGCTCTCCCTATCAGTGGCAGCATGAGCCGGTGCTGTTCGGCTGGAAGAAATCCGGCAAGCACGCCTGGTACTCCGACCGCAAGCAGTCTACCATTTGGGAGTTCGATAAGCCGCGCAAGAATAGCGATCATCCGACAATGAAGCCGGTGCCGTTGGTGGCGTATCCCATTACCAACTCCAGCATGACCAGCTGCATCGTGCTTGACCCCTTCGGCGGTTCCGGCTCCACGCTCATTGCCTGTGAGCAGACCGACCGGGTGTGCTACACGGTAGAGCTGGATGAAAAATACTGCGACGTCATCGTAAAGCGGTATATAGAGCAGTCCGGCGCGGATGGTGTGTATCTCGTCCGTGATGGCAAGAAAATCGAATATGCTAAAGTGCCGGGGGTGACTTCTGATGAATAGACCGTTAACCCTCGGCTCATTATTTGACGGCTCCGGCGGCTTTCCGCTTGGGGCCGTTTTAAATGGGATCAAGCCTTTGTGGGCGTCGGAGATCGAACCGTTCCCCATCCGAGTGACCACCAAGCGGCTGCCGGAAGTTAAGCACTTGGGCGACATCTCCGCCATCAACGGCGGGGATATCGAACCGGTGGACATTATCACCTTCGGCTCACCCTGCACCAATCTTTCAGTGGCGGGCAAGCGTGAAGGCTTGGACGGCGAGCAGTCCTCGCTGTTCTTTGAAGCCGTGAGAATCATAAAAGAAATGAGGTGTGCGACCAATGGACAATATCCGCGATGGATCTGCTGGGAAAACGTCCCCGGCGCCTATTCCAGCAACAAAGGCAGGGACTTCCGGCAAGTCCTCGCCGAAATCGCAAAAATCAAGGATGAAGCCTATGCTGTTCCTATGCCTGAAAAGGACAGATGGCTCACAGCGGGCGAAATTGTGGGAGACGGTTTCTCCCTCGCCTGGCGTACTCTTGACGCGCAATTTTGGGGAGTCGCCCAGCGAAGGCGCCGTTGTTACCTTGTCGCAGATTTTGCAGACGAATGTGCCGGAAAAGTATTATTTGAGTTCGAACGCCTGTCAGGGCATACTCCGCAGGGCTTCGGCCAGAGGCAAGGAGCTGCCGGAGGTGCTGCGGATCGCGCTGGAAACACAGGCGGCCGCACGGTTCTGAACGACCAGGGCGGCAGCCGGATGAGTATTTCGGAGGATATTGCCGGTACGCTTCGAGCGGAGGAGCATGGACACTCACCCTGCGTTGTGGAAGCCAGCGGCTTCTGCACCGAGCATAGCGCCAAATCCCGCAGTATCGGCTACGAAAAAGAAAAGTCGCCAACACTTCGAGCCGGAGTTGTTCCGGCTGCGGTAGCCATGTTTGAGAACCATAGTCAGGATACGAGATACACCGGCCCCGTTGAAATCGCGCCGACTGTTTCAGCAACCTATGGCATGGGCGGCAATAATCAGCCGTTTGTTGTAGATGAAGGGAGTGTGCCCCTCACCCTGAAAATCCGCTCCGGCTGTGAGGACGGCGGCAAAGGCGCACTCATCCAGGAGGATCAGTCGGCCACGCTTTCCACCGTCAATGACCAGTCGGTATTCGTTCCCTTCCGCAAGGGTACCCGCCCGCACAATAAGGACGAGGGGCAGAAATGGGAACAGGCGGAAACCGCCAATACCCTCAACACCTTTGATACCGGAGAAAACCGCTGTAACGAACTGGCTGTAAAAGCCTACGGCATCTGCTCCCAGGCCAGCAACGCCATGCAGTCGGATAATCCTCACAGCGGCATTTACGAAGCCGACACCGCCAGAACGCTGGACGCCGGGGGTGGTAATCCCACCTGCAACCAGGGCGGCATCGCTGTGTGCGTCCAAGGCTCCATGATCGGACGGGAGGAAAAGAACGGCCCCCAAGGCAGCGGCGTCAACGAGGAAACGGCATTCACTTTAAACACCGCCGACCGCCACGCAGTCGCCTACGCCATGACCACCGGCAGCTATGCCGAGGTACACGAAGAACAGGCGGCCACACTCATGGCGCGGGATTACAAAGACCCGCAGACGACGTTCGTCCCGCAGGTGGTGAGCCAACCGCAGTATCTCGTGCGCAGGCTGACGCCAGCGGAGTGCGCATTGCTCCAGGGCTTTCCACCCGATTGGTGCGCCGGACTGGAAACGCCGGAGCCCACAGATGAGGATATTGCCTTCTGGACGGAGGTGTTCGATACCTATGCTCGGATAAATGGCAAGAAGCCCAAGACCCGCAATCAGATCATCAAATGGCTGAAAAGCCCACACACCGATTCCGCTGAATACAAAATGTGGGGCAACGGCGTCGCGCTTCCATGCGTCCGCTTCGTGATGGCGGGCATAGCGTATTTTACACAAATAAAAGCCACAGAAACGCCTTGATATTTGGTAGGTTTATATCTCACATATCGCTTGCTATTATCACGGTTTAGAGCGAATATGTGACTACCAAAAAACAAGGAGGATTTGCACATGGAAATCAGATTTAATGTAACAGGCGCAGAGCGCAAAAAGCTGGTGACGGCGGTCAATGAGATTTTGGGTGAACCCATGAACTACATGGGCGCACCCACCTTCGCCTACATCGTCGGCGAGTACACCATCGACAGAAACGGAAGGCTCACAGGTGACGGCTCCATTTCCGAAGATGCCAACGACAGGCTCATCAGGGAACTGAACCAGCGGGGCTTTATCGGCGAGGTCGCCGACCGGGGCGATTCGGAGGAGATTGAGGAAACTGTGGCTGAAGCTGAAACAACGGACATTAATGGCTTGACCATCGAAATGCCCAGGGAAAGCTTCAGCGACGCCGCCATCGACAATCTGGAAAAGCTGGTCATGAGCAAAGCGGCGCTCATCAAAAAAGCCCTCGGCGTGGATGAATTGCCCATTGAGGTAACCGAGGATAAGGTTTGCTTCCCCTGGTTTCATCCACAGGGCGATGCGGCGCTAACAAGAACCTATACCAAGTTCATCTCCGCCCTCTGCAGCACGGCAAAGGAGCAAAAACGTATCACCGCTAAGGAAAAGCCTGTGGAGAATGAAAAGTACGCATTCAGGTGTTTCCTGCTCCGGCTGGGCTTCATCGGCAAGGACTGCAAGGCAGACCGAAAAATCCTGCTCCGCAACCTTTCAGGAAACGGTAGCTTTAAAAGCGGCAGCCGCAAAACGGCAGATTCGGAGGTAACCGCTGATGAGTAATTTCCCATCCAGAGAAATTGTGGAGCGCATCCGCAGGGAATACCCTGTCGGCACGAGGATTGAACTTGTGCGGATGGATGATGCCCAGGCTCCGCCCGTCGGCACACTCGGAACAGTCCGAGGTGTGGATGACACCGCATCGCTCTTGGTGCGTTGGGATAACGGCAGCGGATTGAATGTAGTCTACGGTGAGGATGAAATCAAGCGAATACAAGGAGAAAAAAACGATGAAAATTGATAAGGTGTTTACCAACATGACACAGCGGATTGAGGATGGCTTTATGGAAATTGAATGCGAGTCCATGGCTGTCTTGAGAGAAACAGATAAGGAATACGCCGATATGCAAAAACGCATGGTGGGATTATCGGAACAAATCCCGTTTGTGGATGAGCTGATGGAAGGCAAAGGCAACCGACTCATCTCCGCTGAAGAAAGCACCCGGCTTGCCGAATATCTGCACTTAATGCGGGAGATTGAAACCCGTGAGAGAATGCACCTTTATTACCTCGGCCACCATGACTGCTACGCCTATTTTAAGAGGATCGGCATCGTGTAAACCGCTGTAATATACACAATTCCAGGCTCGAATGATCGTGTAGTATATAGCTCGGAATTGACTTGCTATTTATCCGTTTTAGAGCGAATATGTGTACTACCGAAAGGGAAAACACACAAAACGGAGGAACGCAAAATGAACGAAAAACTGGCAAGGCAGATTGAGGAAATGAAAAAACAGACCATCGGCGTCGAGGTCGAGATGAATAGCATCGGACGGGAAAAGGCAGCACGGATCGCCGCCGCCTTCTTCGGAACACACCGGTATGAGAATACGGCGGGCAGGAACGGCTACAACACATGGTCGGCATGGGACGCAAACGGTCGGGAGTGGAAATTCCAAAGGGACATCAGCATTGCGGGAACGGACAGCGAGAAATGCGAACTGGTCACACCGATCCTTACCTACAGCGACATCGAAACCCTGCAGGAGCTCATCCGCCAGCTGCGGCACGCCGGAGCGAAAAGCGACGCCTCAAGGGGATGCGGAGTCCACATCCACATCGGGGCAAACGGCCACACGCCGCAGACCCTCCGCAACCTCGCCAACATTATGGCGAGCCATGAAAGCCTGCTGGCTGACGCTCTTGACCTTGACCGGGGCAGACTGAGCCGCTTCTGCCGCACGGTCGACCCCAATTTCCTCGCGCAGGTAAACCGCAGAAAGCCAAGCACAATGGCGGCACTGGCGGACATCTGGTACACCAGCCACGGTACGAGCTACGACAGAAACCAGCATTACAACAACAGCCGCTACCACATGCTCAACTACCATGCGACCTTCACAAAAGGCACGGTGGAATTCAGGCTTTTCGAATTCGACGGGCCTACGGCAGAACGCAAAGGCGGTTTGCACGCCGGACAGCTGAAAAGCTACATCCAGCTTTGCCTGGCGCTCAGCCAGATGGCAAAAATGGTACGCACCGCAAGCCCCAAGCCACAGCAGAATGAGAACCCCAAATACGCCATGCGGACTTGGCTCCTTCGCCTCGGCTTCATCGGGGATGAGTTCAAAACCGCAAGAGACATCCTGACCAAACGCCTTGCAGGCGACACAGCTTTCAGAAACGGCAGAGCCGCTTGAAATGCGGGGTCCCCGGAAAGCCGTTAGGCTTTTTGGGGAGAGGACGAGCAACGAAGTGAGTGAGCTTTTCGCGCCCCTGCGCGGAAACGAGCGATACGGAGTTTGCGAGGACGAAGCCGCAGGCCTCCTTCCGACCGCTACGGCGGTCTTAAGGTGGTAGAAGGGATGCACCCTTCGGAAAGGATGGAATCAAATATGGCAAAAAGATATTACATTGCTTATGGTAGCAACTTAAACATTCGGCAAATGCGGATGCGATGCCCTGGAGCAAGAATCATCGGAACGGCGGAAATTCCGGATTATGAACTGCTTTTTAAAGGCAGCCAGACCGGCTCCTACCTTACCATCGAGCCAAAGGAAGGCGGCAGGGTTCCAGTGGCAGCATGGGAAGTGACGGAATCGGATGAGCTTGCCCTTGACCGCTACGAGGGTTACCCCGACTTTTACTACAAGGCGGAAATGAAGCTCCCAATCAAAGGAATCCGCACAGATAAAATCAGAGTCAGAAACACCTTCGTGTATATCATGCACGAGGATCGGCAGCTTGGATTGCCCAGCGACTACTATGTCCGAACCTGCCTTGAAGGATACCGCTCCTTCAGATTCGATGCAGAGTTCATATTTGAGGCTGTGGAAAACAGCAGGAGGAATTGCAATGAAGAATACCAATGAGATTAGAATCAAAACCTGCCCCCGCTGTGGCGCGATGTACGGCGGCGCACCCGCCCTTTCAAGGCAGGACAACGAGACGCTCATCTGTCCCGACTGCGGCACACGTGAGGCGCTGGAGAGCCTCGGTGTGGGCGCTGAGGAACAAGAGTCGATTCTGGAAACGATACACCGCAGTCAGCGGGAACGGTCATAAAATACACAATTCCAGGCTCGAATGATCGTGTAGTATATATCTCGTAATTGACTTGATATATCTCTCGAAAAGAGCGAATATGTACCTACCGAAAGGGAAAACACCACAAACGGAGGACGAGAAAATGCAGGTAACTTACTACGCAGAACGCATAAACGGTGAGAATAAATATTTCAAGGTGAACACAGACCGCTTCGGCCAGCGGGTAGCGAAGATTGAGATTGAAAAATGGGAATACGACTGGGCAACATCAAAAAAAGCGTAAGAAGGGAGAAATTATGTGGCACGAAGGAAGCGTTAAGGTCAGAGACGGCATTTTCCATTATTGGGTGAAAAGCTATGACGAGGGTTCTATTTACGGAATCGATGAAGGCAGAATTTCCAAGGTCACGATCAAGCGTGACGGCAAAGAGGTATGCAACTACGACCGAGGCTGGGATATCGAGCCGGTCGATGAGGACACCCAAATCGCCCTGGCGGTTTTGATGAAGCAGTACAACTAAGATTTTTTCAAACCGAATATTCCAAGAACGGAAGCCCTGCGGCTTCTGTATCTTGTACAAATAGATTTGACGGCTTGCCATGGGCAGGTCATTTTTTATGCAAGGAGGACAGCCGAAATGCGAAAACTGAAAAAATATAAGCCAACGCCGTTCATGTCGGCTGATTCCGTATATAGCGAATCAGCCGCTGATTATGCCGTGGCATTCATTGAGGCGCTGTCCCACACCAAAGGGCGCTGGGCGGGAAAGCCCTTCTCCCTTATCGACTGGCAGGAACAGATCATCCGTGATGTGTTCGGAATACTCAAGCCCAACGGCTACCGCCAGTTTAACACGGCGTACATCGAAATTCCCAAGAAGCAGGGCAAGTCGGAATTAGCCGCTGCGGTGGCTCTGCTCCTCACCTGCGGGGACGGCGAGGAACGCGCTGAGGTGTATGGCTGTGCCGCCGACCGGCAGCAGGCCAGCATCGTTTTTGAAGTGGCGGCTGATATGGTGCGGATGTGTCCGGCATTATCCAGACGGGTGAAAATCCTCGCCTCCACCAAGCGGATTATTTATCTGCCCACCAACAGCTTCTACCAGGTCCTGTCCGCCGAGGCTTATTCCAAACATGGCTTTAATATACACGGTGTGGTGTTCGATGAGCTCCACACCCAGCCGAACCGCAAGCTGTTTGATGTTATGACCAAGGGCTCCGGCGACGCCAGAACCCAGCCGTTGTATTTCCTTATCACCACAGCGGGCAGCGACACCAACAGCATCTGCTTTGAGACCCACCAAAAGGCGCTTGATCTCCTGCAGGGGCGCAAGCACGATCCCACCTTCTATCCGGTTATCTACGGCGCAACGGAGGACGAGGACTGGACTGACCCAAAGGTGTGGAAGAAAGCCAATCCCTCCCTCGGCATCACAGTGGGAATAGATAAGGTCAAGGCGGCCTGTGATTCCGCAAAGCAGAATCCCGCCGAGGAGAACAGCTTCCGTCAACTACGCTTGAATCAGTGGGTGAAGCAGGCCGTCCGCTGGATGCCCATGGCGAAATGGGATGCCTGTGCGTTCCCGGTTTCCATGGAATCGCTGGAGGGGCGTGTGTGTTACGGTGGTCTTGACCTCTCAAGCACCACCGACATCACCGCGTTCGTGCTGGTGTTTCCTCCGGAGAACGAAGCGGATAAGTTTCAAATCCTGCCCTTTTTCTGGATGCCGGAGGACAATATCGATCTTCGTGTGCGCCGTGACCATGTGCAATATGACCTTTGGGAGAAGCAGGAGTTCCTGCTGACCACCGAGGGAAATGTGGTGCATTACGGCTATATTGAAAAGTTTATCGAAAACCTGGGCGAGCGGTTCAACATCCGTGAGATCGCCTTTGACCGCTGGGGCGCTGTGCAGATGGTGCAGAACCTTGAGGGATTGGGCTTCACGGTCGTTCCATTCGGTCAGGGCTTCAAGGATATGTCGCCGCCCACTAAGGAACTGATGAAGCTGACGCTGGAGGAAAAGCTGGCGCACGGCGGGCATCCGGTTCTGCGCTGGATGATGGATAATATTTTTATCAAGAGTGATCCGGCGGGCAACATCAAGCCGGATAAAGAAAAGTCTACCGAGAAAATAGACGGCGCTGTCGCCACCATCATGGCGCTTGACCGCGCCATCCGCTGCGGCAATGACCGAAGCGAGAGCGTCTACGCAGAAAGGGGGTTGTTGATTTTATGAGTATATTTTCAGGCTTGTTCCGCTCACGGGATAAGCCGGAGGACGGACGCCGTCCACAAAATAGGGTTGGGGGCGCGTTCAGCTTCCTTTTCGGCGGCACAACTTCCGGACAGCCGGTCAATGAACGCACCGCCATGCAGACCACGGCGGTGTATGCCTGTGTTCGTATCCTCGCTGAAGCTGTCGCCGGACTGCCGCTGCACGTTTACCGTTACAGTGCGGACAGCAGTAAAGAACGGATACCCCATCACCCGCTGTACCATCTGCTCCACGATGAGCCGAATCCTGAGATGACTTCATTTGTGTTCAGAGAGACGCTGATGAGTCATCTTTTATTATGGGGTAACGCCTACGCCCAGATCATACGGGATGGGCGGGGCAATCCGCTGGCACTGTATCCATTGCTCCCAAGCAAAATGGATGTGACCAGAGCCAGGAGCGGCAACCTCATATACACCTACCGCCGTGACAGCGGGGAAAGCAAAATCAGTCCCGACTATGAAACCGTCACGCTGCGCAGGGATGAGGTGCTTCATATCCCCGGCTTAGGCTTTGACGGTCTCATCGGATACAGCCCCATTGCCATGGCAAAGAACGCCATCGGCATGGCGCTTGCCACCGAGGAATACGGCGCCAAATTCTTCGCCAACGGCGCAAACCCCGGCGGCGTGCTGGAGCATCCCGGCGTCATCAAAGATATTCAGCGGGTGAAGGACAGCTGGAACGACGCCTATCGCGGCGCCGGCAATGCCCACCGTGTGGCGGTTTTAGAGGAAGGCATGAAATTCCAAGCCATCGGTATCCCGCCAGAACAGGCGCAGTTCCTCGAAACAAGGAAGTTTCAGATCAATGAGATTGCACGTATCTTCCGGGTGCCGCCGCATATGGTTGGGGATTTGGAGAAATCCAGCTTCAGCAATATCGAGCAGCAGTCGCTGGAATTCGTAAAATACACCCTTGACCCGTGGGTGGTGCGCTGGGAGCAGTCACTCCAGCAGTCCCTTGTGCTGCCTTCGGAAAAGTCCTCGGTGTTCGTGAAGTTCAACCTGGACGGTCTCCTTCGCGGGGATTACAAGAGCCGGATGGAGGGTTATGCCACCGCCCGGCAGAACGGCTGGATGTCAACGAATGATATCCGTGAACTGGAGGATATGAACCGCATTCCCGCAGAGGAAGGCGGCGATCTGTACCTCATCAACGGCAACATGACCAAGCTGACAAACACGATTCAGTACACAGGTCAGAATCAAAATAGATTGGAGGAACCCGAATGAAGAAATTTTGGAATTGGGCGCGGGACGCCAACGATAACCGCACTCTTTACCTGGACGGCGTGATCGCCGAGGAAAGCTGGTTTGATGATGATATCACGCCTGCGGCTTTCAAGCATGAATTGCTCTCCGCCGATGGCGACATCACCATCTGGCTGAACTCGCCGGGCGGCGATTGCGTGGCGGCAAGTCAAATCTACGCCATGCTGATGGACTACAAGGGCAATGTCACCATCAAGATTGACGGCATTGCGGCTTCGGCGGCGTCTGTTGTGGCCATGGCGGGAACTACGGTGCTGATGGCGCCCACCGCCCTTATGATGGTGCATAATCCGCTGACCATCGCCATCGGCGACAGCGAGGAAATGAAAAAAGCCATCGGTATGCTGGACGAGGTGAAGGAAAGCATCATCAATGCCTATGAAATTCGCACCGGAATGTCACGCACGAAGCTGTCCCATCTCATGGATGCGGAAACTTGGATGTCGGCGAACAAGGCGATTGAACTCGGCTTTGCCGATGGCATCTTAGAGGATGAAAAACGGAATGGCAGTGAGGATTTTGCCTACGCATTCAGCCGCCGTGCGGTTACAAACTCTCTGCTGGATAAGGTCAAGCCAAAGCAAGACAAACCGAAAACAGGTACACCGATAGAGCTGCTGGATAAGCGGCTCTCTTTAATTTCACACTGAAAAATTTGAAGGAGGACTATCACTATGACTAAGATTTTGGAACTGCGCGAGAAGCGCGCAAAGGCATGGGAAACGGCGAAAGCGTTTCTGGACGCCAAGCGGGGCAACGACGGGCTTTTATCCGCCGAGGATACCGCTACCTACGAGAAGATGGAGGCCGATGTTGTGGCTCTGGGCAAGGAGATCGAGCGGCTGGAGCGTCAGTCGGCCATTGACGCTGAACTGAACGCACCAACTTCTTCGGCGATTGTGAACCAGCCGCAGAGACCCGGCGAGGACAAAAAGACCGGGCGCGCCCGTGACGAGTACCGCCGTGACTTCTTCGCCGCTATGCGCGGCAGGGCAGTCACCAACGTTCTCTCAGAGGGTGTGGACGCTGACGGCGGCTACCTTGTTCCCACCGAGTTTGAGAGAACCATCGTCCAGGGTTTGGATGAGGACAATGTTATCCGTAAGTTGGCAAAGACCATCACCACCTCGGTGGAGCGCAAGGTTCCCATCGCCGCCACTCCCTCTGTCGCTACCTGGGTGGCTGAAAACGGCGCGATTCCTGAAAGCGGCGTGACCTTCGACCAGAAAACTTTGGACGCCTATAAGCTGACCGACCTTGTGAAAGTCAGCGTGGAACTGCTGGCGGACAGTATGTTTGACCTGGAATCCTACCTCGCGGCTGAGTTTGCGAGAGCCATGGGCGTGGCCGAGGAGGAGGCTTTCTGCATCGGTAACGGCGCCGGACGTCCATCCGGAATCTTCACCGAGAACGGCGGCCATGTGGGCGCCACCACCAGCGGTGCGGCGATTACCTTTGATGATGTGATCAATCTGGTGTACTCCCTGAAAACGCCCTACCGCAGAAACGCTGTGTTCCTTACAAATGATTCGACCGTGTCGGCATTCCGCAAGCTGAAGGACAGTAACGGTCAGTACCTCTGGCAGCCCGCCTTGGCGCAGGGGCAGCCCGACCGTTTGTTTGGCTATCCGCTCTATACCACTCCTTACGCTCCGACCATTGCGGCGGGTGCGTTTGCGGCGGCGTTCGGCGACTTCTCCAACTACTGGATCGCCGACCGTGCGGGCAGAACGCTCCAGCGGCTCAATGAACTGTATGCCGGAAACGGTCAGGTGGGCTTCCTTGCCACTGAGCGTGTGGATGGCAAGGTGATTCTGTCCGAGGGCATCCAACTTCTGCAGATGGCTGGAGCGTAACCATGGCAGCGATTGACGGTTTACTGCCCAAGGTCAAAGCCAACCTCATACTGGAGCATGACGCGGATGATGAACTGTTAAAGGGCTTCATCCGCGCCGCCCTTTCCTATGCGGAAAGCTACCAGCATATCCCTGAGGGAACCTACAGAGAGAACGCTATGCCAGCCACCACCGAGCAGGCCGTCATCATGCTGTCGAGCCATTTCTACGAAAGCAGGGACGGCTCGACCGGCGGCTTCTTTGCTGATAACGTGCAGGCCGGGCAGCAGGTATGGAACACGGTCAATCTGCTCCTTCGGCTGGATCGGAGGTGGCAGACATGAGCTTTGGGAAGATGAACACCTTCATTGATATTATCTCCGCCGAGCCGGTGAAGGACGATGAAGGGTTCGTCAATACTGGCGATACCGTGCTGGCAAGCGTCCGCGCTTACAAAGAGGATCGGCATGGCAACGAGAAATGGGCGAACCGGGCGGCGTTTTCCACAGCGACCGCCCTGTTTCGCTTTCGCAAAGTGCCGGACTTAATTGTAACTACTTCGCTATACATCATCTGTGCCGACGGGCGTTTTCGGATTCTGTCCGTTGAGGATGTCAAAGGGCGCGGGATGTATGTGGAGGTGCTGGCGGAAAAAATCGAACCGACTGTGAGGTGATGTGTATGGCAAAAGCTACTGTGAAACTTCCTGAAGATTTTTTACTCAAGGTCTCCAAGTTGGGCGGCCAGACGGACAGAATTATTGAATCCTGCCTGGAGGCGGGCTCCGAGGTGGTGCTGGCGAAGGTGAAAAGCAATCTGAACTCCGTCATCGGCAGCGGCACCAAGTATCCGTCCGAAGCTACCGGCGAATTGGCGTCCTCCCTGGGCGTCACACCCGCCAAGGTAGATAACAAAGGAACCCATAACGTAAAAATCGGCTTCAACGAGCCGCGCCGCCGGCAGTATGCCGCCAAGGGCAAGCGCAGCTATTACACCATCACCAACGCCATGATTGCCAATGTCATCGAACACGGCAAGCACGGCCAGCCTGCGAAGCCTTTCCTGAAACCGGCGCGGACTGCTTCGCGGAAAACGTGTATCGAAGCCATGAAGCGGAAGCTGGATGAGGAGATCGAGAAGATATGAGCATTTTGAAAGAACTGAATGGCATTTTGGACGGTCTCGGCATTTCAGTCGAGACCGGTGTTTTTAAAGGGAAGGCGCCGGATGAGTACGCCGTCGTCACGCCGATGGCGGATGTGTTCGAGGGCTTTGCGGATAACACTCCGCATTTTGAAACCCAGGAGGCGCGGATTTCCCTTTTCAGCAAAAACAACTACCAGCGGCGCAAGAATCAGATTGTAAAGGCGCTGCTGGCTTCGGAGTTCGAGATCACCGACCGGCGCTACATCGGCCATGAGGATGATACGGGCTACCACCACTACGGCATTGACGCCGCAAAACTATACGAACTGAAGGAGGACTGAACATGGCTACGATTGGTCTTGACAGGCTGTATTATGCAAAAATCACCGAAGATGAAAACGGCGAGGAAACCTATGCGACCCCTGTTCCGCTGGCTAAAGCGATGACCGCCGAGCTTTCGGTGGAACTTGCGGAGGCTACGCTGTATGCGGATGACGGAGCCGCTGAAATCGTGAAGGAATTCCAGAGCGGTACGCTCGCACTTGGCGTTGCCGATATCGGCACAACGGTCGCCGAGGATTTGACCGGCGCGAAAATCGACAATAACAAGGTGCTGATATCGTCCAGCGAGGACGGCGGTGAGCCGGTCGCGGTCGGTTTTCGTGCAAAAAAAGCAAACGGCAAATACCGGTATTTTTGGCTTTACCGCGTGAAATTCGGCATCCCCGCGACCAACCTCACCACCAAGGGCGAGAGCATCGAGTTTTCTACACCGTCTATCGAGGGAACGGTTATGCGCCGCAACAAGCTGGACGGTCAGGGAAAGCATCCGTGGAAAGCGGAGGTTTCGGAGGACGACACCGGCGTTTCTGCCGCTACCATCACAGGCTGGTACAGCGATGTGTATGAACCATCGTTTAGCACAACTCCAGTAAAACCTACATCTTAATTTAGGAGGCAATATATGGATACCGAAAGAAGTGTCTCCATCATTATTGGTGGCATAGAATATCAGCTCGTATTAACCACGCGCGCGACAAAGGAAATCGCGGGGCGCTACGGCGGACTTGAAAACCTCGGAACAAAGCTGATGAAGTCTGAAAACTTTGAGATGGCGCTGGAAGAAATCATCTGGCTCATCACGCTTCTGGCCAATCAAAGTATCCTGATTCACAATCTGCGCAATCCCAATGAGAAAAAGGGATTGCTTTCGCAGGAGGAAGTGGAGCTGCTCACCTCGCCGCTGGATTTGGCCGAGTATAAGACCGCTATTATGGAGGCAATGTTCAAGGGTACAAAACGAAACGTGGAAAGTGAAACAGACTCAAAAAACATGGAAGCCGAGTAAGCGACGCAGAGTTGTTTACCCGGCTTTTGTATTACGGTACGGTGCAGCTTCGTCGCGGCGAAGAGGAAACATGGCTCACCCCTTTCGGTTTGCTGATGGATTTGTGGGAGTGCCATAAGCAATTTCTCGGTCTGGCAAAGCCGAAACGGGAGCTGACTATCGACGATGTAATCCCCTATGGAATTTGAAATCTTTGAAGGAAGGAGGCGGTGCTTGTGCCTGATAATTTCGGATTGAAAATTGGCGTTGAGGGCGAAAAGGAATTTAAAAAAGCGCTTTCGGAAATCAATCAAACCTTTAAGGTTTTAGGCTCCGAGATGAAGCTGGTTTCCTCTCAGTTTGACAAGCAGGATAAATCGGTAGAAGCGTTGGCGGCACGCAATCAGGTGCTGAACAAAGAGATCGACGCGCAGAAGCAAAAAATATCCACGCTGGAACAGGCGCTTCAAAACGCCGCCTCCTCTTTCGGAGAGAACGACCGGCGCACGCAGCAATGGCAGATCCAGCTGAATAACGCGCAGGCCGCCCTCAACAATATGGAGCGCGAGCTGGAGGACAACAACAAGGCGCTGGACGATTCCTCAGAGGAGTTTGACGACGCGGCGAAAGAAGCCGACGAGTTCGGCGATGAAATTCAGGACGCTGCGAAGGAAACCGACAGCGCGGGCGGCAAATTTGAAAAGCTCGGTTCGATTGTTAAGGGCGTAGGCGTAGCAATCGGCGCTGCGGTCGCTGCAATCGGTACCGCCGCCGTTGCTGCGGGAAAATCGCTGTATAACATGGCCAACGACGCTGCCGCTGCCGGAGACGAGATCGATAAGCAGAGCCAGCGGCTCGGCCTGTCGCGCGAGGCGTATCAGGAATGGGACTATGTGCTGTCACAGAGCGGCGTGGATATCAACAGCGTTTCAACGGGCATGAAAACCCTGACCAACACCATCGACGACGCGAAGAACGGTACGAAAACCGCCATTGACCGCTTTACCAAGCTCGGCATTTCCATGGAGGATTTGGAGGGTAAATCGCGCGAGGACATCTTCGCCATGACGATTTCAGCGCTCCAAAATATGACCGATGATACGGAAAAGGCGGCGCTTGCCAACGATCTTTTTGGACGTTCCGGTCAGGAGATTATGCCGCTTTTGAATGGTACGGCTGAAGCTACCGACGAGCTGCGGCAAAAAGCACACGAGCTTGGCATGGTGATGAGCGATGAAGCGGTTGACGCTTCCGTCGCGTACACCGACTCTATGGATACGCTTAAGCGTACCTTTACAGGCGTGAAAAACAATATCACCTCTCAGCTGCTCCCCGCTTTCACACAGATACTGGACGGTCTCACAGGTTTAATATCCGGACAGGAGGGCGCGGCGGAGCAAATCAAGCAGGGCGCGCGGGATACCGTAGCGACGATTACGGAAATACTGCCGCAGGTATTGGAGGTAGTTTTCACACTGATAACCGCCGTTGCGGAGGTCGCCCCCGATATCATCGTGGCGTTGGTACAGGGAATCACCGACAATCTACCGTCATTGATTGAAGCCGCCACCAATATTGTCATGACCGTCGGTCAGGGATTGATCTCCGCGCTGCCGCAGCTTACCGAGGGCGCGCTGCAGTTGATTCTCACGTTAGCGCAGGGCATTCTGGATAATCTGCCGACTATTTTGGAAGCGGCTATTCAGGTAATCGTTACGCTGGCTACGGGGCTTGCGGAGGCGCTGCCGGAATTGATCCCTTCTATCATTGAAGCTGTGCTGCTTATTTGCTCCACACTTCTTGACAATATGGATCAGATTCTTGAGGCGGCGTTTCAGATCATATCTGGCTTGGCACAGGGCTTGCTCAACGCATTGCCGAAGCTGATCGAGGCGTTGCCAAAAATCATCACCAGCATTGTAAATTTCATCACCAACAATCTGCCGAAAATCATTGAAATGGGCATTCAGCTCATCGTGCAACTGGCGGTGGGGCTTGTGAAGGCGATTCCGCAGCTGGTGGCGTCGCTTCCGCAGATTATTGCCGCTATTGTGCAGGGGCTTGGCAAAGCGGTCGGCTCGGTGGTGGAAATTGGCAAAAACATCGTAAAAGGCTTGTGGGAAGGCATTAAAAGCCTTGCGAGCTGGATTTGGGATAAGGTATCCGGCTGGATTTCCGGTATCTGGGACGGTATTTGCAGCTTCTTTGGCATCAAATCGCCGTCCAAAGAGATGGCGTGGGTTGGCGAAATGCTGGTTGCAGGCTTGGCCGGTTCCATCGCCGCCAACGGCAATGACGCTGTAAAAGCCGCCGAAGCCATGAGCGCAGACATCGACGATGTAATGAATTCACTGGCGGACGATATGAAAACCACACTACCGACCGACTTTACTGTTGACGCAAATGTTAACGACGCTATCTCAGGAGCAAGCAGACATGCGGATGCCAACGGCGGTTTCGGCTTTGGCGCGTTGATCACCATTCAGCAGATGATCGTCCGCAGCGAGGAGGACATCCGCAGGATTTCACAGGAGCTGTATAACCTGATCCAGACGGGTTCCCGCGCGCAGGGACGGTTTAGTACGGCGTAAAGGAGGTGCAAACGTGGGCTTTATCTATAACGGCATATCATCGAAAAACATGAAAATACGGGCAAGACTTACCGGCTGGCAGGCGTCGCCCTCGCTGCGCAACTCCTATGAAACGGTTCCCGGCAGAGCGGGCGTTGCCGATTTCGGTTGCGACAGCTCAGAACGCGTCATCTCGATAAGCTGCAACATCTATCCTCAGCTTAACTTTGCGTCAATGGTACACCTTCTGGACAATATGGCCGAATGGCTCGACCCTATGCAGGGACTTCGCCAGCTTGTATTGGACGACGTCCCCGACCGGTATTTCATGGCGCGGCTATCCGAAGCTGTGGACTGCGAGCGGCTATTGCGCACAGCCGGAGCGTTCACCCTGACCTTTATCTGCCCCGACCCATACGCATATGCGTTAAAAGATGACATATTCGATATTACTTCTTTAGGTATACATGATGTAAATCGTGTACGAGGAAATGCGATATCCGAACCTGTTTATTTGTTACGTGGGATGGTCTCATCTCAAGACGAAGATTTTATAACGTTAAAAACAAATAAAGAGGAATTGCGTATTACAGGATTGCTATCGGTTAGAGAGATACTTGTTATTGATAGCGGTCTTTTAACCGCTAAAATAACAGATTTAGACGGTAATATGCTTAGAAATGGTTTGTCGATTCTGCAAAGACCAAACTTTCCAACGCTGAACAAAGGTACTAACACAGTAGATATTTCAGTTAATGGTGCAACTTTTACTGAACTTGTTATTCATGCTAAAAGTAGATGGAGGTAAATATGGCAATAAAAACATTATTAAATAAACAGTCGGATTTCACTGGTGAATTCCCGCTGATGGATACAATGAGCGGTCTATGGCGTATGAACGACATGCCGGACAGTGCCCATTTCCTTTTGGACAGCAGCGGGAACGGAAGAAACGGCGAGGTTGTCAATTGGGCGGGCACAACTGCAGCTATGTGTGAAGGAAGATTGGGCCGATACCTACGCATTAATATAAATAACCCCACTACAGAGAAATCACATTTTCGTATTTATAATACGGCTGGCAATCTTTTCACCGATTTGGGAGAGCGCATTGTGGCAGCAGGTTGGATCAATCCTACCACTTACAGCGTGGGCAATACCTACTGCCCGATTTTCAACACGCGAAGCGGACCTGGTCAGCCGATCTTCTATATTTCTCTGTATCAGGGAAGACTTCGCAACATGCTCTACAATTCCTCCGGCTCGTTGATACTGGATCAGACGGAAACGCCGAGCATTACGCTCAGAAACGGCGGTTGGTATTTCATCGGCTCTTTCGTCGAGCCGGACAAAAAGACCTGTCAATCTTTTATATGTGATTGGAGCGACGGCTCTACTTGGATTTCGCCTGTCCGCACATTTACCGGCGAATTAAATCGTTCCTGCACTGCGGATATTGTACTTGGAATGCACGCCAATACCTATTATTACGCGGGTGGCTTTGACGACTGGTTTTTTGATGCCAATACGACGCTCACAGCAGAAACAATAACAGAGTATTTCAAGCGCACATATACGGCTAACGGCGGCGATTATTCGGCAAATGTGGACGCTCTGTCCATTCCGGACTCCGTCACCTTGCGGGAGTTAGACGGAGCATATCCTTCTTCCGGAGAACTGGTCACCATTGCTGTTCCGTGTAGGATTGTCGGCACGGGGCGCGTCTCCGTTACAAGCGAATATACGGCTGGCGTTACCGCCGTATCGTTGATTGAAACCTCTACCTCGGACGATTTGGAGGAGTGGTCGGTTTGGCAGAGCGTGGGAACAAGCGGCGAGCTACAGTCGCCGAACCGTCGTTTTATCCGCTTCCGCGTGACGCTCACAACAACCGACGCAAGCCGGACTCCACGGCTTCTTGAAATTCAGCTTCATGACATTCCAAAACCGCTTTACGAAAAGCTGGGATTTTCTCATCCAGTTATCTTGGACAATAGCGGCGCGTGGGAAGCTGTACTGGAAAATGCCTTTGACGTCATCGTCACAAGCGAGGTAAACGGCGCGGATATTTTGGAATTCAAACTGCCCTTTCACGATTCCAAGCGAGCCATACTCGACAATGAGAAGCAAGTGCAGATTGTAAACGACATTTACCGCATTCGCACGCTCACCGACGATAAGGAGTCGGATGGACGCGTGGTCACGTCGGTCTACGCGGAGGCGGATTTTTATGACCTGGCTTTTAGTGCAATAAAGCGTCCAATAGAAATGAATGCTGACCTGGCAGATGTACCTATGGGGCATGCTTTACAGGATACAGGATGGTCGGTCGGCAACGTAAATGTAACAGCCCAAAGAACGTGGCGGTGTCAGGAACAAAATGCTTTAGCGATTTTAAGGAAAGTACAAGAAATATATGGCGGCGATTTGGTTTTTGACAGCGCCAACAAGCTGGTGCATCTGCTGACATTCGACGGTACTGACAGCGGCGCGCTGTTTTGCTATAGAAAAAACATGAAATCTATTCAGCGTGTCGTGGATACGAGAAGCCTTGTAACGCGGCTTTACGCCTATGGAAAGGGTGGGCTGACTTTTGAATCCATCAATAATGGCAGGGATTATGTTGAAGATTTTACGTATTCAAACGAGATACGTATCGCGGCGTTAGATTGTTCAAACTTTGAAAATCCATATCAAATGTTAGAATTTGCGCAGCTTCGGTTAGCTGAGTTAGCCCAACCGCGCATATCTTATGTGATGTCTGCAATGGATTTATCAGTTCTAACAGGTTATGAACATGAAACTTGGAAACTAGGCGATATTGTAATGGTCTATGATGATGAACTTAATTTATCCATCAAAACCCGAATAGTACGCAGGCAATACAACCTTCAAGAACCGTGGAAGACTGTTCTGGAACTATCGACTACTTTGCGGGAGTTAGGTGATGCTTCGGCGCAATGGGATAAAATGTCGGATCAGTTATCACAATCAACCGTTATACAAGATATGAAGGATATGGTACCGTTTAATCATCTCCGCAATAGTCGAGCTGATGATGGTTTTGCATATTGGGAAAATTCTGGATTTGAAATTGATACGGAACATGGCGTATCCGGAACAGCAACCTTTAAGGCTGCAGGAGTATTAGGTATGACTAAAAGCATGGCGCAAACGGTCTATCCTTCAAGCCGTAAAAGTTATACATTTTCAGCCGAAATTGCATCTGAAAATTTACAGCGCGGGGAAACTGGTCAGGTTGGTGTTGAGATAGTTATCGAATATGAAGATGGAAGTATTGAAACTCGTTTTTTAGACTTATTCTAATGGGAGGATTGAGTGTGACATTTAACAAAATAGCCAGAGACGCATCCCCAAAAGGGAGTAAGAAAGTGCGTTCTATTACTGTTAAGCTTTGTATTACTAACTGTACAGGGTCCGTCTTTTTTACCGATATGATGCTACAAGCGGGTTATGTTTCTACAGGATGGATTGGCCATATCTGTGAGGTAATTTGGACTTTAGATGGATAGGAGTCGGATATGGATTTAAGTTTTATACGGTTTTCCTCAACAATAAAAGTAAAGTCGCAAAATAGAGTTGTAAGCGTTACTGTTCGTCCTGTAATATCAAATTGTACAGGCGATATCTATTATACGGATATTCAGCTACAGGAAGGAAGAATATTAACCAGTTATACACCGCATGTATCAGCAATGATAAACGCTTACTCCAAATCGCCTAATTATCATAACGGTATTGTCCGCTCGAATGCTACTGTTATTGTTTTTAATCTCGGAACAACATCGTCTGGACTAGACTGCTATATATATCCAAAGCAGGATATGGCTGACGGCACTATCGGTGTTGCGCAAGGTGCGGGATCGCACAGGGCATACTTTGTGTCTGCGGCATCCGCTGATGATGAGTTTGCGTTGCTGGCGACAAAGCGAGAATGCTTAAAGAACGGTGTTACTACTGAAAAAGTTGGCTTCTATCAATATACAGCAGCCTGCGATAGTAAACACCATTTAAAATTGGAGCCGCACAAGTCGGCAAGAATTCTATTTAAATATTATGAAATACTTGAAAAGGAGCGCAACCGATGAAACGAGATTATTTAAAAGGAAAGCGATGCATGGTGTGGAGCTTCATGCAAAACGCCCGAATGTACGAGGCGCTGCGGGACTATGGCGACCGGCTGGATACGGTGGGCATCTTCACCTTTGAGGTGGACGCGACCGGCACCCTCTCGGAAACTGGCACCAGCATCTCGACAATGCTTACCTATATCAATCGGTGGACGCATATCAAATGGCTTCTCACTATTATGAACCATGGCACAGCGTCCATTTTCACGGCGCTGCGCAACAATATAAATGGAGCTAAGGACAAATTTCTCACCGAGATCGTCCGCATCATGGAAAAATACCCGTGGTGCGCGGGTGTGGATATCGATTTGGAGCGCGGGGGCGGATTTGAAAACCGCGAAGCGGCCAACGCCCTGTTTCGCGATATCTATCAGAGGGTTAAAGCATATAACCCTGCAAAGCTGGTCAACATCTGCCTGCCTGGCATGACCGGCGTGCAGGGGTCGGTGGGCGGCGAGAACTGGTGTGTGTACGCTGATCTGAACCCGTACTGCGATACGGCGGCCATCATGTCCTACGGCATGGCGTGGGCTGGCAGTGCGCCTGGTCCCGTATCGCCACGTAGCTGGTTGGAGGGAATCTACGACTACGCAACGCAAGCGATGCATCCGGACAAGGTATTCATGGGATTGCCAGCTTATGGATGGAACTGGCAGATTTACGATACGCCAGAAAATCTAGGTAACACATATCGTGGAATATCTCATACCTATTATGCCGCCAAAAATTGGATGACAGGTGTATATAATTTTACCAATGATGCGCCGCCGCAACCATTGATACCTTGGATTGGGTATTGGGATGATTATAATAAAGTACCGTGGGCATTGCCTCACGTATATGACTTTATGGTTGGTAATGATGCTGTATCATATGAGTTTCCATTAACAGAAGACACCTATAATAACAGACAATATCTGACGTGTTATGGTAAAGAACAAAGGGTTGAGTTTGGCACGATTGTGACTAATCGCAGCGGTGGAAACCCAGACAATTATTCTGGAAAAGTGACGATTTCGGAGCAGATGGTTACTCTAGGGGCAGATGGGTCAGCAACATATAATTTTTTTATTACACGCAATGGTAACTACGATATAGCGATCCGTTTCTGTTATCCTTTATGGAATAAAAACACTATTAATATATCTTTAGATAATAGTATTTCAAAGCCCTACTCTGAAAATCGATTATGGTGGCCTTATTGGAAAAAAACATGCTGGCTGGTATTTGCAAAGAATATTCAATTAACTGAAGGAGTACATTCTCTAACTGTAACTACTTCAACAGCTGGAGTACAGTTTTATGGGTTCCGCGTCTGTACAGATTTTTGTGAAATGCCGTCTGCAGGTGAAGCCTCGTTTACCCTATCGCCACGGCATTTTATCGACGTGGACGAAAACACCTGCCAGCCGAACAGAGGCTTCAAGCTCACCTGCGAGGTATTGCGTCGAAAACCCGATTCGGCGCTGGTTTGGTATGAGGATTTTCGGGATGACAATCCGCTGCCAGACAGCTACTGGACAACGCTGTCCGGCGAATGGACGGTGTGGCGTAAAAGACCATCATGGGGCGATGGAGGCCGACCTTATTCCCAGCTTGAGGGAAGCGGTCAGATCGCATGGAATTACAGTGGCTTTCACGATGTTCACCTTCGGGCGCGGCTGGCATTTCCGACAACCGGCGGCGGCAGAGCCGGTGTGTTCTGCGGCAGTTTGTTCTGCTGCCTGAATTTTGATTCGCAGCGCGTCGAGCTGTACAATGGCTCATCGCTACTCGGCAGCTACTCCACCAGCTTTACAAAAACACCGGAAGATTTGCTGCGCAGCGACCCCAATATGTACACGCTGGAAATGCGGATTCGAGGAAATCGTGTGCGCGTATATTCCGGTGCTTCCTACACGCTTCGCTTTACCGCTACAGTCAGCGGTTTTTCAGGCGGCTACGCTGGATACCGCTCCGACAGCCGCTCCGTATGCGAGCTGCTTCGTTTGGGTGACTCTTGGACTTATGAGCCTTACGAGCGCTTCGACGTGACCTTTCCTGATGGCACGACTACAGAATACGGGCGCATTGCCAGAAACAACGCAGTATGGGACGAGGAGTTTCAGGTTTTCACCTTGATCTCTGATGTAGAGGAACGCTCGACGCGCAGCGAGGATATCTCGATGGATTACGATTTCTTTCATTCGAATTTGCTTGCGCTATCCTGCGGTGGTGACTATTCGGTGAGAATTGTGCCAAAGGACATCAACGTGTGGCTCTCCCGCCTGTTTCTCGGCGACGCGGACGGCTTTTCCATTCTCTATTATCAGGATGTGGATTCGCTGGTCTATTGGGCAAACGAAGCGGCCTATCGCTGGAAGCTACGCGGGATCGCCATCTGGTCGTTGGGACAAGAGGATATGCGGCTATGGGAGGCGCTGCCCCGTCAGTTCTAATTTCAATATAACAAATTTATAAATGAATTAAGATGTAAAATAAATCTCCATTGCGGGCTGCAGACTGCAATGTTTACTATAAATGAAATATAAAATAAAGGAGGCATATGATGGCATTATCAAACAGTCGAGTAGCATGGGTAAACCGCTCCAATACGAATATTCCTGTATATGAAAAAACTGTATCAAGCCAGATTCATACCGGTGGAATTACAGTGGGCGGTACACAAGTGGGAGTGATATATCCTAACGAATTTTATACGCTTGTTCCCAATGACTCCCATTACATCACTAACTATTTAATTATTTTCAGAGACGGCGCTGGCTCTCAACGAACCGGATATGTTGAATCCTCACCTGGCTATACTTTAGGCTATTATGGGTGGGTACAGTATCAGGAACCGTATCATTATTACAACAGCAACGGGAGTTCTTTAACAGCATCTGCAACAGAGAGTATAAGCGGGAAGGCGTATCGCATTTTTACAGTTAAAAAAGCGGTAACTTATCGGAATCCCGCTGGTATATCTCAAGGAACCTTATCAGTGGGAACTAAGCTTGCAACAGATAGTTCAACTGCAGGTCAAAGCTACGGAGGACATATGCTTTTTCAAAAGAAAAAAACAGGGTCGACTTGGAGCGACTTAGTGTCTGGAGGATATGGTTTTGTTGATCTCGGTCTTTCCGGGGGTTCCATGCCGAACGACAGAGCAATTTGGTAGCTTTAACTATTACCGTTACCACATATAAAGCAGCCGTCAATGACGGCTGTTTTAATTTTAAGGAGGAAATTTATAATGAAACAAGTATGGGCTATAATTCAAATGACTTTTACTGCAATTGGAGGCATCCTTGGTTGGTTTCTTGGAGGCTTGGATGGTTTTCTTTATGCGCTAATCGCCTTTGTAGTTATTGATTATCTCACGGGCATAATGTGTGCGATAGTTGATAAAAAGCTTTCCAGCGAAATCGGTTTCAAAGGGATTTTCAAGAAGGTTTTGATTTTCACGCTGGTGGGTGTGGGCAACATCATAGACGTATTTGTAATCAAGAACGGCAGCGTACTTCGGACGGCTATTATCTTTTTCTACCTCTCTAACGAGGGTGTATCCCTTTTAGAGAACGCAGCGCATATTGGCTTGCCGATTCCGCAGAAGTTGAAAGATGTACTGGCGCAGCTGCATGATCATCATGACGATGATGACAACTAACAACAGTGTATAAACGAAACATCTTTAAGGAGGGATTAACATGAATTTACGAAAGCTAATATTTACAAACAACGATTGTTACAAAGCCGGACGGAAAATAGCGCCTCAAGGAATAATGGTTCATTCAACTGGAGCAAACAATCCCAATCTGAAACGCTATGTAGGTCCCAATGATGGTCTTCTTGGTGAAAACCGATATAACAACCACTGGAATCAGCCAATGGATAGAAAAGTGTGCGTTCATGCATTCATCGGCAAGCTGGCGGACGGTACGATAGCCACTTATCAGACGCTGCCGTGGAATCATCGTGGCTGGCACTGCAGCTCCGGCTCAAAAGGCTCAGGAAATGATACCCACATTTCCTTTGAAATCTGTGAGGATAATCTGTCGGATGCTTCCTACTTTAATAAGGTGTACAACGAAGCGGTGGATCTTTGCGCCCACCTCTGCCATCTCTATGGGCTGACCGAGAAGAATATCATCTGTCACAGCGAGGGCTATAAGCGGGGGATCGCCTCCAATCACGGCGACGTGATGCATTGGTTCCCGCGTTTTGGCAAGAACATGGACATCTTCCGCGCGGCGGTAAAGGAGAAGCTCGCCGGTTCCTTCGGGGGTATGACGGGCGGCGCACCCACCGGCGACACACTCTATCGGGTGCGAAAAAGCTGGGCGGATAAGGCTTCACAGAAGGGCGCGTTCAAGGTGCTCGACAATGCCAAACGCTGCGCTGACCAGAACGCGGGCTACTCGGTCTTTGACGAGGGCGGAAAGGTGGTCTATACCGGCAGCGCTGCCGCTTACTCGACCTATACCGTGAAAAAGGGCGACAGCCTGTGGGCCATCGCCGCCCGCGAGCTGGGCAGCGGCAACCGATACCCTGAAATCAAGAAGCTCAACGGCCTGACCTCCGACGTGATCTATGCTGGGCAGGTCTTGAAAATCCCCAACTAATGTGTACGGCGGCTTAGTCTATCGACTAAGCCGCCGCTTTCGGAGGTGGCGTATATGACAAGCGAACAAAAAAGTCAGTTACGTCAAATGCGTCAGCAAGGTGTAAGATACAACCAAATAGCGGATACACTTAATTTATCTGTTAACACAGTTAAATCTTACTGCAGACGCAATGGGCTGACTGTCTCCGAAGACACAAAGATAGATAATTACAAAGAAACATGTAAACAATGTGGAAAACCCTTAAAACAGGAATCTAAGAGAAAACAGAAAACCTTCTGCTGCGATAAATGCAGATATATGTGGTGGAATACACATAGGGATTATTATCGGAAGAGTTCGGCCATTTATCATTTTGTTTGTGCATATTGCGGTAAAACGTTTGACAGCTATTCAAACAAAGACCGCAGATATTGCTCTCACGCCTGTTATATTCGAAACAGGTTCGGGGAGATGCGCCAATGAATGATTATATAGCGCCCTTAACGGCAGATCAGTTTACCCGTGAAACTGATTATCAGGCAGTTCGTTCAATTACAAAAACTTTGCTTGCCCATGGGATTATTAACCAAGCAGAGTACAAAAAAATTGATACAATACTTCTTGCCAAATACCGCCCTATTATCGGCGTTTTACAGTCGGAAAAGGACTTGATTTAACGACGATTCAATGGTAACATGTGACACTGCCAAGAGAGAATTCAGCATAAGGAAGGAGGAAAATATATGCAAAGAATTATTCGAAGAGTTGAACCAATTACGCCTGCACTTCCGGTGCGAAAACGCGTGGCCGCTTATGCCCGCGTTTCGTCCGGCAAGGACGCAATGCTTCACTCTCTATCAGCACAGATTAGTTATTACAGCAATCTCATCCAAAAGCGGCCCGATTGGGATTACGTCGGCGTTTATGCGGACGAAGCATTAACTGGTACCAAAGATACAAGGCAAGAATTCGTCCGACTGATGGATGATTGCAGGGCGGGAAAAATTGATATAGTGCTTACTAAGTCAATTTCCCGCTTTGCAAGAAACACCGTGACCATGTTGGAATCTGTGCGTGAATTGAAATCAATCGGAATAGATGTATTCTTTGAAAGAGAGAATATACATTCCATGAGTGGGGATGGCGAGCTGATGCTCACCATCCTCGCTTCTTTTGCTCAGGAAGAAAGCCGGTCAGCCAGTGAAAACCAAAAATGGCGTATTCGCAAACAGTATGAGATTGGCCGTCCTGGCAGCACAACAATAATGGGATATAAATTGGTAGATGGAGTTTTCTATGTCATTCCAAAAGAAGCGCAAACCGTCCAGTTAATTTATGATTTATATTTGTCGGGTCTTGGCAAAAATGCAATTATGAAACGCCTTAATGAGATGCGAATACCAAGCAAGCATGGTGGAACATGGAACGAAAGTTGCATACATTCCGTGTTAACAAACGAAAAATACAAGGGTGACATACTTTTACAAAAAAGCTATGTGGTCGACCACCTGAAAAAGCTGAAAAAGAAAAATGAAGGTGAGCTGCCAATGTATTATGTAAGAGGTAGTCATGAGGCAATTATTGATGAGGACACATTTGAAAGAGTACAAACAGAATTGAAAAGAAGGTCAGATAAATACCATGTTCCTAAAACAAAACGGGAAATTTATCCTTTCACAGCAAAAATAAGGTGTGGGTTATGTGGAAAGAACTATCGAAGGAAAACAGCTGCGGCAGGTACTAAATATGAAAAGATCGTCTGGATTTGTTCCACATTTGATAAATTTGGTAAATCACACTGCCAATCGCAGCAAATACCTGAACAAACTCTTATGAAGCTGACCGCTGACGTAATGGGATTGAGTAAATTTGATGAGTGCAAATTTGACAGACAGATTTGTCAGATTCTAATACCATCTCCTAGCACAGTTATATTTTGCTATCATAACGGTGACCAGTTTGAACGAACGTGGCAAAATCCATCTCGTCGCGAAAGCTGGGATGAGCAAGCAAGAGAAATCGCACGGCAGAGACAGCTTGAAATCAATGATAGGAGACGAAATGAGTCATGAGCAACGCCGCAAGAATCACCGTTATACCGCCCCATATCAGCCAAATGCCATCAATCGCACCCAAGCCTATATTAAAAAAACGTGTGGCTGCATATGCAAGAGTTTCTACAGATACCGAAGAACAATTGACCAGCTACGAAGCGCAGGTTGATTACTACACACGGTATATCCAGTCCAAGGATGAATGGAATTTTGTTGGCATATACACCGATGAGGGTATTTCGGCAACCAGTACCAAGAAGCGCGAGGGCTTCAACCGCATGATAAAAGACGCACTAGACGGACACATAGACATGATTATAACAAAATCAGTTAGCCGCTTCGCCCGAAACACCGTAGATACGCTGACCACCGTTCGACAGCTTAAGGAAAAGGGTGTGGAGGTTTATTTTGAGAAGGAAAACATTTATACTCTGGACTCTAAAGGTGAACTGCTTATTACCATAATGTCCTCACTGGCGCAGGAGGAAAGCCGCTCAATCTCAGAAAATGTGACATGGGGTCAACGTAAACGCTTTGCTGACGGCAAAGTCAGTTTACCATACAAACGATTTCTCGGTTACAAGAAAGGTGAAGATGGTCTTCCGAAAATCGTTGAGAGCGAAGCAAAGATCGTGCGGATGATCTACATTCTTTTTCTTGAAGGTAAAACGACTTGCGGTATTGCAAAATTGTTAACTGAGTCATTTATCCCTACACCAAGCGGGAAACAAAAATGGCAGACTAGCACCGTAGCGAGTATCCTCCAAAATGAAAAGTACAAAGGTGATGCACTTTTACAAAAAAAGTTTACTGTAGATTTCCTAACGAAAAAGCAAAAAGTCAACGAGGGAGAGGTTCCCCAGTATTATGTTGAAAACAGCCACCCCGCGATTATATCGTCGGAGGTGTTTGATATGGTTCAGGAGGAAATGCACCGACGAAGAGCGCAGGGGCGGAAGTATAGCGGCGGCAGTTATTTATCTAGTAAAATCATCTGTGGAAAGTGCGGCGGTACTTTTGGCTCTAAAGTTTGGCATTCAACCGATAAATATCGGCGGACAGTATGGCAATGCAATAATCGATTTAAATCCGGTTGCGATACGCCACATTTATCAGAAGAAGCGCTAAAAAATGCTTTTGTGAATGTCTTTAATCGGTTATTACAAAATAAAGACAAGCTATTAAGTGAATATGAAACTATTATTGCTACCATAACCGACAATACTGATCTTGACGAAGAGAGTATGGCCCTTCAAGGAGAGTGTGATGTGGTATCGGAACTTATGCGGAAATGTGTAGAGGAAAATGCACACACCGCCCTTAATCAAATTGATTATCAACAGCGATATAATACTTTAGTTGAAAGGTTCGAAAATGCGCGTATGCGGCTAAAGAAAATTAATACCGAAAGAATAAAACGTGCGGCTAAAAGGGCGCATATAAATTCATTTATCGAAACGCTGGAACATAGTAATCGGCTACTTACTGATTTTGATGAAGATGTCTGGTGTGCAATAATTGATAAAGTCATAGTTGAAAAAAATGGACGATTAATATTTCAGTTTAAGGATGGAAGCAATACTGAAGAAATTCTATCGTAAAGTTTGCCATTATATGCCCCTGCTGATGGTTTATTAATACTCCATAGGCGGGGGCTTTTATTGTGTTTAAATAACAACTTGACAATATGATTAACATGAGTTTAGATATGAACGGCAGAATTCACTCTTAAATATCGTGGCAGTTGGATATGGATTGGCGCCATATCCAACCTGCGAAAGGGTACCGACCACCTTGCACAACCTATACGGCACCACGACAGTATTATTATATCTGTTAATGTGTAAATACACAAACATAAAATCAGTGCGAGGTAGATTAAAAGGCGCACTTTTATGGTTTTAGCATGATGGATTCTGACTAAATTCGTGTGAGGTTGTGAACATGAACTATTTTACCAGTACCGACAAATTTTATCTAAGCAAACCACTATTTAAAACTTTCGACGCTTTGGATGGATTAATGCCATTGGTCAGCAGTATTCGTAAAAATCTAAATGATCAATCACATGAGTTGGACAATTATTTTAAGACAATGCTTCAGGTGTGCAATTTATCATTTTTAAGTAATGCATTAGACGCAGCAATGGAAGATTATTCTCGTTTTCGTAGAATTTCAATCGATATTTTAGATGGTAAGACGGATATCAAAAGCGATCCATATTTTGTGTTTGTGTTTAATTATATAGAATTACACAAGGCAAAATATAGAGACCGTTCCTTCTTAATTACAATGGCGACAGCTACGGCCGCGTTATCTTTTGCAAAAGAGGTGATCAACAAATACATGACAGAAATCAATAAGGATTTTGATTGTTACGTTGATATTGTAGAGCTGAGAAAAGGTTTTAGAGCCATAAGTTACGCAACGAATGAATTTGAAGCGGAACGATTAGACGATATGATAAGCAATGTATTCTACATTGCACCCACTGGGTCAGTCTATGTTCAGGAGTACATAAATTTCTTTGTACTGGATTTAATTACATGCGACAAAATTTCTGGGAAATATGCTTATCAATTTATTCTGGAGGAAATGTTTTAACTAAAACGCACCTTCTTTAAAAAACGCACCCGTATAAGTATCTTCATCAAGATATGGGTGCATTTTTTAAAACGTGTGATTGTATCAATACTCACGTTCTTAGACATAAAAGTACCTCATAAGGGATACAATGTGTATTTCCTATGAGGTACTTTTTTTGTTGCCAAAAGCCTGTATTTGCGGGTTTTTTACGCGGTAGCGGTTGCAGGGCTCTTTGCCGCACCGTCATATTTGCCCCTCTGACGTTTGAAAAATCGCATGATCACAGGCTTCCTTGATAGAAACTGCAACTGGGATATTCCGCTCTAACCCAAAATGTCAGCCATACCCCTTTCGTGTCAAGGGTGTGCAACCGCAGGAAAATGCGTATAAAATAAGCCGCAGGCTCTCGAAACGACATTTCTCGTTTCTGGCCTGCGGCCTTTTTTTACACGTGCCATTCAACTTCCGTGCCATCCTTCAGCCTGAGTATAATTTTCTGTTTGCTGTAAACTGTCAGAGTGTCTACTGTCGCATTCCAAAGTCCCTCATCGAACTCAGTAATGAGGTCGCTTGTCTCAAGCGTTTTGAAGAATGCTTCTATCCGGTTTGCCTTCAGCTTTCGCTGGAGGATTTTTTCTTTTGCGCCTTCGCATTTGCCTTTGAGAGTCTCGTATTTCTCCACTAAGGCCATGTATTTTGTTTCGTATTCTGCCTCGCTGATTTCGGCATGAGCATTTTAGTCTATGCACTTGCGCAGAAGCTCGGCAGCAACATCTCGCTCCGCTTCAATAGTAGAAAGCTCTGCATTCAAGCCGCTGGTGTCTGTAAGAAACTTTACTGCTATGCGGCAACTGTTTAGAATTTCTTGTTTATTCGAAAGCGCCGCATTCATTGCGCCCACGAAAACGGACTTGATCTCCTTGTCCGTGAGGTGGGGCGTTTTACACCGCAGGCCGTCACCTGCCCCTTTTCCATATCGCTTATTGCAGTACCAAACCAGCCGCCGGTATTTATCGTTTGAGTGCCACACCTTGTGACCGTAATATGCACCGCAATCGCCGCAGACTATATGTCCGGAGAACGGACTGTCAGAATGGCTCTGATAACCGCCCTTTTCTCTGCGTCGTTGGTACTCATATTGAGCAAGCTCAAAAACCTCTGGCTAAACTATGCTCTCGTGACTGTCTGTAACATAATATTGTGGAACTTCACCCTCGTTGACCTTTTGCTTTTTCGTAAGGAAGTCCACGGTAAATTTTTTCTGCAGAAGGGCGTCTCCTTTGTACTTCTCGTTGGTGAGAATACTCTCCACGCTGCTGCACGACCATCTCGTTTTACCTGTCGGTGTAGGAATACCCTTATCTGTCAGCATTTTTGCTATGTAGGTCGGCGCGTGTCCTTCCAAGAACATCAGATAGATGCTGCGTACAACCGCTGCTTCCTTTTCGACGATCTGGGGCTGTCCATCAGGACCTTTGCAATAGCCGAGAAAATGCTTGTATGGCATGGAAACCTTTCCGTCCGCGAAGCGTTTTCTTTGTCCCCATGTGACGTTTTCGGAAATGCTGCGGCTTTCCTCCCGCGCAATAGAGCTCATGATCGTGATGAGCAGTTCACCCTTGCTGTCGAAGGTGTAGATATTCTCTTTTTCAAAGAAACATTCCACGCCGTGTTCCTTGAGCTTTCGAATGGTCACGAGACTGTCAACGGTGTTGCGGGCAAACCTGCTGATGGATTTTGTCACAATCAGGTCGATTTTTCCGTCAAGCGCACCTTCAATCATCTGATTGAAGCCAGTGCGGTATTTCGTTGAAGTACCAGAAATTCCCTCGTCTCCCGACATTGTTAGGATGTAAAATATACAGACCGTATATTTTCCCGTTATCTGTGTTTTCTGCAACAGCACAATAAGTCTGACTACTAAAGAAAGTTTCCCCCGCTTATATGTCAGCAGTTCCTCTTGAGGAAATGCGATACCATCCTCAACCACTTCATTCCATATGTCAATCATTTCTTCTAAGTCGTATTTTTTATATTCACGTATAATGATATTCATTTTATTGCCAACCCTTCAGTTCATTTGATAAATTCCGATTTCTCGTTTAGTACCTAATCCTGAAATAGTCCAGATGCTTCTTGAATTTGTCCTGTGCTGCAAGGCAGGTATCGGTCAGGAAGCCTTTTTCATTGTTCCATTCATGCAGGCCGCGATAGTAGAACAGCTTCATATCGTCGTCGATGATGAAGGGAACGATACCGTTTCGCAGGCATTCCTTGAACATGATGAGCCGCCCGACACGCCCGTTGCCGTCTTGGAATGGGTGGATGGACTCAAAGCGCACATGAAAACCGATGATATCCTCCAGTGTCTTTTCCTTGACCGCATTGTATTCGATAAGCAGCGCATCCATTGCGGCGGAAACCTCCTCCGGCGGCGTAGTTTCTCTGCCGCCCACCTCGTTTGGCATCCGCTTGTAATCGCCCACGGCAAACCAGTCGCGGCGGGCGTCGCTGGTGCCGCTTTTGAGCGTGAGATGCAGTTCCTTGATGAACTTCTCTGAAAGCGCATACTTTGCCTGTGTGATGATCATATCGATGCACTTGAAGTGGTTCGACGTTTCCACGATATCGTCTACATTCATCGTTTCACCGGTCACGCCGATGGTGTTCGTTTCAAAGATATAACGCGTCTGGTCGTGGGTGAGGCGGCTGCCCTCTATGTGGTTAGAGTTGTAGGTCAGCTCGATCTGCACCTTGTGATAAATGCCGCCGGAGATTTTTGCCGCCTGTTCCGCTTTCAAAATATCCAGCAGCGTTTTCGGTGCAGCAGTACGCGCGTTTATCCTGTCCGGCTTCGCTGCGCTTTCCGGGATGTTCCACGTCTTGCCCGTAAGGAATGCGCCGGGTATCTTGTTCTGAGCGCAATAATTGCGTATCGTGCGCTCTGACATATTCCATTTTTTTGCCGTTTCCGCTACCGACAAATAGTTCACGTGACCGCCTCCTTTGCTTTCCTGCTTATTATAGCATATTATCGGCAAGAAATCAATGGATTATTCGCAAATAAAATAAGATATTTGCCGATAACGGCATGAAATCATATTCCGGCAGGGATGATATCATCGATATAATACTCACGCTTCGGTTTTGCCTGACCGTTATACTGTTTGTGGCATTCCCACAGGTCAAGCAGCAGGCCGAACGGCGTGAGCCACACCTCGTCCATCGACATTCCGAGAAGCGCCATGCCGTAATACAAAAGTCGGGTAAACAGCTCCTCATCTGTTACCCGACCTCCGCGTTTTTTGGGTCTTGTTCACTTTCCACGTTTCGCTTTGTGCCTTTGTAGAGAGCGTCCATGATGGCGATTTTGTAATCCGCTAAGTCCAACGGACTGGTGAGCAATTCCACCTCGTCCTCAGAAAGCAGTGGGAGCGGGTGCTCCTTATCCTTCAGGTTGTGAACGAGAATAGACTGATTGGCAAGCAGCGTGATGAGCCAGACGATTTCACCGATAGCCATTTCAAAATTCTCATTTTTCATCAGCTTCTCGCCGAGGTTCTCAAGACCACCGTAGCGCCCCGCGATTTCCTTTGTGGCTCTTGTGGTAAGCAGAAGGGTGTACTCCTTGCCACCCGCAGAGATGACGGCTGTGCGTTCCTTATTCATTTCTGTTGTCCTCCTTATGCAAATTCCGGCTCGTACACTTTAGTGTACCAGCTTGTAATGACAGAAGCGTTCACAGCGGGGTCGCCCTCAGTCACTTCCGCCTTCCACGGATGTCTGTCGTTGGTATCCGGCTTATTGCGGCGCAGCACTGTGCCTTCGATCGTGGGCGTGGAGAAGGTAATGCTGTCGCCTTTGGTGGCGAGGTTGGTTGCCGGAATACCGAACTTCACGCGGTACAGCCAGTAATACTTATATTTGCCGTTGGCTTTCTTGGCGCGGAATCCGATAGCCACAGGATCGCCACCGTCCTCGCTGCCGGAAATCAGCACATGGTTGTCGTCGATGCTCGCGCCCGTCAGGTCGGAAGCTGCACTTGCACCAATTTCGTCGATGCCAAGGGAGAGTGTCCCGCTCTTGAACTCCTTGACAATCTCTGCTGCGCCATCGTCAGCATAAAGGGTCGCTTCGGCAAGTTCCACCGCAAGGTCTGCGGAGATGGCTTTCGCCAGTTGTACCGGGGTCGCATAGGTTTCATTACCGTTTTCATCCTCGGTGATTTTTGAATAATACAGTCTGTCAAGACCAATAGTTGCCATGATTTATTCCTCCGTTTCATATTCTTTTGCCGCATCAATTGCATAATGGTGATACCAGGTATCGTCCTCATGCCCGATATAGCGGCGGTCGGTCATTGTAATGTCCGCATCCAGAAGGGCGCGAACAAGCGCATTCTTGGTGCGCAGGTAGTTACCCTTGTCAAAAAGAGAGATGCGCACCTCCTGCACCTCGTGGTTTGGTTTATTATCCGCATACAGCTCAAAGGTGTCCGCCATCGGCGTAAGAACAGCGTAGCAGTCCGGCGCAGCACCCTTGAACACGCCTGTTTCTACAGGGATGCGTAGCTCATCCGCGATGGTTTTGAGCGTTGTCAGCAGGTATTCGTCCTCGCGTGGATTGCGCCTATACTGTGCCACGACCGTCATATCCGAAACGATATGCTCCGTTGAGGCGCTCCAGCCGGTGAAGGTATAGCCCTCGCGCACTGGGTCGGGAGGAGGCGCGACTCTACCGCCGAAATCAACGGTTTCTTCTTTGAGAAGCATTCCGTCCCAATCGAAATACCGAACATCGAACTGTTCAATGCCTTGTTCGGCGGTAATCTCAACCTCGCCAAGACCCACATAGGTGTTGCTCTCTTTGTAGCTGTCCTCGCAGACGATGCACAGCTCGTTTGTGACTTTAGGCGAATCAAACTCAAAGGTTAGCGTTGAGAACGATGCCGCTTCAAAAGTGCCGTTTGCGATGAGCTGCGTCTGTGCTTTATCTGCGTAGACCGATACATTCTTCGTCACATAGTTGTAGCCGGAATACTTGTTGTACAGCACCAGCTTTGTGACGCGGAGCATAGCGGGCAGTTTCCAGAGCCACCAAGCGGGATATTGGTCTTTGGAGGCTTCCCACGAGGCCGAGGAGCCGTCCTTAATACCGTCCGAGGCTTTCCACGGGCTTGCCGGATTACCGGCTGACGAATTGTTAATAGAGCTCGCCGAGGTTTCACCATAGTCGGTATTGCCGGTGAGCACCGGCTGTGTCCACGGTATCCAGCGGTAAGTGCTCATATACTGTTCACCTCGCTCTCCAGTGCGGATTTCATCGCTTCGATACAGTCGTTTTTACTGGCGGATTTTGCAGGCTTCAGAAACGGCTTCGCGGGTTGCCCGTGCTTTCCATATTCGAGAACACCGGCAATCATAGCGTTGGCTTTACCATCCAAGCGCGGCTCGGAAAAGCCGACCTTGACATTGAAATTCCCGTCCCTGTCCTGCTTCGCAGAGGATACGCCCAGCGCACCGACCAGCTCGCCGGTGGAGCGGCTTTCTTCTTTGATGCCGCTGCCGATGACCGATTGCAGGTTGGTTCGTACCTTTGCCTCCACAACCTCGCCGCCTGCCTGTAATACACGGGGCAGGATTTCATCTGTCCGTTCAGCCAGCCGTGAGACCTTCATAAGAAAGTCCTCCGGCAGCTTCATTGTTGCTTTAGCCACTTCGTCGTCACAACCTCCATATCATTCGTTTCCGTGCAAGCACGAAAAGCTCATTCATTACGGTGTTCCTCCTCTCCCCACAAAGTCATTTGACTTTGCGGGGACCTCGATTGTTTTACCTCCTTTGCCAGCACTTCGATATACATCCCGCGCCCTTTGACATCCTCAACTGAGGTTATCTCGAAGCGCCCATCGCCGTTTACGATGGTCATGGCGGTGGTAACGGCGATACCGGGAATGCAGCGAAACCGAAAAAGATCGGTGGCTTCGGAGAACTGAGCGCGATTTGCCCATTTCTCGTTGCCATGCCGACCTTCCCGATACGCTCTGACCGAAGCAAGGACTACATCAATTTCAGTCGAAAAGCCCTCCGCATCCTTAACTGATTGTCTTTCTGTGATGTCGATGAAGCTGTTCATTTTTCCATAGCTCATACTCACACCTTCCAATCTCTGTCGAGCCGAAGAAGCATATTTACGGTGTTCCATACCTGCTGACCGGCTGGCACATTATCCGAGAAAAAGCCGCCCGTGCTTCCTCCCTCGATTCGTAGAAATGGGACGACAGCATGATAACGGCCTGTTCTGTGGTGGTAGGCATGGGATGTGTGTCGTAAAAGTTCTCAGCTAAATGCTGATAGCTCTCGGCATAACGGGTGGCGGCGGTGATGTACAGCCCCAGAAGCTCATCGTCCGCCGAGTGCTCCAGTATTAGATTTGCTTTGACTTTTCCCAGCAGGGTGGTAATGCTTGCATTACTCATCACACGCCGCCTCCTTTCCATTAAGAGCCGGATTTCATTTTCAGGAGCTTGATACCCTCCGGCAGAATGACCTTGCCATCCACGCGCTCGGTTGCAATGAAGCCAACCTGACCGTTTACGGAATACAGCTCATTGAGCCTCTGCACCGTTCTGCCAGCGCGGTCGGCAATCCAGTAGTTCTTGAAATCGCCAAATGCAATCGACAGAGCGCTCGCGGCAGCGGCGGGAACATAAGGACTGGCATAGAGCTCATAGCCAAGCAGACGGTCAGGCTGACCCGCCTGTACAGAGGGCTGCCAGAGATATGCGCCATTACCGTCCTTCAGCTTGCGGATCTGCGCCACAGTACCCTCATTCATCAGGAACTTCGCGTTTTTGCGGTAAGGAGCCTTGAGGGAATAGATGAGGGAGATCAGCTCGTCCACCGTGATTGCCGTCGCAGAAGTGGCGGTAACGCCTACCTCGCCGCCGTTCGCAGTGAAGATGCCCGTAGGCTGGTTTGTACCATTACCAGTGCAGAAAGCCAGTTCCTCAGCAATGCCGAAGGCACGGGCAAATTCTGCGGCGATATATGCTTCGAGGTCAAACGCACTATCCTGAAGCAGCTCGGTGCTGACGCGCACAAGGTCAGTCAGCTTAAAAGCGTCAATCTGCTTCTGCCCGAAGGTGGGATTACTTTCCACATAGGCGGCATTCTCAGCAGTCCACTGCGAGTCCGAGTGGGAGGTCGCAATAGGAATTTTGCGTTCTGCCTGTGTGGTGATAACTTTTGCCAGAGAACGGATGATATTCGCTTCCTCAAGCCCGGTGACGATCTGCGTCTCGAACTCCTCCGGCACAAGGAAACCGCCGTCAGCGTCAACGCCCTCAGAAAGCACATTGTGAAGCGGCTGCTTGCCGCGCATAGCGCGACCGAAATCTTCACGGTATTCATCAGTGGCTCTTGGACGGGTAGGCTTCGCGTTGCCGTCCGTGGGTTTACCGGTGAGCGGAGCGCTGGTGGGCTGTGCCATAGCAGCGTCACGCGCCACACGGTCTTCCTCAATGGCAATCTGACGCGCCATCGCGTCAACATCCGCTACCATCTTTTCGTAGGTGGCGTTGTCTTCAGCGGAGAGGACACCGTCCTTCGCCCTTGCGTCGAGGAATGCCTTTGCTGCATCCCAAGCCTTTGCACGCTTTTCGCGCATTTCGAGTACCTTTTTCATAGTAAAATACCTCCATTAAATGTATTTACGGGCTTGCAGTTTCTGCATAGCCTCTTCGATAGACACGCCAGTCGGCGCATCCGGCTTCTTTTGCTCCGCTTTCGGAGCGGGTTGGGGCATGAGCTTGTTCATGGATTCACGGGGTCCCCATAAAGTCGTAAGACTTTTTGGGGAAAGGAGGAGCAGCGGAACGAGCGAGCTTTCGTGCTCGCACGGAAGCGAGGGATGTGCAGCTTGCGACGACGCGGTAACCGCCCTGCGGCTGAAAGCAAAAACGACATCTTCGGAGTGGTCGCGTTTCGCGTCCTCCAAGATGCCGTCTGCAAAGCCCAGCTCAATGGCTTTGTTTGCATTCATCCATGTTTCGCCGTCCATAAGATGTGAGATTTTCGCACGGGACTGCCCGGTCTTAATCTCATAGGCGTTGATGATGGATTCCTTGACCTCGTCCAGCATGGCGATGGCTTTCTGCATTTCCTCCGTGTCGCCAATCGCCACAGTCAGCGGATTGTGAATCATCATGAGTGAGGTAGGAGCCATCAGCACCTTCGTACCCGCCATAGCGATGACTGAGGCAGCAGACGCCGCCAACCCATCAATTTTCACCGTGACATTGCCGGTGTAGTCCATGAGCATAGTGTAAATCTGGCTCGCCGCCACACAGTCACCACCGGGAGAGTTGACCCACACCACAATGTCGCCGTTGCCGGACATCAGTTCGTCCTTGAACATTCGTGGGGTGACATCATCGTCCCGCCAGCTTTCGTCCGCAATTGTGCCGTCGAGGTAAAGGGTGCGGACGCCCGATGCCTCATCGTTATCCCAATTCCAGAAGTGCGTTTTATCACGCGCCTTTGCGGGACTTCGTTTTGTTTTGTCCATTTGAGGTTTCCTCCGTTTCTGTTGTAGTCGTATTTGCGAATGCGCCCGCATCTTGCAGCTTGGTCATCGCACCGTTGATGAGATATAGGTCGCCGCCAAGCTCGGCGGGAATACGGTCAAGGTTTTCGAGCTCACGGATATCATTGGCGCTCATCCAACCATTCTGCCGTGCGGTGGCATAGCCTGTCATACGGCTGGCGTAGTCGCCGCGAAGCAAGCCGTCCACATTGAACTTGGTGAACACCTCGCGTTTTTCGCTGTCAAACAGGAGCGCCTTGTTCATAGCCTGTTCCCAGCGGATGACCCACGGATCGAGCGTGTATTTCACGAACTCTAAACTCTGCTGTTCTATATTAGAAAAGCTCGACTTCTCAAGATCAGCCAGCATATGCGGCGGCACCCTGAAAATTCGAGCGATTTCATTGATTTGGAACTTACGTGTTTCGAGGAACTGCGCTTGTTCTGGCGAGATAGCGATAGGTGTGTATTTCAGCCCTTCCTCCAGCACGGCGATTTTGTTGCTGTTGGCGCTGCCGCCAAAGATAGAGTGCCAGCTTTGCCGGATGCGCTCTGGATCCTTGATGGTGCCGGGATGCTCCAAAACGCCGGACGGAGCCGCGCCATTGACGAAGAACTTCGCACCGTATTCCTCCGCAGCCATCGCCAAGCCCACAGCGTTTTTTGCCATCGCAATAGGCGAGTAGCCGACAAGCCCGTCATAGCCCAACCCCAGCACACTTCAAACCGTCGTATCTCTCACGCTCCTCATCGGAGAGCCGAACGGTGTATTCGCTACTGACCAGCTCCGGCATTTTCAGAAGGTCGGTGGAGCGCATAGAAACGGTGATGTCCGCGATTTTGTCGTAGATACGCTGTTCCGCTCCGGGCAGAGGCTTGTAGCTGAAGATGACCTGCCCGTTGCGCTTGTCCGGCTGGAAGTATTCAAGCCGGTAGTGGCTGATGAACCGTCCGAGCCGAGCGCCCATGTCCAGTAGCCGGAACTCAGCCCATAAGTCCATGAGACCGTTGCTGCTGGGAGTTCCGGTCAGCCCGATGATGCGCTTGACTCTGGGGCACACCTTCATCAGCGCCCGGAATCGTTTCGCCTGATAGTTCTTGAAGGAAGAGAGCTCATCTACCACAATGGTGTCGAAGGTGAACGGCAGCTTGCTGTCCTCGATGAGCCACTGAACGTTCTCTCGGTTGATAATGTAGATGTCGGCGGGCTTCATCAGCGCCGCACGGCGTTCCGCTTCGGTACCGACAGCCACGGAGCAGATGAGGCTCTGAAGGTGATCCCACTTATCCGCTTCAGCAGTCCATGTGTCCCGTGCCACTAGCAGCGGGGCGATGACCAGAATACGATGCGCCTCGAAACTGTCAAACAGCAGGTCGTTTAACGCCGTCAGTGTAATGCTCGTCTTACTCAGCCGAGGCCCATATCCAGCAGTACGGCAGAAATGGGATGGCTTTCGATATACTCGACAGCGTATTTCTGATACTCATGCGGTATGAACTTCATTCGGCATCACCTCCAATCTCTGTAATAATTCGCTCTATCTGTCTCTCACCGTCAAGGACATACACCTTGAAGCCGAGCCGCCGAAGCAGTCCATGTCTCGCAAGCTGCAATGGACGCGGCTTTTCTCCGGTCGCCTTGACCTCTACGAAGCCGAGGTGACCGCCCGGTAAAAGCACGATACGGTCAGGCATCCCGTCAAATCCGGGAGACACGAACTTCGGTGCGACGCCACCAGCGGATTTGACCGCTTGAACCAGCTTTCTCTCTATTACTTTTTCTCTCATAATCGTTCACTCCATCAGAGATTTTTGAAGGTGGGGTAACCTCGACGCACGTCATATCTAAAACTTTTCTTAGAGCTATTTTTTTGTTCCTTAGAGACTTTTTGTATATGACCTTTATCGAGGTTACCCCATAAACCATCAGGACAGGAAATCCTCAAAATCTCCGTCGTCTGTTTTTATCCGCAGTCCGGCAAAGAAACGCTTGTTTTTCACCTTGATACGGCTATACCCGCCAGCCTCCAGCGCGGAATAGAAGTCCGTCGTACTGCGGATATACTCGTTGGTATCGATGCAGTAGTTCCGGTACGCCTGATAAAGCACGCTGGAGCTCTCGCGGAAACTGACATCAAGCTCGCACTTGTCCTCAAGAAAATGGGCAAACCAGTCGTTTTGCGCCCGAAACGAAGCGATAGCTTTCTGCACACACTCCGGCACGGGGATTTTGTAATCCAGCGCAATGACCTTCTTGGCACCCTCGATAATCCAAGCCAAAATGCTTTCACCGGCGTTCTGATAAAGGTACTCGCCGTAGTTTTTGATGTCGCTGCTGCCTTCAATCTTTGCATCGAAGGGTATCACGATGAGCCTGCGCCAGATACCGTCGTCCGAAGCGCTGACCTTTGGCAGGTGGTTTGTGTAGAGCACCAGCGTGTGGCATGGCGTAAAACTGAACGGGTCTTTATACTTTTTCTCCGCGAATACGTCATCGGTGGAGCAGAGCTGCTTGACGGTGGAGTCGTTGAGTCGAGCACCCTCCTGCATCTCGGCGGCAATGAGCAGACGCTTGCCCTTGACCTCTGCCATCTCCGGCTTGATATTACGGCGGCATCCGACTGTCAGTGTGTCGGCGGAGATGTTGCCGCTGTAGAGACCCAGCACACGGGAGACGGCGTTCCAGAAGGTAGACTTACCATTGCGACCTCCGCCATAAGCGATGATCAGGGCTTCCACATACACCTTGCCGATAGCAGCCAGCCCGCAAATCATCTGTACATAGTCGATGAGCTCCTGATTGCCGCAGAAGATGAGGCTCAAGCTGTCCTGCCAAAGCTCTGCGCCCTTATTACCGGGTGATACCGAAGTCATCTTTGTGATGAAGTCCTCCGGCAAGTGTTCACGTGCTCCATCCATACCTTTTCTCAGGTCGTAAGTAGCGGAGGGCGTACAGAGCAGAAAACAGTCTGCATCAAGGTCACGGGGCGATATTTCCAGCATTGGACGCGACTCCTTCAGCGTCGCTGTGATGTTCTTGGAATCGCGGCGGCGAATGACGAAGGACTGATATGCCTTTGCTGCGAGAAAAGCGTGATACGCCTCAAGCTGTGTGTCGTTCATCAGGCTTTCTGCCTTGCTTTTGGATGCGCCTTCGAGAATTGTCTGACCACCGTTTTCCGTCAGCAGCTTCATTGCCGACAGCAATTCTTTGGTGGCTTCCTCCAACTGCCGACGAGTCAGCTCGTGCGCGACCGCCTGTGCGCCCGGTTCGCTTTCCTGCCAATAATGCTCACTGTAGCGGATGAAGTGCGTTGCAGGCGAATAGCGCAGCTCACCGGAGAAGTGCTTCGACAGTACCTCGGCTTGTCCCACGTCGGAGTAATCTCCGGGCTTGTAGGAGGCGGGATCGTTATAGGCTTCCGGCGGCACATAGTCTTCCTGCTGCTGTACCTTTGCGAAGAAACGCTGAGCGCTGTGCCAGATTGCCCCCAGCTCGAAGTCCGGGAGCGGAGGATTACATTTTGCCGCTTCCTCCATGAATGCCTGATACGCTTCTTCGCTGTCACCGTATTTTTTGACGACTCGACCGGCAAAACGGGAGAGCGTAGCGTTGCGGCTACCTTCCGGGATAACCTGACTGGCGTTATACCCACCAGCCAAATCCGCGTCGAAAACATCGCCCTCCAAAAACGCTGACAGGTTCATGCTGCCCTCGTGGAGCTCCACCTGCGGAGAATTGGTGCCAAAGAAGAACCGAGCGGCGTCCAGTGCCTTGGTGTCGAAATATGGAAAGATGGCATTGACCAGCTTCTTCATGTCACTATAGCAGGCGGCGTCCGTAATGTGGTCTATGGGAAATAGCACATGAAACTTCGGTCGAGCGGGCTTTCCGTTTTTCTCTTTCATGTGCGACCGGCTATAATGCACAACAAACGCAACACCGGGAAACGCGGCCTCCACGTCAGCGGGCTGCATCCACTCGTCAGGGTTCTCTGAGTGGTCGTTATCGCAGTCCACCGGCAGGCAGTCGCTGCCGATGAAGTTGTCGCCGCTGCAATAGTTGTTGCGGTACTCCGCGCAAACGTAATCTCGACTGACAGCGGCAGCAAGCACCGACGCGTCGGCAATCTCCGCTTTATACGGATAGGAACAGTTGCCGGGATTGCCGATGAAGTCAGAATGGTATAGGGTGAACATGAGTCGTAAACCTCCTTTGCGCCGTCCTCCAAAGCCTTAGTGATAAACTTCAGCGCCATAATAATCGTCTCCAGCTCGCAATCGCCGCCAAGCGTGACCTCAATGCCGTCAGTGCCATACGGTCCAATAAAGTGAGCTTCGATATCTGTACCACCGGCATTCTCAATGCGAAAGTAGGTGCGGCTCCCGTGACCGGAATCTCCACCTTGATACCCGTTGGTACCTGCTTCGACCTCCAGAACATTAGCACTGTAAATATCACGGCTGTAGGTTGTTACGGTTTTACCGCCGATTTCTCTCTCTTTTTCTTTAATCTCGTACATTATTGAACCTCCTCGCAGTTTTCGTTAAAGTAGCGCAAGCGGTAGTCCTTCCACTTGGCGCGTTTGATTTCAGCCTCCATACCGGCGGAGATGACACTGCCGAACACCCAGACCTCGGCGCATTTGCTCATGAGGGCATTGCCGAAGAACAATCCGAGCTGGCGCTCCTTCGGGTTGTTGTCGTCAAGGAACTGCGGAAACAGCAGATGCGGTGCGACGGGTATGTAGCCCTTGTCCACGGCAAACCGGCTGTAACGCTGAGCTGCTGCGACGTTGCCCTCTACGTCGCCGGAGAACGGAGAGCAGATATACACGATAGGCCGAAAAGCCCGCAGTGCGCGTTCTTCCTTTTCGATGACGGTCATTGCCTCATAAGCGGTCGGGTCATAGTAACCCTCGCTGTTGAATTTGTTGATACTCATTGGAACACTCCTTTCACGACGGGCCCGAAGCCTGTCTCTACTACCCACTGGAAAAATCGAGTCCCAGTGGTCCACAAATTCTCAATCTTTTTTGTAGAAATCCGTCTCGTAGCCGTCGGCGCGAAGCTGCGGTCCCTTTGCCCACGGCGGTGTCCTGCCCATCTGCTCACAAACGGCAGCAAGCGACATACGCGGATCGGCTTCGATGACAAGTTCATCGTGGATATGCATGACGATGGAACAGCAGCGAAGCGTCTGCATGGCGTAGCAAAGAATATAGCGGGCGGTCGCCTGAACGACGTTTTCCACGATCTTCGGACCGTAGGAGTCCAGTCGCTCCCACTTTTTCGTCCCGCCGATGCCTTCGTAAGTGATGCAGTTCCCACCGAACTTGTTTTCACCAATGCGCGGCTTCACATAGGCGAGGCGTCTGCCGGACGGGAGAGTAATAAATAGCATCCCGCTTTGGCAGGTGAAGGTGATGCTGTGCGTCGTGTTGGTGTGTTTATTTCTGACCGCCTCCATAGCGGCGCGGTCGATATCCCACCAGAATTGCACAATGCGGGGATTCGACTGCCGCCAAGCGTCCACGAGCAGAGGCAGCTCATCTTCGGCAAGCCCCATGTCGAGAGCGCCCATTGCCTTGAGCGCTCCGACCGATCCTCCGTAGCTAAGCGCCAACTCCGCGATTTTGCCTTTCTGCCGCAGATGACCGTTGATGCCGTGTTTCTCGACCGGCACCTTGAACATCTGCGATGCTGAAGCACAGTAGATATCGCCGCCTTTGGCGAACACGTCCTGCCGCCACTGCTCACCGGCAAGCCACGCGATCACACGGGCTTCGATGGCACTAAAGTCTGAAACGATGAACTTCGCGCCACTCCTTGGCACAAATGCCGTGCGGATAAGCTGCGAAAGCGTGTCCGGCACATCCTCGTAGAGCATTTCAAGAGCGTCAAAGTCACCACCGCACACAAGGGAGCGGGCTTCAGCCAAATCCTCCAGATGGTTCTGCGGCAGATTTTGCATTTGAATTAAACGTCCAGCCCAGCGCCCGGTGCGGTTCGCTCCATAGAACTGGAACATTCCACGGGCGCGACCATCGGCGCAGACAGCATTCTCCATCGCCTGATATTTTTTTACTGAGGATTTGGCAAGCTGCTGACGAAGCGCAAGTACCGCTGCGAGCTCCGACGGTGCGGTTTTCAATAGCTCCAGAACAGCCTTTTTGCCAAGCGTATCTGTTTCAAGCCCATTGTCCGAAAGCCACCGCTTCATCTGCTGCACGGAGTTGGGATTGTCCAGCTCGGTCAGCTTTTTCATGGCTGCGGTCAACTCTGAGCGGGAGCGCCCATCAATGGCGATAGCTTCTCTAACCAGCGTCATATCCAGCGCCACACCTCGGTCATTGATCTCTTGGTCAAGGTGATATTCATCCCAGACACTGTCCGGCACCGGATATTTTGCGAGCTTTGCCTGTATGGACATCTCCGTTTCCACATCGCGGGCGTTATACGTTTTGAATGCCGACCACTTATCCGGCGCGTGATAGGGGTAGTTGCGAGTGCGCTGCCCATTTACCTTTGTAGCGGCGCAGGGATGGCAGAAGAACTTGATGAGGTCTTTGCCTTCGGTGAGCTTTTGCTTATCCAGCTTGAGCACCGAGCCGACGCCCTCCAGCGAGAGCGGGAGTCCCATCGTCGCTGCCCACACCATAGAGCAGCGCCACGAGGCAGGCTCAAGGTATTCGCCGGTTGGCAAACCGAGATACCGTGAGAGGCACACCCTCTCGAAACTGGCGTTGAACGCCCACTTCGTAACGGTTTCATCGGTCAGCGCAGCGAGAATTTGCGAGGGGATTTTTTCGCCGCAGGCAAGGTCGACAACCTGCACCTCGCCGCCGTCTGCGCTGTAGCCAAAAAGCAGCATTTCAAAATCTGGCGCTTCGACATAACGATAAACGCCCGATTTGGCAAGATTGACGCTGGAAAAGGTTTCAATATCTATGCTGAGTGATTTCATTCACGCCATTCCTTTCGTAGACCAAAAGGGTGGTAGGATTTCTCCCACCACCCACAGGTCAGAGTTTACTGGTTAAGCTGTTCCATGCGTTTCTGGTGGTATTCCTCATCGCGAGCAGCGCGATCCCTTTCAAGCTGGAGCCTTTCAGCTTCCCACAGTGCATTGCGCTTTTCGCGCTTGCGGTCCTCAATCACATCCAAAATCGAGCGGACGATCCAGAACACCGCCAGAGCAAGGTAAAGAATGAGGAGCAGGATACAGAGAATCGTAGAAGTTTCCATAGTCGTTGCCCTCCTTAGTTCAAGAACTCGTCGTCGTCCTCGGTGGCGAAATCGGTCTCAGCAGACGCCTTACCACCGAGAGGCTCACCGTCGCGCACCTTCTGCAGGTTGTTCAGACCGCAGGCGATACCCTTGTTGCCGTTGGAATTGAAAGCGTAGAAGCTGATGCTGGCGCGACCGTACACACCGGAGTAGACCTCGGAGCGGGTCAGAATGGGATTGCGGTCAGCATCCACAATGCCGGGAGCTGTTGTCGCGTTGGCGTTGATGAAGTAAGCGTTTGCGTAAGCCTCGTCATCGGGGCGTTCAGCATCGCCATCGCGGAGAGGGGTCTTAAGAGCCGTCAGCGGGGGTACGGTCTTGCCGTTGCCCTTGAGCTTCGCTTCGCCCTCGTGGTAGGCCGCCTCGATAGCCGCCTTGATCTTGGCGACCGTCTTGGTATCGGACTTGGGAACGATGAGGCTGACGGAGAACTTCGGCGTACCGCCGTTAATGCTCTTTGCCTCCCAGACGTTGGCGTAAGACCAGCGCGTATCGGGACCAGTGATAACCTTCATCGGGTTGTTGACTTTCGTAGTGCTGTTATTCATAATCGTTTTCCTCCATAAAATCATTTTTTGCTTGCTCATTTCGCTGAGCATGTTCATATGCCGGTCGTTTATCGCTCTCCGGCACGAGCGTTGGTTTGCCCTGCGGCTTTTCGACATAGGCCGCGAGGAGTTCGTCGAAGCGGGATTTGCCGAGCAGCTTCTGCATGGCGGTGACGCCCAGCACCTTGTGCTCGTAGGGGTCAAAGCCAGCCTCGGTTACTGCACCGGCGACCGCTGTTTCGTTTGTGTACCTGCGGTTCGAGCGGCCTTCGACCAGCTTCCAACCGTGCCACTCCTTACCGCTGATTGCCTGCCTAAGCGCGTATTCCTTGATGTCCGCCGCCCACGAAACGAGATCGTCGGCACGGGTAAGGATGTCCTCGACTTCTTCGTCCGTCAGCAGGGGCGGCAGCTTGAAGTCGTAGCGGGCAAGCTCCAGATTGGTGTCGGCTCTGGCGTGGCAGTCGTGCTTCGCCTTACAAAAGCCGCACCACTCGCCGCAGAGAAAGTTTCCGTCACCGGTGAAAGCGAGGTCAGCGGTAGGCTTGAGTACGTCGTCCGCCCAGCGGTAAAGCCCATCCTTCGACAGCTCGTAGGTGCTGACATTGTCGCGGCGGGGCTGGTAGATGGTCATGCGCACCGCGTCTATGTCGTAGATGCCGTCGAATAGCTCCAGAGCGCCGGGCGCGTAACACTGCATCTGTGGGTTTTCCTCAGCATTCACGAGTACACCCAGACCATGCTTGTAGTCGATAATTTGCAGAGTGCCGTCCGCGATGATGATGCAGTCGGCTGTGCCGAAGCCGGATTCCACCCAGCGGGAGAAGTCCACGCGCTGCTCGATGAGGACAACAGAATCGGTGCAGGTCTGCTTTGCTGCTTCCACCTGTTCAAGCACATAGGCGGCGTAGCCGATAGCGCAGTCGTTCATTTCCTCGCTCCACCATTTGAGACTTTCGGTCGGGTCGGTCGCTTCCATGCCCAGCGCCTGACGGAGCTTGTACTCGCAGAGCGCATGGGCGTCGGTACCTTCGGCAGCGTAGTCGCTGCCCTTATCGTCATAGCTCTCGCAGAGCCGAGCGGAAGGCGGGCAGTGCAGCCAACGGTCGGAGCTTGATGCAGAGGGAAGTGCGTGTCCTTTAGGTGCCATCATTGAGTCCCTCCACATCTGCAAGCAGCGCCTTGTAGTTTGCCGGGTCAACGCCCGACAGCTTGTCGGCACCGTATTTCTGGAGCAGAGAGCGAATCTGAGCGGTGAAGCCCGCACGAGACTTGTCCGCAAGAACGGCTCTGACCGCTTCCAGCGTCAGCACTGGCTCGGCAGTCGCGGCTTCCGTTTCCGATTCCTTACTGCTAAACTGCTCCGCCAACCAGTTAGCCGCGTCGCTGATAACAGCAGCACATCTGCGCAGTTCTTCGATGGTCGCGGACATCTCGCTCATTTTGCTCATCTGCTTTTCCTCCTTCCGTTGCTTTGCTCTGGTCAGCGAGGATGGATAGATTTCTCGCCAGCCGTTTGGACACGACGCTGATCGCAAGCAAAGTGTCGATCAGTTCCTCGTCGGTGTCGGTCATTTGTCTCTTGTCGTTCATAAGGCTTCCTCCAATCTGAGGACTTTTTGTTTTCCCTGTCCTCACTACCCACTGGAAAAATGAAAGCCAAGTGGTCCACATTTTTTTTGAAGAAATCTTTCGCCCCAAACTGAAGCCAGCTCGGAGCGAAAGAATGTGCCTTATTTTCCTATCTGACGTGCCAGCTTATCGCGGATCGCCGCCCAGCGCCGCTTAAAGGCCGAGCGTGCCATGTTGAGCGTGATAGCGGCCTCGCGTTCTGACTGTCCCTCCATGATGAGCTCGCAGATGCGCTTGCCCTCGGGGTCTTGCTCCGCCAGCTCGTCAAGAAGCCGCTCAAGCAAGAGCCTGTCCACAAGGATGTCGGCAAAGCTGCTGGTCGGGTCCTCAACGGTATCAATGAGGCTGAACTCATCACCGTCGGCGTTTTCCATCGGTGCGTCAAGCGACACTGTGTTACCGGCGGCGCGGTATTCACACATGGCACAGTCGCCGTCGCACAGCCAGAGCTTGCCCTTGGGACAGAAGCACTGACCGGCTTTCTGCGCCGCTTTCTGTGTGCGCCACACGGGGCGATAGTACGCGAGGTAGACTTCTTCGGTTACGGGCACCCGCGTTTTGATGCTGCGAATGTAGATTTTGCGTTGATTGTCATAGTTTTGCATTAGGTTTTCTCCTTCTGGCGTTTAAGCCGAAGCGGAGATAACCTGCATAACTGCCAGATCTAAATTTCATAGATGGTCACCTCATACGGATTTCTCCGCTTCAAATCGGTGACCAGCCGTTCGTAGCTGGCACTCTATTCATTTTTGTCGCCGTCGCAACGACTACGAACGCATCTCCATGGCCACAGAGATGAGCCGCTGCTCTGGCAGACCTTTTAACGTCTTGTCCGGGACGATTGAAATTAGTTGTCGTTGGCGATAAGCTCTAAATCGCCGAACACCTCGCTGTAATAGCAAGGGCTAAGGTCATACAGCCCACGAGCGTCATAGCGCCGGAAGATCGACTTAACGACCTCGTTCCCATACTGTTCGGCGACCGCTACCGCCGCGTTCTTGATGTTGATTTCCCACACTTCTTTTTCAGCCTTTGTCATGTAATCACCGTTTCTTCGTGAAGTCGCTCCCAGCAAGCCTCGTCAGGAAGCGGAAACGCCGTTGTACAAGCACTCGCGATTGTTTTGTACAAGATTGCGGTTGGTGCTTATTTCCTACCGCTGACAACATTATCGCGCATTTCATTTTTATAATCCCAACTCAGTGAGTTGGCCGAAATCACTTGAAACACGGGAATTTTCTGCTTTTGGGCATAAAAAAGAACCCCTTTCGGGGTTCAAGAGAGTTTGTTATGATGTTGAGCCTATGAAAAGTCAACTCAACGAGTTATCGACTTTATGAAACTTTTTCTTTCGTACCTAATTCGGGCAACTTTGCGGCTTTTAACATCCCGTTAAAGTCGTTCAGGGAAACGCCAGGAAAACGCTCAAGAATGCGGTAATACGTTTTGTCTGGGTCTTGGAAACGATTTAGTTTATTCTGCGATTTATCAAAAACACTTTCTATAAGAAACAACCGGAGTTTCAATCCTATGCAAACCGCCATAAGAACATCAGTCCCCATATTATTGTAGGTGTCATTTTTGATTTTACCATGATAGTTTGAGTGCAATCCTGTGTGTTCCATAAATGTGGAGGGTGCGGTCCAATGCCTGTTCTCCATAAGAAACCATAGGCACTGGCATAATGTTTTGCTCGGCATTCCAAGCATTCCCAGTAACTGGTTTTCTTCGTCTTCATCATACGCAGGTATCGACTTGTATGCCGCAGTATAGGATTCGTCAGGGTCAAGTTCCTTGATGTTCGTTTGCAGTTTCGGATCAAAAAGATAAATCCTTTTATCGACATCCTGCGCTTCTACATTTGTCTTATAGAGATAACATAAGCCCTCAAAGTCTTTACACGCATTTGTGTAGTCTGCGAATCGCTGTTCACGGATATTGAGAACGCATCGCTGAAGGTTTTTCTTTGCCGTAATCGTAAGCCGTGGAACGCCAGCTTTAAAGGCTACAAACTTAGGACTTGCAAGCACAAAATACCCATCTGCGTAGATAAACGAACCGCTGCTAATCCATTCGCTGAGCAAAGGATCTTCGGAGGCAAGAGAAAAGGCCTCGATAGGACTTAATGGCTGATAGTCCTTGCTTTCCAGTATTTCGGCGTAAACATCCGTATAATCTTCAAACTGGGCGATAGCCGTTTCCAAGCCTACTTCTATCAGGCGATACTTTGCTGAGCTACGTGAAACCATAAAGAAAGAGCTTAGACTTTCAATTAAAGCGTCACAAGAGAACGGCAAAACGTCGTTGACTTCTGGATGTTCGATTATTTCTAAAGCCTTTTTCTTGAACATATCACAAGGCATCAGCACCCTCGGTGCCAAACGATGTGCCTGCCACTCCAGCCAGCGGACCTCATTTTCCTTCGTGTTTTTGCCTTCTGGCGGTACATAATTGGTTTCGGACTGGCGGCACATGATGGGATATAATTTTTCAGAAACGGCTCGGTTTTTTATTTGTAATATCTCAAAATAGCGCTTGTCCTTTTCCCAATGCAATGCCTCGTGTATCAACGTATTCCTTTTTGCACCTTCGCCATAACGTACTGCGTAATCCGGGTCAATAAGTATTGTGCCTGCTGGAAAAGACTGCAGTCTCATGCCGCCAGTGCTTTTGTCGTAAATTTGAACTTCTCCGTCAAGTAACAAGCAGCACCCAAAAATATCGAGGCTTTTAGATAAAGGTATCTCTATCACAGTTAAATGCGCATCAGCCAAAATCCGTTCTATCGGAAGAGGCATCGGTGTCGTCAACGCCTCTCTGCATACGCGGCTCAAATACTTTGACGCATAATCATCAAGGCGGTTTTTTCCGAGGATTAATCCACCAGTTCTTTTATTCACATCAAAGATGTCACTTGTGGTGAGATTACTCCTCATCTACGATTTCGCCTCCTGCTTCAATATAATCTAATGGCATTTCTGCAAGGAGTTTTTTAGCTTCCTTCCATGTTGGGCAGTATTCTTCAACCAGAGCGTTGAAACGGTTGGTGTGGTTCTTCTCCAACAGATGAACCAGCTCGTGAATAACAACATATTCAAGACACTCTGGCGGTTTTTTTGCGAGTTGTAGGTTTATCCATATTCTGCGGTTATCAATATTACAGGTTCCCCAGCGAGTCTTCATCTTTTTGATTTTTGCCTCATCTGCGGCTATGCCCGTTCTTTTGCGGCAGTCATCGAACACTGTCTCCAAGACGCGCTTCAATTCGGTGCGATACCATTCGGTAAGAGCTTGTTCTTTACCCGCCGTTGTTGCACCGTCAGGAACGAACATGACTATTTTATTCGGGGTTTTCTCAATCGAATAGTGTTTTCCACCAGGGATTACCTGCAACATATAAGGCTTTCCCCATAGGTAGCACGACTCACCCGATACATGCTCGCGCTTACTCTGTCTCGGCTGCACATTCATCTTGCTTCTAACTCTTGTGATTTCTGGCAGCTTTCTTAAAATAAACAGTTTGATTTCCTCATCGGGGAAGTCCGCCGGAGCGCTGACTGTCACGTTGCCTTCCGGTGGATTTACCCTGATGTACAGATTCTTTAGATTTCTCTTTTTTTGGACTTTGATCTGAAGTCCGCTGATTTCTACGATTTCATTCATTGTATTCATCCTGCCTCTGAGCCATATCAAATATAGTGCTGGAAGTACTTACTGCATCTTCTTCGCTGTAGCCGTTGTCCATCAGCTTCTGATAGATTGCACCTCTAATTTTCTGCTGTTTCTGGTAATTTTTCTTCCAATCAGGGCGCAGGGCGATGCGCACAGCTTTGTCCACAGCAACCGCAAGCTCAGTATTCTTATCAAAGAAGTCATAAAGGGCGCGTTTGGCTGCGCTATCCTTGACTTCATCAGGATAGTCCATGCTCGTTTCGGGATGGAGAATTGCTTCTGCAAGTTCGACCACCTGCCGGAGGTACTCGTCGTAGCTAAGCGCTTCGATTTTGCGCTGGTCTATGATTTTCTGGAGCATTTCAGACAGCTTACCGTAGTAGACAGAATTACCGCCCATTTTTTTGACGATTTCATGTTTGAGGTTGTTTTCTATGGTTTCCGCTTTTGCCGCATCATCACCGGGGAGGTCTTTCACAAGGTCTGCCGGTGTGGTGGTCTTGCCGCTCAGTAGCAATTCAACAAGAGACATATTACCAAGTTCACTAACAACCGTAGTATCGTTGGCACGGATGTAAGTATCCAGAATATAACGCATATCCGCCTCGTATGGCTTCAAGTCAATATAATCGCAGCTCGCGAGGCGAATCATTTCCTTGACGCGGTTGTAATTGGATATCTCAATACGAAGAGTATCAACCTGTGCATCCTCGTAACCGTAATGTGAAACAAGCCTGTCACAGCAAACGGCAAAAGAACGAGAGAGCGCGGCAGTTAATACATACAGGAGGTCGCGCTGTCCGGCTGTTTCTTCGTCCTCGCCGGAATCGCAAAAATAACTGATAAAATCCGTATCAGCCTGGGGAGCACTGACATTTTCAAACAGCTCAATCAGAGATGACCGTGAGCCATCCAACTCAGCTTTGGCTTCGGCGTAACTGCTCTTAATCAGCCCTTCGATATCTTCCTTGTCATACTCTTCAAATGCGCCGGATGTATAGTCAGCAACGGCAAGCTGAACATTGCGGAACAAATCCATATAGTCAACGATATAGCCATAATCTTTGTCTTCACCGTCTGGACGGTTTACGCGGCAGATCGCTTGGAAAAGGTCGTGGTCACGCATGGATCTATCGATGTAGATATATGTCGCGCTTGGCGCATCGAACCCCGTGAGCAGCTTATCTACGACAATCAGGAGCTTCAACTTGCCGGGTTCTTCCTTAAACTGCTTCTTAGCGTTTGCTTCAAATTCCGCGACCGTTTTGCCACCAAGCATCCGCTCGTATACTGCTTTTTTGTATTCTTCCTCACCCTGCATCGACAGGTCGGAAGTCGCGGTTCTTACCGCCTGTGTGCTCGGTTCATAGGAAGTGACCACAGCGCACTTCGTAAAACCGAGTGAATTGAAGATTTCCCAATACCGGCAGGCTTCATAAATGCTTCCGGCTACGAGCAAAGCAGTTCCGCGGTCGTTTTTCAGTCGCGGTCTCAAACTCATGTCGAAGATGATATCGGAAGCAATTTTCTCAAGCCGTTGTTTGGAGCTGTATAGTTTATTGATTGACGTCCAGCTTTGCTTTAGCTGTAGCTTTGCACGGTCGGTCAAACCGGTCGTTTTACTGTCAAACCATAAATCGACTTTTTCCTTGCTGCTCAAGTCTTGGTCAACGTCTCGTGCCTCGTAGTGAAGATCGAGGACGACGCCATCCTCCACGCCTTCGTCAAATTTGTAAGTGTGGATATAGGTGCCGAAGGTAGCGAGGCTCGTTTTTTTATCTGTTTTCAGTAGAGGAGTGCCAGTAAATCCGATAAGCACAGCGTCAGGCATCAGTGTCCGAACTGCTTCATGGAGCTTGCCAGAATTCGTTCTGTGGCATTCGTCGATAAAGGCTATAATATTGCCCTTGGCTTTATAACCGTGCGGGAGGTTTGCAAGCAACTCCTTACGGTACTGGTCGATGTCCGCTTGTTTTCCAGCATTGTGACCGTATTTGTGTATCAGAGAACAAACGATGGAATCCTCGTTTTTGTCCAGTATCGTTCTCAAATCGGTACAGCTCTTCGCTCTCACAACCTTTTCATCCACATCAAAAAACAGGCTTTCAATTTGGTCGTCCAGTTCATCACGGTCGGTAATGATAACGACACGGCTGTCAACTATGTTTTCGATAATCCATTTTGTCAGCCATACCATGATGAGAGATTTGCCGGAGCCCTGAGTGTTCCAAATAATACCGCCGTCCTTGTTATGAATGCGCTGCCTTGCGGCGATATTGGCGAAAAACTGATTATGTCGTGCGACTTTCTTTATACCTGCATCAAATATCACAAAATCATGAATAAGAGAGAGAAAACGATCCTTCTGACAAAGCGACACAATGGCGCTTCGCAGTAGATTCGGTTCTTTTTCACAGATAGCCTTTATCTCTGCGGACAGGGCATCTGTTGCCTTTGTGTCCTCTTTCCATTGTAAGTAGTATTTCTCCGGGGTTTCAATAGTGCCGTAGCGCAGACCCTCAGTTTCATTTCCGGCAAATAGAAATTGCTCTGTGGCAAAGAAGCTCTCAATATTCTCTTTTTTCTGATTGGTAAGCATCTGTCGGATGCCCTCGCCGACGCTGACGCAGGAGCGCTTCAACTCAAACATACCAAGCGCAATGCCATTGACATACAAAACGAGGTCGGGGCGCTTCGTGGTTGTGCGGTCATAGCGTAGAACGGTAACTTCCTCCGCCACATAGAAATCGTTTTTTCCGGCATCCGTCCAGTCGATATAGTGAACGGTATTACGGTGTCCGGCATCATCCTTGACGCCCTGCAGTCCGTAACGGAGGAGAGCATATACCGCTTTGTTTACCGTATAGAGATTATCCGCTTGATTGGAAACACGGCTGCGCAGCTCGGCGACAGCCTTTGTAATCTGTTCCGGTTTGTAGCCGCGCTTTTTAAGACTGGTACTCAACAGTTCTTCCTTCACGGGCGTGTTGCGGCGGTCTTCCAAGTTGCCAAGGAAGATGTAACCGAGGTCGTCAATGAGCCAATGCTTGACCTTGTTTTGTAGTTTTCTTTCAGAATCAACTGACATTGTTATCCTCCTTGTCTCGTAAGCCGTACCCGCCCGGTGAGCAGATCATCCATTGCTCCGGCTTTTATTTGCAGCATTTTGTCTTTTTCTTCTTCAAGGGACGCAATCTCAGAATCCAATGAAGAGAGCACTTCTACGATTGCCTTCTGTTCGTCAATGCTCTTTGGTAATCTTAATACAGTTGTTTTGATCGCCTTTTTTGATATCGAAGATACCTTTATTCCCGTGATATGGGGGAGCAATTGATTATGGTAGCATTTCGAGTTGATATAGTATCCAAGATAACCCAAAGCAGTAGTATAATTTGGACGGCAAACAATGGTGTGCAATCCACCAACAAGAGGCATCGTTACACCACATATCTGAATTGCCTTCCCAACAGTATCATCTTCAGCGGTATCTGCAATAACAACATCTCCGGATTGTAGACGCTTGAATGACCGAGTATCGATATCAGTCTTAATTCTGGGTATCTCATCTTTATCCGTCACAAGACTGTGGTACTTAATAAGAACATCACCATAATGAATATTTCCGATAGAACCATATCGAGACAGTTTATCTCTTGACAGGGTATTGTTTGAAAGTAGGGTGAAATACACATCAAATAAGTACTCATCCCATTCGCCATCAAACCCTTTCAGACGTGTCCTGCCGCTTACCAAGTCCTCCAAAGCCCCGTCACGGATGCCTTTTTTCTTTTCGATGAGCTCGGTGAGGTTGGCAATGTGGGTATCGATACATGACAGTATTTCAGCTATAGCTTTTTGTTCCGGAAGAGAGGGCAAGGAGATGGAAGTACCAAGAATCAAACTATTGTATAACCGTCTGATAGTGGTTCCTTCAAGATTTGTCCAAGGATACGATTCATAGAAATACTGTAAAAAGGCTTTGTCGACCTTCGCGTCCGAAACATCAAGCCAAACTATATTTGAATCTTGGAAATATGAGTCCTTACCATCAAAGACAACGGCTCGACCTATCGTTCCAGCGGCAGATAACAGAATGTCTCCTTTTTGCGGGTAGGAGTATAATCTCTTATATTCCTCATACAGTTCTCGTGAAATATAAGCGTCCGCTTTCCCGCCAAATGTACCGATTTTATAGAAAGGTATCTGCCCGCCTTTTGATGTTTGGTGAGAAAACACACGCCGACACATTTTAACGCTACCTAAAGCGCCTAAAGTGCAATTGTCCCAGTCCTTAGGATAAGTTACCATTTGTAGCCCATCCTTTCCAAAGCAGCCTTAACCGCCGCCTTTGACGAGGCGGTTTTCTCTTCAATCTGCTTCAAGGTATGCTCGTAGCGCTTTGCAATCAATAACGCCTTGGATGCGAGAGCGTTCAGCACCTGATCAATCTCTCCTGCGATGTCATCAGATAGACGAATCATCCACTTTTCGTCGAAGAGCAGATGCTTGATTTCGTCCACGGACAGATCGCCGTACTTTTTCTCGACCTTGTCGTCCAGTTCTCTACGCAGAGCCTTCAACTGCTTATTTGCCTCGTCGAGCACAGCCAGCTTCTCTTGATATGCGCAGAGCGCAGCATATTCTTCCTCATAAATCTCCGGCATGACGGCATCCGCCTGTGCCGCCTTGAGCGCCGCAGCAATCTTTGATTTGATGAAAACGCCTTTTTTATTCTGCAGCTCATATACTGCAAGAGAGGTGTTCTTCTTCAACAGTGCTTCGATTTCACCAGTTTTTCCGTCAGCAAAGAGCTCGGCTATCTGCGCAAGCAAATCCGCTTCCTCCGAGGTTTTCTTTGCTTCCAGTTCCTTGATGCGCTTGGTGAGCTTAGCCTTCGGTATAGAATCTCCGCTTTCATTGAGAACCTCAAGCAGGAGTCCATCCTCGCCTGATTCCTCCTCGCGCATTTCGTCAAGCTCCGACTCAATAAGCCCGCACTGTTCTTCAAGAGCAGTAATGGCAGCGCATTCGGGCACAAAATATATCCGCTCAATGATTGCTCTCGGAATCAAAGCACCGTCAAAGGATTTTACCTTGGTTTTGTCATCCACGGAAATGGTCTCGCCATTTTCGTCCTTTGTCTTCTTCTTGGCATATTCATATTCGATTTCACGACCGACCTCGTAGCCGCTCGCCTTGATAGCGTAGACATCATCTTGGAGTTTTTCGTTCCAGTAATTGAGGAGGCAGTCGTAGACGTCATATCTGTCCAGCAGTCTTGAATCGTGATAGGTGGCAAGAATTCTGCCGGAGATGTCTCGAATGAGCGCCTTCGGATTTGTGCCCGATGTTAAGTCGAGAAGAATGCTCCGCACGTCATCCTTCCATGCGTTGAATGTGGGTACAAGCTCATTTTCTTTTTCAGATATAATGGCGGCATCCTGATATATCGTTTCTTCGATAGCATCAGAAGCAACCGCCAGACTATAGATGCTGTGCTCTGCGTCCAGTGTGGAGAATAAGACGCTCTTTAGGGCAGGTGCCACCGTCCATAGCTTCTTCAGAGAATCAATATCTGTTCCGGGTATACCGCCATTCAGATGCGCGGCAATGTTTTGCGGCAGTGTATCATCAATCCTCGTTATGTAGCGGGGAATATTCAGGTTGCCGTCATTCGTATCTGCATTGAGAATGCTCTCATAGGTTACGAAGCGGGAATAACCAGTTTCTACTATCTGCCCGTTGAAATAGCGGACGATCTTTTCTATATCCTGCTCACGCAGTCTGTTCTTGCTTCCGTCCTTTTTATAGCCGCTGCTGGCGTCAATCATGAAGATGCCGGTTCTGCTTTCAGCGTCTTCTTTATCGATGATGACAATGCAGGCGGGAATGCCAGTGCCATAGAACAGATTACCGGGCAAACTAATGATGCCTTTGATGTATCGCCGTGCAAGAATTTCTTTACGGATGGTTTCTTCAGCGTTCCCTCTGAACAGTACACCGTGTGGCATGACAATTCCGGCTTTGCCTGTTTGGCTCAGCGATTTAAGGACATGGAGAAACCAAGCGTAATCACCGTTCTTTTCCGGCGGGATTCCAAAGCCTTCGAATCTCTTATATCTATCGTTTGAGGGCTTGATACCGTCCGTCCAAGCCTTGTCGGAAAAAGGAGGATTCATGACGATAAAGTCAAATTTCCTCAGTTCGCCGAATTCATCCAGATACTGAGGGCTGGACAATGTGTTGCCGCTCTTGATTTCGCCGGTGCCTTTGCTGTGCAAAATGAAATTCATTTTAGCAAGACCGGCGGTGTCAGGATACTTTTCCTGTCCGAAGATAGTAACGATAGAGTTGCCGTCCTCATCAACGGGTGCTTCGTCGGCAGCGCGAATCAATAGGCTTCCGCTTCCTGCCGCCGGGTCGTAAAGAGTCCATTTCTTTGTGACATCATTCTCGATTCTGCCAATTCCAATAAGGCGGGCAATAATACGAGAGACCTCGCTTGGCGTGTAGAATTGTCCTTTGCTCTTCCCAGATTCTTGAGCGAACTTCATCATGAAGTACTCGTATGCGTCGCCGATAATGTCATCGCCGCTGGCACGATTGCTTTTGAAATCGATAGCGGGATTCTGAAACACAGCAATAAGTCCCGAAACCTTATCTACCAGTTCCTTTCCAGAGCCGAGCTCGTCCGGGTTGTTAAAGCTGACATCAGGAAGAGAACCCTGCAGACGGTTGTCTTCAAGGAACTTTTGAATGATAACATCGACACGCTCACCAACGTCGCTTTTGCCTTTAGCTGCAATTAAATCGTCAAAGGAACCGCCAGGATTAACAGTAAACTCGGCGAACTTTTGCCCCTTATATCGGTCTGACACATACTTGAAAAACAGAAGCACAAGCACGTAGTCTTTATATCTGGACGGCTCGACGCCTCCTCTTAGTTTATTGCAAGCCTCCCAGAGCAGGGAGTACAATTCTGATTTTTTCACAGCCATATTCCTCTTTTAAACTCCAATCTGATTCCTAATGATTTACATTCGTTTTTTTGTTGGAGGCTCATTCCATCGCGCTTTTACCGCTTTTAACCCAAGCATCAAGTTCGGAGATTTTGAACTTCCATTGTTTTCCTATCTTATGGGCGGGTATTCCTTTTCCCTTGCGTATCCAATCTCTTACAGTAACCGGCTTTACGCCCAAATAGGTGGCTGCTTCGTCAATATTTATCCAGCTATCATTGATTATATCGCCCATCATTTCACCTCGTTGAGTTTCTGATGACTATACCAAGCCATATTTAAGTATAGCACAAACAGAGCGAGTTTACAAGTGGTTTGATGACATTTATTTATGTTTATTGTTAATTCACGTTTGAAGGCTAACTAACAGCTTCGCATGAATTGGTGTTTGATACCTTTTAATTATTCCTTCGCCGCCGTTCTTGCGGAGTAATCAGCCGCCGGAACACCATGTCAGGCCACACAATTCCATAAAGCAAAACAGGGCTTCCGAAGTCAGTGATTGACCACGGAAGCCCTTATTTCAAACCTTTTTCAGCCTTTTCCGGCTGGGAAGGGCTATTCTATTGTATCAAAATCTGCATCTACATAGACGCCGCTTGCAATGCAGTTAAATCGTTGTATACTTGATACGATAGGTTAGCCTTGCAACTGTATCTCCGAAATGCAACCGCAAAACCAGCACAATGACCTTTCGCGTCATTGTATCCTACTGGTAGGTACGGAGGCACCGCGTTCGGAATACGAACACCGTTAAGCGATTCGGAAACTTCCGGTTCGCTTTCGTCTTCTATGCTGTCGAGCATTTCGATGTAGCTGACCTGTTTGCCGCTCTTGATATTGTAATAGATGACTACCTTATCATCATACAGATAAATGGTGTTTATAAATACGTCGATGATACGCCGCCTGAATTCATGGTCAAACAGATCTCCCCTGCAAAATGATTTCAGCCATATGTTTATATCGTCTTCTGTGTATCGTATTTTGCTGGCTATTTTTAACTTAGCCAGATCAATTTCCAGATCACATTTAGCAGCATAGGCCGCTTCTATTTTTCAAAAATTTTATTGCGTTCGGCGCGGGGCGCATCCAAAAGGCTTTCAGTATACTTGTCAATATCCCGCTCGTACTTGGCGATTCGTTTCTCCAGCTCTTTGATTTTATCATACTTAAATTCCTTGTCGTACAATTCGACTACCGCCTTCGCGATAGCGGCCATGCGGTCGGGCATTAATACATACTCAACTGTCTGCTCTACAACATACCATTCCAAAAAATCCTTTTTTCATGCTTTTTGTCGCATTCGTGTTTCCTCCTCTTGGCGCATTGGTAGTAGTACCACCTGTTGCCGCTTTTTCCAGTGCCCGATACGCCTTGCATTGGCGATCCGCAATGACCGCAATATAACTTTCCTGATAACAAATATTCGGCTGTGGCCTTTTGCTTTCCCGCCATTCTTTTGTTTGATTTAATCCGCGCCTGAACTTTCTCAAACGTTTCAACGTCTATGATGGCGGGACAGGCGTTTTATATTCGTACCCCCGCTTGATCCAGTACACCGATATATTTTTCGCATTGCAGCGCCTTTTGAAAAGCGGACAGACCATACGGCTTCCCATTTTTATTTCTAAGCCCTCTGGCGTTTAACTCTGCAATAATATCTTTTTTGGGCGTACCTTTGGCGTATTCTTCAAACGCGTATTTGACAGTCGCGGCCTTTTCTTCGTCTATAACTAGCTGGCCGCCTATAGTCTTATACCCCATAGGGATGCCCCCGCCGATAAATTTACCCTTAGCGGCCCTGTCCCGCCGCCCGCGCTTTATTTTTTGAGATAAATCAACGGAATAGTACTCGGCAGAAGCTTCCAGCACGGCTTCAAGGATAATGCTCTCTGGGTTGTCACCTATGTTTTCCATGGCAGACAAAACTTTAACGCCGCATTGCTTTAGTTTGTGCTTGTATATAGCGCTGTCGTAGCGGTTACGGGTGAATCGGTCTAACTTATATACTATTACGTATTGAAACGCCTTTTTTCGGGCGTCTGAAATCATGCGTTAAAAGTCCGGTCTATCGTCCGAACATCCAGTCAAGGCGCGTTCTATATACTCTTCTATTACGGTCAGTCCTTCACGCTTAGCGTATTCATAACAGATTCTTAATTGTCCTTCAATGCTTTGCTCTATTTGACCGTGGGAGGAATAACGCGCATATATGAGGCATTTTTCAAGACTGCAACAATGTGGTCACCCTCTCGCCCCTTCCGTCGTAGTTGGAAGATTTTTTTGTTGTCTTAAAGTACGAAGCCGCTTATAGTTCGGCATAGCGTGGACACGTCCGCTTTGCTCACAAAGTGAAGGCCGCGAGGATTTGCTAAAGCTGGAGCTATGGAAAAAAGCCCTTGTTTCGGCCATTTTCGGCATTGTGGACGCGGACGGCTTGCGAGTCTGGCGTGAAGTCTTTGCCGTCATAGGAAGGAAGAACGGAAAAACGCTTTTTGCGTCCGCAATTATCGCTTGCATGGCCTATCTGGACGGCGAATACGGCGCGAAAATATACTGTTTAGCGCCAAAATTAGAGCAGGCAAACATTGTTTACGATAACTTTTATCAGATGTTGAAGAAGGAACCGGAGCTTGCCGCACTTTCGAAAAAGCGGCGCAGCGACATTTACATAGACGAAAGCAACACGGCCATAAAGCCGCTTGCCTTCAACGCGAAAAAGTCAGACGGCTTCAACCCGCATTTGGTGGTAAACGATGAGGTTGCCAGCTGGCGCGGCGACGCGGGCTTAAAGCAATACGAAGTCATGAAATCGGCTTTTGGCGCGCGGCGGCAGCCGTTCATTTTGTCCATATCCACGGCGGGTTATGAGAACGACGGCATTTACGATGAGCTTATGAAGCGTTCCACGGCCTTTTTGAAAGGCAACAGCAAGGAACGCCGCCTGCTTCCGTTTCTCTACATGGTGGACGATCCGAAAAAATGGAACGACATTGAAGAGCTTAAAAAGGCGAACCCGAATATGGGCGTGTCCGTGTTCCCGCATTTCTTCGTTTAGGAAATCGCCATCGCCGAGGGCAGTATAAGCAAAAAGACTGAATTTCTGTTGAAATACTGCAATATCAAACAGAATTCTTCAATGGCGGCTTTCGATGCGCCCGTAATTTATGCCGCCAGCGCCGCCCTTACGCTTGACGACTTCCGTAAAAGCTACGCCGTGGGCGGTATTGATCTTTCGCAAACGACCGACCTTACGGCGGCCAGCGTGATTATTGAGCGAGCGGGCAAGCTATATGCTTTCTGTCAATTCTTCATGCCAGCAAACCGCGTCGAGGCGGCCACGGCCATAGACGGCGTGCCGTATGACATATTTGTGAAGCGCGGCATTGTCACGCTTTCCGGCGAAAACCACGTGCAGTATAAAGACGTGTTCAACTGGTTTAAGAGGTTAAATGAAGAATACAAAATTTACGTGCTGAAAGTGGGCTGCGACCGATACAGCGCGCAATATCTGCTTGACGACATGAAGGGCTACGGCTTCCACATGGATGATGTGTGGGCGAAAGCGGCTGCTGACCACGGCCATGACGACAGATACGCGCTGATCGGCCACACACATAGCGTCGGTGGCGCGTCCGTCGAGTACAAGACCATCACCGTCCCCTTAGACGGATGGTACGCCGGAGTGCCATGCACCCAGACGATTAGCGTATCGGGTGTGGCTACCACGGACTACATATCTGCCAAGTATACGTCCAATGCCATTAACACGGACGAGAGAGTGGCTGATCATGCGGCCTATTGCTGTGTGACAGACGGTACGCCGCTTGCTGGCCACATACATCTGACGTGTCTGCACATGATGCCCCACGGGATGTCCGTATGATGTTGCTTGGGCAGGGTTAATGGGCGCGGTATATACCGCGGTAGTGAACGCCGGAGTAACGGCGGTAGTGGAGATGCCATGGCGGATAGGCGTAGGGCTGTCGGCGGTGCTTGTGTACTGCAACGGCAATAACCCGAGCTTGACGGGCCGATATTGAATTGTCGAGGGGGGCGGAGTGAACCGCTCGCCTACCTATTACTTAAATTGCAGACATAGTCTCTTTATACTTTAAATGCTAGTCATATATAAAAGGCACAAATAAACTGTAACCATTTGTTATACCTGTGAATATTGATGAATTGACACTGCAGTAGTTTAACTACAAATTAAAAACAGTGATTCAATGACTTTTTCAGAAGGGATATATAACATGGAAAACTATAATCAAAATGCATTCTATGCATTAAAACTGCTGGAGAACGGTTATGCAACTGTAGGTTCTATTCCGAACCTATCGCTCTGCGGAACGGACGAGTTCTCCATTACAACTCAATTTTACGCTAAGGCAACCAGTGGAAGAATACCGTTGATAATGCAAAGTGGCGCGTTTGAATTTGGTATGGACAGCAGAAATGCTTACTATAACGCGACAGGCATTGGCAGCCATATGGTGACAAATGATGAGTTTAAGCTTGATGCGGGGCGTTGGAATACCTTGGGCGTAACGTATGACGGATCCACGATACGCATTTATGTAAATGGTATAAAGGCGCTTGAGACAGGAAAGACTGCCAACAGAACAATTTCAAGCAGCGACATAAAAATCGGCGGCAATTTCAACGGATACGTGAAATACACCAGAGTATATGGAAAGGTCTTAACCGATTCAGAAATCGGGGCGGACAGAACAAGCCCTCAGATGCCTGTTGAACAGATGGAGCTATGCCTTGACTTTTCCACGTCAACTCCAGAGGATAAGGGCAAGTATTCAAAGCCCATAACTCTGAATGGAAACGAAGCCGAACGCCGAACCGCTCTTAGGGTTACGGACGCCGGAGTCGCAAAGCCGCTAACAAGCTCCCGCGTTAATAATGTACTGGGCACGGGATCGTTTACCATCCTGTCGAAGATCAAGCCCTCCTATATAGGTGGCAACACTCAGCCGATGCTGTTTTCAAATGCGAAGACAAATTCGTCGCGTGTGGCTATTTTATTTTATCAGGGCGACTCGTATCCTAACAGGGCTCATGCTTCGTTAAAGATGGGTACGCTTCAATATGGCGGAGGTACGGATATGCCATATGATGAATGGACGAACCTGTCTTTGGTTTATAATCGTACGAACAATAAGGCATATTATTATGTTAACGGCGTTTTGGGATGCGAATATAATATTCAGTCCCGACCGACTCTAAGCGCCGAGGATATTTGCATCGGCAGCCGTAAGGAAACTTACAACGGTCCCTTTGGCGGATTGATAGACTCAATCTGCGTCTTCAACTCCGCGCTTGACAGTAACGCGCTTGTTAATTATGCGCACGATATGCCGGATCAAACCGCGCCAGGTCTTGCCGCCTATTATTCCTTCAATGCTGGAGAAGCTAAGGATATCATATCCGGAGAAGCTATTACGCTGACGGAGGGCGCTAGGCTTGAGGACTTGACCAGCCGCGCTCCTATATTCAGATGTACGCCGGTAAATCTTGTTAATACGCTCTATCCGGGCACGGCCGGCGCGGCGCTGCCTGAAAGCAACGTAAAGGTGGCGGATCAGCTTGCGCAAGGGGATACCACCATTTTGACGAAGGTATACCCCAAGAGACCCACGCCGGAAGAGGGGATAGTATATGACAAATACTGGAACATATTTACTATAGCGCCATATGGAAACGCGTCGTCAATGAACCTGGTGATGCGCCATGATCCATATATGAACAAGGCGGCAATAAGCGTCGAGGCTCCAAATGCTATCTGTTCATGTGAACGGGTTGACTATGACCAGTGGGTAGACGTAGCCTTAATATACAGGAGAAGTCAGTCCAAGATTGAAGTCTATGTAAACGGGGTTCTAAAAAACACGTTTAATAATATACAGGCAATTACAAAAAGCGAGTTTGCGCTTCATCTTGGCAACGGCATAGACATGGTCAGGCCGTATCATGGCTACATAGATTATATAGCTGTATTTGACGGCGCGGTTCAGCCCGACAGGCTTCAATCATACATACTGGAGCCGCCGGTATTCATTGAGCAGGACCTTACAGCTCTGTATACATTTAATTCAGAAGAGCTCAGGGAGCAGGTTTCAGGAACGGTAGTCAATCTAGTAGGCGACGCGGCCGTAATTTTAGCCGAGGACACCCAGACGCAGGCGGGAAAGAAGGAATGTCCCGACTTCCCCGATAATCATACCGGTACGGAATATGAGCTTTGGCAGGCAAACACGGTCGCCTCGATATATATAAAATTCATTCATGAGAATTATGGCCTGTGGCCTACGGGCGGATTCAAGGACGAGGAATGCACCCAGCTGCTTGGATCGGTTGCGAATTACATAGAAAAGTCCGTCCTTATATATGATGAAGTGCAGATGGTTCTGGCCGAACAGGCTGAACATGAGGAAATGGATCCCGAAACAATCAAGGCCATGATTCAGGTACTGGCCAATACAGGCAAGGCCGCGATGCTAAACCGCTTCTTCTATGCATGTATAGACGCGCATACAAGGGAAAACATTGAAAAGGATCTCAAAGATCTTATAATCAAAATAGTGATAGGGGTGGTTATCGCGGTGGTGCTTGTAGTCATTATCTCGGCGGTAATAGCATGGTTTAAGCCGATCGCGCCGCCGCCGCCGCCGCCCTCACCGCCATCCCCACCGTCGCCGAATCCCGATCCTGACGATCCTGACGATGACGACGACGAGAAGAAATATCATATTGTGTCAATAGATTCAATAACATTCTGCCATACCCCTTCAAACCACGCGGCCAGCGCAATCCAGATCAGGGACGTTCAAACCCCTGAATGGGTAAACGGAAGAAACAGTAAGAACAATCCGTCACAATCCGCGTATATATCGTCGTCAGTAACCGCGTCCGCCTACATCAATGTAAGGTTCAGATATCAGACGAACGATAATGACAGCTATACGGCAAAGATCAAGGGCGAAAGCAAGAGCGGCAATAAGCCTCTGGGCAGCCTTGATACCGTTTTCATAAGCATGAGGGGGAACAATACGTATTATACGGCTAGGTTCAGCTTAAATCACAACGGCATGGCTTCCCTGCTCGCGGGTTCATTTACTGACGAGATGAAGTGGTCTAACACAACGGAATTGCTTACCTACAGAAACCTTGGCAATACTTATCACACGATACATCTGCTCGCAAACGAACCTAAAGCGCCGTGGGGCGCTAATGCTGGAGCTGGCGTGAGTCTGCCTACCATGAACGCGCTTAATACATGGAACGATATGCTCAAATATGCGGAAGGCTCAAAGTCCAATACCAAGGAATACTTTGCAGCAGCAGCTACGAAATGGCTTCATAACAGCGGCAAATTCGTATATGCCGATGCGGATCAGCTCTCCATACTGAGCGAACAGGACAGTCTGTCCTTTGCAAGGGATACCTTTGACAACAGGGCGTCGAGTCAGAGCTCGGGCATTCAAATCAGCCCACTGGACGCAAGCCTGATCATCGCGGACAGCGCCCGCCTGCAGGGATTTGACGAACTTGGCGTAGCAAAGCTAATGAGCAACAACTCCATTACCGTACTTGAGACGGATTGCAGTACCGGAGGAACTATAAAGGAAAGCGACATACTGCTCCCGCTGTCAATTAGGGAAGTGGCAAAGGTCGGCTCAAATACATTTGAAAAGCCATCGGACATAGACGCCCACTTTGTATGCTCCAACAAAGGGTTCGATAGTGAAATATACGTTTATGACGGCGCGTATAGGCTTCACGATCGAAGCGGACAGAACGTCGTCTGTTCGAATTGCAGATACGCTGCAGAGATATATCCGTATGTTGACAGGACTGGAAACGGCTACAGGGAAATGCTGCTGGAGGCGGACAGCGTTTGTCCGGTAATCTACTACCTTATGGATTGGTCGAATAATCTTGCAAAGGTTGGTCCGGGCAACGGGAATAAAGTTATACAACCTAAAATTCCCGCAGTGCTTACATACAATGATATAATAGGCCTTCGCAGACCAGCTTTTAGAACTGTCGTAAGACAAAATATGGGAAGTTGTATTGTGCATTCATTAAGCTTTGCCGATATTAAAAGAGAAATAGCAAAGAGCTTTTATCACGCTAATCCAATCCCATCTATAAAAAACGTGGCTAAGATTGTAATAGCTAACGATAATCTTAATACGAACCAAGACGTACTTAGGTCAATCAATGATCTCGACAATGCCACAAACTATAATCAGGGGCTCGACGCTGTTAAAAGATTAATTACAGTGCTTAACAGTGTAGAAGCCAACCTCAGGTCTGCAAACGTGAATTTTTGTTGGAATACTATAATCGGAGAAGACTATGATCCCGAAAAATGGTATTATGTAAAATTTAATGCCCATCGCCAGCTGGAAATAGAGTCGTCATATAAAAGTCTCAATAACACAAACTATGACACCAACATATTTCAGGTTAATGATCTTCCTAAATGTGAGGGAGTTTATATTTTAAATTTACCTAATAGTAAAAGGGACGGAGAAAGACTAAGCATGATTAAAAACTATAGGATGGAACCTAGTTTTTATACTGCGCAGGCTACAGATAATCAGGGCAGGATATTTCATATATTGGGAAGCTCGTCAAACGAGTATGCGCCACCGATAAATATGAATGATACTATTATCCCTTATGCATTTTATCAATATGGAGGGAATTGGATACGATTATGGTAAAGCAATAGAGTACATAATCATTATACAGACCCCTCTGTCGCTATGAGGATTCACAAGTCTTTACATTACCTTTGCTAAGTTAAACCATTTTCGTTTCATGAGTTAAACGGAAACGTTGGAAAGCCGCTTATAAGCGGCTTTCCAGGTTTTAGGTAATATTGGTCCAAACGGGATAACTCCTGTAGCTTGCTCTGTTTCATGCTTTTTAAGCGAGACAACCATGCGAACGGCTTCAGGATGTTGGTATATCGGAGTGCGGTAAAAAATGCGGTCTTGTGGTTTTTATAAATACAAAAGCCCTTGAAAACTCAAGGGTTTTTGATGGTGGGGATGGAGGGGCTAGACCCCCGACCTCCTCGATGTGAGCGAGGCGCGCTGACCAGCTGGGCTAGTCAGCACGTCGGTATTGCCGGATGCGGCAACGCTGACCATAAGTGTGGGAGACCAGACGTACAGCGTCAAGCTGGACTAGGGGTGATTATATGAACAATGAGGTGTGGCTTGCTATACTGGGCGGAGGGTTGGGTGTAGCAATCGTTACAACAGCAAAAGAGCTGATTATGTGGGCACTGAATCGCGGGGCGAAAAAGCGAGACATAAAGGTATCGGATATAGACGCACTTGTGGAGGATCTGAACAAGCTTGAAAACGCGCAGAAAATCAGCCTGCACGACCGGATAAAGCATCTTGCCAAGACGTTTATCGTGGCGGGAGTAATAGACATAGACGACCGCGAAGCCCTGATAGCAATGCACAAATGCTATCAGGAACTGGGCGGCAACGGACACCTTGACGACCTGATGAAAAGAGTAAAACAACTTAATCTAAAAGAGGAAACATAAATGGAAACGCAAAGTAGGATCAAAAGCCCATTGTTTTGGATGGGACTTGTCTCAGCGGTATATACGGCGGTAGTTTCGGCCGGAGTTTCGGCCGGCGCAGAAATGCCATGGTGGATAGGCGCGATAGGCGTGGGGCTGTCGGCGGCGCTGGTGTACTGCAACGGCAATAACCCGAGCCTGACGGGTAAGTATTGAGTTTGATGGGGGGGCGGAGTGATCCGCCCCCTGCTTTTTTTTGTGCATTCCTGCGTTACTATTTCACCGCCTCTTCAATAAAAATATATTTTATTAATCGCCAGAACTTTGTTGACTTATACACACTATTTGTGTATAATAAAGATACAAGGAGGACGCAAACTATGAAGCGAAGAGATCTCATAAAGCTGCTTGAAAATAACGGATGGTGGCACAAGCGGGAGGGCGGCAACCATGACATCTATACCAACGGGACAGATTGTGAACCAATATCAAGGCAGAAAGAGATTAAGGAGGCGGTTGCAAAAGCAATAATTAAAAGGCGGGGCTTGAAATAGTCCCGCCCCAAAACAATATAAATAAGGAGGCAATGAGTAAATGAAGTTAGTTTATCCGGTAGTATTTACTAGACTTGATGATGGCTATATGGCATATGTGCCGGACTTGGAAATAAATACGCAAGGTAACAGCCTTGCGGAAGCGATCGAAATGGCGCGCGATGCCATTGGCGTTATGGGCATTGATATGGAGGACGATAATAAGCCCATTCCGGAACCGTCTGACTTATCACAGATTGTTTGCGGACTGAACGAAATTGTATCTATGGTGGATATTGATTTAACAGCATACAGGCGCGCGAACGAGCAGCGAACAGTACGACGCAATGTATCCCTGCCTTCCTGGCTAAATGTGGAGGCTGAAAAAGCGGGGGTTAACGTTTCAGCAGTGCTTCAGGCAGCATTAAAAAAGGAGCTTCATATTGTGGAATAAAAAGGGCGGGTTAGGCGTGTGCCGATAAGACAGTAATTTGAAAAAACTACAAAATCGGCATCTGTCAAGCAGGATTGGACAACAAAACAGGCGGCACTCAACTTCGGTTGGGTGTCGCCTGTTTTTACATCTAAGGGTTGAGAATCACCTGTTTTTTGCGCTGTAAAGCAAGGATAACGAAAAGGGTGAAATAGTTATCGCCTTTGCGCGGTTCTTTTGTGAAACAGCGAATCGCTGCATAGCGGATACCGTTCGCTGGGGAGTGCGTATATTTGTGGTCAAGCAAAATACCCCTCAAACCCGTAAAGTCGATAGGTGGGTATTTCGATGCAGAGTATGATTGACACTGTAAGAATCGAAAAATCAGATTTTAGCACAAAATAATATTGCTAAATGGCGATAACTTCCGTCGCGCCTATTGAAAATAGAATGATTGCTGTGTTATACTGTGTGTACACACGAACGGGTGGGCACGTTTGACGATCTGATCTACAATGACCTGCTGACGTATGCCGTCATCGTTTTGAATGGCGATTCAAAGGCGCATCTCGAAGTGGTCACGGAATATCAGCCTTTAGATCAGGTTCAATTATTATCATGAAGCAGACGATTGGAGAGATACCATATGACGATCAACTGTGTATGGGAGCATAACGGCAGAGACACCTTGCTTTATGCGGTGGATTTTGTAGGTGCATACACCCGCGGAGAAACATTGGAAGCCGCTGTCCGGAAAATGCAAGCAGAAATATGCTCTTATCTCAAATGGTGCGGCAAAAAAGCAGTAACAAGCATGGATATCGCCATCATCGAAGAAAAGGTTTCCGAGCTTGCGATCTGCGACGCGGACTCTGATGTGCTTTTTGAAAGTGAAAAAGCACCGCTGACAGCAGAAGAATATAAAAAGTTAAAGGCACTTGCGCTGAAATCAGCGCAGGATTTTCTTGCCTTGTATGATTCTGTTCCCGATAAGAATGCAACGGCTGCTCCCGAACGCAAGACCTTTTACGGCAAAGTTCCGCGCTCAGCTGATGAAATGTATGAGCATACAAAGAATGTGAATACATATTATTTTGCGGAGATTGCTGTGGATGCCGATAATGACGGCAACATATACGAATGCCGCAAGCGGGGATTTGAATCGCTTGAATCTAACCCTGATTTTCTGCAAAATACCGTCAGAAAAGGCAGCTATGGTGAGGATTGGTCCCTGCGTAAAGTCCTGCGCCGTTTTATCTGGCATGACCGTATCCACGCAAGAGCCATGTATCGAATGGCGATAAAAGTGTTCGGGGCGGAGAATGTGGTAAATCCGTTTTGCTTTTGATTGGAGAAGACTATGGACATTGAATTTGTAAATCCGGGCGTTGATTATATGATTCAGCGGATTATGGACTTTCAGACCGAAGCCGAATCAGCCTTTTGGTCTGAACCCCTATACCGTTTCTATCCGCAGCTTGATAAAGCCTATGCTATCAGTTTGCCTTTCTCCGAGAGGAACGAATACATTGAGCGAACAATGCGAGCCGTTTATGCCAAGTTAGAAGATACGATCAATGAAAAGGTAGCTTTATATATTCGCCATTGGAACGCTTGTAAGCCACAGATTACAGCAGCTTTATCGGATGCTTTTGGCGTGGATTGTGCTAACTTATTTAACGACATACGGTGCAATTTGAGCTTGAATCCCATTGAGCCACGGTTTCTAAAAGAACGCTGTTATGATACTTTCTATCTGAACAGCGAAAGAGGCGCTATCGGTGGTGGAATACACGAGATCATACATTTTGTTTGGTTCCATGTATGGAATGGGTTGTTCGGAGACAGTTACGACGAATATGAACGCCCATCACTCAAATGGATTTTGAGTGAAATGGTGGTTGAGTCTGTGATGAAGGATGAACGACTCAGTTCCATCAATCCCTACTTCCCCAGAGAGAACGGCGGCTGCATCTACCCCTATTTCTTCGATATGGTGGTGGATGGCAAACCGATTTTGGACACGCTGGATGCCATGTACCAGAGTCAGAGTATCGAGGATTTTATGCGGAATAGTTATGCTTATTGCAAAGAACACGAAGCAACTATCAGAGAGCATATTCAAAATTCGGAGGGCAGTATCTTTGCCGGATAACAGAAATCGCAAACGACCGATACAGGTCAAATTCTTTGTAGACGAAAAAGAGCTTGCTGCCATCAAGCAGCGAATGATGGAGTCCGGCACGGATAATCTTAGTGCCTATCTTCGCACCATGGCTATGGAGGGGATCTTCCCAACTGCCGATTGCGAGAAAAGTTTTAAGCAGGAAAAAACGCAAAAGTCGTAACTGCCTTATTACGATTTTTACGAGGAACAGCGCCAACGGTGCGCAGCCAATTTCTCCGAAATTGTTAAAGGGTTTGGGATGCTGCCCAACAAGTTTTTGCACGAGTGGGTACCGCCGTGCATTGCTTGCCAGAATGGCAAGCTCCGGTGTGGGTACTCACCGGATTTGCTTGCTATTCTGCAAGGAAATCCCGGTCGTACCACGCCGGATTTCGCAAGTGTACATACACTTGCTGTGCTTGCTATTCTCCGTTTCCCATGTTAGTAAGCGCCATTTCCCAAATGGAAATCGGCGGCAACCGCCGCCTTGCCTGCCAAAAAGCGAAACGGACGGACGGAAGCCAATGGCGGTGCAGCCGTTCATCTTGACCATTGACGGCGTTCGTCTGTTTTGCTACGCAGTAGCACTTGAGCGAATATAATCGAAACAAATAAGCGCATTGATTGAGGTGTTAGGAGTATGGATTGTCTAATTCGGAAAGTACAGCAAGGTGATGAATTTGATTTAGCTTATATCCAAACAGAAAGTTGGAAGGCTGCGTTTAAGGATATCCTGTCTGCCGAGATACTGCAAATGTCCACCAACCTAAATCGTGCTACGGCAATGTATAAGCGATTGCTCGATGAGAATGTTGGCAATGGATATATTTTAGAGGTGGACTCTCATCCTCATTGTATTGCATGGTGGGATACGGCGCGAGATAATGATATGCCTGATTATGCGGAACTCATCTGCATCCATAGCTTGCAAGACAACTGGAGAAAGGGTTTCGGAACTCAAATGATGAGCAGAGTCATGGGCGACATGAGAGCTGCTGGCTATGATAAGGTTATGCTTTGGGTGTTTACGAACAACATTCGAGCAAGAAAATTCTATGAGTCGTTTGGCTTTTTCACACATGGAAAAGTTAAACCTTGTCTTGAAACAGAAGAAATTTGCTACGAGAGAAAATTATAAGGAGTATTGTTTTAATCGTTATAACCATGAAAGCGAAGGAGGCTTGACGAAGTGAATCCGAAAGAAAATGACAATGAGATCATCGAACTGACCGACGAGGAACTGGACGAGATTTTTGCCGACGATGATTTTGATAACGGCGAGGAGGACGGTGAAATCCGCTCGTTTTATTTCTCCAATCCTGACCCGTATGCCAAGGTCAAGCCACGCCCCGACGATGCCCCCAAGAGGGAGTTTTCTTTCGATGAAAAGGGCAACATTGTTGTGAAAAACCCGTCCGCCTTTTGGCTGCCCGACGTCAAAATCGTGGAGGAACACGGCGGCACGGAATACACCGTAACCGGCAGCTACGAGGGTACGGAAACCCTCGACAAGAAGCTCAGACGCATCATGGAACAGAACGCTGCCGATGATAAAAACGGTATCACGGAGGACGCCGATGAGTAACGACGTTTCTCTTGATATAAACCAAAAATCCAATCCTGTTCAGACAGTTGCCCCACCGAAGGAGGACAACAATATGTTAAGGGCAACCGACAAAATCACAGCGCTTTATTGCAGACTGTCCGTGGAGGACACCAAAGAAAAGGACGGCAAGGATGACCCGTCGAACTCCATCCAGCATCAGCAGATCATGTTAATGGAGTATGCAAAATCTCAGCACTTTCCGAACCCGACGTTCTTTATTGATGACGGGTACAGCGGCGTGGATTTTTCCAACCGCCCCGGCTTTCAGAAGATGCTTGCGGAAATTGAAGCCGGTCATGTGGAAGTGGTGATTACGAAAGACCTCTCAAGACTCGGTCGTAATTCTTCGCTGACAGGGCTTTATATCAACTACACGTTTCCTCAGTACGGCGTGCGGTATATTGCCATCAACGACCACTTCGACACCATTGACCCCAACAGCACCGACAGCGACATGGCAGGCATTAAGAACTGGTTCAATGAGTGGTATTCCAAGGATACCAGCCGCAAAATCCGTGCCGTCAACAAGGCAAAGGGAGAGCGTGGAGAACGCTTGACCACCAACGTTCCCTACGGCTATAAGCGTGACTCTGACGATCCTAAGAAATGGGTGATTGACGAGGAAGCGGCGCAGATTGTGAAGCGGATCTTCGCACTCTGCATGGAGGGAAAAGGACCGAGCCAGATCGCAACCCTGCTGGAAAAGGAAAAGGTGCTGAATCCCACCGCCTACAAGCAGCGGGAGGGCAGAAAAACACCGCATCAGACTCCGGAGAACGAGTATCGCTGGCACGAAAGCACCGTTGCTTACATCCTCGAATACATGGAGTACACAGGCTGCACGGTCAATTTCAAGACCTACACCAACTCCATCTGGGATAAGAAGCAGCGGGAAAATCCAATGGAGAATCGCAAGATTTTCTATAACACCCACCCGGCGATCATCTCTCTGGAAGTCTTTGATAAGGTGCAGGAGATCAGGCAGCAGCGGCACCGCAGAACAGCGACGGGAAAGAGCAATATGTTCTCCGGCTTGGTGTTCTGCAATGACTGCAAGCAGAAGCTCTACTACTCCACCACCAGCTATTTTGAAAAGCGGCAGGACTTCTTCATCTGCTCCACCCATCGTGCCAACAAGGACAAGTGCAGCGGACATTATATCCGTGCCGTTGTGCTGGAACAGATCGTCTGGAAGCACATTCAGGAGGTCATATCGGTAGTCACTCGCTATGAGGCGTATTTCCGTTCCGAAATGGAGCAAAAGCTCCGTATGCAGAGCGAGGAATCGCTGCGGCTGCATCAGAAGCGGCTGGCACAGGCTGAGAAGCGAATCGGAGAGCTTGACCGTCTTTTCATCCGCATTTACGAGGACAATGTAGCCGGTCGGCTGGACGATGAGCGCTTTGCCATGATGAGCAAGAACTACACCGAGGAACAGAAAGACCTCAAAGCCGAGGTCAAAGGTCTGCAACAGCAAATTCATGAACAGGAACAGCAGGCAGAGAATATAGAGCAGTTCGTTCAGCGGGTAAAGAGGAACAGCACCCTCACGGAACTGACCCCCTATGCCCTCAGAGAGCTTGTCAAGGCGGTCTATGTAGATGCCCCGGACAAATCCAGCGGCAAGCGCAGACAGAAGGTACATATTGAGTACGACCTTGTGGGCTACATTCCCGTGGATGAGCTGCTAAAAGCGGAACAGGCATGACCGAGATCATGCCTGTTCCAAGAAATTTGATTTTACTGTCTTACCAGCAGAGAGCTTTGCCGCCCTTTTTATTGTTTTGGCCTGAGCGCTTTCCTATTGCATACAACCCTGCGTTCGTGTTGCATTTCGTGTTGCATACCACTCCAAAACGGCCTTGATTTTTCCACAAAACTGAAATATCGTCCGAAGCAAAGAACCGCAAAACCCTTATAACACAAGAGAAAACGCAAAACAGGGGTCAAATCAACATTTTGAACATTTAGGGTTAAAGGGGTTCAACTCCCCTCGCCTCCACCAAACAGTGCAAATCCGAACACTTTGTTTTTTATGAAACACTGTTTCGGATTTGTTTTATATATAAAGGTTTTAGGGGCGGAGTGGTCCGCCCCCTTTGCTGTTATTGTTAGTTAGCCTTTACTTTGACTCTAATGTTTTTGGGGGAGCGATCCCCTCTTTTTTGTTTAATATAGACATTTAAACAAACTTATATTAAATTATGGAAATAAAGGAGGTGCTATTAATAAAAAAATAAAACGAAAAGGAGTATACAATGAAATCAACGAAACCAAGGATAATAAAAGCGGTTTCAATACTGCTGGCACTGCTGAGCGTTATCGGGGCGACCGTACCGGCGCAGGCCCTTAATCCTGTCGTTTCACAGGGCGGTTCCGAACCCGTCATAGTGGAAGAGGATATAAGCTTTGCGCGGGACATACGAAAAGCACTTCATAATGAGCGATGGCGGCAGCATGGCGGTGGCGTACAACGAGCCCGTACATTACGAGGAGGACGGCCAGTGGTTTGAGATAGACAACACGCTTGTCGAGACCAAGGGCGGCGGCCGCATAGCCAATGTGAAGGGTTTGGAAAACGTGAGCTTTTCACAGGAGCCAAGCCAGGAGCTTGTCGTGATAGAGAAGGACGGTTACACAATTTCATGGGGCCTTAGGTTCAGCACAGCGCCAAACGCCGGCCTCAGCGCATCGGGAAGAGGCTTAAATGGCGTGGAGACCAGAGAATTGGACCCCAAAGCGGCGGCCAGGGTGGAGGAGCCGGACTGCACGGGCTTTGAAGGCACGGACCAGCTTATGCTTGCGCGAAACGCGGCCCAGCTTACGTATGAAGACGCGGCCGGAGAGGGCGTGGACGTGGAATACACGGTGCTTCCAGGCAGGGTGAAGGAAGCGATAATCCTGGAAAGCCCGCAGAGCATAGTGTCGTACATAATGGATATTACCGCTGAGGGACTTACCGCAAGTATAAATGAAGATGGCGAAGTGGTGTTCAGCGACGGGACGGAGGTTATATTCACCATATGGGCGCCGTATATGTACGATTCGGCGGACGAGCTGTCCGAGGAGATAGAGGTAGACCTTGCGGACAATGGGAACGGGTCTTATACCGTGACGCTTACGCCGGACGCGGAATGGCTTAACGATGAAGCAAGGGCATATCCAATTACAATAGACCCTGATGTCAGCGCGGGTACGGATCAGACAAACGGGATTGATAACTCGGTGGAGCAGGGCAGCGGCGTAATAACGCATACTCTGGACAGGCTGTACGCGGGAAAACGCAATGGAAAGAAAAGAAGGTTCTATCAAAAGTTCAAGACCATGCCGACAATCCCATCGGGAGCTATTATAAATTCGGCCACCCAAACCTTTTACGTTACCAGCGGCACCTCCACGGGAAACAGCCTTAAGGCACATAAGGTTGACGCGGATTGGAACTCGAAAACAATAACATGGGCTAATAAACCCGCTGCGTCGAGCACTATTCAATCGAATATCGGTCATAACGGATTGACCAGATACAACATAGATATGAAGTCGACGGTAAAGGGCTGGTATAGCGGAAGTACGACGGGAAAAAATAGAAACTATGGGATCATGGTACAATATCAAAACGAAACAATAAACGACTTTAACACCGTCTATTCCGCCGACTTCGCCACAGCGGCAAAACGCCCTCAACTGACTATTGGCTACAACGGTTCGTCTCCTACACCTACGCCAAATCCGCCGGAGCCAGATCCTCCTTCCAGCGGACCATCAACATTGTTGAGCTATAATAAAGAATACTACATCAAGAATAAAAATAGCGGACAATACCTAACAGTGTCTGGTTTAAATGTACAACAGGGAAAATATAAAGGTTCATCTGCTCAAAGATGGAAGATGGTTTCTACAGGTAACGGAGAATGCAACATAATACCTATAAGCAATCAATCCTATGCGCTAAGTGTTTTCGATAGCAGTGCCAATAATGATGCTAACATTTTTATTAGCAAAAGCAAAACTGCAACAGGAAGCAAATTTAAAATCTACTTTAACACCGACCTTATGTCGCATAGAATATTGAGTAAAACCACTGGTTTCAATAAAGCTGTTGTTGTCAAGGGAGCAAGTTTGCAAACGGACGCTAACGTTATACAGTATGATTATAATCGATCGGCAAATGACGAATGGCTATTTATACCTGTTAAAACTCAGGTATATTTAGGTACGCGTTATGCAAAAAACATGCTTAACAAAACCTATGCAACTTATCCTGATATGGAAGATGACAGTACGAATTTTGTGTCACAATGCCTGCAGGCCCAAGGGGTTCCGTATACTGGCAAGTGGAATATATACAAGAAATCATACGGCAGTCCAAACAACTTAAGCCGATCAAATGCCCATAAATACTGGCAGTTTGATCAATTATCCTTTTTTGAGCTTGATGTGGGCTTGTGTGACAGTATTTTTTCACGTTTCTTATGTCCATGGTTCAATCCAGTAGCATTCAGCGCTTTTTGGGCTTCCCATAATGGCAGAACATATTCGAGATATTATCATTCCTATTATTTAACAGAGGATTATGACAACTTTATTAAAGACTGTCCATTTACAATAGGCGATGCAATTACCATTGTGAATGATATAGATGTAGAATTTGAAACTTGGGGGTTTCCTTATCCATACGCAATGGAAACAATGTATATTGTGGGTTATTGTACTTATAATAATAAGCGGGATTTTCTCGTTACGCGCGTTAATGGTTATGGAAATGTTATTCAACCTCTTGGAGAAATAGTGTTATACGTATCTGGTGGGCTGGAATTTTATAGGTTTAGCCGCTTTGAAGGCAAAGAGGAAGTAGCAGAACCTTATGCAGATGCATCTGAAACAATAGTGAACGACTTTTCGCTGCTGAGTTCTAGTCCGGCCGCCCTTTCTCAGAGAATCGACGAATTTGTGAGCAGGGTGTCAGGCGTGCAGGTGCCCACAGAAGACGGCGGATATGAATTCATAAAAAGTATAGACTTCCTTAATCAGGCAGATCAGGAGTTTATAAACTGGCTTAAGGAGAACCCGCAGGAAGGTGTTCCTCTTGAGCTTAATGGTTCTGGCCTGCCGCTGAGAATTGGAGACTGGTTTATTAATGCAAATTCTGAATATACAAACCTTGTAGATATAAAGAGGGAAAGAGAAGAGATTTTTGCGCAGAACCCTAACCCAATACCTGCCCTGACTTTAGAGGAGAAAGCGGAGATAGAAACCTGGATTAACAGCCATACGGAGCTTGAAAGATTTAAGAATGAAATAGATTTAGAGGCAGGGGAGATATTTAGAAAGTATTCTAACGGTAAGGCATTTGACGCACTAACAACGGACTTGAATGAAAACATGCAGAACATGATAGACATGCTTGACTTGCTTGACAAGCAAACTATTAATTATGAGGAATTCGACACTGTATATCGGTATTTCCTAAGGCGCGGCTGTCTAATTTCAGAGCTTTATCCTGAATTTGGGGTGGAGATGTCTGAGGTTATACAAGCTTGCTTTGCTTTTTACAGCTATGTCTATATACCTAATGGAACAGAATAAATGTGACGTTAGTATGGGCCCCATATGATATGGGGCCCACTCTCTTATATTTTAGACAAAAAGCTCTGTCAATTAGACGTCTTTACGTTCTTAACGCTATTTTATTTTAATGCTATCAATAACGTCTAGAAATGTTGCCCTCAAAGTCCCATCGCTGGTTGAAGGCTCTCGTACAAACAAAAGGTATAATACTGTCTCGTCCGCTATGAATAAATTGATATCCCCGTAATTATCTGTTAACAATACACCTGGCCTGTTGGAAACGGTTATGTCATAATCGGTGGTTTTAATAATATTCTCTTGATCCAGGGATTCATAAAACTCAACAAATGCCTGAAGTGTACCTCTTGCTTTTTCTTTATCAGTTATGTCAAGCGCGACATCATTACCATATTCCATAGTTCCTATAAATATGCATCCATCACCTATTTCATATGAACAGTTACCAGCGTCATCAGCGACCCTTTCCAAAGATGAAGAGATTCTATATGTCAAATCTTTTAGTGTATAAGTTTTATCCAATACCATTGGCGTTGCGTCCGGTCTTTCAATTTTTGAAGTTATTGAGTTCTTTGTGCATGCTGTAAAAGAAACTAGCATACAAAAACATAACAGTAAAGCGAATAATTTTTTCATGTAATATACCTCCATTCAACTTCAGCTTACAGCAGTTAATAATAATTTGCAACACTTTTTTGTTTTCGCTAATACCGTAATCGTACATTCGGCGCATCCAAAGGAGTAAATAATACATGTTTTAAACGGAATGGGCATAAAGAGCCACGCGAAGAACAGTGCCATGCGGGTAGATATCACCTATAACAGATAATACCGAACAAGCCGTTAACAAAAACGTAGCTGGGGTTCGTATTCTGAACGCTTTGCTCCACCAAACAGTGCAAATCCGAACACTTTGTTTTTTATGAAACACTGTTTCGGATTTGTTTTATATATAAAGGTTTTAGGGGCGGAGTGACCCGCCCCTCTGCTGTTATTGTTAGTTAGCCTTTACTTTGATTCTAATGTTTTTGGGGGAGCGATCCCCCTCTTTTTTGTTTAATATAGACATTTAAACAAACTTATGGTAAATTATGGAAATAAAGTTAGAGGTACTATTAATAACAAAATAAAATGAAAAGGAGTATACAATGAAATCAATGAAACCAAAGATAATAAAAGCGGTTTCAATACTGCTGGCCCTGCTGAGCGTTATCGGGGCGACCGTATCAGCGGAAGTCCTTAATCCTATCGCTTCACAGGGCGGTTCCGAACCCGTTATAGTAGAAGAGGATATAGCCTTGCGCGGAACATATGAAAAGCACTTCATAATGAGCGATGGCAGCAGCATGGCGGTGGCGTACAACGAGCCCGTGCATTACGAGGAGGACGGCCAGTGGTTTGAGATAGACAACACGCTTGTCGAGACCAAGGGCGGCGGCCGCATAGCCAATGTGAAGGGTTTGGAAAACGTGAGCTTTTCACAGGAGCCAAGCCAGGAGCTTGTCGTGATAGAGAAGGACGGTTACACAATTTCATGGGGCCTTAGGTTCAGCACAGCGCCAAACGCCGGCCTCAGCGCATCGGGAAGAGGCTTAAATGGCGTGGAGACCAGAGAATTGGACCCTAAAGTAACGGCCAGGGTGGAGGAGCCGGACTGCACGGGCTTTGAGGGCACAGACCAGCTTATGCTTGCGCCGAACGCGGCCCAGCTTACGTATGAAGACGCGGCTGGGGAGGGCGTGGACGTGGAATACACGGTGCTGCCAGGCAGGGTGAAGGAAGCGATAATCCTGGAAAGCCCGCAGAACATAGTATCTTACATAATGGATATTACCGCTGAGGGCCTTACAGCAAGTATAAATGAAGATGGAGAAGTGGTGTTCAGCGACGGGACGGAGGTTATATTCACCATATGGGCGCCGTATATGTATGATTCGGCGGACGAGCTGTCCGAGGAGATAGAGCTAGACCTTGCGGACAATGGGAACGGGTCGTATACCGTGACGCTTACGCCGGATGCCGAATGGCTTAACGATGAAGCAAGGGTGTATCCAATTACAATAGACCCCGATGTCACGGCAGGACAGAGCCAAACGAACGGAATAGACAACTTCGTGATGGAAGGCTCCGGCGTACAGAGCAATACGCTCGACAGGCTGTATATGGGCTTAAAAAGCGGGAAACTTACTAGATCATATCAGAAGTTCAAGGAAATGCCGACGATACCATCGGGAGCGACGATAACATCAGCGAACCAGACGTTCTATGTTACAAGCGGCACATCCACGGGCAACAATATAAGCGCGTACAAGGTGGGGAGCGACTGGAGCTCAGGCACGCTTACATGGGCCAATAAACCATCGGGCACGTCAATCCAGACGAACATAAGCCACAACGGACTTACACAATACAATATAAACATGCTGAACACCGTAAAGGGATGGTATACGAACAGCACTTCCGGCAAGAACGGTAACTATGGTATAATGCTGAGGTACTATAACGAGTCGATAAACGATTTCAATACGGTCTATTCGGCTGATTACGCAACAACGTCAAAGCGGCCTACGCTGAGGATTTCGTATAACTCCTCAGAGCCAAGCTCTAGACCGGCTCAGCGGCTTGAATATAACGCTGTCTACTTTATAAAAAATAAGAATAGCGGCAAGTATTTAGATATAAGCGGAGGCAGCGCCTACAATGGTGCCAATGTGATACAGTATAACCTAAACGGAGGTAATAATCAAAAATGGAAGATAGTAAATGCCGGCAATGGGGAATGCAAGATAGTGTCGATGAGCAGTCCGTCCGGAACCCAGTATGTACTGAATGTTGAAACCAATAGCAGCAATAACGGCGTTAATATCAATGTATATAAGGATGCGAACGTTGCAAACAGAAGGTTCAAAATAGGTATGAATACGGACTTTTTCTCATATCGTATCATGTCAAAATGCAGTGAATATAGAAAGGTAGTAACAGTAGAAGGAGCAAGCTGCTCAGATAGCGCTAATGTAATTCAGTATCAGTACAATGTCTCTAATAACGACGAGTGGATTTTTGAACGTGTAAGCGGAGATATGGTTATGGGAAGCAATTACGCACATCGAAATTATGATAAGTATGTTATTACATATCCAAATGTAACAGGATTACAAAGTTCGAACAATAGCGGAGATTGTACAAATTTTGTTTCCCAATGCATGCTCGCATCTGGAATACACTTTAGGGGCGAATGGTTTATATATAAGAAAAATAATACATACCTAGCGCCCGCTAATGCTACTCAACTTGACTACTCATGGGAAACGGAAACGTATAACGGTATTCCAGGAGTAGGCCCTAGCAGTCCGTGGATAAGCGCAAGGCAGTTTAACGCGTTCTGGGATGACAGAGTATCTTTTTCAGATTATACTCCACAATATATTGTAGAGCATCAGCAGGAGGTGTTCGGAGGCAATGATTTCGTTGTGGGAGATGTAGTACAATGGTTATACAACACTCCCGCAAAGATGGCGAGGCATTCGTATTATGTGTGCTGCCTGGGTACATATAAGGGTAAGCCGGATCTGAAGGTCTCATATCATTCTAATAATGTTTATGATGCCTCATTGACGCAGATATGTGAAAGTTTGGCAAATGACGGCGGAGATCATCTGATACGAATATTCAGGATGAAGTAATGAGGAGGAAATAAAATGAAGCGGAAACCGATAATAATCACTGCAGCGGCAGCGCTGGTCTGCATAGGTTTGGTTTTTATGCTTGTGAATAATACCATGACCGCGGCAGATAAGGGCCCAACACCAGATCCATATTCAGAAATAAATCCGACAGGAGTACCGATCTATGAAATATCGGAGGAGCGAAAGCGTTTGCAGGAGGAGAAGAAGGAATATTTTGAATGGGCGCTGAAAAAACCGCAGCCTGACGACACGCCCAACTTAGCGTTGCAACAGGATATAGAGGAAAAAATACGGGAGATAGAACGGCAGGAAGCCATAGCGGATGAGAATGATCGCGAGGCCTGCGAAATATATATGAGGCGTACTGGAGAAACCATAACGGTACTTACTGAGGACTGGGAAGAAGACGTTCAAATAATGCTGAAGATGCTAAACCTGTTGGAAAGCCAGACGGTGACATACGACGAGTTTGATAAGTTTGAGAAGTACATAGACAGGCGTGCCGACAGGGTGGTAATTACAAACCCAGAGCTCGTAGACCGATTTTCAGAGGTATTAGTCCCGCTGGTAGAGTACCATAGCTATGAATTTGATCCATACCCTTATGGATAAAGAAAGGAGCGCTATTATGAACGGAAAGAAGAAGGCTATAATAATTATTGTCGCTGTGATAGCTGTCGCTTTTGTCGGTCTGGTAATATCATCATATTTTTGGCCTGACACGTACCCAATATGGACTGAAATATCGTTTCAAGTAAAGGATAATGGGAAGGTTATTAGGACAGCTAAGATACCTTTGCCGGAAAATTCAAAACATTTACGAGACGAACTAAACAAAGATTATATAGATTACTTCATTACTGATAAAAGTGCCAATGAGGTAAAGCAGTTCTTTTCTGATTACACCTCAAAGCTTATCAAAGTAGTAAACGGATCAAATAATTACAGCAAAAGCGCCTATTACGACCCTCAGCAGGGTATAGTAATAATTGACTATGAAGTTTTGGATGGCAACGAAAACTGCCAGTTTTCAATCGTATATAACAAATATAGCGATGATTGGACAGTAGTTAATCAACAACAGGGATAGCTTAAAGCTAAAGAGGCGGCCTTATCTTGATAAGATAGGGCCGTTCATCTATTTATTATTGAGATTGTGGCAGCTATCAAGCTCAACGGCTTTAGTTTACGCGCTTTCATATTTTATGCGGGTTGCATATTGAACTCATAACTGATAGAATTATAGACAAACAATCTAATGGCACGGTGACAACATGAATAATATTACCGCCAACGAACTCAAAACAGCAATCGCTTATTATAGATACTCCAGCCATCGGCAGGGAGAGCAGTCAATCGAGGGGCAACGCGACGCAGCCGAACGATGGGCTAACGAAAACGGCTACATAATAGTTAAAGAGTATAAAGAGTATATAGACCGCGCCCAGACGGGTATGAATGACAAACGGGAGAGCTTCCAAGCGCTGCTGGCGGAGCTGGGACAAGTACGGCCAGGCATCCCTGCCCTCCTGGCTAAACGTGGAGGCCGAAAAAGGAGCTTCATATGGAATAAGGGAAGGGCGGGTACGCCGCCCTTTTTTGCTGTAAACTTTTATTTCCTACACCAGCATACACCATTGTACAGTGCCTTGCGTATAGGTATCACCTATAACAGATGATACCGAACAAGCCGTTAACCAAAACGAAGCTGGGGTTCGTATTCTGAACGCATTGATCCCTTGCTTCTCCTCTTGCGCAAAAGCCACGCTTGATGCGGCTATACCCTTGCATGCGCGGGCGCCACGCCACCGTCTCGCTGCCAACATGTTGCGGCATACGCCTTCGGTGCGGGAAACTCAGGCGTCGCCTGTTTTATCAGCGGTATATACGTCTGAGAGAAGTCCGCTTTGCTCCATAGCATATTTGTCGTGGATGTTCAGCATCAGCATTACATATGCGTTCACATGGCTGAGATTGCGGCGGCAAAGTTCGGCATATAATTCCAAAAATTTTAATACAACTATAATACATTAGGGTTGCATATAGACTAACTTTAGAATATAATTAATGTAGATTATAGGTTATTTATGTAGAATGGGCAAAAGATGGAATATGAAACAGCATATATATGTGTACTTATGCTTATAAAATGAGGTGAGATGATGGCGGAACCGGAGGTTCCTTTCTTTTTAAAATATATGCCAATGAAAGTTAAGCTGACATCCCTTGGCAGAGCCAAGCTGCCCGCTTTTCTGGGGTCTACGCTTCGCGGAGTAATCGGACAAGCTTTGCAGGAGGATAGCGGCGCCTATAATTATATTTATAATAATCGCGCGTTAAATGGCAACACACAGGATGTCGCCAATCCATACGTTATTATTCCTCCGGAATCAGAGAAAGATATTTACCCTGAGGGGGAGAAGTTAAACTTTCAAATATTGCTTTTAGGCGAAGCGGTTCAATACGCGCAACAATTAGTGAATGCAATAAAGGGAATAGGGGAGCTCGGACTGGGCGCTTTAAGATATCCGTTTAAATTGGAAAAAATCACACATGGTTTAGATCAGCGCGTTATCTGGGAGGATGGCTCTTTCTATGAAATCTCGGTTAGGAGCGAGGTCTTGCCCTGCTACTATTTACCTGAAGTCCGGCGGCTGCGTATCCATATGCTTACCCCGCTTCGCATCCGCAGAAACGGCGAGTTGCTTGATAAACTGGATTTTCCAACAATTATACGCAATATTACCCGCCGTATGGAGATGATAACAGGGCGTTATGGAGGCTGGAGCGATAAGACGGAGGCAGGACGTATCCGGACGCTCTCACAGGACGTAAGCACGGTAAAAGAACGGTTAGAATCTGTAAGCATGGAGCGGTATTCCAACCGTTTGGGAAAGAAGATGGATTTTGACGGCTTGATGGGGGATATATGGTTTGAAGGCGAAATTACGCCCTTTATTCCCTGGTTGTTTGCCGCGCAGATTTTACACATTGGCCGCAATACAACCTTTGGTATGGGACGGATTCAAGTGGAGTTTATTTGATTTTACCGGTTTGGGACGCAAAGCGTAAAGATAAGGAGAGTAGATCCATGAAAGAAGAAAAAAACTCAAAAAACCCTGACAAAAAAACAATCAATAATATTATTGAAAATTACAGAAATAATGAAAAGACATTAGTAAAACAACTGTATTTTCAGTTGGATCATGGGCCGACTATCGGGGGATTTCGGGAAGATGTCTGGAGGGAAATGTTTAAACAGATTATTCCCCAAAAGTTTGCAACTGAGCAATCGGTGTTCATCATCGACTCCGCGGGCAACGTATCCAATGAAGTTGATTTGGCGATTTTTGACGAAACCTATACGCCTTACATATTTCATTATGGCAGGCTGAAATTTATTCCTGTTGAGGCGGTAGCGGTCGTTGTAGAGTGCAAAAGCAGCTCTCTAAAAAAGAAAGAGTTAGAAAAATGGGCGGAGAGTATTAGGGCTTTAACAACTTCGCGTAAATCCTACTTAAGAATAGCCACCGGAATTATTTGTGGGGAGGAAGTACAGAAAGTTCCCCCGACGCAGACGCAGACGCGTCCGCTGCGTATCCTATGCTGCTTAAAGGAGCAGTTTGAAAACCAATCTGAAAACCAATCATATGAAAACATGTTTGATATCATCGTCTGGGCTTCGTCTGAAGAAAATAGATTGAATATTAATTTTGACACACGGAAAAAGAACCTGAAGGACTGGTTTTGTGCTATGAACCATGCAGATGATTGGCAGAAAGAACAAATAAAGGACAAGGAAGGCGGGAATATCAATGACGGATCAAAACTTGAGAAAATAGAGCTTAAGGAGTATCAGGTCAAAGGAAAAGACGGCGACATCTCTCTATTGTCATTCAATTTACAGCTAAACCAACTGCTTATGCTGTTTAATAATCCCATGCCGTTTCCACACCGTGCATATTCTGAAATGTTTAATAAGTTTGCAAAAGGAGAAGGAGCAGATGAGTGAAAAGCAGATTGTAGCCCTTTCAGTAGATAAGGTGCAGGCGTTTTTAACGGAGACGATTCATTCGCATGTGCAGGAAAAACAGACGGAACAGGCTACGTTAAAGAGCATTATGAACGCCTCCAGAGAAATATCCGAAGGTTTTCACAACGTCATAAAGAGAAAATTTCCAGAAACGAAAGTGGATGAGGATGAGAATGAGCTGTTGTCCTGCTCCGGCGTATATATTTTCAAATGCGGCCTGCCGGTAGAGGCTATAGAGGCTAAGCTGAATGAGTTGTTTTTAGCTTATTACCACAGTTCGCAGGGGCAAAAACTGCTCAAGTGCGTTTTCTTTCCGGAAGGAAAATACGACAAGATCGAGGCGATTCAGGAGGCTAAGAAGCGGCTTAAGCAATCCGGATATCTGAATGAGAGAATAGAGAAAAACAAGGAGACGCTTTTTTCGTTCAGTACGGTGGATAAGAAGAATACCGGGGTTATGGATGAAGAAGCGAAGCCAATGGAGTTCCCGATGTTCGCGAGAGATATCAATTCGCTGTTTTCAAAGGAGGAATCAGACAACGAGAACCATTTTCGAATTGCTGTCATTAAAGCGGACCTTGACGGCATGGGTAATATGTTCAAAAAGATCGATGGCTATGACGTTTATAGAGAGGTCAGTGAGATTCTTAATGATGAGGTTTGCTTAGAAGGCCTGCATGAAAGCATAAAGGGTGAGTCAAACGGCCGTACAGGCTGGCTTTTCCCATTCTATGTAGCGGGAGACGACATCTTCTTCGCTGTATCGGTTAAAAACCTAATCAAAGGGATTGAGGCATGCGGGAATATCCTTAGCAGGATCAATAGAAAGTTAAAGGAAGTTTCATTCCTCCATAATATTCCAGAAGTCCTAAAGCTGTCCATGAGTATCGGCGTGGAGATTACGTTTAACAGGGAACCCATCCGTTATTATATGGAGAGGGTGGAGAGTCAGTTAAAAAAAGCGAAAGAAACCGACCCAGCATCCTTGGGGGAGTTTCTCAAAACGAAAATTTCTATTTGCGGGCTGACCTATCTGGACATAGACTGCGCAGAACTTAAAAAGCATAAAGAGAATTTATCATACAAGTTGCAAGCCATTCCTATATGGAATTTTTTCCGGCGTGACGTTAAGCTGCTGAACTATATGAGGGCGGAGGGGAACGGATATAACGAAATATTAGGGACCCCAGGCTTCTTCTATACGTTGTTGGAGAGGCTCTCCGTAAAAAGCGTGCGGGAAAGCGATATGAGATATATCAACAGCGTGTTATACCATCTTCTTCCCAGATTCACCAAAGCGTTGGATAAAGAAAAGCGGAACCTGGAACTCCTTTTAAATGCCGGGATACTGTCTCAGCTATTTTTTAAAAAGGAAAAAGGCGGAGTAGAGATTGTGTTGAACAGCAATACCAGGCATCGCTTGGAAACCTATTTGCGCTTGATGCTTTTATTCTCCGACAGCCGGTTTGGAATAACGGATGACGCTGATTCAGCAGCGGAATCAGAGCTCTATACATATAAAGATGAAGAGCTGGACAACGCCCGGAAATATTTATTTTCTAAGTCAACCGATTATTTGTACAAAGAAATATTAATTAAAAAAGACAAATGCCTGACAAAAGTATTTGCAAATGAAGAGTGTTATCAGGAAAAGGTAGCGCGCAGACACAAAACCGGACGGGGGAAACGCTCATACCTGCAGAAGCTGAAAATTGAAAAGAGCATGTTTGTTAAGCTGCGCGAACTGGCCAAGGTTTCCAATGATGAGGCTAGACGTAAGGCCATAAATATGATTGAACTGCGAAATAAAGATACGAAACAAGAAATCCAAAAACTTAATGATGATAGAAAAAGTATCGGAAAAGCTCCCATTAATTTGTTTTTTGATAAAGATAAATTTTGGGCTCTGACCAAAGAAAGCGATGCGTGGAACGAGGATTTTGTAGATTCCCTTATGCTGCTCTATAAATATAAAGAACTGACCATACCTAAAAAAGAATTAAAAAAAGAGAATTCAAAATGAAAAGGAGGCACTTTGAGATGGGAGATTCTATTAATATAAAAATACAAACACGGTCAAATCTATTTATCGGCGGAATGCCTACGCCCTTTGAGATTGGCGGAATCGACCAGCAGACAGCGACGGACCAGGAGGGGTTTCCCTGCATCCCCGGTTCCTCTTTAAAAGGGGCGCTTCGCACGATTGTACGTGAGGACCGCAGCGAAATGGCGAATGAAATAAAGCGGCTGTTAGCGGCATACCTGAAAAGCGAAAGAGATAAAAACTGGCCGAGGATACGGGCGCTTGTTGAAGAGAAGGAGGCGCTTGACAGGATAGAAAGCAGGTATTTGAAAGCCAATCAGGAGCTGTCCGCGGAATATCTCTTTGGAATAGAGGGATTTAATAACACTCCAAAGCTGCTTTTCAGCGATTTAATTTTGTGCAATGAATTTCGGGATAAAAACACCTGTTTTTCCATTGACATGAAAAACTCTATTGAGTTAAGCGGCAATGCCCTTGAATCAAATCCGCGCACCTATCAAACAGCCAGGCGGGGACTTGTGTTTGAAGGCGAAATAAGGTTTTATAAGATAGGCTTGCTAGGTGAGGACGCGGAGGAACTTTGCAAAAATTATATCATTTTTAACCTGTTGAAATTCAACGAGGGCTTTTATCGGCTTGGAAATTCCAAAAGCCGCGGGTATGGAAAGGTGCAGGTTTTGATGGAAAATAAAGATGGAGAAGAAAAGCTATGAGGGATTACAAAATCGGTCTTGAATTAACTGGCGCCATGACTCAGGTTCCGGATTCCCAGAAGCTGTTTGGCGCATTGGTGTATCTGTTTGCTGAACGATATGGCGATGGGAGCGCCGCGAAGCTGACAAAGGCGGTTAAGGACAAGGATGTATACCTTGCGCTATCCAATGTTATGCCGGAGGGCTATCTGCCAACGCCACAGGATTATTTGATCGACCATATTTCACAAAAAAGCGATGAAAAGTTGGATCTTAAAAAAACGCGCGCGGCTATAAAGTTAAGAAGCTATATCAAGCCCGAAGCGTTAAAGCGGGTTTTACACACGCCCGAGAAATGTGATGAATTAGCTCGCCCCTATGTGAGACAGCAGGATTTTCAACAGCTGAGGGCTTCCCTTGACAGCGCCCGATATGACATTCCAGAATTAGATACCCGCCTTTATTCTGTTCCCACCGTGGTCTTGTCAGAGGTATGGGAGAACCAGGAAGGCAGGAAGCGGATTGAGTTTGTAAAGACCTATAGCTTTTACCTTCGAGTGGACGACAGCGGTTTATGCCGCGATTTTCTAAGCATGTTGAACTCGGCAACGGCTGAAAAACAAGTCGTCATATTGGGCAAAAGGGCGTCGCAGGGATTAAATCTTTTTAAATTTACAACCATAACGGAACTAAAGGAGGTAAATCATACGGGCGGGACATTTCTAAATACCGGAATGCTTTTGCCGGACCGCATTGATTTTAAATCATCGTCATTAAAATTATTTACTTCAGAAAGGCGGCCGTTTGAGATGCCAGGCGGGTGGAACGAGGGATCTCCAAAGTATTACATAAGCTTTATCGCCCAGGGCAGCATAATTAAGCTTCCTGAAGGGCTAGGCCATGAAGGAAAGTCAATCGAATCGCCCTTTCGCAAAAACAGGGACATTGTTTTTGGAAACGCATATTTGTACCCAGTATTTATGGGCGGGAAGGAGGCATAGCCATGGAATGGATTTCTTACCGGATAAAAACCTTATCCAGCTTGATTGTATCGCCGCGGTCTGCTTTGGCGTTTTATAATGAATTAGAGGAGTTTCATTTAGAAAGTGATCCGGAGTATTTAAGAGGCGAGATAAAGGTAATCTATCCTTTTTACCAGTATGGGAAATATACTTCATACGAGCCTGAAAACAGCGAGTATTATATCCCAGGCTCCTCCATAAAAGGCGCGCTGTGCCAGGGGTCCAAGGTTGCCGGAAGTTTTATGGCAGACGATGTTGAGGTTCCAAATCATTACGTCGTTTTGCGCAATATTTATAAGGCGCAGTACCTTGATGATAGTGAAACGGCAGCCTGCTTTAAACCATTTTTTGACAATGTAGGCTTTGAAATGGTTAGGGCCAATGCGGAATTAACGGGTGAATTCGGTTTAGATAGTTATGAGTCGGCCAGCGATCTTTTAGCGGCGGCAAATCAATCCACAAGGAGAAGGATAGGGCAAATGAAGGAATATTTATGTGAACTGAACCGTCGTGATTCACCATTGGAGGAATTAAAACAGGCTGAGAGAGAGCTATCCCGTTTGTTAGATGACAAAGGCAGCTGTCTGCTCGGATTGCTGGGAGGTTATAAGGGGCTGCTTCATTCCATAGAGTTAGAGGAAGGGTTGGAGAGGCCGGACAGTGCGGTATTTCTTGATCCCCAAACGTATCTGCCCCATGGCCTTGTCCAAATTAAATTACAGTAATGCTAAAGCCTAAGGTATTGCTCAGAACTTAAAATAGCGCCTGATGAGTTAAATATGTTTTTTCGTTATGCCGTCAAAGCGCCGCTTATTTAGGGTTACGGGCATTGCCCCCCTCGTGCTTTTTGGACGGCAAAACCCGCTAAGGAACGAAGGCCGCACGGTTTAAATCCGGCTCTTACGCGCATGCCGCCAGAGCCGGATTTATAGTCAAATGCTGCGGTCGTTGACTATTTCATGCTGTCGCGCTGAACAAAACGCCGTACCGTATATCCGGCGAAACGTCCCTTTAATAGATAATCAGACGTATAAACCCCGCCTATACAGTTCGCTCCGGCTCAGTATTTTTTTCAGTCATCCCATTCATAAGCCGCCTGAATGAAACCAGGAAGGTAACCGTTGTTACGCATACGGCCGTAAAGTCCGCAATCGGCTCTGCCAGGAACACGCCCATAACCTTATCCGAGACAAACGCCGGCAGTATGAATATAAGCGGAATAAGCAGGATCACCTTGCGAAGGAGGGCCAGGAATATGGAGGCTTTCGCATTGCCAAGCGCGATAAAGGCCTGCTGGCACGCTATCTGGGCGCCAAACAACAGCGAGGACGCCATATATATCCGTATAGCCCATACGCTGTACTCGATGAGCTTGGAATCGTTTGTAAACATGGATGCAAAGACCCTGGGCGCAAACATGCTTACCGACCATAGAGCCGCGGAATATATGAGGCAGGAAAAGAGCAGTATCCTAAAGGCCTTTTTTACCCGCTCAGCTTTCATAGCGCCGTAGTTAAAGCTGATTATGGGCTGCGCGCCCTGGGTAAGGCCCTGAAGGGGCAGCATTGAAAACTGCATTACGCTCGCCAGTATCGTCATGGAGCCGACCGCTATGTCGCCGCCATATTTGAGCAGGGACGAGTTGAAGCAGACGAATAAAACGCTCTCTGTAAACTGCATTATAAACGGCGAGACGCCCAGCGCAAGGCACGGCAGTATTATTCCGGCGCAGAGCCTTAGGTTTTCCCTCCGTATTGTCAAAAGGCTTTTTTTTGAAGTTAAAAATTTAAGTACCCATATCGATGAAACCGCCTGTGAGATTATCGTAGCCAGCGCCGCGCCTCTCACTCCCATATCAAACGCGAAGATAAATATAGGGTCAAGAATTATGTTGCATACAGCGCCTATGAGTACGGTAAACATGCTTGTCTTGGCGTAGCCCTGGGCAGAAATAAACGCGTTGAGGCCAAGGGCAAGCTGAACGAACACGGTGCCTACGGCGTATATCTGCATATAGTCCCACGCATAGCCTATGGTATTGCCGCTCGCGCCGAAAACCATAAGAATCTGCCTGCCAAAGATCAAAAAAACGGCTGTAAGCACTGAGGCCATAATTACAAGCATTGTGGTACAGTTTCCCAATACCCTTTCGGCCTGCCCGTTGTCCCCGCGCCCCATCATTATCGAAGCCCTGGGAGCGCCTCCCATGCTCACAAGCGCGGCAAATGCCGAAATTGCCATTATCGCCGGCATGGTAACGCCCACACCTGTCAGCGCGTCGGTACCGGTTACTGGTATATGACCTATATACATCCGGTCTACAATATTGTAAAGAACATTGATCAGCTGGGCGGTAATCGCGGGCAGCGCAAGCCTGAAAAGAAGCCTGCCAACGCTTTGATTCCCCAGATCCGCTTCATTACGCTTCAAAATAACCTCCTGTGGGCCACTAAAACTATTACGTCAATTTTACCGCAAACGCGGACTGCCATTGTCCCGCCTGTACGATAAGCTTTCCGTTTTACATATGGCTTCTTTAAAAGGCTACGCACCTTTATATAATCAAATTACCTTGAATTTTATTCCCATTTCCCCGCTATGTCAAGCTCATAAGAGCCCAGCGCCGCCGCTTCTTTTAAGTCGCCGCATACCGCTAAAATCAAGTATAGGGCATATTGGCGCCGGCGCAGGGTTCGGCACGAACCGGCTCGCACGCTAAAATATATTGCTTTTATCTCTTTCAGGTTAACCGTAAGCGGGCGGACAGCTCACGATTCAGCGCGGCCGATACCTCATATTCGGTCCGCGCGCGAACTTTAAGCAAATACAACAAGGGACGGCACGTGCCGCCCGCTTGCTGCCTTTTGAAGATATGCCCATCATCCCTATACCATGTATGCTAGAATATTCCCCTTTAGTAAGTTAAATACGAATCTGTATTCAATAATCCCATAATATTGAATAACCTCCGTATTAATATGTTCATAATGCTTATAACTGCTAGAGTTATCGTCCTGGCCGGAAGCGGTCGATCCTAAGTATAACTTTGTGACAAAACACTTTGTCATCGGATTATAGGTGAAAAGACACACTTCAAATAAATATTTTGCAAACAACACCATACATTAATCAGTTACAAATGTAGTATAAACCGTCTGATTAACTATGTCAATACTATTATTATAAAAATATAACGATTTTTATGACGAATATTGGCACAAACAATAGGTATTATAAAAAAACAGTATTTTGGCTTGATGCGCTGAAAAGTCTAAAATGCTGAAAGCCCCCGTATGATTACTGAATTTTAGCATTTTAAACCCTTTGAGTCGTCACAAGATTTGTCGTTTTGGCGTCCGATGACCCCTAGATTTTATACAGCGTTATAAAATGATATGAGAAATTATAAGTACACCCTGAATGAAAGTAGCTTTATTTATATGGTATTATATAATTGCGGATGGAAACCAAATGAAAAATTAAATTTATAGAGGTATTGATATGGATGGAAAAACAACGGTTAAATATTTACAGAATTATATAAAGCAAAAAGATTATCATCCTGAATTATTAAAGGACTACTTTTTTAAGTTGTCCGAAGAGGTTGGCGAACTTTCCCGTGCAATGAGAAAAGGGCTTAAAGCACCGAATAATGAAGAGATCAAAGGAACAATAGATGAAGAATTGTGGGATGTAATTTACTACGCTATGGCTATTGCAAATTTATATGATATTGATTTGGAACAACTTATTAAAACAAAAGAAGAGATGAATCAAATCAGATATCCATCGTGTGTAGTATTTGAAGAAAACAGATAAAATCTTTTGTTTAGTAAAGATATAATACAAATTTAAAAACTCCAGCAGATATTTTACAGAGCGAAAGAACGGAAGTGGGTACCCGCTTCCTGTGCCTGCTGCGCGACGCTCTTAGGCGCGTAATGAGGAAAAGGATGGCATGAAACAGTTAAGCCTCTTTGATTATAGAGTGCCAATTAAATAATAGCGCTAATGTATTTACGGGCACGTCCGCACTTTGCCTGGAACAAACTATAAGGACAGCGCCGCGGCGCTTTAACCAGCCATAGATCAGCCGGCTCTTTCATATATTTTGCTTCCGGGAACCCTTTTTACGTATTTTTCAATGCTGTCATCCAGTCGGAAAAGGGAGTATTGCCAGTCCTCCGGAACGGTGTCAAGGTAACGGAATATTTTCTGCATGCAGTTATCTATTTCAGCTTCATCCGCGCACCTGTCAAAGCCGACTATAAATACGCTTACGAAATAGCCCTCCTTTATTTCCTTCTTGACCTGATATACTACCTTAAGAATTTCCCCGCATGTTTTCTTTATAAAATCGGTGTCCCTTTCACGCCGCTCCTCAGTGAGCCGGTCGTCGAAGGACAGTCTGTCCCTTGCGTTAAGCTGAGAGCTATCTTCAATAAACCAATAGTTCTTAGAGACTTCGAGCGAACGCCTGCGGTACTCCTCAAGCTCCTCCTCCAGGCCCATCTCCAGGCAGAAGTTCCCAATGGCGTCATAGCCGTCTTCAACATAATTGCTGTTCGTGTCGATAGCTTTATAAAGCTCTTCGATGCCCGCCTTATCGTAGAGCTGCAGGAGCCGCATACCCTTTTTAAAGTGCGCGTGGGCTGCCATAAATTTGTGTTCCGCATGGCTGATTACATAATCGCATAGCGTCATCATATCATCATACCGCGACAAATCGCCATACGCGTCGATTACCGGCCGCAGTTCCCTGAGCGGCACGGGTTTTCCCTGATTTAAAAGGGCGTTGTACTCCTCTATAGCTTCAAGGGGCTTTAGGTAGTTTTCCTTTCTTAAATCCGGGTACCTGTCGCCGATGCTTTCATAGAGCAGTCCGTCACAGAGGGCGACATAATCGTTTATCTCGGCGATATAATCCTCATCCGGCTCGGAAAAATCAAGGGTGTACTCAGGCGAGCCCATATGCTCCCAGCGCTGGCGAAAGGTTGGGTGGCTGGCTACGCGCGCGGGAAGCTCCCGCTCAACAATGCCCCGCCAGAATCCCTCGCGCGTTGGCAGCGCTTTAAGAAACGCGTCGACTATATCGCCATAATAGTGCTCCGGCGGCCTTTCGTTTTCATAAAACATGGCCTTATACTCATGTCTGGAAAAGAGACCGAACATATTCACCTTTGCGGTAGCGTTGATATATTCAAGCCCTGCTCCGTGTTTTTCAGTATATTCATCCGCCTTGACTTCAACCAAACGCGACGTTGCGGCTAAATACAGCTTATACGCAACCATTATACGGGTTGCCGGATACCTTATAAGCAGGTCCGAGACGGCCGTTAAAGGCTGGGAGGACGTTGAGGTTATGCGCGATATAAGCCTGTACGCGGAAAGTGAAAGCTTGGTATCCCCATGCAGGACGTGCGCCCGCTCGTGAATTAGCACCTGCTTGAGCTCTTCCTTTTTAAGCAGCGCGGCGCTTATCGCGCCAATTTCAACGTTGATCCTATCGCCGTCCTGGCTTACCGCGACGCTGGCGCTTCCGCTTGCGTCTAGCTCCACCCCGCTGATTCCAACGGCCCCGAATATCTCATCAACGATTTTATACAGCTTTGGGAACCGGTCGCGCTTAACCTGCGACGGTTCGGTGGGATTTCCTGAAAAAGACATAAGTTTGCTGATCAAGCCGCATATCAGATACAGGCCTATAAGCATGAACCCCGTACGCCCCGTGTAATGGTACGACGCACCGGCGCCTATCTGCGTCGCGGCTATAAGCAGGAAGCAAAATACGCAGTATATGCGCACCTTTATCAGACTGCGGTTCATCTTCCTTATACTAAGGTCAAGATCGCTTTCGGCGCTTCGCTGCGCATCCCTTATGCGCTGCTGCAGGTCTTCCGTTTTTTCATCATTGAGCTTTTTCATATACAGCTTAGCCATAAGCGGGTTTAAAGCGATTAAAGCCAATAAGCAGAAAAACGCAGCCAAAGCAACCGTTTCCGCATATGGGATATATTTGGCAAAACCCGCGCCTATTGAGTTAAGCGCAATAGTAATAGCAAGGCTTAACAAAAGCGTTTTAATCCATCTCGACCTATTATCGTTGTGTTCAGAGGGCATGTTGTAACTCCGTCTTGCATTTATTGTCATGTTAGTAGGATTGTAAAACCTAATTATAATGTACAATATCTTACATATGATGACAATATCTTTTTGTGTAGTTACGCCAATATTGATAAGATACAATAGTACGGTATGGTTTTGTGCGTAAATATGGGCGCGGCGCTCTGTACATAACGTGCTGTATGTGTTATAATGCTAAAAATTAAGTTTTGAAAGGGGCGGTGTTCGATGAGTGTATATGATCTTTGTTGTTGGACATGGCTCCCGGCATGCGCCGCGGCATAGCGGCGTAAGTTTTTATTAGCGTAACCGCCCGGGAGAGGTTGCAGGCTTTCCCGGGCATTTTTATGCCCGAAATTAAAGGAGCGTAAAAATATGAGTCATTACCTTGGAAGGGTATCGATGCAGCATCATAACATCTATTCCGTAATAATGGAGGCTGACGGGGCCGAAGTGAGGGCCAGGACGGCTGGAAGCCTCTCAAGGCAGTTCAAGGGGAATGCCGACTATCCAGCCGTGGGGGACTGGGTAAAGCTGGACCGAGAAAGCGGGGAGGGCGGCGACGCCGTGATCTGTGAAATGCTTGCGCGAAAAAGCGCGCTGATCAGAAAGGAAGCCGGTTTAGGCATACAGGGTCAGGTCATAGCGGCCAACATAGATTATGTGTTCATATGCATGTCCCTTAATCAGGACTATAACCTAAAAAGGCTGGATCGCTATATTGCGGTTTCGTCATGCCCTGGAATACTTCCCATTGTCGTGCTTACAAAGGCCGACTTGAATCAGGAGGCCGAAAGCATGCGGGAGGAGGCCATGCGCCGCAACCCTCTGATTCAGGTAATCCTGTGTTCGGACAGGCAGGGTGTTGGCTTTGACAGGATACGAAGCATTATGACAGGGAACGTTACCGCGGCGTTCATAGGCTCGTCCGGCGTTGGCAAGTCCACCATAATCAACCGGCTGCTCGGAACCCAGGCGATGCTGACAAACGCGGTCAGGGAGGACGATGGGAAGGGCCGTCACACGACCACGCACCGCCAGCTCATAAGGCTTGAGGGCGGAGGAACCGTTATAGATACCCCTGGCATGCGCGAACTATACCTCGACGGCGGCAATATAGGCGACGCGTTTTCAGACATAGCCGAGCTGGCCGCCCTGTGCAGGTTTCGCGACTGTTCACACCTTAGCGAGCCGGACTGCGCGGTAAAGGCGGCCGTTGAAAGCGGAGAGCTCTGTAAGACGCGCTACAGGAATTACCTGAAGCTCATGAAGGAAAGGGATAATCTGAAACGCAAGAGACGGCCTTGGTAACAATCGCAGCGGAACGCCGGCGTTTTCCCCGCGCTGGCGTTCCACATACTGAATAATTTAGCGCCGCGAAAAGCAGAATCTTGAAATCCGGAGACGGGAATACCACGGCAGCCAATATTACAACCTGAAGCTACGGATAGGATTTATCCGCCGCCCTTGGATACGCTTTATACGATTAGCCCCTGATATCCAATCGCGGACGCGCCGATACTGTGTTGATACAGCCGCGGCGCCATAACCATGTAAAACAAATTGGGGGGATCCTGTCGGCGCTTAACCGGCTCTGTTACGAACCCCTATGATTGGGCTTTGCCGCCGACACTATCAGCATCATCGGGCGGCGCAGCTCATCCTTCATGCCGTCCATGCTTTTAAGCATCCAGGGCGCGGGCATTGGCTCGACCATTCTGAGAATCTCAAATCCATTTGTAAGAAGCTCGTTTATGTATGTCGTAAGCGTCCTGTGATATTTAACGACCTCTTCGCCAAGAAAACGGGCGTTCCGTTTTCCCTCATAGAAGTAATTATCTACGGGAAAGTGCATTATATTGCCTTTATCATCGCGGTGCCAGTCCTGCGTTCCATATGCGGTAAACACCGGATGCTCCACCGAAAACACCAGTACCCCTTCGGGCTTTAAGTAGGAATACGCCTTTTTCACTATTGAGGAATATGATTCAGTATAATGAAGCGCAAGCGAACTTAAAATTATGTCAAAGCTCTCGGGGGGAAAGTCCATGTCCTCCATGGCGGCGCACAGATACTCAATCTCCGGATAGGACGTCTTTTTTCTGGCGACCTCGAGCATTCTCTGTGATATATCCACGCCTACAACGGAGCGCGCCCCCCTCTCCACAGCGTAAATGCAATGCCATCCGTAGCCGCAGCCTATATCCAGCATTCGCTTGCCTTTAAAGTCGGGTAAAAGCGCCTTCATCGTTTCCCATTCGCCCGCTGCTATAAGGCCCTCTTTGGAACGTCCCATCTCACCGTATTTCCTGAAAAAGCTCTCGTCATCGTATTTGTTTTCCTTCATTTGCCGCCCTCCTTGCCATATATAAAAGGTTATGTTCATTTAAACCGCTTGCGCCTTGGCTTTTTTAAGCGCGGATCGGACATAAATGCGCTTTGACTCGACAGTCCGGGCTAAAGAATATCTATGCCACCCATGCGCCGCGCAAAACGGGGGCTTACGCCTAGAACCAGCGCCCGTTCCCTGCTTTTCAGCATGGGTCACAGGACATATTCCAGCTGACAGTCGTATGGCTCCTTTTTAACATGCCATGCGCTGTATTCCGCCGCCTCCACGCAGCCCATAGCTCTATAAAACGCCTGGGTTTCCACAGCCGAATGGGCCGAAATATACAGCTTTCCCGCGCCGCGCTCCCTTGCCCAGGACACGCACATCAAAAACAGCCGCCGCCCTATTCCAAGGCCCCTCATCTCCTCGGATACATGGAGGTTGGACAGGTCCAGGTATTCGCCCTCGCTCCCCAAGGGATTGGGATCGACTGAGGCAAATCCTTTAAGCGCGTTTCCGGAAAAGGCGGCGAATACCACTCCGCCGGCATGCACCGTATCCCTCAATGCCCTTATCAGCTCCGCGCGTTCCTCCCCGCTCCACTGGTCGATGAATGGATCGTGCGCAACAGCCCATACGCCGTCCAGCTTTCTCCAGCATTTTACGACCTCCTGGCGGCGTTCAAAGCCGTCCAGAAGCCGCCCGCTTATTTCGGTTTCCCCAAGTTCCCTGTATTCCATGCCCCGCCCCCCAAGGTTTATTCAATTCTATAATAACACATAAACGCGGGGACCTTTACATCTCCGAGCATATGGCTTAAACAAAATTATGGCGCTGATCATTGTCGGACGGACGCTTAAGCTCCATAACCTCTCAATGCCTTATGCGCATGCCGCTCAAAATTACGAATTTAATATTTGCCTCCGGCGGCTTAGAACCTTTTTTGCAAAAAAGGTTCTAAGAACTCCAAAAAATGCACAGGGGATAGTATAGGATTGGGAGCCTTACCCCAATGTTACAATCCATCAAAAATCAGCGAAGATAACTTGGATACATACTCAAAAAATATAATCCATCAAAAGCCGGCGACATGCGCGCCGGTCTTTTGATACCTTGGGAGCAAAAGTCAGTCTGATAGCTGCTTGCAGCCGAAGACTGTCTTTTGCGGGTTA